>Ga0207667_10000312_pt1 | contig 67340 bp, 58 predicted proteins | sample KBSCornC52_FD_184301 | JGI IMG/M metagenome (GOLD analysis project Ga0207667, IMG submission 184301) | Corn rhizosphere microbial communities from Kellogg Biological Station, Michigan, USA - KBS Corn C5-2 (SPAdes) (version 2) | ecosystem: Host-associated > Plants > Roots > Rhizosphere > Soil ... | reverse complement strand
TGATGATCATCGCTTGTTGAAAATACGACAAAGCGTTTTTCCTGTTACCGATATCATCATAAGTTTCTCCCAGGTTTCCTAATTCATTTTGCACGTTATACAGATCGTCCATTTTCTTTGAAATGTTCAAGGCTTTATTTTGATATTCCAGCGATTTGTTGTAATTGCCGAGATGCTTATAAACAAGGCCAATATTGATAAAAGCGATCGCCTTGTTTTTTTCATCCTGACTTTGCTCATAAATCTGTAAGGCATCAAAATAATTATCAAGCGCTTTTGGATAATCTGAAAGAAACAAATACACAACACCGATACTGTTGAGGGTTATCGCCATACCCGTTTTATTGTTGAGGCTTTTTAAAATTTCAAAAGCCTCTTTCTGATAGTCAAGCGCCTTACGATAATCAGATAAATTGAAATAGCTCATGCCGATATTATGAAGCGTACTGGCGATGCCTTTTTGATCATTGAGTTGCTTTCGGATGGTAAGGGATTTGTCGAAAAATATCAGTGCCGTTGAGTCATTTCCCCCCGCAGTGTAATTTACTCCTGTATAATTGTAAGCCGTTGCGAGTCTTTTTTCATCTTTAATTTTTTGAGCAAGCAGGATCGCTTCATTTGCAGTTTCTATTCCTTTCTTTGGGTTGATGTCTTTATAATAAAACGCAAGGTCAACCAGGTTATTCAGCGTGATCGTATCCTGCTGCGTATGTTCTTTTAATTTTTTTTGAAGGGAATCTATAATGGATTGTTGTGCAGAGGCGGCACAATAAATAAAAATAAAACAGCTGAAAAAAGCGAGCGCTTTCATTTCGCTAAAGTTGTATCCAAATATACAATTTAAAGAAAAACAAAATTTGTTTTGAGGGATTTGTTTTTCACAGAATTTAAAGAAAAAAAGCGAGGCCTTTTATTGCTTTTTCTGTCAATGAAAAATGCCGGCGTTTGTTTACCATAATGCAGTTGATGTTAAAGAAAACAAGAATGCTTGTTATTTGTTGCTTTACCGCGCTGAGAAAATCGTTTATGGATCTTCTGGCATGTTGCGTATTGGCCTAATAAAGAACCTCTTTCCTGCAAATAATAAATGAAAGCCGGCAAATAATAGATGCCACTTGACTTCACTCATTCGCGGCAATTATATTCGTTCATATTTTTCTGTAACAATTAAAAAAGACAAACATGAACAACAATTCGAGTCCCGCCAATCCTGCACCTATGCCGCAAAATGTTTCAGAGGTGTTGAATACGCTGGCAACGAAGCGTTCTGTTATTCCCATCGCTTTTGCACTCATTATCATTTTCTTTTTTTTCAGTTTTGTTGATTTCAAATGCAACAGCATGAACGTGGCTTCATTGAGTGGCATCAACCTGGTGACAGGCACTCATGTTAAAACTGCTGGCGACAATTTTTCCTCTGATAATTATTTGAATTCAATAGATAATAACCGGATCAACCCGGCGCAGAACCAGGGAGAAAAAGTAGAGCCGAACCTATGGGCGATACTTGCTTTACTTATGGCCATTGGCGGTTTTGCTGCATTTTATAAAAAAATAAAAAGCGAATCTCTTGCAGGAACGGCAGCCGGCGCTATCGGATTTGTTTCATTGCTGATACTTCGATCTGCTATTAAAAGCAAAATCAGCGAACAAAGTGGTGGCATGGTTCCGGTTGAGATAGATTTTCTCTTTGCTTACTGGGCTTCATTGCTTGCATTTCTTATCGGTGGCGGCTTGAGTTACCTACGGCTAAAACAGGAAAAATTAATAAAATCTCCAAACAAAGATCTGTCTGCTGTTTCGAAGCCTGTTACGCCTCTCCATGTAAATATTATTACCCAGGACAAAACGCAAGCCTGATAAAACCAAACGATTTTTCTCAAAAATTAAAAAAATATACAGATGAAAAAGCTGATTTTTATTTTATCGTTCGTTGTCGCTGCTACTTCATTGTATGCGCAACCATTTGTAAAAGGAACTAATGTATTAAGTGCAGGAATTGGCCTTGGAAGTTCCTTAGGCAGCTTCTCAAGAAGCTCACAAACTCCGGCGCTTAGCTTAAGCTTTGAAAAAGGCGTTTGGGATATAGGCGGTCCTGGTGTAATAAGTCTTGGAGCGTATGCAGGAAGAAAAAGTTATAAATATTCCACTTCCGGTTATGAGGAAAAATGGGGTTATACCATCATCGGAGTGAGAAGCGCTTATCATTACAACGGCATTCAGAATGATAAGTTTGATGTGTATGGCGGCGTGATGCTTTCCTACAACATCCTCAATTATACCTTCAAAGACAATAGCGGCAATAACATTAATGGTGGTGGCCATTATCGAAGTGGAACCGGATTTAGTTTATATGCAGGCGGCCGTTATTTTTTCTCTTCCAATCTTGCTGCTTTTGCAGAATTGGGTTATGGCGTCTCCTATCTCACCCTGGGTCTTGCCTACAAATTTTAAAAACTAAAATTTAGAATTATGAAAAACATTTTTTCTTCCCTTGCCATTTTTTTTGCGCTTATCCTGGCAGTTAGCAGTTGCAAAAAAAATACAGATAACTCAAATCCCGCTAACGGAAACTCCGGGTATTATATGCGTTTCAAACTAAATGGGATGCCAACTGAATTCAAAAGCGTTCCGATTGCGCAAAGCGCTTACAACAGCAGCGATAAAGTTTATGTAACCGGTCTGTTGGCTCTTAAAGATTCTTCTAAAATAAACCAGGATCAGATTGATATCGCCATAACAAATAAAGATCCTCTTGCAGCCGGCGCTGTTTATAAGGATCCGGTAAAAACAGTTTCAGGCACTGCTTCAATACCGCAGGTAATTATTACCTATTACAATTCTCAGCAACAATCTTATGTGTCTATGGGTTTATTTTCGGACGATGCCGGTAATTTCAGTTCTTTCCTTCCTGATTATAAAAATCTTGTTGCCGATGCCAAAGTTACGATTACCAGTATCGGGTCGAATAATCTGCAAGGAACTTTTTCAGGAACTGTTTTTAAACTCAACTCCGGTACTTCCACTTATGACAAGATTCCATTGACAGAGGGAGAATTTAATTTGCAATACCAGCATTAAAAATTAGAACCGATTATCGAAAGCGGAAAGTGATTAATTGGCTAATTTGCAAACCAGCTGATTAATTATGGACAAACAAATTCTTCTGAACGCTTATCGTTTAATGTGCACTGCCGGAGCGATGGCCAAAACTTATGATGCCAACCGGCAGGTTTGTAAATACGTTCACTCTACATCTCGTGGCCATGAAGCGATTCAACTTGCCACTGCTTTTCAGTTACTGCCGTGTGATTTTGTAAGCCCTTATTACCGGGATGAAAGTTTGTTGTTGGGATTGGGCTTTACGCCATATACATTAATGCTTCAATTGCTGGCAAAAGGCGATGATATTTTCACCGCCGGAAAAGAATATTATTCACATCCCAATTATCGCGGAGATGATAAGGCAACCATCATTCATCAAAGCAGCGCTACCGGGATGCAGGCGATTCCGGCAACGGGAATTGCACAAGGCTTACAATATTTACAAAAAATCGATTCTCCGCTATTTAAAAAAGGAAGTAACGGAGAAAATCCAATTGTGGTTTGCTCTCTCGGCGATGCAAGTCTTACCGAAGGCGAGGTGAGCGAAGCTTTTCAATTTGCGGTATTAAAAAAACTGCCTATTATTTATTTGATTCAGGATAATGGCTGGGGAATCAGTGTCACTTCTGAAGAAGCACGAACCATGGATGCATACAAATTTGCAAAAGGCTTCAAAGGTTTGCAACGAATTAGTATTGATGGCAGCGATTTTTCTGAAAGTTACCAGGCAATCAAAAAAGTAATAAATGAAGTAAGGGAAAATTCCGTTCCATTTTTAGTGCATGGAAAAGTGCCGCTGCTCGGCCATCACACGAGTGGTGTAAGAAAAGAATTTTATCGGTCAGAAGAAGATCTTGCCAAACATGCGAAGGAAGATCCGCTTCGGAAATTAAAAAACCGTTTGCTTCATTCAGGTATTGAAGAAAAAGATCTGGATGAAATTGAAGCGATCGTTTCTGAAGCAGTTGCCCAGCAATTTGAAAGCGCAAAAGAAGCGCCGGAACCTGATCCTGCAAAAGTTACCGAACACATTTTCGCCCCCACAAATATTACCGAAGAGCAAGGCGAAAGAACCCCCGCCGGAAAAGAAAAAGTAGTCATGGTAGATGCGGCGCTTTTTGCCATTCGCGAAATCATGGAAGATTTTCCGGAGGCAATTGTTTACGGACAAGACGTGGGAAAAAGACTGGGTGGCGTTTTCAGGGAAACCGCAACTCTCGGCGAACAATTTGGGGATCACCGCGTTTTTAATACTGCTATCCAGGAAGCCTATATTATTGGTTCTACTGTTGGCATGAGTGCGACAGGCGTAAAACCAATTGTGGAAGTTCAGTTTGCCGATTATATTTACCCGGGCATCAATCAATTGGCAACAGAAGTCGCCAAAAGCTGTTACCTGAGTCATGGAAAATTTCCGGTTCAAACTGTCATTCGTGTTCCAATAGGAGCATATGGAGGTGGCGGTCCTTATCACAGCGGAAGCATTGAGACCTTATTGCTTTCGATCAAAGGAATTAAAATTGCTTATCCATCAAATGCAGCGGATATGAAAGGATTGATGAAAGCGGCTTTTCTCGACCCCAATCCTGTAATCATGCTGGAACACAAAGGCCTTTATTGGAGCAAAGTTTCCGGAACAGAAGAAGCGAAAACTGTCGAGCCTTCGCGTGATTATGTTTTGCCTTTTGGAAAAGGAAATGTTGTTTTGAAAGCAGATGAACAAAAAATAAAGAATGGAGAAACTGCCTGTATTATCACTTATGGAATGGGAGTTTATTGGGCAAAAAATGCTGCTAAAAAATTCGCCGGGCAAATCGAAATTATTGATCTGAGAACTTTATTTCCCCTGGATGAAGAACTGGTTTTTTCTACTGTAAAAAAACATGGCAAATGCCTGGTGTTAACGGAAGAGCAACAAAATGATTCTTTTGCAGAAGCGCTCGCAGGACGCATTTCGAAAGAATGCTTTCAGTTTTTAGATGCGCCTGTTCAGGTACTTGGCGCGTTAAATCTTCCGGCAGTTCCAATGAATATTTATTTGGAAAAAGCGATGTTGCCGAATGAAGAGAAAGTGGAGGAGGAGATTATTAAATTATTCAATTATTAAATTATCATGGATAATTGAATTTTTGAAATTTTGAAGAAGGGGTGAAACGCTTCCCTGCTCTGAAGCATCAAGAAAGCGTGCTTACCTGATGACATCTAAATTTTAAATATGAATTGCACTTTTTTGTTTGTTTGCTGCACAAAGCAAAAGTCAGTAATCAAATAATTTGATCATTAAGCAATAATGAAAAAAATATTTTACCTCTTTCTCTTTTTAGTTTTTATTCAAAAAACAAATGCACAAAGAATCGAAATCGTTGCTGATAGCATTCATTCCTCCTTGCGTGGATTAAGTGTCGTTGACAATAAAATCGTTTGGGTAAGTGGCAGCAACGGCACTGTCGGAAAGAGTTTGGATGCCGGCAAAACATGGAAATGGGTAACCGTGAAGGGTTTTGAAAAATCTGATTTCAGGGATATTGAGGCATTTGATAAAAAGACGGCGGTCATCATAGCTGTTGCTGAGCCCGCTTATATTTTAAGAACTGAAGACGGCGGCGAAACATGGAAAGTGGTTTTTGAAAATAAAACGAAAGGAATGTTTTTAGACGCGATGGAATTCTGGAATGATCAAAGTGGAATTGTGATCGGCGATCCAATTAATGATCGTTTTTATATTGCAAGAACATTTGATGGCGGTAAAACATGGCGTGATATTCCTGAAAGTAACAAACCGATTGCTGATAAAGGCGAAGCTTGTTTTGCCAGCAGCGGCACGAATATCAGAAAGCTTAATAAATCGGAAGCCGTATTTGTTTCCGGCGGTTTAAGCTCGCATTTCTTTTACCGCAACAGAAGAATAGAACTTCCCATTATACATGGAAAAGAATCAACCGGTGCTAATTCAATGGCTGTAAAAAACCATAAAATTATGATCGTTGTTGGAGGCGATTTTTTAAAAAAAGATGACATGGATCAAAATTGTGCAATTACAAAAGATGGAGGTAACACCTGGTATCAGCCAAATACTTTTCCATCGGGTTATAGAAGCTGCGTGGAATATTTGGAGAAAAATAAATGGATCACCTGCGGGCTAAACGGTGCAGATTTATCTAATGATGATGGCAGTACCTGGATGAATTTTAGTAGAGAAAGTTTTCATGTTTGCAGAAAAGCGAAAAAAGGGAATGCGGTTTTCTTTGCTGGTAATGGTAGGGTAGGAAGGTTAGTTCAATGAGCTGCTAATTTATAAATGTGAAGTTGAAAATCAGAAGTCAAAAAATCAGAAATCAAATTATTTCTTCTTTTACTGTTCACAGATTTTTTAGCGAACTGCTGAATAATAATTTAAAAATTGTATAATAGAATAATTGAATAATTCACTACCCAATAATACCTACTTTTGGAGCTTTTAGCAGCACATGGAAAACATTTATTTACTGATCGTTATTGGTTTTGTTATTGGTACACTTGGAACGCTTATCGGTGCTGGTGGCGGCTTTATCCTCGTTCCGATTCTTATTATTATGCGTCCGGATTTTACGCCGGAAATCATTACCGCCATATCAATGGTAGTGGTTGCCTGCAATGCTATCTCAGGCTCTATTGCTTATATGACTTCAAAGAAAGTTGATTATAAGGCAGGAATTATTTTTGCCATTTGCACGATTCCGGGATCTATTCTCGGCGTACTTACGACTGAGATAATTCCGCGCGGTATTTTTGATATTATTTTTGGAATTATCATGCTCGCTCTTGCCATTTTTCTTTTTTTTCAAGGAGGTGAGAAGGAATCAATTAAAAGACCCGTTTCTGTTCCAAAAGGGTGGATACAACAGCATCTTACAGATAAATGGGGTGAACATTATGATTACGCCTACAATCTCAGATTAGGAATGTTGCTCAGTGTTTTTGTTGGATATTTTTCACCATTGCTTGGTATTGGTGGTGGAATTATTCATGTGCCGGCAATGGCGGAGTGGCTGTTATTTCCTGTGCATATTGCTACAGCCACTTCGCATTTTATTTTGGCGATCATGAGCACCGTAAGTGTTATCGTTCATTATCTCCAGGGAAATTATAATAATCCTTTGGTAGTAAAAATGGTTATCGGAATTGTTATTGGTGTAATTCCGGGTGCGCAACTTGGCGCTTTTTTATCCAGGAAAATTAATGGGAAATATATTATCAAGGCCCTCGCTGTTTCTATCGGAATTGTGGGAATTAAAATACTGGTCTCGCGGTTTTCATAGTCCTTTTACTTCATGATATTGAACGTTACAAACATGGTAATTACAAATAAAGAAAATAGTCCCAACAGAAAAATAATGTCCGCAATCTTTTCATAACGCTCACTTCTTGCATTTTTACTTCTGATAGAAAGAAAAGGAAGCACACTGCTTATCATAAACATAATGATAGCAACATCTGTAAATTCATCAATAAAAGTTTTACCATCCAAATGCAAAATCCTAAGTGAAGTGAGAACGATAAAACAAATGCCCCATAAATTGGAGGAAGTGGTTAAAATGTGTGAAGATTTGTCGTTGTTTTTTTCTTCCATTTTTTAGGTTGTTTTGCGCGAAAGGAATTTATAATTAAAGAGATCGAAGGTCATAATTTGACGACTGCTTTTTGTCCATTCCTTCGTTTTTCGTTTACAATCATTTGTTAAGGAAAAGTGCAGCAGAATGGTTGGAGATTCATTTTTCAGCAGAAGAAGAAATATTCAAAGTTTTAATATTGCAAAATGACACTCAATAAAAAAGGCTGTTTCTCACAGCCTTTTTTAATAAACCGCCTCCCCTAAAAAGTTATCTTCCGCTTGAATCTGTCGTATTCGGGTTGCTGCTCTTTCTATGTACTTTGCTGGATTGTTCGGACATGCGGTTTTTCCTGGTTTTTGAAGCCGATATTTTTGAATGAGATGTAGAAGTCGTAGTACTTTTGGTTTCAGAACCTGTATTGCTCACCCCGTTATTCCGCGCATTTGTTGCATGAATTCTGCTGTTGCGTCGTAGTGTAGTAGCAGAATGTATTCTGTGATGTGGCGGTTTCGTAATTGTTTGTTGATTATTGGAACTTTGTGTGCCTGCAGAACTTCCCGTGCCAGTTGTTTGACCCACCCCACTCAAAGTAAAAAAGATTGCAAGAATGGATAACGCCCATATTTTCATAATGATATTTTTAAGATTTACTTATAGTATTCATTTTAATTTTTATGCCATGTCTTTTTTATAGTAGTTTATTGAGTTTTGAGTATAAAAAGATGCACTTGTAAAAAAATGTAGAATGCGCGCTTCAATATGTTAACGTCAGGAATACCAGTAAATGAACAAATAACCTGAATGTTGATTTTAAAATTTAGAGAAATTTTGTAAAACGAGAATGAATATTGTAATAAGGGAAATTCTAAAATCAATAAAACCGTACATTTAATTATTAATTCAAATTTAAAACTTAATAAAATGTTTGATGAAATTCTGAATTTAGTAAAAGAACACTTGGGCAATAACCCCGAAGTTGCAGCGGCTATTCCTGCAGGCCAGGAAGATGCAGTACATAAAGAAATTGCTGCTCATGTTGCCAATAGTTTGCAAAACCAAGCGCCGGCTGAAACTGGCGGCTTTGGTGGAATATTTTCAAAATTAGAAGGCAATATTGCAGCCGGCGGTACAATTACAAATGCTATTGAAGGCGGATTGGTAAATAGCCTTACTACAAAGTTTGGTCTTCCACCTTCTGTGACAGGGGCAATAGCAGGCGCTCTTCCAGGGTTATTGCAGAAATACATGAATAAGAAGAAAGATAATCCGCCATCATAAATTCAACAGGGTGAATGATATTGTTCAGATAACATTTCTTCCTTTTCAGCGCATCGATTCAATCGAAAATAATATTATAAAAAGAGGCAGGAACTTTTCCTGTCTTTTTTTTTAAACAGAATACTTTTTATAAAAATTGTTTTCAAAGATCAAGTATAACGTTTATTAAAGCCGGAACATCTTTTTCTCTTATGGATAATTGATATTGCTGCCTTACTTTTGCAGAATTAAAATTCCAATTTTGATATACACATTTTTACAAGTACACAGTGTAAACAGCACATCCAATTATTTACCCATCGGCATCCAACTCATCTTCGCGGCAATATTATTATCGTTAATGATTTATGGAACCAGTGTTTTGGGCCCTAAAAGAAATACCGCTGATAAATTAGAAAATTTTGAAGGTGGAATAGAGATCCAGGGAAATGCGAGAAAGCCAATCGCAGTTAAATATTTCCTTGTGGCAATTTTGTTTGTTTTGTTTGATGTGGAAGTTATTTTCTTTTATCCTTACGCTGTAAATTTCAGGGAATTGGGATGGGAAGGATTTGGCGCTATTTGTATGTTTATTGGGTTTTTTCTGGCCGGATTTATTTACATAATAAAAAAAGGCGGCTTGGATTGGGAAGGGGAAAATTAAATATGCTGATGTAATTATCAACTATTGTGCTCCTGTCAAAATGTGCAATTGGAAAACCGGAACCTATTAAAAAATATTTTAAAAATCAGATTAGTTAATGAGCAAACCAGCTAATTGGCTAATCAGCTAATCAAAAAAATTATGGCACGTCCTGTTCAATATAACATTACCGATAAACCTTTAGAAAAACCATATTCAATCGTCCAGGGGCCTGAAGGTTATATGGGTGAAGGTTTTTTTGCTTCCAAACTCAGTGATGTCGTTGGTTTGGCAAGAAAAAATTCTATCTGGCCTTTGCCTTTTGCTACCAGTTGTTGCGGTATCGAATTTATGGCTTTGATGGCGTCGCATTATGACCTGGCAAGGTTTGGTTCAGAAAGAGTAAGTTTTACTCCACGTCAATGTGATCTTTTAATGGTAATCGGAACTATTGCAAAAAAAATGGCGCCGGTTGTAAAGCAGGTTTATTTGCAAATGGCTGAGCCACGCTGGGTTTTAGCAATGGGAGCTTGCGCCAGCAGCGGTGGTATTTTTGATACCTATTCTGTTCTGCAGGGAATAGACCAAATCATTCCGGTAGATGTTTACGTTCCTGGGTGCCCGCCGCGCCCTGAAGCAGTTATTGACGGATTTTTGAGAGTGCAGGAGCTGGTTGGTAGCGAAAACTTAAGAAGACGTAATTCTCCAAAATATAAAGAGTTGATGGAAACTTATGGAATACAATAGTGACTTGTGAGAAGTGAATTGTGCGTATGAGAATTAGAAATAAGAATAAGAAATAAGAATTTAGAAATATGGCTTTAACGAATGAAATTATCAGGAGCAGATTGATGGAAAAGTTTGGTGAGCAATTGACTGGATGGGAAGAACCATATGGCATGCTTACTTTTACCTCTGATAAAGATTTGAATCTGAAAGTGCTTCAATTTCTTTATGACGATGTTGAATTAGGTTTCAGGTTTATGACGGATTTGTGTGCGGTTCATTACCCAAACGAAGAAGGAAAAGAACTGGCAGTTGTTTACCATCTGCACAATATGAGGGAAAATGTTCGCATTCGTTATAAAATATTTACTGGGATTGAAAAGCCGGATGTTTACACCGCATCAGCTCTTTTTTCTGCTGCAAACTGGATGGAAAGGGAAACGTATGATTTTTTCGGGGTAAATTTTGTAGGCCATCCGAATTTAAAAAGAATTTTGAATGTTGAAGAAATGGAATATTTCCCTTTGAGAAAAGAGTATCCATTGGAAGATCAAAAGCGCACTGATAAAGACGATGAGATGTTTGGCCGCGACTGACAATTTTGTTGAAATAAAAAATGAAATTCTACCTATTTGTTTGTTTACTGTAGTTATAAAAGTGAAAGAATAAAAAATGAGTGAACATGTAACTTTACCGGAAGGAAATGTTGAAAAACATACAACGACTATAAATCTTGGCCCAACACATCCTGCCACTCATGGTGTGTTTCAAAACATTATCGAGCTGGATGGGGAAACAATTGTAAGTGCCGAACAAACCGTCGGTTATATTCACAGAGCTTTTGAAAAAATAGCTGAGCATAGGGCACCTTACCAGATCACCCCACTTACTGATAGATTAAATTATTGTTCTGCTCCGCTAAACAATTTTGGCTGGCATATCACCTGTGAAAGATTGTTGGGAATAAAAACTCCGAAAAGGGTAGATTACTTGCGTGTTATTATTATGGAACTCTCCAGGATCTCTGATCACCTCATTTGTAATTCAATTGTAGGTGTAGATTCCGGCGCTTTTTCAGGCTTCCTCTACCTGATGCAATACCGCGAACTGATCTATGAGATTTATGAAGAAATCTGTGGTTCGCGGCTCACAACAAACATGGGAAGAATTGGCGGTTTTGAACGAAATTTTACCAACCAGGCTTTTGAAAAACTGGAAAGATTTATGAAAGAATGGCCGCCGGCTTTGAAAGAGTTTGACGAAATGTTTGTGCGTAACAGGATCTTTATGGATCGCACGATTGGTGTAGGTCCTATTTCTGCAGAACGTGCGTTGAATTACGGTTTTACCGGCCCTAATTTAAGAGCTGCAGGAGTTGACTATGATGTGAGGGTTCATACACCGTACAGCAGTTACCAGGATTTTGATTTTACCATACCTGTTGGTTCTACGGGTGATTGTTACGATCGCTTTTTAGTTCGTGACCAGGAAATGTGGCAGAGTATGGAAATCATTAAACAGGCATATCAAAAAGTGCAGGAATTCAAAGGGGCTGAAGCAGAGGTTTACCATGCAGATGTTCCGGATTTTTATTTACCTGATAAAAAAGATGTCTATACAAAAATGGAGGCGCTGATTTATCATTTTAAAATAATTATGGGTGAAACTGCATTGCCGGTAGGCGAAATTTATTCTTCTATCGAAGGAGCAAACGGAGAACTAGGATTTTATTTAATAACAGATGGTGGAAGAGCGCCGTATCGCCTGCATTTCAGAAGGCCTTGCTTTATATATTACCAGGCATATTCTGAATTGACAAAAGGCGGTTTGTTGAGTGATGCGATCATTACGATGAGTAGTTTGAATCTGATCGCAGGAGAACTGGATGCATAGTTCTTATGTGTTTTAAGTAATGAAGAATAGAAAAAGTAAGTTTGAAAAGAAAACGATGTGAAGCGTAAAAAGAAATAAAAACAAATGAGTGTACAATTTTCACCGGAAAAATTAGATAAAGTAAACGAACTGATAAAGCAATATCCCGAAGGGAAAAGCAAGAGTGCTTTATTAGGGGTGCTGCATATGGCGCAGGAAGAACATGGATGGCTCAGTGTGAATACCATGGATTATGTGGCTTCTTTATTAAACCTGGAACCGATTGAAGTGTATGAAGTGGCGAGTTTTTACACCATGTTTCACTTAAAACCAGTCGGAAAATATGTGTTTGAAGTTTGTCAAACCGGTCCTTGTATGCTAAGAGGCTCCGACAATATTATTGAGTACATTAAGCAGAAACTAAATATTGAAGTAGGTGAAACAACAGCCGATGGAATGTTTACTTTAAAGACTGTTGAATGCCTGGGAGCTTGTGGCTATGCACCCATGATGCAGATGGGTAAATATTATAAAGAACATCTAACAACTGAAAAAGTGGATCAGATAATTGAAGAATGCAGGAATAACAGTGCAAGAAACAATTAAACATTTTCATATGGAAGCAATTATTCCTTATTTGACTTTTAATGGCGATGCTGCCGAAGCACTTCATTTTTATAGCAAAGCATTAAATGGCGAAGTGGTTTATAAGCAAACTTTTGGAGAATCACCGATGGAATCTTCCGAAAGCCAGAAAGATAAAATCATGCACGCCAGCTTTAAAGCGGGTGATTTGAATTTCCTGGTGTCTGATTCAATGCAGGGGCAATCTGTAACTTCCGGAAACAATTTATCCCTGTCATTAAATTTTAATGATGCAGGTGAAATGAATAAAACATTTTCTGCATTGTCTGAAGGTGGAAAAGTTACCATGGAATTGCAGGATACTTTTTGGGGAGCAAGATTTGGAATGTTACAGGATAAATATGGATTTAACTGGATGTTCAATCATGATTATAAGAAATAAATGAATTAATTGATCATGGGAATAACTGTAAAACGCTTAATTTTTAAAGAACACCGCAAATCTGAAAAATTTGTCGAGCCAGATTTTTTGATTGATAGTGGTGCAGTTTATAGTTTGGTGCCCGGCAAAATTTTGGATGAACTGGAAATTGAAACATACAGGACAATTGATTTTTCATTAGCAGATGGAACAAAAATTACACGAAGAGTGGCGAGTGGCTATTTTGAATATACGAGTGGCTATTTTGAATATAATGGAGAAGGTGGGCCAGCGCCGGTTATGTATGGAGAACCTGGAGATGAACCATTATTAGGAGTTACTGCTTTAGAAAGTTTGGGACTAGTATTGAATCCGTTTACACGAGAATTACATCCGATGAGGATGTTAATGGTATAAGGAATAAAAATCCGTTAAGTTAAAAGAGCAATGTCAAAAAAATTATTATTAAAAAACATTAATATTTCCGGCATAAAAAGCTTTGACGTATATCGCCGTGAAGGCGGTTATCAAAGCGTAGAAAAAGCTTTGAAAATGCAAACCGGCGATATTGTGGAAGAAGTAAAGAAAAGCGGGTTGAGAGGCCGCGGCGGTGCAGGTTTTCCTACCGGCATGAAGTGGAGTTTCCTGGCAAAGCCGGAAGGTGTTGCCCGTTACCTCGTATGCAATGCCGACGAAAGCGAACCCGGAACTTTTAAAGACCGCTACCTCATGGAATACATTCCGCATCTTTTGATAGAAGGAATGATCGTTTCTTCTTATGCATTGGGCAGCAGTGTTTCCTACATCTACATTCGTGGCGAATATGATTGGGTAGCAGATATTGTGCAGGAAGCCATCAATGAAGCAAGACAAAAAGGTTTTATCGGAAAAAATATTTTAGGCAGCGGCTTCGATTGTGAAATTTACATTTATCGCGGAGCTGGTGCTTATATCTGCGGTGAAGAAACCGCCCTTTTGGAAAGTCTGGAAGGCAAAAGAGGATTACCAAGAATTAAACCTCCGTTTCCTGCAATAAAAGGAGCTTGGGGTTGCCCGACCGTTGTGAATAATGTAGAAACAATTTGTGCAGTTGTTCCAATAATAAATGAAGGGGGAGAAGCCTATTCAAAAATAGGTATAGGAAGATCTACGGGAACAAAACTCATTTCTGCGTGTGGAAATATCAATAAGCCCGGCGTTTATGAAATAGATATGACGATCACTGTGGAAGAATTTATTTACAGTGATGAATATTGTGGTGGCATCGAAAATGGAAAACGACTGAAAGCCTGCATTCCGGGGGGATCTTCAGTTCCTATTTTGCCTGCAAATCTTTTACTCAGAACTGCCAAAGGCGAACCGCGGTTGATGAATTATGAAAGTCTTGCTGATGGTGGTTTTATCACAGGCAGTTCAATGGGGTCCGGAGGATTCATCGTGCTGGATGAAGATCAGTGCATTGTAAAACATACTTATACGATTTCCCGTTTTTATCATCATGAAAGTTGCGGGCAATGTTCACCGTGCCGGGAAGGAACCGGATGGATGGAAAAAATATTTTACAATATTGAAAACGGAAGGGGAAAAATGAAAGACATCGATCTTCTGTGGGACGTACAAAGGAGAATTGAGGGAAACACTATTTGCCCGTTCGGAGATGCTGCTGCCTGGCCTGTTGCCGCTGCTATCAGGCATTTCAGGGATGAATTTGAATGGCATATTTTAAATCCGGAAGAATGTTTGGTTAGAAATTATGGATTGGCAAATTATGCGGATCCATTGGAAGCAGTGGCTTCCTAATTGAAAAAGATTAAAAATTAAGTTGCAATGGCTGAAGAACAAGAATTATTTAAAGTAACGATAGATGGCATCACAGTAGAAGTTCCGAAGGGGACAACTATATTAAATGCCGCGCGCAAAATCGGTCCGGAAGTAGCTCCGCCAACGATGTGTTATTATAGCTCTCTGGAAGGAAGCGGTGGTAAATGCAGAACCTGCCTTGTAGAAGTTGCTGCCGGTTCTACCAAAGACCCCCGCCCCATGCCTAAGTTAGTAGCTTCGTGCAGAACAGAAGTAATGGATGGAATGATCGTAAAAAATGTAACCAGCAAAAAAGCTTTGGATGCACGCAAAGGAATTGTTGAGTACTTACTGATCAATCATCCTTTAGATTGCCCGATCTGCGACCAGGCAGGCGAATGTTATTTGCAGGATCTTAGCTACGATCATGGAACAGAAGGAACACGCTATGAATTTAAAAGAAGAACATTTGTAAGAGAAGATATTGGCCCATATATCCAGCTTCACATGACGAGATGCATTCTGTGTTATCGTTGTTTGATGGTGGCTGATCAATTGACGGATAAAAGAATGCACGGCATTTTATTACGTGGCGATACGTCCGAAATCTCAACGTACATTTCGAAAGCCGTTGACAATGATTTCAGCGGAAATATGATTGATGTTTGCCCGGTTGGCGCTTTGACAGACCGTACTTATCGTTTCAAAAATCGCGTATGGTTTCTAAAACCAATGGATGCGCACAGGGATTGCGACAAATGTTGCGGGAAAGTTACTTTATGGAATCGTGGAGAAGAAGTTTTTCGCGTTACTTCAAGAAAAGATCCTTGGGGAGAAGTGCAAAAAATAGATGGAAAACCGGCGTGGATTTGTAATACCTGCCGGTTTGAAAAGAAAAATACTGCTGATTGGATCATAGAAGGGCCTACAAAGGTGAACCGTCATTCTGTTATTTCTACCAATCATTATTTAAAAAAAGTAGTTCCGCCCGATCCTTTAGATAAAGTACTTAATGGACGTTCTCCGATGTTGATGATGGATATCAATGAGGTCAGCCAGGTAAATGAACCTGATATTGATTTGAGTATTTTACCCGGCCCCGCTACTTCTACCACATTTATTGAGCGGGATGAAACAAAGGAAATTAAAGAAACGCCGGCAGAAAGATTATCAATAAATGACCACAAAAAACCATAATTAAATTTTAGTTTTCACACCATGTATCAAAACCAAATTCTTTTAGCCATCGACTGGATTTTATTCACAGAAAAACTTGTTTTAATTATCGTTGTGGTAATGGTTTCTCTTTTTGTTGCAATGTATTCGACGTATGCGGAACGTAAGGTAGCTGCATTTATGCAAGACAGGGTCGGACCAAACAGAGCAGGTCCTTTTGGAATACTTCAACCAATGGCTGATGGAATGAAATTGTTTTTTAAAGAGGAAATTGTTCCCAATTTTTCTTCTAAATTCTTATTTATTCTTGGACCAATTCTCGCCATGCTCACCGCCATTATGGTTAGTGCTGTTATTCCGTGGGGCGATAAGCTATTTATTTTTGGCCGCGAAGTGACTTTGCAAATAGCAGATATCAATATCGGAATTTTATACATTTTTGGTGTTGTTAGTTTGGGCGTTTATGGAATTATGATTGGCGGCTGGGCAAGTAATAATAAATTCTCTCTGCTTGGTGCAATGCGTGCCGCTTCGCAAATTATCAGCTATGAACTTGCTTTGGGAATTACATTGATTGCTTTATTAATGATAACCGGCACATTGAGCCTGAATGAAATGGTAGCGCAGCAAAAAGATAACTTATGGAATATATTCCTTCAACCTTTGGGATTCTTAATCTTCCTTATTTGTGCTTTTGCTGAAACCAATCGAACTCCATTCGATTTGCCGGAGGCTGAAAATGAATTGATGGGAGGTTATCATGCGGAATACTCTTCCATGAAACTGGGATTTTATTTATTCGCTGAATATGTAAACATGTTTTTGAGTGGCGCAGTAATGACTACATTATATTTTGGCGGTTATGATATTCCTTTTGTAAATGATGCAAATCTCGTTCATACAATTGGGCAAAATTGGGTAACCATCATTGAAGGAGCTGTTTTTTTTATTAAGATTTGCCTCTTTATTTTCTTTTTTATGTGGGTAAGATGGACGGTTCCAAGGTTTCGTTACGATCAATTGATGAATCTCGGATGGAAGATCTTATTGCCACTGGCGCTTTTTAATATGCTGGTTACCGGCGCATTAATTTTATTAAGACAAAATCACTGGCATTTCTAAAACTTAACGATACTTTTGCAGCATTAAAGAATAGAAGCCAGATTAAATATCGTGAAATGGAAGCATTAACAAATAGAGTGAAACCGGTTGACAGAAGGAAAATGAACTTCTGGGAGCGCATATATTTACCGGCTGTTGTGAAGGGATTGAGCATTACCCTCAAACATTTTTTCAAAAAGAAAGTTACCATAAATTATCCGGAAGAAGTTCGTCCTTTTAGTCCTGTTTTTCGTGGATTACAAATCCTCAATCGTGATGAAGAAGGACGTGAAAACTGTACTGCATGTGGTTTGTGTGCCCTGGCTTGTCCGGCAGAAGCGATTACGATGGAATGTGCGGAACGTAAGCCCGGAGAAGAGCATCTCTATCGTGAAGAAAAATATGCAGCAAAATATGAAATCAATATGCTGAGATGTATTTTCTGCGGTTTGTGTGAAGAAGCTTGTCCAAAGGATGCGGTTTATTTATCCGAAACTTTTGCTCCGGCAAATTACCAGAGAAAGGGCTTTATTTATGGAAAACAAGATCTGTTAATTCCTGATCCAAAAACTGATCCTGAAGGTTTTGCCAAAGCAAAAGGCTCGAGGATAAAACATCCTCAGGGACATGGAAACGAACATTGATAGTAAAGGAATAAATAAGTTCATTTTCTATTTTAAAATATAGGTTTGAAGAGTTTAGAATATTTAAAGGATTTGTGAGGTTCGATTGCAGTAAACGTAGAAATAAATAAGATTCCTGTTTTTTATAAAAACGGTTGACATAATTAAATAGAAAGGTAATATTAGAAACGAAATTTTTCAAATGGAGATAACACAAATCCTCTTCTGGTTCTTATCGGCGCTCGCTTTATTTGGCGCTATTGGCGTAGTTGCAAGCAAAAATCCAATCTATAGTGTCTTATGCCTCATCATTGTATTTTTTGCCATTTCAGGGCATTATGTTTTGATGAATGCCCAGTTTTTGGCCATCGTAAACATAATCGTTTATGCCGGAGCTATCATGGTTTTATTTCTCTTTGTCATCATGCTGATGAATTTGAATGCAGAAACTGAACCAATGAAAAATGTTTACATGAAATTAGCCGGCGTTATTTCGGGACTTACATTAATGATTGTGTTGGTGGCCGCACTTTCTCATTCTGATTCCGCTAACACACTTATGAGAGCGGGAACGAGTGTAGGCCTTACAGAAAATCTTGGCAAAACATTATTCAATCAATATGTAGTTCCTTTTGAAATAAGCAGTGTGTTGTTTTTAAGTGCAATGGTTGGAGCGATTTTGATTGGTAAAAAAGATTCCGTAAAAAACAGAATATGAAGATATTGACAACTTTTTTGTTTGTATTTGCAGCATTGCTTTTTGCAGAAAAATCTTCTGCACAGATTGATTTGAACAATTTAGATTTGAAAGATATTATTGGCAAAGTGATGCATGTAGAAAAAGGATTTGCTCCGAAATTCAGTATAGGAAGAACGCCCATCCAGAAAATTTCGAAGGTGGCAGAAATTCTTGGATTGAAACAAAATGATGATGTAAATAAATTGTTCAAAACGTTCAGAACAGGAAGGACTATTTACAAAGCTGCTGCATATACAGGCGCGGCCATTGCCGTTTACAGCCTGGTAAGAAAAACGGAAAAGTCTGTAAAAGCACAGGATTATAATGGCGCTTTGTATTCCGGAATTGGAGCGATTGGATCGGGCTTGATCGTGAAATTTTTGACAAAAGGCGCTTCTTATAAAGCAGTGGATATTTTCAATGGGATCGCAGTTAAAAAAATTAAAGATATTTTTTCAATAGGCCCTGCATCAAATACTGCAGGAATTGGTTTGTATGTAAAATTGTAATCATGGAGATTAAGTGGTATATATTTTTGTCGTTAGCGTTGTTCTGTATTGGCATCATCGGCGCGCTCACCAGACGCAATTCGATCATCGTTTTTATGTGTATTGAATTGATGTTGAATTCGGTGAATTTAATGCTCGTCGCTTTTTCAAAAATGCACATGGCCGGATTGAATGCTTTCAGCTATTCCATGGCATCAAGCGCACAAATATTTGTATTCTTTATCATGATCGTTGCAGCCGCCGAAGTAAGTGTGGGATTAGCGATCATTGTATTGCTGTACAGGAATACCCGTTCTATTGATATCAATTTTTTAAACCGGTTAAAAAACTAAAATCATTTTCAAAAAAAATGAAAATGGGAAAAAATATTTTTAAATTTTAAACGCTGCCGAAGTTTGGTTTATGGATGCAATTCAACTTATTTACCTGGTTCCTATTCTTCCTTTAATTGGCTGTTTGATCAACGGACTCGCCCGAAATGCACTTTCAAAAACACTGGTTGGTATTATTGGAAGCGCAGTGGTGTTTGTTTCATTTTGTATCAGCGTTTTGATTTTTATCCAGGTTTCAAAGGAAGGATTTGTTACGCAAAATATTCATTATTTTGATTTTATTCATGTAGATAAACTGGTGATCCCTTTTGAATTCCAGGTGGATCAGCTCACTTCCTTATTTCTCTTAATTATTACCGGCGTTGGTTTTTTAATTCATGTCTATTCCATTTCTTACATGAAAGATGAAAGCCAATCTGGTTTTGGAAGATATTTTTCTTACCTGAATTTATTCGTGTTTTCCATGCTGATACTCGTGCTTGGTGGCAACTATGTGATCATGTATATCGGTTGGGAAGGCGTAGGACTTTGCTCTTATTTGCTCATTGGTTTCTGGTTCAAAGACCATGCAAATAATGACGCCGGTAAAAAAGCATTTATCATGAACCGCATCGGGGACGTAGGATTTCTTCTCGCTGTTTTCTGGATGATATCCGCATTTGGAACCGCGTCTTATGCACCGCTTTATAATTCAGAAAATGGCATTATTTCTTCGGTTACTGCTATAAATTCTCCTGCCATTGTTGGTATTACTTTATTGTTATTTGTGGGAGCGATCGGCAAAAGCGCTCAGATACCTTTATATACGTGGCTTCCCGATGCAATGGCTGGTCCCACACCGGTTTCCGCATTGATCCATGCGGCAACAATGGTGACTGCGGGAATTTACATGATCGCGCGAAGCAATATTTTATATTCATTAGCTCCTGTTACTTTGGCCGGCGTTGCAAGCATTGGTTTGATAACGGCCATTGTTGCTGCAATCATTGCTTTGAAACAAAACGACATCAAAAAAGTATTGGCTTATTCTACAGTAAGCCAGCTGGGATATATGTTTTTGGGTTTGGGAGTAGGCGCTTATTCAGCCGCGGTTTTTCATGTAATGACTCATGCTTTTTTTAAAGCACTGTTATTCCTCGCAGCGGGCTCTGTCATTCATGCAATGAGTGGCGAACAGGATATGACTAAAATGGGTGGTTTGGGTAAAAAAATGAAGATAACTTATGCTACATTTTTTATTGCAACCCTTGCTATTGCCGGCATTCCGCCATTTTCAGGATTCTTTTCAAAAGATGAAATTCTTTCTGCAACTTTTGCGCAAAGTCCTTTATTGTATGTTTTAGCCCTTGGTGGTGCCCTGCTCACTGCTTTTTACATGTTCCGGGCATTGGCAATGACGTTCAAAGGAAAATTCAGAGGAACTACTGAGCAGGAACATCACGTCCATGAAAGTCCTGCAACTATGACTGTTCCGTTAATTATCCTGGCGATTCTTGCTGCCGTTGCAGGCTTTATTGGAATACCAGAAGTGTTTGTTAAGAATGCAAACAAATTCGATGAATTTTTGGCGCCGGTTTTCGCTCATTCGACCGCGTTTATGGGTATGCATGAAGTTTCTCATCAGACAGATTTGATTTTAATAATTGTTTCATCTGTTTTAGTAATAATTGTTTCTGTTTTGGCCTATAATAAATTTAAGAATTACACTCCGTCAACTGTCGGTTCTGATAATGCTTTTGTAAAAGCAATTAAAAATAAATTTTACATTGATGAAGCGTATTATATGCTTTTTGTAAAACCATATCGTGCTTTAGGCGCTTTCTTAAATAATATTTTTGATAAAAAAGGAATTGATGGAATTGTAAATGGTGTAGGAAGAAGTGTAAATTATGGAAGCCGTCAATTGAGATTATTACAAAGCGGCCAGGTTGGTTCTTACCTTTTATTGATGGTTATCGGATTGCTGATATTATTTATTATTCAATTGGTTACAAAATAAATTTAATGCTGGGCACATACTATACTTTTCCTGAATTATTGATTTGGATTCCTTTTATTACGGGGCTGATTGCTATTTTTATTAAGAATGGAAAAAGTGTGAAAATGTTCGCACTTTTATCTTCCACCGCTACTTTGGTTGTTTCTGTTATCAGTTTGTGTTATACAAACGTGGGGGCTCATCCGGAATTTTTTTACTATAATAATGTTTCTTACGTATGGATGCCTTACATTGGTTCCAGCTTTTCTGTTGGCCTTGATGGAATGGGCTTTTTACTTACTTTTTTAACCGCATTTTCTTACCCGCTCATTTTTGCTGCAACATATAAATCTGATTATAAAAACCCGAATGCTTTTTTTGCATTAATGCTTTTGACACAGGCCGGAATTATGGGAGTGTTTGTAGCTACTGATGCGTTATTATTTTATTTTTTCTGGGAATTGGCTTTGATTCCCATTTACTTTTTATGTAGCAGATGGGGCGGTGAAAAAAGAATTGCGGCTACTTTTAAATTTTTCGTTTATACATTTTTAGGTTCTTTGCTGATGTTAGTGGGAATCATTTTCGTGTATGTTCATACCGCTCCCATTACTCCCGATTCGGCACATTCATTTTCTATAAATGCGTTTTATAGTGCTACGCTATCTTCCGGGCAGCAGGATTGGTTGTTCTGGCTTTTCTTTATTGCTTTTGCTGTAAAAATTCCGATTTTTCCATTCCATACCTGGCAACCCGATGTATATGAGCAGTCCAATTATCCTTCGGTGATGGTACTCAGCGGATTGATGGTAAAAATGGGTGCATTTGGAATCATTCGTTGGATACTTCCAATTTTTCCTGCCGCTGTTGTAAAATATCAGCACCTGGTAATGGTGTTGTGTATCATCGGCCTTATTTATGCAAGTTGTATTGCCTTGTATCAAAATGATTTGAAAAGATTTGTCGCCTGGTCTTCAATCGCGCATTTGGGACTGATGAGCGCGGCGATTTTCGCAGCAAATAATTTGAGTTTACAAGGTGTGATGCTGGAAATGCTGAATCACGGCATTAATATTCTCGCTTTATGGATTGTGGTAGATATTATTGAAAAGAAAACCGGTGTAAGAAAGATTTCAGAGTTGAGCGGGCTTGCGGGCAAATCACCCGCATTGGCTATTTTCCTCGTAATTATTGCTTTTGCAAACATCGCGCTTCCGCTTTCCAACTCTTTTGTTAGTGAATTTTTAATGTTGAACGGACTGTTCGATTTTAATATTTGGTTTGGTGTTTTCGGTACTCTTGGAATTGTTCTTTCTGCCTTTTATATGTTGAATATGGTACAAAAAACATTTTTTGGTAAAGCAAATATGTTGGCAGAACAAGCCGGGAAAATGAGCGCGGGACAGGGAATCGTTTTATTTGTGCTGGTGATTGCCATCTTATTTTTAGGAATTTATCCTGAACCTGTTATTCATTTGACACAATCGCCTGTAACAGATATTTTGAGCAGGGCATCCTTTAAATAAAGGAGATTGAAAGTTTTGAAATAAAGTTTTTTAAATTAAATAAAAAATAAAACACTTTGGGTGTTGGGATTACATTATGAATGCAATAATATTAACGGCACTTTGGGGAGTAATAATGATGTTTGGAGGAGTTTTTTTCAAAAAAAGCGCCACGCCAAAATATTGGGCTATTGCTGGTATCATCATTGTTTTGGTTGCCAATATTTTTGAATTTTTCGGCCATCCTTTTTTTAATGTAGATACAAAAGGAATGTTGAAATTTGATTCATTCGGTCTTCATTTTAATACCATCGCTTTTATCTGTACTCTATTGTTTTTTCTTTTAAATGGAAAGGATTTTGAAAAGATAGGAATTCACGTATCGGAATACTTTGCTTTGATGTTTTTTGTATTGTGCGGACTTTCAGTTTTATCCTCCTTCAATACTTTATTGTTACTTTTTCTTGGAATCGAAATTTTATCCATTCCATTGTATATACTAACTGGAAGCGATAAACGAAATTTAAAAGGCAACGAAGCTGCGCTGAAGTATTTATTAATGGGTGCTTTTTCCACGGGCATTCTGCTGATGGGAATTGCTTTAATTTATGGAGGAAATACACTCGGTTCATTTTATATCGATGCGATCAATTTGGGCACAGGAAATCTTCCGGTATTAATCGCTGGCGGATTGGTTTTGATTTTGGTCGGGATTTCTTTTAAAGTTTCTGCAGCGCCTTTTCATTTCTGGGCGCCTGATGTTTATGACGGAGCTCCGGCAGTAGTTTCTTCTTTTATGATGACCATTGTGAAGATCGCTGCTTTTGTGGCCTTCTTTAGATTATTTCTCACTTCTTTTGGAGCGATGCAACATCAATGGCAAATGCTGATCGTAGTGATAACAGCAGCAACATTATTAATTGGAAATATTACTGCGGTCTTTCAAAAAAGTGTAAAAAGAATGCTCGCCTATTCGAGCATTTCACATGCGGGTTTTATGATGTTCACACTCTTTGCGTTGAACGATACTGCAAAAGAAGGATTGCTTTTGTATGCCGCTGCCTACAGCATTGCAACCATTGGTATTTTTGCAGTTATTATAAAGATGTCTGATTATTCTATTGAAGGATTTAATGGACTTGGAAAGAAACAACCTCTGCTTGCATTAACTGCTGTAATTTTCCTTCTGTCATTAACAGGAATTCCATTAACCGCCGGCTTTACAGCCAAATTTTATGTTTTGATGGCAGCAGTAAAAGATGGCCATCAATTGTGGCTTGTGGTTCTTGCAGTTATTTGTGCTGCCATTGGCGCTGTTTATTATTTCAAAGTCATACAGGCAATTTATTTCAAAGAACCGGTTCCCGGTGTCAATGATGATATTCAGGTTTCTTCTTCTTTTAAATTTTTATTAGTCGTAACTGCTGCGCTGATTATTCTTTTAGGATTCTTACCTGGATTGTTGATCGATTGGATTTATTATTAAAGATTTAAAAAATAATATTTTACCGGTTTTCTTTCAGGCAATTTTAAAAAATCATTTTTAAAATTATGGAACGAAAATTTGAGGTTATATTTCAAATAAATCATTACAATTTTCTTCCTTCTCAAGCTAACTTTTTACCATTGCCTCAATTGAGTTAATTTTGTAAATTCTATTACTTAAATTAATTCGAATAAAATTTAATGACTTCTCCTTCAAGATACCTTCTTACAGCGGCATTGCCTTATGCAAACGGTCCGGTTCATATCGGCCATTTGGCTGGTTGTTATTTGCCCGCCGATATTTACGCAAGATTTCTAAGAGCTAAAAAAGCGGATGTAAAATTTGTCGGCGGAACCGACGAACATGGCGTTCCTATTACCATTCGGGCGATGAAAGAGAATGTTTCGCCCCAGGAAATCGTTGATAAATATTACAGGATCATCGCCGAAAGCTTTGAGCAAATGGGCATTTCATTCGATGTCTTTTCGCGCACATCGAAAGAGATCCATCATAACACGTCGCAGGATTTCTTTCTGAATTTGTATGAAAAAGGTTTATTCGAGGAAAGAGAATCCGAGCAATTTTTTGATGAAGAAAAGCAAATGTTCCTGGCTGACAGATATATCGTCGGAATCTGTCCGATCTGTGGCAATACGAATGCTTATGGCGACCAATGTGAAAAATGCGGATCGTCTTTAAGTCCAGAACAGCTGATCAATCCGCGAAGTGTTTTGAGTGATGCCATTCCTGTAAAAAAGAAAACAAAACATTGGTATTTTCCTTTACAGAATTATGAAGAATTTTTGCGCAAATGGATTCTCGAAGATCATAAAGACTGGAAGAATAATGTGTATGGCCAATGCAAAAGCTGGCTGGACAATGGTTTACAACCACGAGCGATGACGCGTGACAGCAATTGGGGCGTGAAAGTTCCTTTGCCTGATGCTGAAGGAAAAGTGTTGTACGTTTGGTTTGATGCGCCAATTGGATACATTTCTGCTACCAAAGAACTGACCAATTTGTGGACTGATTACTGGTATAAAGAAGACACCAAACTTGTTCATTTCATTGGGAAAGACAATATCGTTTTTCATTGTATTATTTTTCCGGCGATGCTAAAAGCGCACGGCGATTTTATTTTGCCAACCAATGTTCCTGCAAATGAATTTTTAAATATCGAAGGGCAAAAAGTTTCTACAAGCCGCAACTGGGCAGTTTGGATTGACGAATATTTAATAGATTTTCCGGGTCAGCAGGATGTGTTGCGTTACGTGCTTTGCGCCAACGCCCCTGAAACAAAAGATAATGATTTTACCTGGAAAGATTTCCAGGACCGTAACAATAGCGAGCTGGTTGCCATCTTTGGAAATTTTGTGAACCGCACTTTTGTGTTGATGCATAAGTTATGTGGGGGAAAAGTGCCGACGTTGCACAATTCCATTCTTGATGATGCAGATAAAAAAATGATCGAAGAATTTGCGAATACAAAAACGAAAGTTGAAAATTTATTGGAACAATTCAAATTTCGGGAGGCTTTGTACGAAGTAATTGATCTGGCGCGGAAGGGAAATAAATACATGCAGGACAAACAGCCATGGATTGTTGCCAAACGGACAAACGACGCCGGACAACCGACAATAGAAGCGCAACAATTGATTGACAATTGTCTTCATATTTGTTTGCAATTATGTGCCAATCTTGCCATTTTTATTAATCCGTTTTTGCCTTTTACTGCAAAGAAGATGATGCATATGATGAAAGTGGTTGAAAGAATGCTCGATTGGGAGAATGGTGGAAAATTAAAATTATTAAGTACCGGTTATTCTTTAAGAGCGCCGGAATTATTATTCAGAAAAATTGAAGATTCAGAAGTGAAAGCACAGGTGGAAAAACTCAATAGTGGTCTTGCTTTGAGCAGTGAAAAGGCAGCCGAGAAAGAGATAGTAAGTGAGAAGAAAACACTTACGAGTGAACAAGCTGTTGAAATTAAAACTGAAGAAAGTTCTGATTTAAAACCAGGAATTACTATTGAAGATTTTGCAAAAATAGATTTGAAAGTTGGAACTATTTTATCAGCACAAAAAGTGGAAAAAGCAGATAAATTATTAAATCTTCAAATTGATTTAGGATTTGATAAAAGAACCATTCTTTCTGGTATCGCCCAACATTTTTCTCCTGAAGAAATTATTGGAAAACAAGTGGTTGTAGTAGCGAATCTTGCTCCGCGAAAAATGCGTGGAATTGAAAGCAACGGAATGATCTTAATGGCGGAAGATAAAGAAGGAAAATTGCATTTTGTGAAACCCGAAAATGCGATTGGGAATGGAAGTGACGTGAGGTGATTTAAAATGTATCGACGTTCCGATGCCGGCGTTGGAGCGTATAGTAAAATGCTTTCAGTAAACAAACAAATAAAGCGGATTTACAGTTTGTAAATATGGATTTATCTCTTTGTTCCTGAACTTTGTTTTCTATTTAGTAAAGAATAAATCGCCGTATCTTCAAATGCTCCATTGAAGAAAAAGTCTTCTTTAAAATAAGCTTCTCTAATAAATCCTGTGCCTTCTAAAAGCGAGGCTGATGCTGAGTTTTTCGGATGGATGTGCGCTTCTATGCTGTGCAAATTCATTTGATCAAAACCAAATTGAATGACTTTCGAAACCGCTTCTTTTGCCAATCCTTTTTTCCAATAATAGGGCATGAGCATATAACCAATTTCGGCACGGAAATGTTCTTTTATCAATCGCCAAAGACCAATCGTTCCTATCATTTTCCCAGGAGAATCTATCAAGGCGATTGCCCATGTAATTCCTGTATTGTTGTGTAAAGACTCATTTACCAGGTTGTAAAAATCAATCGCTTCCTGCATGGTTGTGATTGGGTTTTTGCCTATAAATTTCATCACGTTTTTATCTGAACGTATTTTATAAATATCTTCTGTATCTTCTCTTATTAAACGTCTTAATAAAAGCCTTTCCGTCTTTATTTCAGGAAAAGGATGAAAGTTTACTTGTAACATCTTTTTACTCTAAAAATATTTTAATTGAATGATTGTCAGTAGAAAATGAATATATTTTTATTTTTAATTAAACATATATCTTCATCTTCAAATCCGTTTTTACTCCGTGACAACTTGCTTTCTTTCTAAAGCACAATTTCCTTTTAATTAATTATTTAAAAACTAAAGTTTTAAAATGAAAAAGTACATTTTCACCTGTATGGTATTTGCAGTTGCTGTTATTAGTTGCAAAACAAAAGAAGGAAGCCCATCATCTGCAGGCAGCATTCATTTGCCTTATGCGGCAAGCTATACTACGAATTTCAACAACAATGTTTCTGATTCAGATTTATTGATGGTTTTAAACTCTTACAAAGCCTGGGAAACAGGAGACCTTAACGCTCTTCGCGCTACGATGGGCGATAGTATGTATGTGAATGGGGCCGATGGGTTTCATTTTGCCGGCCTTACAGATTCCCTGATGAAAGACTGGAAAACTATGAGAGACAGTTTAAGTTCCGTAAAAATTACGATGGATGTATGCTTGAAAAATCATGCAGTAAAAGACAGCAATAATTATATCAATGTGTGGTATAAAGAAATTGATACTTATAAAACAGGTAAAGTAGATTCTGCAAATTATGAAGATGATAACGGTTTAAAAAACGGAAAAATTATTTGGTATTCATCACATAAGCAATCATTAAAACCCTTGCATTGAAAGTAAACATCTAAAATTTTTTCTGTGGAAATTAGTTTAAAAAGTAAGAAAAATGCAGAAGTCGAAAATTAGTTAATTATTTAAAATCTTAAATCTGTCTTTGGTATTCAAATTTAAACCGGCAGGTTTCACTGCTGACAAGTACTGTGAAAAGCGTTAAGCAGGTTGAAGCGGCAGGAGCAGCGGCTCCAATGGGCAGAAGCTATGACGTATGTTATGGTAATGCCGATGGTGTTGATAAATAAGTTTCTTTTCTTTTAAAAAAAATAAAAAATAAAAAATCATGAAAAAAATTCTTTTCTCAACAGAAATTGTATTGTTCATTCTAATGTGTTGCAATCAAAACATTCTTGCTCAAACTGACCGACCTTATAACGAGGGGCCTTTGTGGCAGGTTCAGTTTGTTCACACAAAACCGGGAATGACACAGCTTTATTTGAAAAACCTTGCGGACGGATGGGTAAAAGAAATGCGCGCCGCCAAAGATGCCGGTTACATCATGGATTATAAAGTGTTTGAAGCTCAGCCAGCGTCAGAAAATGATTGGGACCTGATGCTTATGTACGAACTAAAAAACTATGCAATGCTCGATGGAGCTACTCAAAGAATGGATGCTATTTCAAAGAAAGTTTTTGGCCAGAGCGACGATCAACTGCATGCGCAGGCCGTTTCACGAAATGATTTACGGGTTTTGCAAGGAGGAAGATTGACACAGGAGTTGGATTTTAAATAAAACTAAAGTTCCCAGTTTTAACCGGTGACATTTCTATTTTAAAAGCACGACTTTGTTTTTTTTTTAATGAATAATAATTGATAAATTTCAGAACGCTAGTTTTCAGAGCGTGAGTTTATAGTAAGATGTACGGCAATCAAATGATAAATAGGATTTACGGGAATTTTCATTTGAAAATTTGTTGATTCAACCTGTCGCAGCAAATCAACAAATATTGTCGGATTCTATTTTTAAAAACGAACATTTCATCAAAACCGGTGAACAATGGGAAACATCAAAACTGATGAGGGCTTAAAGCGTGTAATCGGTATACCGGGGCTTTCACTTAATATTATCAACAATACTATTGGCGCGGGTATTTTTGCCCTTCCTGCAATAGTATGTATTGCTCTTGATGGTTTTGCAATTTTTGGCTATGTATTTTGTGGAATTATGATGGCTGCAATCATGCTTTGTTATGCAGAAATTGGTAGTCGTGTCACCTCTTCCGGCGGTAGCTATGCTTATGTGGAAGCTGCGTTTGGAAGCTTTGCCGGATTTATTATTAATTGGCTGTTTTTTTTTGGATTTGGTATTTTGAGTGACGCTGCTATCATTAATATTGTCGCTGATTCACTGGCGGTAATTTTCCCTGTTTTCAAAAATTCAATGGCACGTGGTCTGCTATTTTTCATATTGATTGGATTTATGGTTGTTATAAATGTCAGAGGCGCAAAACATGGGCTTGGGTTTGTGAAGTTCATTACCATTATCAAAATTTTACCTTTAATTGCAATCATCATTTTCGGGTTTGGCAATATCAAAGCTGCAAATTTGCATTGGGAAAATTTACCGTCTTTCCAAACATTTGGGAATACGATTCTTGTTTTATTTTTCGCCTTCGCCGGATTCGAAACTGCATTAAATGTAAGCGGAGAAATAAAGAATCCAAAACACACTATACCGCTCGGCATTCTCATTGCCGGCGTTTTTGTACTTATTATTTATATATTGCTACAAACGGTAACACAAGGTGTTTTAGGAACAAACATGGAATCAGTAAAAAATGCTCCATTAGCAGCAGCCGCCGAAAAAATTATTGGCCCGGCAGGAGGAATTATTTTACTAATTGCGGCGGCGGTTTCTTGTTTTGGAAACGTAAGCGGCGACTTGCTTTTGACTCCGCGTTTATTATTCGCCGGAGCGAACAACGGCATTTTTCCAACGTTTCTCGGCAAAGTCCACCCCAGGTTCGCTACTCCTTATTGGGCAATAATTGTTTATGGTAGCTTGATTTTTGGTCTTTCAATTTCAGGTGGATTTAAACAGTTAGCGATTCTTGCAAGCGCAGCAATTCTGATCATTTATCTCGCTGTTATTTTAGCAGGCATTAAGTTGAGAAACAAAAAAGAAAATGCCGAAAAATCTTTTAGAATGCCGGGAGGTTTAATCGTTCCTTTTATTGGTATTGCTTCGATTATTTGGTTATTGACGAGTCTCAGTAAATGGGAAATCGGCTCAACAGTCATTTTTATCGCAGTCATTTGTATTCTTTATTTTCTGATGAAGAAATATCAAAAGAAGAAAAAAGTTGTGGTAGAAATAAAGAACGATGTGGTTGTTCATACAGAATAAAGAAACTAAATCCGGTACAAATTTTCTCTCTGCAATTAAGTTTGGTCAATGCTTACAAAAACTTCATGATCAATTGCGCATTCATTCTTTCCGGTTCTTACCACAATTACTAAATCCGTAATTCGCACCTGTACTTCATAAAAGCTTCCCCAAAAGGATATTTCTTGTATGGTTCCTTTTATGCCGTTGTTGGAGCATGAGCTGATTTTGAAATCTTCCGGCCTTAATATCAGTTCTTTTTCATTCGTTTTTATTCCAAACCAGGAAGCCTGTTCAGCTGTAAATAAATTGTATGTGCCAAACAATCCTGCTACATAACCATTCAATGGTTGATAATAAATTTCCTTCGGCGTTCCCTTCTGTATAATCGCGCCTTCTTTTATCACTAAGATTTTGTCAGCCCATGAAAGAGTATCATGTGGATCGTGAGATGCAAGCAAACATGTTATCTGCAACCGCTCTGCAATGTCTTTCAACACTGCCTTCAATATATTTTTATGTATCAGATCAAGGTTGGAAAACGGCTCATCCAAAACCAGCAGCTTCGGACGTTTTACCAGCAACATACATAAAGCAATCCGCTGCTTCTCGCCGCCTGAAAGCTGGTTCGTTCTGCGTTTCAGCAAATGGCTGATCCTGCAGATGTCAAACAATTCCGTCGCTTCCGAATCTTCCACATTCATTTGAAACCAGATGAGATCTTTGACTACATAGTTGTTGTGAAGTTCATAATGCTGGGACAGGTACGCGATGCCTTTGTGTCCTGCTAATAGTTTTTCTTCCGGACCCGTTACTTTGACGCCGTCAAACACTACTGTTCCGCTATCTCTCTGCACATTCCCGGAAATGATTTTCAGTAAAGTTGATTTCCCCGCACCCGATTCTCCGGTGATGGCTATTTTCTGTAATGCCTCCTGTTGAAAGCTGACGTTATCAACGATGTTTCTGTCTGGTTGTTGTTTACTGATATTTTGTACTTCTAATAAAGCCATGCTCAAACGCTTTTTTCAAAAATACAATTGTCTGAGCCGGAAACGCAAAGCTATCTTTTGCACTGCTTTAAAACATTGGCTAAATATCATTTTACTGTTATCAGTAAGTATTGACATTAAAAGAGATTGCCAAAGGATAGGACTTCAACACTGGAATATTTTGAAGCCAGCAAACGTGTCAACAACTAATTGAATATTTCCATCTTGATTGTTTATGATATTATTAAACGAATGATTGAAACAATTGCAAATTAGAAAACAAGTTATTTATTCGTTTGCTGCAAAAGTTATAAAATTAAAAGAGTTGAAGAATCTGTTGCCTGATCCGATAAACATGAATCATCCTGCTGAACTTAGAAACTTTGTGTATATTCCACCTTTTAATTTAACAACTATGCTTAAAAGAATTTTTGAAACTTCAATTGTATTTTTTTTCATCCTGTTTTTCAACTCCTGTTCTACTACTAAGTCAGTCAGGCAAGTGAAGGAGAAGCCCGCTGGTTTTAATGCTGCTCGCGAATTTCGTGCTGCATGGGTTGCAACGGTGGCAAATATAGATTGGCCCAGCAAAGCCTCACTTTCCACTGCTGAACAACAGAAGAAGGCCATTGAGTTATTGGATTTTTTGAAAGCTCATAATTTTAATGCCGTTATCCTGCAGGTGCGGCCACAGGCAGATGCACTGTATGAAAGCAAACTGGAGCCGTGGTCTTATTTTCTAACAGGAACACAAGGTAAGCCGCCTTCCCCCTATTATGATCCTTTGTCTTTTTGGATAGAAGCAGTGCATGATCGCGGTTTGGAATTGCATGTGTGGCTCAATCCATATCGTGCTCATCATGTAGCGGGGGGACCGGTAACAGATAGTTCTTTGGTAAAGAAAAAGCCAGAGTTGATGGTTCATTTAAAAGATGGGTACTGGTGGTTTGATCCGTCGCTAAAAGGAACACAGGATCATGGTGTAAATGTGGTGATGGATATTGTAAAACGTTACGATATTGATGGTGTTCATTTTGATGATTATTTTTATCCTTACCCCTCATACAACGGAGGCGCCGATTTTCCTGATACTACAAGTCACAAAAAATATTTGGCAAACGGTGGTTACATTATCAATAGGTGATTGCGCCGGGAAAGTGTGAATCAATTTATTCACCGGCTATATCTAGAAATAAAAAACGAAAAGAAGGATGTAAAATTTGGTCTTAGCCCTTTCGGAATGTGGCGGCCCGGTTATCCCGAATCGATAGCGGGATTTGATCAGTATGAAGAGTTGTATGCAGATGCTAAACTATGGCTGAATAAAGGCTGGATCGATTATTTTTCGCCACAGTTATATTGGCCCATTGGCAAAGCAGCTCAAAGTTTCCCGGTTTTACTCGGATGGTGGTCTGGTGAAAATAAATACCACCGGCATTTGTGGCCAGGTATTAGTGTCGGCCGCGATACTTCTTCCCGCACCGTTACAGAAACACTGAACCAGATCATGGTTTCAAGGGGAATGTTGCCCAACAGCAGAGGAATCATTCATTGGAACATTTCATCAGTAATGGGCAATCCGAATATGGCTAAAATGCTGATTGAAGGCCCTTATGCGGTTCAGGCATTGGTCCCGTCCTCTCCATGGCTGGATAATCACGCACCGGCAGTTCCTTCTGTAACTGTAAATCAGAATGATGATTCGGTAACGATAAGGTGGAATCATAACAATGAGAAAGATGTTTTTCGATGGGTAGTGTATTATGAATATGGGTCGTCGCATAGTTACAGAATCATGAACCGTGCGGACAGAACATTGAAATTACCTCCTCATAATGGAAAAAATAAACTTACTTCTGTTGCGGTCACAGCAGTAAGCCGTTCATCGAATGAAAGTCATCGCACAGAAATTCATCCCAATGTGCTCGCAATAATTCCACGCAAGGGTTGGAATGCCAGCGAGCCGAAACCTTATAAATCACAGACGCCGGTACAAATAACGATTCATCATGAAGGAGGAAAGGTTTTGCAGGAAACCGATAATGCGGGTCAAAAAATTAAAAATATTCAGACCTGGGGCATGGGAAAAGATCGCAACTGGATAGACGTTCCTTATCATTTTTTAATAGCAGCCGACGGCACAGTATACGAAGGAAGAAATCCGCTAACTGTCGGCGAAACAGCCACAGAATACGATCCTTCCGGGCATTTGCTGATCTGCTTTCTCGGCAATTATGACGAACAAAAGTTGAATGAAAATTTGTTGGAGGTTCTTACCAAACTGATCGCGAAGTTGTGTGTTCAATACAACATTTCGCCGGAAACGATTGCTTCCCACAGAGATCACAGCAAGATGACCGATTGCCCGGGAAAAAACATTTATCCTTATTTTGAAAATGATTATGTAAAAAACAAGGTAAAGGAAATATTGCTTGCAAAAAGAGATTGATCTTTTTCAACAAACGAGCAAATATGGTGGTTTTATATTTTCATTTTCGAAGAAAATTAGTAAATACTTCCATAATGTATCTAAACCAAAACTGAAAGGAGTTTTAGCAGAACAGATGTAAAGAAAATTTGAATGGTGTAATTTTAATTTTTTCAGCAAAGAAATATCTTAAAATGTACAACCAAATAAAGACCTGTTTTCTAACAATATTGGTTATTTGCGGTTTTTTTTCCTGCAATGAGAAACGGGCAATTCCAAAAGGTGATTTTGTAATAGCAAAAGGTCAAATTCCCAATATTGCTAAAGATAACAGTGGTAATATTCACCTGGTTTATGGTAAGGGTGATAGCATTATGTACTGCTTTTCTTCTGACAAAGGCAATTCGTTTTCTGCACCGGTATTGGTGGCAGTTTTGCCTGGATTATTTTCTTATGCCATGCGTGGACCGCAGATTGCCGTTACCTCCAACGGCCCTGTTATAACCGGCTGCACTTCCAAAGGAAATATTTTCTTGTACCAGGAAATAAATGGAAAATGGCAGCAAGGGGCAAGAATTAATGATGCTGATACAGTCGCTAAAGAAGGATTGATGGCTTTGGCCGCGGATGAGAAAAATGTTTTTGCAGTGTGGCTGGATATTAGGGGAAATAAGCGGAATAAAATATATGGAGCTGCCTCTGATGATGATGGTAAAAGCTGGTCTAAAAATATTATGATTTATACCTCACCGGATACCAGTGTTTGTCCGTGCTGCAAGCCTTCTGTAATAATGAAAAATGAACGGGTTTATGTAATGTTTCGCAATTGGCTTGATGGAGATCGTGATCTTTACCTGGTACAATCTTCAGATGCCGGCCATTCATTCGGAGTAGCTCAAAAATTAGGAAAAGGCAGTTGGAAATTGAACGCGTGCCCAATGGATGGAGGGAGCCTCACTATCAATAAAACAGGAGAAGTACAAACGGTGTGGAACAGGAAGGGAAATATTTTTACGGCTATTCCTGGTGTTCCTGAAATTGAAATAGGGAAGGGCAGAGGTTGTACCATTGCTACCGTTGGCAATAAAAATGTATTTGCGTGGTCGGATGAAAATAAAATAATTTGTATGAAAGCGAATGGCGCAAAGAAAACCTTGGGCGACGGTAACCTTCCTGTTTTAACATCTCTTGATGATGTGCACGTGATTTGCATCTGGCAAAACGAAAACCAAATTCATGGAGCGGTGGTGAAATTATAAATTAGAAGTGGTGTCTGTAAGAGGATCAATTCTTTTAAATCGACATATCAAACGCTTTCACTTTTTAAGGTACTCGACGCTCTATCATTTCGCGTTCCTTTCGTTCTTTTTATTGAATTTGAAATTGCGCGACGGTTTCAAACGTTTACAGCCTGAAATTTATTTTGTCATGTATATTATCATAGGATAGTCATCTTATTTTTTATCCAGAAAATCAATATTTCATCTGATGCCTATTTATTTTTCTTTATTTTAATTTTATAATCTGATTGCTTTTAGTTTAGTTAAAACTTCCTCCGGTTTTCGTACCCGTAAACATTAGCAAGCAAGAAAATTCATTTTCCTATCCCTTTTGATCGCTGCAGATCGCCAGGTTTTTTAATAGCCTATTATATAATATTCATTTTTGTAACATTTTAAAACGAAGAAAATGAAACCAATTCTATTCTTTACTGTAACTGTTTTTTGTTTTTCTAATTTAAAGGCCCAGGTTACACAATTAATTGCTAATCAAAACATGGAGCTGAGAACGGTATTGAATCAGACTAAATCAATTTACGAATCCGGCATTGATTCTACGCTTTGGGTGACAGATGGAACCACTGCCGGTACGCATAAACTTTCTGATACCATCAAAGCTACTGATTCGCAGGACGGCATTTTAAATGGAAAGTTCATTTTTTCAGCTACTTCTCCACATTGTGGTGAAGAATATTTCATAACTGACGGAACACCGGCTGGCACAAAACTGATAAAAGATATTAATCCCGGAACTGCCGGATCAGTAGCCAGTAACACCAGCGTTACTTTACTAAACGGATATGTTTATTTTCCGGCAATCACTGCTGCCAATGGATGTGAATTGTGGCGAAGTGATGGAACTACTGCAAATACAACGATGGTGAAAGACATTAACCCTGGCTCCGCTGATGGAATTTCCCGGGACGATGGTTCTTTTGATTTTTATGTTTTGAATGGTTATATATATTTTCCCGCTACTTCTCCTGCCTCGGGATATGAATTGTGGAAATCTGATGGAACAAGCGCCAATACAAGTTTGGTAATGGATATTAATCCCGGAACAGCCGGCAGCCAGCCCTTAATCACCGAATCAGACAAAATAATTTTTAACGGATATCTTTATTTTGTGGCTGTTACTGCTTCGCAAGGCTGCGAACTGTGGCGCACCAATGGCACCAGTACGGGGATTGTAAAAGATATTGTCAGCGGAACAGCAAGCGGTATTGATTCCTCGAAATTTTCTATAATGATCGTAAATAACAACCTCGTTTTTAAGGCGACGACTCCTGCAGCTGGTAATGAATACTGGTATTCGACTGACGGCACGGCAGCAAATACCAATATTTTAAAAGATATAACGGCAGGAACTGCTTCCTCCTCACTTCCATTTAATTCGGGAGATACTGCCAAAACTGTAGGCAACTACTTCATATTTACAGTGCCTGCGGCAACCGGAAAGACTGCTGATATATGGCGAACAGACGGAACTCCTACGGGAACTATTCAATTGGTCAGCAACATCAATACAGGAACGGCCGGAGCGAATTACATTGCCGCATTTAATGTTTTCAATAACAAGGCTTACTTTTTAATAAATGATAACGTTCATCCGAATGTCTCTTTATGGAGCACTGATGGCATTGATGCTACCGCTGCTCACACTACCTTTTTAAAAGATCTTGGCGCAAGCGGATCTACTAACTTCAGCGTTTTAAGCATGGTTGGATTTCCAACCAAATTCATATTCTTTTATCCGACAGATAATACTTTTGCCACCTATTCTATGTGGCAATCTGATGGAACTGCCAGTGGAACAAATGTTTTAAAAACCTTTACTGCTAACCCAAAGCAGCTTGTAATAGGTGGTCAGCTTTATTTATCCGGTGCACCAGTCATATATCCGCCTTATAGTTATGATATTGGTACCGGGGTAGTGGCATATTCTCTTTATAAAGGGAAATTTTTCTTTTCCGCCTACAGCACTACATCGGGAAATGAACTATGGCTGTCGGATGGTACAGCTTCAGGCACAACCATGGTAAAAGATATCAATTCCGGCACCGGTGATGGAATTCCGAATGATCTTACCTTTTATGAAAGTGTTCTTTATACAAGCTCGGAGTTATATTTTTCTGCTAACGACGGCTCACACGGCATAGAGCTATGGAAAAGCGATGGAACCAGCGCAGGTACTACGATGGTAAAAGATATAAATCCGAATGCCGGAAATTCCAATCCGCTATTGAATTTCTTTCTCATCGATGGCAAGATCTTCTTTAATGCCACAGATGGCAATCCGGCAGATACAACCATTACAGATTTGTTTGTTGTGGAAGGCGCTTTCTCCCCATTGCCGGTTCAACTTCTCGACTTTACTGTTACACCGGAAAAGCCGGATGCATTATTGCAATGGAGCACAGCACAGGAAATAAACAGCAGTTATTTTACCATGCAGTCAAGTGAGGATGCAACTCATTGGAATAACATAGGAAAAGTGGCAGCAGCAGGAAATTCATCTCAAAAAACTGATTATTCATTTACTGATCGTGGAGTAATGAATTCAGGTAAAAATGTTGTTTATTACCGGTTGCTTTCTGTTGACATCGATGGAACAATGTCTAATAGTGATGTGATTTCTTTAAGAATAAATAATACGGATGAATTGAGGGTACAAATTTATTCGAACCCGGTTCATGATAATCTGAATGTGATGTTGTCCGGAATTAAAACGCAGGCGATTCTTTCAATTCACAACCTTTCAGGAAAGGAAATTTATAAACGCCAGATTCAAAATCAAAACGGATTAATTTCTATTCCTTTAAATGTTCAGGGGGGAGTTTATATTCTGCAGGTAAGATCCGAAAATCAAACACAAACAATCAAATTTGTAAAAGATTATTGATTCATTATTTTAAAAAGGTGGCCAACTTTCCCAAAGTTGGCCATTTTTTATTTTAAAATCATTTCCAATAAACCAACAAATAATCCCGATTCCTATTTTAAATATTCACTCGGTTGCCAGTTGGATTTTGGATTAAAATGTTTCCATAACAAAGCCGACAATTTGCGGGTGAGAAGCCATGCTTCATTGTTTGTTTCCCAGCTGCTGTCCTGAATATTTTTTGTACAAATGCAGAAGATATAAGGGTTTGCGCAGTTTACATACAACACTTCATCGCGGGTCCGATCCACAGCGCCGCTTTTATCGGCTACGAAAATATTTGGAGGAATTTGAGAAATAGCATCTTCATCCCAAAACTGCCGGCTCATTAAGCGAAGCATCCTTTCGCTGATCTGTTTATTGATAATTTTATTTTCAACAATATCGCGCATCAAAGTTGCCATTTCTTTTGGAGTAGTTTGTCCCCAGCCATATTGTTGCCAGTTGCCTTTTCTTCCTTCCGTGCGACTGTTCACCCTGGTATCTTTCATTCCAAGACTGTCGAGGTATTGATTAATTTGTACTCCGCCGCCCGCAAGGCCTTGCAGCCAAAGGCTTGCACCATTATCACTCATGCTCATCATCAGCATTAGTAAAGCATTTAACGATATTCTTTGGCTGTCTTTGAAAGAAGCGAGCATTTCCTGTCCTTCAGAATAGCGCACAGAATCTGTAAAGAGCATATCCTGATGATAACTCAAATCTCCATTATGTATTTTATGCATGACGCCAATCAGTATGGGCACTTTTACCATACTGGCTGTAGGAAAAATGGAATCTGCATTTACTTCTGCAACTTTATTTTTAGAAATATCATAAACAAAAATTCCTACATCACCATTAAAACCATGCACAAGGTCTTTGATTTGATTTTGCAAACGCACGTCTGTTTTTTGCGCAAAAGTGTTTAAGGATAAAAGCAGGAGAATGAAAGCCGGTAGTTTTTTCATTATTAATTTTTTGAGAATGAAAATAAGAAATGAATTCAGAACCACCATTTCATTTTATTATTTCTTCAGTTACAACTCGAGATATAAAGTTTTAAATGCAAATGGCGGCCATGTTTCATCAGGGTTAAAAGGCTGTAATTTTTCCTGGTTCGCGTTACTCCAATACAGTTTTTTTGGTTGCAGTTTTTTCCAGGTCAAACCTGGTTTTTGAGATTCAGCGCTTGCATTATACAACCGAAGCATGATCGCTTTTTTATCCACCGATGGTTTGATTGTTGATACAATAACGTTTTTATTTTCTATCGTAAATAAAGATTTTAATTCAGCAGAATTTTCACCTTCCGCAGAAACGATAAATGGCTGATTGCTTTCTATTCCTCTTTTTGTTGCTTCCGATTCATTGAATCCATTGTGTGGGAATATGGAATAACGAAAAGTAACTTCGCTTTCCTGGTCTGCTTTAAAGTTGGTATGCCAGTAATTGTTCATTACGTAAGAATAAAAAGTATTCGATAACGTGGTTTTCATTTTCCATTGTTTGTAACCATTTACCAATTCTTCATTGATCATTGCGCCAATTTCTATCAACGGCGCATCAGTGGTTGTCCAGGTAATCCCGGTTTTATCATTTGAAATATCAACCCATCTTTGTGCACAATTAAAGTCTTTGCAGGAGCCATCCAATTGGTTGATTTCTGGTTCAAGAATTCCAACGCCCAAATCTATTTTCATTTTTCCATTAGGAACATTAAATGGGAATGCAAAGTTTACCGCTTCCTTTTCGCGAACCTTTGATTTGTCAATGGTATTACTAATATCAATCCTATTCATTCCTTTTACTAATCGTATTTCCTGTGCAAGTTTTTTTGTTCCCGGAGCCTCTGATTCTATCAGTAAAGAAACCAATAACGGTCCATTCTCTTTTATTCGGATAGAAACATTTTTTGTGGTTACCGCTTTTGATGGATCTTTTCCGGGAACATATAAATATTGATTGATGCCTGATTTTTTATGATCCACCAATTCTTCGTTATTGTTTTTACGAATAATGCTTTTTATCGAGCCGTTATCAGAATTTACTGTAACTTTTAAAAACTCATTTTCCAATTCAGTTCGGGTGATTTTTAGTTGGCTATTGGTAGAAGGATTTTTAGTGATTAACCGGTATCTTTTTGAGCCAAGTGCCGGAACATTTTCTGCCAGAAAAACCATCGTTCCATCAGATAAAGTTTGAGATGGGCAAATGCGATTATCAGAATCAATGACCCCGTTCATCAAATTCATATCGTGTTGTTTTGGAAGAAAAACCAAATCGGTCCTGTTCCACGAACTGGTATTATAAACTTCATACAGATCACCTTCGTTCGTTTGAGATAAAATATCTTCCAAGATCTTTTTGGAACGCTCTTCGCCATCTGTTGCAAACCCTTTTTTATAATTCCATTGCCAAACGGTAAATGGATTATCCGGATCAGAAATGCTGTTCCATGAACCCCACGTATGTTCTTCAAACATCACCACATCCCGCCAGGCTTTATAAAATTTTTCATTGTCAAATTTATCCGGGTTGATCATCGTACTTAATATTTCACTTTGATTTAAGCAGTTGCTTGTATGCCTTGTGATCGCCAATTCTTTTGCAGTGGAAGCGGCGCCATCTTCCCAATAAGGTGAATAATCACCTGAATAAACAGGAATAATATTATGATACTTTTTCTCAAATTTTTCCATCATTTCGCTCACATTTACCAAAACAATTTGAGGCGAAATATATTTTTCATTCCAGTCTTTTACAAAGTCTGAAAGATGAGAGTCTGTTGTTCCATTATCTGCAGGAATCGTATAACGCAATTGAACCATTTTATAAGGATATTTTTCTGCTTCCAATTCTTTTAAATATTCCATCAGGTTGCTTTTTGTTTTTTCGCCTGCAGGACCTACATTGAAATTATGAAACCAGCTATATCCTTTTGCAGCCTGCCAGAATAAAACCTTTTCTTTTCCTGATGGCGATAGCCAATAGAAAGGCTTATCGCCCCACGCTCGGTCGGAATAACCAACCCTGTCGCCCAATTCAAGAATCGAAGGAACATAATTTGGCCCACTTGAAATGTATTTTATTCCTCTTTGTGCAAGGGCCGGAACCATTGCCCAGCTTACTCCCGGAATGTCTGAGATCATTACAGTATTGAAATCAATTCCATATGATTGTTTTAAATGAAAAGCATAATCTGTATAATGAATCAAATCCTCAGGACTGCATATTCCAGTCAATTCATTTGCATAAGACGCCGGTAAACCAATGCTTCCGGATTTTACATCCTCCACAAAATTTTTCTTTTCCTCATCACTTGCAACCTTCATAAAATTTTCCACCGCCCACAAACTTTCAATATTCCATTTGTATCTCGCATTCGTTGGATAATCTGCTGTTTTATTTATCAGCTTCATCGCAGCCCTGATGTTCCGGATCTGTTTTTGTTCTACCGTATCCTGAAGGTCAGAATATCCGATGTCATTATGAGAATGAGATACGAAATCGAACTCACGATAAATTACCGGCTTCAAATCAATATTTTCATTTTTATTTAATAAACCTGCAACTGATACATTTATCTTGATACTTTTTGGCCCGTTTACTTTTCGAACCAATAATTCAATCGAATTCAATCCTAATGATAAAGGTTTACTGATCGTATTTTTGTCAATACCAGAAGTAATGATCACATTTCCGGAAGGCTTTGTATGGTCGATTTGCACATCAATTAATTGAAGGGTGTCTCTTCCATTTCTTACCAGCGCCGGTTGTGGAATGATGTTTATTTTTTCACTCATTTCATATTTAAATGTCATGTACCAATCCGCGCTGTTTGCTTTTTCTCCAATTACTTTTAGTAAAAGAGGTTCGCCTTTTTTGTAAAATCTAACAGGAATTCTCAGATACATATTTCCAAAAACATCTCCAGCATTGTCAATAGATTTTTGATCGAAAAATAATTCCGTTCCGTTCAATCCTTTTACGTTCCAGCTCTTGATCACTTTTTTTGCAATGGTGGCAAATGTGAGCACCTTTTGATTATCGATATAAAAATCAAAATGTCTGTCTGCAGCACTAGTACCGCAGGAATATCCGGCTACCCAGGCAAAATAAATTGCGCTGTCTTTATAATCTAAAGGGATGTTTTCAGTTTGCCATTCAATTGCTTTATTTCCATCTGTTACTCTTGTGAGCAGCGCTTCTGTGGCATAAGGATGAAAAGAATGGTAAGAAATATTTTCTCCGGATATGTCTTTTACATAGCCTTTCAACAATTCTTTTGCAGGAATATTGGAAGGATTAAACTGGGCAAATATTTTGTTGCAGAAAAAAGAAATGAACAAAGCGGCAAGAAAAATTCCTTGAAAATTATTTCTCATTGAGTAAAAAATTGAGAAATAAATGTAAAACAAAGTCAGTAAAGGCACTGTATTTATTCTTCTTCTCTTCGAATCATTGTCTGCAGCAAATGAATAAAAAGTTGGATTTTATTTTTAGAATGGAATAAAAAAAAGAAGATTTTTTGTAAAAAAGAATTACTAACGGTCAGCTGTAAACGAAAATATTTTTAAGGAAAAACGAATAAAAAAAAGTTACCCGGATCATGTTAAATCCGGGTAACTTTTCATTTTCAAAGGAGACAAGATATTGAAAGATTTTTTAGCTAAATAATCCGCCTTTCTTCAGTTCGCGTGTTTTTTCACCGATCAAAAATCCATTTTGATAGATCTGGATTTTGTAATTTCCCTGTTGAAAGTGACTGGCCGGGGCAAAAGCAAATTCTACATTTTTTGTTTTTGCTGTTTCCAGGTCCACTGGCAACTTAGCGGTGAATGTTTTACTTCCTTCTTCACGTGTAACAAATGTATTTCCTGCAGAATCAGTTGTTGTGATTGGTTTACCATCTGGTCCGATTACCACTACATACAAATCGGTGGTTCCGGGTTGAATAATACGGTTGTTCACATCAAAACTTACCAGCAGTTTGTCCACTTTTTTGGCGTTTGTTTTTACCACCTCTTTTCCATTATGACGAACTTTCACCGGAGTAATTGTAATATTATCTGCGTTTAAAGTAGAAGCTACATCTACTTTTTTCTCCAGAACTGTTTTTACAACGTTGGTCGAATCCAGGGTATGTGATATCGCTTGTTTTTCATTGGTAAGAGTAACGACATTTTGTTTTAGGCTGTCGTTTTCCTGGGTGAGCATCGCGATTTGTGATTCCAAATCATTGATTTTTCCATTCAGTTGGGCGATTAAATTACGGGCTCTTGAAAGTTCAGATGCAGTAGCATTTTTCTTATTCAAAATACTACGGATTTCAGTTTTCATTTTTGCAATCTCTTCATTGCTTGCGGTGAGTTTGCTGTTCAATTCTGTGTTTGCAGTTTGCATAGAATCCAGCCTTGCAAGTGATGCATCAAAGCTGCTTTGGATGTTGCTTTTTTCAGTAGTTACTTTTGCAACTTCCGTTTGCTGTGCCTGAATATTTTCAGCAGATTTGCTGTGATCGTAAATGAAGAATCCAGCAAGAATAACGAGGCCTGCGATTAATAATCCAATGAATAAATTCTTAGAATCACGCGGCTTTCTGACTGTCTCAGACTGATCGGTATATTCCTTCATGGTTGTAGATTTTTGTTTTTTTAAATGATATTTTAGAAGAGTTTTTGTATAGAATAAAATGTGTTTTTTTTCAATACAAGCACTAAAAGTCTAAAATCATGCCATTCTTATTTTTTTGTTGAAAAAAAAATAATTGATGAAAATAAAACGATCGTTTGATCTTGATTTTAAAGGAGAATTTGGTAAGAAAAACAGAGATGTTAAATATTTTAAAACAGAGTTTTTACTGTACATTTTATCGAAAACACAGAACGGATAAAGTTGATGATAAAATCATTTTGAATTTGCCACTCTTGTTCATTTCTGTTACTTTTAGCCAACCAAAAAACTAAAATAATGTCAACCAAATCTCATGTGCCTGGCAAAATTACTGCAGCGCTTGCCATCGTTTTTTTATTACCACCTTTAGTTTTTTTTATGATGTGGTCATCGATTGGACTGCGATACAGCGATATCAGCAATAGCGATAAAACAGATACCTTTCTTGGCTATTTTCCAGCATTTGTAAAAAATATCACGACAGTTCATGTCATCTCTCTTGCCTGTTGTGTGATAGCAATAATCCTTGCTTCGAGAAGTTTTAAAAAACATTTGATTTCATTAAGAGTGCTGATGCTGATAACCGTAGTGCTTGCCATTTTTTTCATTTTATTCAACTTCACGCAGATGATTTGAAATCGTCGTTATTTATTGGTTTATTGGCAGTTATTGCACGTAATCAAATTGTATTGTGCCGAGAAGGTTTTTTTCTTTTGAAAAACATTTTTGTATCTCAGGAAGGTTTTTGTCATCATATGCATATTTCCAGATAAAATAATTTCTTCCGGTTTCATCCACAGAAATCATTTGTTTTGGTTGAGTGCCTGTGCTGTATTCAAACATATAATCCGGCAACAATTTTTTTGCAATTACATTAAAATGTACAATGTCTGTGAGGCGGTTGTGATCGTCATAATAGTAATAATATTTTTTGTCGATGGTATTTCCTGAAGGGTCTTCTTCAATTACATTTCCTTTATCATCCAGTACAAAAGTAATTGTAGAGATCAGCTTATTATTTTTTTTGCGAAGCATTTTTACAGGCTTACCATTTTCATAAAAGTATTGATGTGTTTCTGTGATTCCGGAACTATCACCATCTGCAATTGTATTCGTAGTGATCAACAAAATATTTCCATTCTGATCATATTGAAATTCAACGGTGTTATCAGTGGTGGGTGTTGTTGTCGTAGTCTTTACCACTTCGCCCTTGTTGTTGTAATCCGTTACCAGCAACGATTGCCCGGTAATATTTGACTTTGATAACATCTGCGATTGTGTAAAAGTCTTATTGATTTTCTTTTCACAAAAAAAACCATCACTTGGCTGATCGTTTTCATCAAAACTTGATATTTTGATCAATTTTATATTCGCATTTTTTAAAATCGAGAATTCCTTGTTTTGCTGAAGTGTGCTCAGAACATCTTTATAATAATATTGCGCATTGGCCGCAGAAAAATTAAAATAAACAGCAATAAAAAAAACTATACCACGAAAAATATGTTTATTCATTTTTTAAGAATAGAGGCTTTTGGATTTTATCGTTTTAGAAACGGATGTAAAATAATTCATTAATTCTTATTGCAATTTTTGTTTATTATTTTTAACCGGAAATTATAAAAACAAATTTTTAATTCATGTCGCATCTTCCCCTGCGCAAAGAAAACAACTGCCTTAATTGTGGCGCAACGGTAACTGGCAAATATTGCTCTGAATGCGGCCAGGAAAATATTGAACCAAAAGAATCTGCAGGCCACTTGATTTCTCATTTTTTTAATGATGTTACCCATTTTGACGGTAAGTTTTTTTCTACATTAAAACAACTTCTTTTTCGTCCGGGATTTTTATCAAAAGAATATATGAATGGAAGAAGAGCCCGTTACCTGAATCCGATCCGCATGTATCTGTTTACATCCTTTATTTTTTTCCTGGTATTTTTTTCTGTATTTCATATTAATGATACGCAACTTAAAAAAGCAAATTTCACCTTACAAGGCAAAAGCCTGGAGCAAATTCATTCCTTGTCACCAGCAGAGTTTAGCGATTTTACCAAAGGACTCAATCACGGCATGCCGATGAGTCGTGAGCAATTTAAACACTACCTCGACAGCACGAGAGACGATGCTACCATCCATTTTTTTAACAACCTTGAAGCAGAAAAGTACCACAGCAAAGAGCAATATGATTCAGCCCTTGAAAAAGATCATATTAAGCAAGGGTGGTTCAACAGGCAACTTGCTTACAAACAAATTGAGCTCACAGAGAAATACCGGAACAATGGCAGCAAGTTTATAACAGATTTCATCGAAAGCATCATGCACCACTTTCCACAAATGCTTTTTGTGTCCCTTCCATTTGTTGCACTACTATTAAAATTATTATACATCCGGCAAAAAAAGTTTTACTACGTAAGCCATGCAATTTTTACAATTCATTTGTACATTTTTGTTTTTATTGCAATGCTTTTTGAAATTGGAATACAGCAATTGGAAAAACTGAGTGGCTTAAGCTGGCTGAACATTATAAATAACCTGTTTATATTGGTTATTTTATTTTACGGATATAAAGCGATGCGGAATTTTTATGAACAAAGGAGATTCAAAACGATTTTAAAATATCTATTGTTTTTAATTTCATTTTTTATTTTGATTGTGTTTCTGTTTACCATTTTTGCTTTTGTCTCAATTTTTCAAATCTAAAATCTATTACATGAATCAATCTGCTGACATCAGCCGCCTGGTAAATATCCTTGATGAACTTCGTGAAAAATGCCCTTGGGATAAGAAACAAAACATTCACACTTTAAGACAGCAAACTATCGAAGAAACCTACGAACTTGCAGACGCGATAACTGAAAAAAACTGGAATGCTATAAAAGAAGAATTGGGCGATTTATTATTGCATGTTCTTTTTTATGCCAAAATTGGCAATGAACAAAATAAGTTTACGTTACAGGAAGTAATAGATGGCATCTGCGATAAACTGATAAAAAGGCATCCTCATATTTATGGAAATGTAAAAGTAGCCGATGATGAAGATGTAAAGAAAAATTGGGAACAGATAAAGCTTGCAGAAGGAAAAAAGTCGGTTTTGAGTGGTGTTCCGAAATCGCTGCCGGCAATGGTGAAAGCAATGCGAATCCAGGAAAAAGCAAGACAGGTTGGTTTTGAATGGGCTAATAAAGAACAAGTTTGGGAAAAAGTTGAAGAAGAAAAAGTTGAGTTGTTAGAAGCCGTTGAATCAGGCAACGATTCGCACATTGAAGAGGAAGCCGGTGATCTGTTTTTTTCTGTAATTAATTATGTTAGATTTTTAAAAGTAGATGCGGAAAATGCATTGGAGTTAACCAACAAGAAATTCATAAAACGATTTACTTTAATGGAAGAAAACGTTTTGCAAAGAGGAATGAAGCTGAGTGAAATGACGCTTGCTGAAATGGATGCGATATGGGATGAAATCAAAAAACAACATACTGAAATTGAACCTGATAACGAACGATAGTTTTCTTAGAAGGAATTCTTTTTTGCTGATAGCTGCAGCATGGTTATTGACTTTTGCTTTTATTATAAATAACTACTGGAGCGGAAGTTCTACTTCCAACGCAGCGCAAAAAGTAATTCAGAAAGATATTAATAGAAAACAAAAAGACATTGCTGCTTTCTGTTCTGATTCTGGTTTAATAAAAAAAATTGCTTCCGGAAAATATAATGAAGAACAATTAACTGCGCAGGTTGACAAAGAATATTTTATTTTCTTTTATAAAATTTCTGAATCGAACAAACTGATTCCGGTATTTTGGAATACGCAGGTGATAGAACCAGATTCTACAGTTTTAAACTTAGAAAATGGCACTAGTTTCCATAAATTACTAAATGGCTGGTATGTTATTGATACAAGAAATTTTCAAAGTACTACCGGGTCACTTTATAAAATGATTTTTTTAATTCCGGTTAAATGGAATTATTATATTGAGAACAAATATTTACACAATTCTTTTGTTGCAGAAAAAAATATTGACAAAACGTATGACATCAGCACATCTCCAACACGGTATGAAATAAAAGACCCGCAAGGCTGGCCGCTTTTTTATCTGAAACAACTGAGCAATCCACTTGCTCACTACAACATTCTGGCAATAGTGTTGAAAATATTGGCCTCTGTTTTTGTTCTTTTCTTTCTTCACAAACTGGCGAATTATTACGTTAAGAAAAAAGGCTTTTTTATTGGCTTCCTGGTTCTAATCGCACCTTTAATTTTTTTGCGGATACTCAGTTATTTATTTCCTTTTCCATTAAATTTTAAAGCGCTCGAATTATTCAATCCTTCTGTGTATGGGGCGAATTTTATCTTACGGTCGTTGGGCGATCTTCTTATCAATTCATTGTTATTTATCTGGGTCGTGCTATTTACGTGGCTTCATTTCAGATACGATTTTTCAAAAATTAAATTCAAAAATGATTTTTTAAAATATTCAGCGATCGTGGCCATTTGTATTATCATGTTCGTAATTACCCTCACCGGGAGTTACACAGTGCAAACGCTTGTTGCTGATTCGCAGATTTCTTTTGATGTTATTAATTTTTTTACCTTAAACATCTACAGTGTTATTGGATTTATAGTTTTGAGTTGTGTGGCTACTGGATATTTTTTCCTCATTCAATTATTGCTGCAGCCATTGAATGTTTTTTTGGGCAAAAGAAAGTATTTAATGTATTTCATCACTACCATTGCCGGGCTCATTATTTTAACTTTCAGATTACATTCAGTTCATTTAAGTTTTGAACTTGCCGTATTAATATGGCTCTTGCTTTTTTTATATCTGCTGAATTTCAAATTTCTTTTATTACAGGCATACAATCTTGTTTCTTCAAAATTTATTTTTTGGGTTTTCTTTTTTTCTGTTTCTATCACTTCCATTATTGTTTTTCAAAATCGCACAAAGGAATTGGAAGAACGAAAACATTTTGCCGAAAACCTTGCCAATAAAGCAGATCCGTCAGGTCCGGTTATTGTAAATATTATTTTAAAAGATTTCAGAAACGATTATCTCTCCAATATTTTTTATAGGTTTAAAAACCGGAGCGAAAACAAATTTTTGAAAGATAGTTTGATCAATGAAAACTTTTCCGGTTATCTGAATAAGTATGACACGAAGATATATACGTTCAATGCGGCAGAAATGCCCTTGTTTAATGAGGATTCTACAACTTATAATTCCTTAAATGCCATTATACAAACGCAGGGGAAACCAACCGACATTCCTGATCTTTATTATTACGACATTTCTTACGACCGTTTTAATTATATCAGTAAAAAGGAGATCACCGATACCGGAGGATTGAAACAAGGTTATATTTTTATTATTTCAAAACCGAAAAGATATAAAAGTGATGCTTTATATCCTGAACTGTTTTCAAAAGGAAATAATAATTCTATAGAAAGCTCTGCTGTATATGCTTTCGCCGTTTATAATAACAATCAACTGAGCAGCAGTTACAATGATTATCCTTTTACGACTGATATTGACAACAACAATTTTACGTACAATGAATTCAGAACAGTTCAGAAAAATGGATATGAAGAATTATGGTATAAAGCGAATGCCGATAAGGTAATTGTCATTGCCCGACAGGATCGGTTTTTTATAGAATCAGTTACATTATTTGCTTATTTATTTTGTTCATTTTTATTAATCGCAATCTTCTTTAACCTGGCGCATCATTTTCTGGAGGAAAGGAGAGCTAAATCAAACCTGCGGTCTTTATTTCAATTAAATATCCGAAGTCAGGTTCATGGAACAATTATCCTCGTCAGTATTTTTTCTTTCATTGTGATCGGTGTTACGACGATTCTTTTTTTTATAGATAGGTATCATAGCAACAACAGGGAAAAACTAAGCCGTACTATCCATGTTATGGAAAATGAATTGAGAGGAGCGATTGATACAATTCCTATGAATGATTACCGCGTTTTAAATTTTGAAAATCTGCCGCACAATAAGTTAGAAGAGGTGATTAACCGTGTCTCAAATATTCATGCCGCCGATATCAATCTTTATGATCTGTATGGAAACCTAAGAGTTTCTTCTGTACCGCTTCCATACAATAAAGGGATTGTGAGCGAAAAGATGGATCCTGTTGCGTTTTATCATTTAAGCAAATTAAAAGATGTTCAGTTTTTCCAGGAGCAAAAAATTGGAAGCCTCAAATATTTAAGCAACTATTTACCCGTGCGTGACGAGTCGGGAAGAGAATACGCATATCTGAATATTCCTTATTTCGAATCACAAAATAAACTGCAGGATGAAATTTCAAATTTTCTTGTTACCATTATTAATCTCAATGCTTTTATCTTTTTGGTTGCAGGAATAATTGCGTTATTTATTACTAACCGCATCACCAGTTCATTCTCTCTCATCAGCGATAAGATGAAAAAGATCAATCTTGAAACTGGTAATGAAGAAATTACCTGGAACCGAAAAGATGAGATCGGTGAGCTGGTTGAGGAATATAATAAGATGGTAAAAAAACTGGACGTGAGTGCTCAAATGCTTGCCCGGAGCGAAAGAGAAGGAGCATGGCGCGAAATGGCAAGGCAAGTGGCACATGAAATAAAAAACCCACTCACACCGATGAAATTGAATTTGCAATATTTGCAAATGGCTATTGACAAAAATTCTGCGGATGTAAAAAACATTTCTTTGTATGTTGCCAATATTTTGTTGGAGCAAATAGAACACCTGTCACACATTGCCGGCGATTTTGCTCAGTTTGCAAAAATTGGTAACACCAAAAAGCAAGTTTTCGATATTAACCAGGTGCTTCAAAACTCGATTACGCTTTATTCTACAAACGATGAAGTGAATGTTGAATATGATCTTTATCCTGATGAAATATTAATTGAAGCCGATAAGACGCAAATAAACCGGTTGTTTACAAACCTTCTTCAAAATGCGGTACAATCTGTTCCGGATTACAGGCATATTATGATAGATATTAAAAGTGAGTTGCTTGATGATAAAGTTTTAATCTCGGTGAAGGATAATGGAAATGGAATTGAAGCAGAAAAGATCAATAAAATATTTACTCCAAACTTCACCACCAAAACGTCCGGAACCGGCCTTGGGCTTGCTATGTGCAAAGGAATTGTTGAAACGCTAAACGGTAAGATATGGTTTGAAACGAAAGAAGGAGAGTGGACATGTTTCTTTGTAGAATTGCCTGTTTATGTTTCTGTCTCTTCTGAATAGAATTTTAAGTAATCGGATTAACGGAAATAAAGACTTACGAAAAAAAGGATTGAAGCAAAGCGACAAATATTGAAGATTCTTATTTTTTTAGGGCAATAGCAAATAAGAAGTTGCAGTTATCCAATCAGATCTACTAACCGTAAGTAACAAACGAAAATAATATTCGCAGCAAAAAGACAAATAACTGAGATTCCTATTTTATCATCGTTAAATAATCTTCAAACTCTTTCAAACTAAAACTGCTTAAATTATTTTTTGCAGTTACCATTCCTTTCTGTGCTACAAGTACCCCATACCGGGTGTTTTGAAATTCCCCAATTGAATGAGCATCGGGATCGATGGATAGTAAAACATTTTTTGAAAGAGCATATTCCATCCATTGCCATCTCATGTCCAGTCTTCTTGGATGAGCATTGATCTCAATCACCACTTTGTTTTCAGCGCATGCATCTATAATCTTTTTATAATCCACAGAATATCCTTTCCTGCTCAGTAAAAGTCTTCCTGTCATGTGCCCAAGAATCGTAGTGAATGGATTTTCAATTGCTTTTAATAAACGCGTCATCGCTTTCTGTTCATTCATTTTCAAATTTGAATGAACAGAAGCAATTATCAAATCGAAAGTACAAAGAAACGAATCGCTGTAATCGAGATATCCATCACTGAGAATGTCGCTTTCAATACTTTTAAATACTTTGAATGGATGAAGTTTTTTATTCAGTTCATCTATTACCTGATGCTGCTCGATTATTTGCTCTTCGCTCAAACCATGCGCATAATTTGCGGCTTTACTGTGATCGCTAATTACCAAATATTCTTTTCCGCTTTTCATGCACGCTACAGCTAATTGTTCAATCGTGTTAATGCCATCGCTCCAATTACTGTGGCAGTGAATAATTCCTTTTATATCATCCGGTTGTATTACTTCAGGAATTTTATTGTCGGCAGCAACTGCTATGATAGATTTATGTTCTCTTAAAAAAGCAGGAATATATTGGATGGCAGCTTGTTTAAAAATATCTGTATCATTCGTTGCTTTTTGAAAATTAATGTTTTGGAAATCTTTTTCAAATGCAGTAATAAAATCAACAGAACCGGTTGTTTCAAAAACTTTTTTTACAAAATGAATTTCATCGGTTGGATATAATTTCACTTTTATTCCTCCGTTGTATTTGTACAAAATGCTTTCATTATCATTTTCTAAAAATTCAAATTCATCCAATAGTTCTAATTTTTTAATAATGATTTTTTCAGAAAAAGGAATTACGTATTCAAGCATATCAACCGTTTCCGTATGTCGTGCGATATCTCCGGTTAATTTTATTTTTTCTGAAGGAAACAACTTTTGTAAAAACTTTTCAAGATCCGATGAGAGTTGTTCTAGCTGTGCAAACAAAAAGCTTCCCTGCTGGCGTAAATAAAATTCAATCGACTCGATAACATTGTCCTGCGTTTTCTTTCCAAACCCTTTATAAAGAAGCAAACGATTTTCATTGCATGCATATAAGAGTTCACCGATATTTTCAATGCCCATTTCTTTCCAGATCAGCGAAATTTTTTTTGGTCCCAGCCCTTTAATTTTTAACATTTCAAAAATGCCTTCGGGTGTTTTTAAAATTAAATCTTCAAGAATTTTCATTTTTCCTGTTGATAAAATTTCAATAATCTTTTGTGCAATCGCTTCGCCTATTCCATTTATTTTAGAAATAGATTCTTCAGAAAGCGTTTGCAGCTCAACCGTTAGCTGAGTTATTTTATAAGTAACAACCGAATACGTTTTTGCTTTAAAAGTGTTTTCATCATGTATATCCATCAATTTGGAAAGTAATGAAAACTGGTGTGCAATTTCTTTATTGTTCATGTGGTAAATATAAAAAATCCAAAGGCAGGTAACTTAAATCGGCGAGTGAATATTTTAGGAACAATCGCTGAAGTGTTTGTCGTTACTGCATTTCAATGACGAATAAAAAAAGTCCCGAAATTTCGGGACTTAGAATTATCTGCAAGAAAAAATAAATTATTTTTTCTTAGGAGCAGCTTTTTTAGCGGCAGCTTTTTTAGGAGCGGCGGCTTTTTTAGGAGCAGCTTTTTTAGGAGCGGCTTTCTTTGCGGCGGCGGCTTTTTTAGGAGCAGCCTTTTTTGCAGCGGCTTTTTTAGGAGCGGCTTTTTTTGCAGTTGCCATGTTTTTAGAATTTAATTGTTAGTAAATAAAAATTAAAAATAAAAACATTTTGTTAACTGCCAAAACTTATTTGAAAAAAAAATTATGCAGTTGCTTCTGAAGGATTGACAGAAACGATGGTTTTATCACCTTTTGTCTTCCTGAATTCAACAACACCATCAGCTGTAGCGAAGATGGTAAAGTCTTTTCCAAGTCCTACATTTTTACCAGGATGATAAACGGTGCCGCGTTGGCGAAGAATAATATTTCCTGAGGTAGCAGCCTGGCCGCCAAAAATTTTTACACCTAATCTTTTACTTTGTGAGTCACGTCCGTTTTTTACTGAACCTTCACCTTTTTTATGTGCCATGATTTTTTAATTAAAACTGTTCAAATTGAAATGAATATGTTCATTGCCGTATAACGGTAATGCCTATGCGATTTCTGTAACTTTAATATGAGTGTACTGAGTGCGATGGCCGTGTTTTTTTCTAAAACCTTTTCTTCTTTTCATTTTAAAAGCAATCACTTTTTCACCCTTTACCAATTCATTTATAATTTCTGCTTTTACTTTTATAGCAGCATCACCATTGACAGAAATCTTTCCATCGTTGTCATGCAAAAGCACTTCAGAAAATTCCACCTGATCACCTTGTTTTCCTGCAAGATGTGGTACATACAAACTTTGGCCTGGCGTTACTTTAAATTGCTGACCGGCGATTTTTACTATAGCAAACATACTTTTCCAATTTTTTTTGGAGTGCAAATGTAAGGGAATTAAAAATAATTTCTGAAACTAAATTGTATTAAAATCAGCATTTTGCAATTTTTTAGATAAAATACTGCAATCCAACAAATAAAAGATAATGCTTTTGTAAAATTAAAAGTGGTTTTCTACTTTCGCCGCGTAAAATTAAGGAATGAGCAGTTTTAAAAAGATTTTGCGGTTTTTATTCAGTATTTATGGGTTCGCGGTTTTTTTACTTTGGATGCTCATTTTGCTTCCTTTATTTATTTGGGCTTTTTTCCAAGAACCAGTAAAAAGTGGGAATTTGATATATAAATTCTCCCGCTTTTGGGCTGACGCCTTTTTTTTAATGCTTGGCATAAAACATTGGAATATATATGAAGCGCCTTTCGACAGAAAGGCTGAATATATTTTTGTAAGCAATCATATTTCTTATTTGGATATTCCCATGATGATGAAAGTGATCAGAAGACAGCATATCCGCATTTTAGGAAAAGCAGAAATGAATAAAATTCCAGTGTTTGGGTGGATCTATAAAAGAGGAACAGTATCTGTTGATCGCAATAGTGCACAGGCTCGATCTAAAAGTATCCATAAATTAATTCGATTTATCCATCAAAAAATTTCTGTTTTTATTTGCCCTGAAGGAACGTTCAATGTGACTCATCAACCATTAAAAAAGTTTTACGATGGCGCTTTTAAAATTGCTATTGAAACGCAGAAACCGATACAGCCGATTTTATTTTTAGATACTTATGACCGCCTCAGTTATGAAAGTATATTTTCTTTAAATCCCGGTAAATGCCGTGGCGTCTATCTTCCCGCAACTTCGACAGAAGGTTTAACGCTAAATGATGTTTCTTTATTGAAAGAAAAAATTTTTAAACAAATGGAAGATGCTTTGATCAGATATAAAGTAAGTTGGATTAAACCACTGTAAGAATTCCTATAGATATTGCTCTTTCATGAAGTTATTTTTACCGCTTTAATATGCCATTCACCGAAAAGCTGTGTTCATTAAAAATTATTTCAGGTTACTTTTGCTCTCTGAAATTTTATAAGTACCACATCAGAATATAATTTTTTTTTCATTAAAAAAAAGTGAATGAAGCCGAAAGAAAAAAAACAGAAACCGCTCAAGGCAAATATTTTTAAGATCCTGAAGCCTTATTCAGGAATGATCAGTGCACTTTTATTTTTTGCATTATTGAGCAACGGCCTCAATCTTGTTATTCCCAAAATTATTCAATTCGGCATTGATGATTTTTCGAAAGGAACTTTCAATATGCAAAGGATCATTACGTGGTTTTTGATTGCTGCAATTCTCATTTTTATTTTCTCTTATGTTCAAAGCATCATTCAAACTTTTGCCTCCGAAAGAGTGGCGCGGGATATGCGCAAAAAACTTTCTTCAAAGATTTCTGAGCAGGATTATCAATACATTCAACAAACCACTACGGCTAAACTTCTTACTAATCTTACTTCTGATGTGGATGCAATAAAAATGTTTGTGGCTCAGGCAATCGTTACCATAGTTTCTTCTTTAGTATTGATTATAGGAGCGAGCATCTTGCTGTTGAATCTTAATTGGCGCCTCGGCTTGCTGGTTTTATTGATGATCCCAATCATTGCCGGTACTTTTATTTTCATTTTTAAAAAAGTAAAAACGTTATTCAGAAAAACCCAGGAGGTGATTGACTGGCTTAATAAAGTAATCAATGAAAGTATTTTAGGCGCCGCGCTGATAAGAGTGTTGAATGCGCAGTTTACTGAGTACAATAAATTTATTGATGCAAGCGGTGAAGCAAAGAACCTTGGATTATCTATTTTAAAATTATTCGCTACGCTTATTCCGATTATTGTTTTGACTTCCAATCTTGCACGGCTTGCCGTACTTGGTGTGGGCGGTCATTTTGTAATCATTGGCAACATGTCTTTGGGTGAATTTGCCGCGTTCAATAGTTACATCGCTATTCTTATTTTCCCCATAATCATGATTGGTTTTATGAGCAATGTTATTGCCCGTGCTTCGGCCTCTTATCAGCGTGTTCATGCTACGTTAGAATCTCCTGATTTTGTGGATAAAGGCACAGTAAACAAAGAAATAAAAGGAAATATCAGTTTGGAGAATGTTAGTGTTTTTTATGGAGAAAATCCGGCTTTGAAAAATATTTCTTTCAAAATAAATGGTGGTACGAGAAACGCGATCATTGGCCCTACTGCTGCAGGCAAAACTCAATTATTTTATTTATTAACAACTTTGATAAAAGCGACAGAAGGCGCGGTTTTTTATGATGATGTAAAGATTACAGATTATAAAAGGGATACGCTTTTGAAACAAATAGGACTGGTTTTCCAGGACAGTATTATTTTCAATTTGACGCTTCGGGAAAACATTGCTTTTAATTCAGAAATAACGGAAGAGGAATTGCAAAAAGCAATCGATACTGCAGAACTCAATGACTTTATAAAGACGCTTCCTCAGGGATTAGGAACGATTGTGTCAGAGCGTGGTTCCAGCCTTTCCGGAGGACAAAAACAGCGCATCATGCTTGCCCGCGCGTTAGCCATCAATCCCACGGTTTTATTGCTGGACGATTTTACCGCAAGAGTAGATACACTTACTGAACAAAAAATTTCTGGTAATCTCAAACAAAATTATCCTGATACAACGGTCGTTTCAATCACGCAAAAAATTGATCCGATTAAAGATTATGATCAGATCATTGTATTGATGGAAGGGGAATTAATTGCAAGCGGTAAACATCATTATCTCATGCAACATTCTCCGGAATATGTTCAGATTCACCGTTCACAGAAAAGTACGATGGACTTAACAGAAGCATAATTTTTACAGAAACTTGCATAATAAAGAATGGATTACAATCTTAATAAAGAACATAAAACTTCAACCACGGCGGCGTTAAAAAAAATGCTGCAATTTATGAAGGAAGAGAAGCGCAATCTCATCATCGCATTTGTCGTAATGGCGCTTAATTCAGGCATTGCTATGCTTACGCCTTATTTGATCGGTTATACGATCGATCATTATATTCAGACAAAATTGTACCGTGGATTAATGACATTTACCGGTATTTTGTTAGTGCTTTATATTATCTCTGCTGCTACAGATTATCTACAGACAAAAATCATGGGAAGCATTGGTCAACGAATGCTTTATAGCTTACGCAATGCGGTTTTCAACAAAATTCAAAGTCTGCCTGTTGCCTTTTTTAATCAAAACAAGGCCGGAGATTTAATCTCCAGAATTAATAACGATACGGATAAGGTAAACCAGTTTTTTTCGCAATCTCTTTTGCAATTTGTTGACAGTATTTTTATGATGACGGGAGCAGCTATATTTCTTTTGGCCATCCACGTAGAACTCGGTGCTGCTGCTTTGATACCCGCCGCTTTCATTCTAATATTCGTAAAACTTATTTCACCTATCGTGAAAAAAAAGAATGCAGCAAGTTTAAAAAGTACCGGAGGATTGAGCGCCGAAATCCAGGAAAGTCTTGGAAATTTCAAAACAATTGTTGCATTCAACAGGAGAGATTATTTCAGAAAAAAATTTAATGCTGCAAATCTTATTAATTACAAAGCGTCTGTCAGTGCGGGTTTGGTCAATAATATTTTTATGCCTGTATTTACATTATTTTCAAATATTGCTCAACTCATCGTTCTTGCTTTTGGAATTTATTTGATTTCAAAAGGTGATTTCACCATCGGCCTGTTGATTAGTTTCATTGCGTATGTACAATACTTTTATCAGCCACTGCGACAATTGGCAACTTTATGGGCAAGCTTCCAGACCGCGATGGCAGCTTGGGACCGCATATCCATTATTCTGAATTTAGAATCGGATCTAACCAGGAAGATACAAAGGCATGCAATTAAAATCCCAAATGCACCATTATTAATTTTCAAAGATGTTTCTTTTCAATATCCGGATGGAAAAAAAGTTTTGCATGACATAAATTTTACGCTGAAAAAAGGACAAACAGTCGCGTTTGTAGGGCCCACAGGTGGCGGAAAAACTACAACTGCTTCTTTGATTGCAAGATTGTATGATCCAACAGAAGGAGAAGTGTTTTTCGATGGCAGAGATTTAAGAACGTATTCTGCTGAAGAATTGTCCAATAAAATCGGCTTCATTTTGCAGGAACCATTTTTGTTTAATGGGTCTGTTCGTGATAATATTTTATATGGAAATGAAGCATATAAAAAATTGGATAACGATCAATTAAATAAAGTACTACGCGATGCTGATCTGGAAAGTTTGGTTCATAGATTTGAAAACGGTTTGGATACGGCGATTGTCTCTGGTGGCGATTCTATGAGCCTCGGAGAAAAACAACTTATTGCTTTTATCCGGGCGGTATTGCGTAAACCGGATCTCTTAATCCTTGATGAAGCCACTGCAAATATTGATACCATTACAGAAAAATTATTGGAAGAAATTTTAGAAAAATTGCCGGGTTCCACAACCAAAGTTATTATCGCTCACCGCTTGAATACGATTGAGAATGCCGATGAAATTTTCTTTGTCAATTCCGGTGAAGTTACAGCAGCAGGTAATTTTGAAAACGCATTGCAATTATTGCTTGAAGGAAAAAGGGAAAGTTAAAGCGCATTTAATTTTATTCCTCGATCAGTAAACAAACTTTTATCGAAGATTTTCATTTTTCAGCTCCGGCTATTTCTGTTAAATAATAACTCTTTTATCAAAATAGATTCTGCGTTTATTTACCAATTTTACCTGTCTCATATCTTGATGTTGCGGATTTAGCACATAATTAATTTCTTCCGGCATCATGACGCTCGGAATTTCCAGTATCAATTCTATTTTGTTAGCAAGAAATGAATCACCGATTTTTTTGGTAAATAGCCTTGTATCTGGTGCATCCCATCCCGGCATCAGATTTTTAAGTGGCAGTTTTTGTGTGAGTATATTGTCAGGAACAGATAAAGTGATGAGGTGATAAACTCTTGTATCCAGCATTTTAGCTGGTGTATGTGCAAGGGTTTCCAATAAAGCCAACGATCTTGAAGAAGATGCATAAAGAGCAAAAAACCCTTCGCTGTTCCATCGACCACCAAATAATCGTGCGCCATTTCCACTCAGATCTTCTGCATACTCCTTCTGTGTTATACGAAATATTTCCATCTAAAGAACTTGCGAAAATTTTATGAATAAACACCCTGCTCTAACCGGCCTAATAACTTAGTAAGCATCTGAATCCCAAATGAAGTATCTAAAAAATTAAGAGGAGTTTTATTGCCAAGAGAAACAAGAGGACTGTGCAGCCATTCAGCAAAAGATTCTTTATCGCCTATAACTTCCATACCTCTTTGAGCAAACGCTGCCAGTTCTAAAACTTTCTCAGTTTTTAGGGTATCCAGTAATTCGTCTTCATCTTTTCGTTGAATATTTCGATAAGAAGAATGCAGTAACATGCTCATTGTTTCCATATTGATTCCCAGATATTCAGCAAGCGATTTTAAAGTAGATTTTTTAATACCTGCACGTGATAAGTTTATAAGATCAAAATCACCTGACAGAGATTTTTTTAAATTTTTATTTCCGCCCAAAATTACCCTGAGTGTTTCAAATGGCTGTGTACCATATGCTACAGCAGCTTCTTCCAAAATCATAGGTGATTCTTCTTGGATAGGATATGGTTTTATATTTTTTGATTGCTGGTTCATTTTACTTCTTTTTCCAAATGTACGACATTTTGTATAAAAAAATACATTTTGTCGTTTTTTTATTTACTGAGTTGAATGACCCCACGTCTGTTTTTATGCGTGCTTTCATCATAATAAGACAGATGTTTCACTTTAAATAACCGCTAAGCATAATAAAAGAAGAAATATCGAGAATTTATATTTCCTGCCCTTGAACTTATTTTATCACTTCTCCTATCACTTCTCCTACATTTCCATTAGGCATTTGAATATGTAACAAAGCTGCAAGGGTGGGAGAAATATCAGACATGGATATATGGCGGTTTGTGGTCCCTGCTTTAATTTTCCAACCTATAAAAACCAAAGGAATATGCGTGTCATAAGGATTCCAGTTGCCATGAGTAGTGCCGGTTCCACCTTCCTGTCCACCAAACCAACCTGGATCAGGAATGATCATTATCGGACCACAGCGGTTTGTGTTATATCCGTTAATGATCATTGATTTAATCGGCTCCGGTATTGGCGCATACCCAATGTTGTCAATATCTACTGCGAATTGAATTCCCGGCTGTTTTTGCAAAAATGAAACGACAGCTTTTTTTACCGCATCGTAATCCAAATTAGTTTCATTTATTTTTTTAACATCAAAGCTTAAATGATAATTTATTGAAGAGGATATCAGTTTATCTGTTCCAAATTTTTTTGATAGAAATTCGTTGAGCGGGGCATCAATCTTTTTAGAAACTAAAAAATCAGCAGGAATTTGATGCTCTTTCATAAAACCAATGGCATGCGCTGCACCATGGTCAGCAGTAAGAAATAAAAGATAATTGCCTTTGCCTACTTTCTCATCCAGGAACTTAAAAAAGGCAGCAAAATCTTTATCTAATCTCAAATAAGTATCTTCTACTTCAATAGAATTAGGACCATATTTATGGCCTACATAATCCGTAGAAGCGCAATTAACGGCGAGAAAATCTGTAGCTCCTTCATTTCCAAGATTATATCCATTTACCGCTGCCTTTGCAAAATCCAATGTGAGAGTATTTCCAAAAGGCGTACTTCGGATGCTTTCCCGATCGGAGTTATAAATATTTTTCATATCATGAGGAAACACCGGCGTATTTTCCCCTTTGAATTTTCCTTCCCACGGCACATTGTCTGCACTGCTTTCCTTATAACTATTTACTGGATATAAAGTATTCCAACCATTTGTAAGCAACTTTTTCGGTTCATCATTTGCATTAAACTTTTTTGCCCAATCCGGCAAATCTTTCATATAATAAGTACTAGTAATAAAACTTCCGGAAGCATCATCAAACCAGAAAGCGCCGTTGGCAGTATGGCCTGCAGGTAAAATGGCAGCGCGGTCTTTCAGAGATATGCCTACTACCCGGGAACGAAAATTTGTTGCGAGGCGCAATTCATCTGTAATTGTTGAAACGAGCATATTATTAGGTGACATTTGACCTGCTTTACCCGCAGCACCAACCGTTTGTACCGAAGTGTCTTCTGTACAATACCAGTTTTTTCCGGTAAGCTGATCGATCCAGTCATTTCCAACGATGCCATCGACAGCTGGAATAGATCCTGTAAAAATTACCGTGTGTCCTACAGCGGTATAAGAAGGGAGGTAATTGATAAATGTATTCTCACACGAAAAACCGTCGTTTAATAATCTTTTAAAGCCTCCTTCCCCGTAACGATCATAATAGCGATAGAGATAATCCCAACGCATTTGATCTACTACTATTCCTACGACGAGTTTTGGTCTTTGTTCTTTTTTTATCTGTTGTGCAAAAAGAACATTGGAGGTAAATATAAAAGCAATTAAAACAGAGAATTTTTTTATCATCATATTTTTTGCGGTTAAAGATACCCCTATATGTTAAAGGAAAAAAAAACGTGCTGGAAAATGGCCAAAACCACAACCTTATTCAACAAATCATATACTTATCTAATCTCTATATTGTACTTTTGCGCACAATTATAAACACATAAATAAATTACATGAAAGACCTTTTTGAAAAGATGAAGAAAGATGCGGGTCCATTAGGCACACACCTTAAAAGAGCACACGGTTATTTTGCATTTCCAAAATTAGAAGGTGAATTGGGAAACAGAATGATATTTCGTGGCAAAGAAAAAATAGTTTGGAGTTTAAATAATTATTTAGGATTGGTAAATCGGCCCGAAACAAGGAAAATAGACGCGATTGCGGCTAAAAAATGGGGAATGGGAAATCCGATGGGTTCAAGGATGATGAGTGGAAATACAGAATTGCACGAAGAACTGGAAAAAGTACTTGCCGATTTTGTGAGCCGGGAAGATGCGATGTTGCTGAACTTTGGTTATCAGGGCGTGATGAGTTGCATTGATGCGCTTGTAAACCGCCATGATGTAATTGTTTATGACGGAGAAGCGCATGCATGTCTTGTTGATGGTGTAAGGTTGCACATGGGTTACAGTTATAAATACAAGCACAATGATGTGGAAGATTGTGAAAAGCAATTGCAACGCGCTGTTGCAATGGCAGATAAGACTGGTGGCGGAATTCTTTTGATAACTGAAGGTGTGTTTGGGATGAGTGGAAATCAGGGAAAAATAAAAGAAATTGTTGCATTAAAAGAAAAGTATCCTTTCAGAATATTAATCGATGATGCTCATGGATTTGGTTCAATGGGACCGACAGGCGCAGGCGCTGACGAAGCTCAAGGATGTCAGAAAGATGTCGATTTATATTTCAGCACATTTGTAAAAAGCATGGGAAGTATTGGTGCATTTATCAGCGGCCCCAAGGATATTATTGATTACCTGCGCTACAATGTTCGTTCGCAGATTTTTGCCAAAAGTCTTCCACTAATTGTTGTTGATGGCATGTTGACCAGGATGCAAATGTTGAAAACCATGCCTGAATTAAGAGAAAAATTGTGGCATATTGTAAATCGTCTTCAGAAAGGATTAAAAGACAAAGGATTTGATATTGGTACAACAAACAGTCCGGTAACACCAATTTACATGAAAGGTGGTTTGCCGGAAGCTACCAACATGGTCATGGATATTCGGGAAAATTATCATATTTTTTGTTCGGTTGTTGTATATCCCGTAATTCCAAAAGGAGAAATTATTTTTAGAATTATTCCTACTGCAGCTCATACAGATGAAGATGTAGATATCACGTTAAAAGCATTTGAAGAAACAAAGAAAAAATTAGATGCGGGAGAATACAAGGCAGAAGATATTCCGGATATGTCTGAGGCTGCTTATCTCAAACAAACTGCATAAAAAACCGGGCTACAAATTAAAATGTGGCCCGGACAATTAAAACCTTAACCATTTAATCTTAAAACTTAAATCAGAGGATCTATTCATAAGTCGAATTGAAGGCGGAAATGGTTGCTTTGGATTAAAATTAAAACTATCAAATTTAGAATTTGAAACTTTATAATTCCAGTTTTTTGGAAATACTTCTTAATCTATGCATATTCCATAATAATTTTCATTTTTGCAAATCATATAGACTATGAGCTTTAAAGTTTTTATTTCCTCCTTTAATAATAAGTTTATTTATTTAAAAAAATCATTTGGAAAGCGACCTTTCCGATTATTAGATATAGGGACAGGTAACCACTCCGCAACAAAAACAAAAAGCGTTTTTCCTCATTGCGAATATCATGGAGTTGATATAAAAAGAGATTATAATAATAGCGAAAATGATTTTTCTTCAATGAAAGCATTCTATGAAATGGACCTGACCAAATTACAGTTTGCATCAATTCCTGATAACTATTTTGATGGTATCTGGATTGCGCATGTCATAGAACATTTATATAATGGTGATGAGGTAATTCAGAAGCTTTTTAAAAAATTGCGACCTGGCGGATATATGTATATTGAATATCCGGGTTCAAAAAGCATGAAACTTCCATCAATGTATGGCAGCCTTAATTTTCATGATGATCCTACTCATGTGAGACTTTACTCAGTAGAAGAGTTGGCCAAAATTTTTAAATCAAATAATTTCAAAGTTTTAAAAAGTGGAATACGTCGAAATGGTTGGTTTTTGATAGCCATGCCATTTAGGATACTTGGCTATATTGTAAAAGGCAGAAAAATTCCAGGAAACGTTTTTTGGGATGTGCTTGGTTTTGCTGAATTTATATGGGTGAAAAAAATTTAGTTTAATTATTACTTATTCGATCACATGTTACCTAACAGAGTTGAAGAAATAAAAATTAAAAAAATTTGAAAAACACAAATTGTTAATTATTTTTGTCTTTTTTAACAAATTTTTTTATTTCTAATAATACTACTTATGAAAACCGAAGGATCATTATTAAGCGTTTTTATCATTGCTATTGTCTTATTCTCTTTACAAACACACTTGAGTTCTTGCCAGAAAGAACCGCTTACAGATACGCTTTATATAAAAGATACAATCACTATAAAAGATACTGTTCGTATTGTTGATAGCATTAATTGTTCATGTTATGACTTAGCTGATGGGCTTGTTGCGTATTACAATTTCAACAATGGAAATTTACATGATAGTAGCGGTAATGGAAATGATATAATTTTTAATAATGCCGTAAAAACATCTGATCGTTTTGGTAAACCAAATAATGCTTATCTATTTAATGGAACAAGCAGTTATATGAGAGTTTCAAATAGCGTCAGCTTAAATCCCAGAGGTGCTATTACTTTAATGGCAATAGTAGAAATCAACGATTTCTACTATGGAATCTGTCATGCGAATCAGATATTTCAAAAGGGGACAATTGATCAAGATCAAGGTGTATATAGTTTAAGAGTTGCTTTTAATTCTGACAATTGTTATGCAACTTTGGATACATCCCAGGAAATTGCTTTTGGATTTTATGGGGATTACGGGCACAGTGCGAGCGCTAGTGACCGCACTAATTATGTGAAAACTAATTCGTGGATGACTTTAGTTTATACTTTCGACGGGCAACAGTCAAGATTTTATGTTGATGGACAATTAAAAAGTACAGTAAACGGAACCGCTATATTTAATCCAAACTCCTCGGATCTCTTTATTGGTAGAGCAGAAAGTTCTCAGTATCCTTATTGGTGGAACGGGGCTATTGATGAAATAAGAATATATAATAAAGCATTATGTGAAGGAGCAGTAAAGCAATTAAGCTCACTAACAAATTAAGTTGTGAATTTAGTACTTTCTTTACCTAAGCATTTTCTTATATTTCTAAAAAATTCTCTCAACATTTCGAGGGAACTTTTTACTACTGCCAGTTGTTGTCGTTAAGTGTAATAACAGGTATTCCAAAAAAGTTCACAGTAGAAATCATCTAACAATAAAAGTTTACAAAAATGCGAGAGCAGAAAAAGTCGTGAACAATCTAAAGTTTGTTTTTTGAACCTCATAAATCGTTGCCACAATCTTCATGAAACTGCTTTTCTGACTTTTATTAATTTAATAAGAAGATCCTCCAACAGATCCAGCCTCAACATATTTGCACCATCACTTTTTGCAACCGCGGGGTTAGGATGAGTTTCAATAAATATTCCATCAGTGCCTACTGCTATTGCCGCTTTTGCAATGGTTTCAATCATTTGAGGATCACCCCCTGTAACTCCACCTGATTGATTGGGTTTTTGCAAGCTATGCGTGCAATCCATAATGACTGGTACCTGGTGACTTTTCATAACCGGAATATTTCTGTAATCAACGATCAGATCATTGTAGCCATAAGTATTTCCCCTGTCGGTAAGCATTACTTTTTGATTGCCTGCTTTTTGAATTTTTTCAACAGCGAATTTCATCGACTCACCATTTACAAACTGGCCTTTTTTTACATTCACAATTTTTCCCGTTTGTGCTGCTGCAATTAAAAGATCCGTTTGCCTGCAAAGAAAAGCCGGAATTTGTAGCACGTCAACATAATTTGCTGCCATCGCTGCTTCTTCATGCGCATGAATATCTGTTATGGTCGGCAATTGAAAATGACTTCCGACCTTTGCAATCATATGCAAAGCCGTTTCGTCTCCCAAACCGGTAAAAGAGGATGCGCTTGTACGATTTGCTTTTCTGTATGATGCTTTAAAAATGTAAGCGATCTGCAATTTTGCACAAATAGCTGCAACTTTTTCTGCTACTTCAAATATCAATTCTTCACTCTCTACCACGCAAGGCCCCGCGATTAGAAAAAAATTATTTGGATCATAATGCTGATTTGCAAAAAGCTTTTTTAAATACTCTGCCATACTTTTTTCTTTTTAAAAGAATCAAAGGTATTTGTTTCACAATAATTCAAATTCAAAAGCCAATTTGTTTTTATGTCAATAAAAATTTTTCAAAATAAAATAGCCACTCATTTTTGGGTGGCTATTTTATTTGCAAGGAAGTAAATGTTAATCCAGTTTTTTCATTTTCTTCTTTGAAGAAACGTAAGCAACAGATGTTTGTTCATTGATCCAAGCTACATTTTCATTGATTTGATTCTTCTTTTGACTTTTACTTACTAAAGCACTTGCTTGCGTGGTATCAGTTTTTTTAGTTGAATCAGTCTTTGGAGTTTGAGGTACGGTATCCAAAGCATTTACTGAAAGACTTCTGACGTTTACACTATTCATAGCAAAAGCGGTTGCTTTTGAAGTATCCGTTTTCTGTGTTGTGTCTGACTTCTGGGTTTGCTCAGGGACGGTATCCTTTACTATTGGAAAACTTCTTACGTTTACACTTTTTAAAACAAAAGCGCTTTCTTTTGTCGTGTCTGTTTTTGGTGCCTTAGCTGTATCAGTTTTTGGTGGTTGTTGCGGAACTGTATCTGTTTTGTTTTGCGCAAAAAGTGCCGTTCCTAAAAAAGTTAATGCCAGGGACATTGCCATTGTTTTTGTTTTCATAAAGATCAATTTAGGGGTTAAAGAAATAATTGTTCGTAGTAATTGCAATTTTGATGCCATTCGAGTTTTTAGTTTTCATCGGACAATTATTATTCATTCGTTTTTGTGTGATTAATAAGACTTCCATTGAAAAAAATAAAAAGTTAAACGACAAATTTGATCCTTGTTTATCTGAAGGTTTTTCACTTTTTGAAGGATTTGTTTTAAAAAAATTGTATTTTTTTTAAAAACTTTTCTTCTGTATCAAGAATTTTCCCTTCAAAATATTTTCAACGAGAAAATAAATCTTCAATTAAACTTCTTGGAAAAAAAACTGTCGAAAAAAATAATTATAAGTGATTATTTAACAAACGAAAATTAAACAGATGCTAATAATTGAATTAAATTTGGTAAACGCTTCATTTAAAATTTAAAGCTTCATTGTATGAAAAAGATCTTCCAAATATTTTTAATAACTGCGTTTTCAGTGGCAATATTTAATTGCGCTGATGCACAAAGAACCAGGGAATCGCGTCAAAGTCCTTCACGTTCTGAATCACGTGGTTATTCTGCACCTGCCCGACAATACAGTACAAGATCTGCTCCTATCAGGAGTTTCGAAAATCGTACTACAGAAAGCAGGCGAAACGAAACGGTGATGCGCACTACTCCTTCCCGGGATATGACACAGAGAATAACTCCTCAGCGAAATAGCACTGTAACTCAAAGAGAAATTGTATCAAGAAATAGTTACAGCAGGCAAACTCCGGTAATGCGCAACAATTATAATTATAGCAGTTATCATTACAATAATTATGGTTATAACAATCATTATTATG
>Ga0207667_10000309_pt1 | contig 67726 bp, 48 predicted proteins | sample KBSCornC52_FD_184301 | JGI IMG/M metagenome (GOLD analysis project Ga0207667, IMG submission 184301) | Corn rhizosphere microbial communities from Kellogg Biological Station, Michigan, USA - KBS Corn C5-2 (SPAdes) (version 2) | ecosystem: Host-associated > Plants > Roots > Rhizosphere > Soil ... | reverse complement strand
CAGGTGAGCTTTGAGACCTACAACCGCTGGCACAACGATCTGACCAAACAGCGGAATTATCTGCGGGCACAGATCGACCAGCTGAACAAACGCACGAGTGATGCACATGAGTTACTGGTAAGGAATGTCGGGCAGTTAGCGGATATAGAGAATGTTTACGCATGCTGCACGACGATAGCGTTGCGCGACGGTGGCAAAGAAGCAAGAACTCATCCGCACGGTGTTCGATAATTCCCTCTATTATCAAGACCATATTTATCGAACCCCATACCTCATTCCGGAACTGGCACACAATGAGTTAATAATGAGACAAAAACGCTTGCTTATAATCAACAAAAAAGGGGATTTTCGTGAGAAAATCCCCTTAAGTGGAGCTGAGGGGAGTCGAACCCCTGTCCAAACATCATCCCCAAAAGCTTTCTACATGCTTATTCCGGCATTGATTGTCGGGAGGCAACAGGAACCGGACAAACCAATCGTCTCCTTAGCTGGATGGTCTTATGCAGCAGTCACAGCCTTCTGCTGCAGCATCCTATATTTGTTTTGAGTCGGCGGCGGGGCGTGGTAATAGGCTAACCTGCCCGGCGGCCCGAATGACTATCTAATCACTGATTAGGCAGCCATGGCATACTGAGTATTGCCATTTGAAGTTTGAGTCTTCGAGATTAAAGTGCCGATTACACAAAGCACTGCATGCTTACACCTTCAAAGATCGATGCTGTCAAAACCGGGCAGCCCCATCATTTTTCAGCCTGCCTGCGACGGCAGCAAATACAAAGTTAGGAATTTTTTTTGGGATTTCAGTCCGGCTGTCTGCTGGCAGAGGCCAAGGACCGGGGATGGGAACCAAGAGCGGGAACAGAGGCCGGGGGCAGAGGGACGAGCCCAGGGGGATAGGCATATTGTTTCAACCTTTAAACAATTTGATTCAAAGTATGAATTTTAAATAATTTTTAAGCATTGTTGCCTTAGGTTTGCGACCCATGAATCAAGAACGATCTGCTGCCCGCCTGCTGGATACAAGACAACATTTCGAGATATTGGATGGCCTCCGGGGGATCGCTGCCATAGCGGTAGTGGTCTTTCACTTTATGGAGATCGCTGTCCCGGACTATAGCGACAGCTTTATTGCGCATGCCTACCTCATGGTGGACTTTTTCTTTTGCCTGTCGGGGTTTGTGATCGCCTATGCCTATGACAGCCGATTGCGGGAGATAGGGGTCCTTTCCTTTTTTAAGCTGCGACTGATCCGGCTGCATCCGCTGGTAATCATTGGTTCGATTATCGGATTGGCGGGTTTTGTGCTCGACCCCTTCAGTCAACTATGGACGACCTACTCGGACAGGCTCTCGCTGATGTTCGGGACCTCGTGTCTTATGATACCGTACCCGGTGGTAAAGGAGCGATTTTTCAACCTCTTCCATCTCAATCCCCCCACGTGGTCGTTGTTCTGGGAATATGTTGCCAATATCTTCTATGCGCTGGTGCTGATCCGGGTGGGTAAAAAACTATTATGGGCGCTGGTGATCGGGGGCGCCGCGGCTCTCCTCTATGAAGCCCATCAATCCAGTAACCTGAGTGGGGGATGGAGTGGGGACACTATACTGGGAGGCGGCATCCGGGTGTGGTATTCTTTTCTAGCCGGCATACTGGTCTATCGCCTGGGATTCATCATCCGGACCCGACTGGGTTTTCTTACCATTGGCGCGCTGCTGGCCCTGGCCTTTCTTACACCCTTCTCCAACACATACAACCGGATCATAGATCCCATGATCGTCCTTTTTTATTTTCCTTTCCTGCTGGCTCTGGGCGCGGGGGGCCGGTTGCGTTCCGGACTCAGAAAGATATGTCGGTTCTCGGGGGAAATCTCCTACCCGCTGTATATGGTCCATTATCCCTTTATATGGTGGTTCCTGAGCTATGTGGAAAAGGAGAAGCCGACGTTGCCGCAGATGACGGTCATCATTGTCATTGGCACCATATTGCTGATGGCGCTGGCGTATGTGGTTATGCGGTTTGTGGATGCGCCTGTCCGGAAGTTCCTAAAGAGCAAATTAACCGGACGACCGGCGCGGCTTTCCACCCTTTGATGCCATCACTTCGTTGTAAGCGGAAAGGAGCGCTTCCAGGACGATGTTTTTGGGAACTTTGCCGAGATCGAATGTAGTAGCGCCTTTTTCCCCCCACTTGTTAGGGACGGGGTAGATATGCTTGTCCATTTTGCAAAAGACGGATTGCTCCTTTGGCGTCAGGAAAATATTGGCGGTGTTGTCCTTTGCCAGGTAGGTCGCAAACATGCGTCTCCCCGTGACCTTAAAGCCAATCCTTTCAAAATGCGGGACCTGTTCCGTGCCGGAAAAGGAAAGGGCCATTTGTGCGAATGATTCTCTTGTGATCATGGTTGGCGATAAAGATAAAAAAAACCTCCGGACTATTCGCCCGAAGGTCTGTGCCACAGTTGTGGTGAGTTCCAGTTCATTGTCTGGCAAGGGTTGCCGTCGCGCCTTTCGATGTTGCGATGGACAGAAGTGCAATGGTGCTATCGAACACGGATCAAATGGGGTCCATTTGAACAGCTTGTTTTTACATGTTCGCGGTGGATACGGACCGGCGCCTGCGGATCATGTACATGGGTACGGATCAGCTTGTTTTACGCGGGCGCCTGATCGCCTGTATCGGGGACCGACCATAGCCTCTTCAAATATAACGCACGGAGATGCTTTCTATTTTTTAGCAAGCGAACAATAAAAGAAAATAAGGGTATATGCTAACTTTTTGTATCTTAATCCCCTATCCATCTAAACGATTATAATGAGCGTTCCTTCCCGGCTGAACCGAGCACTTGGACTTCGAATGGCAATATTCCTTGTAATTGGAAATATCATTGGATCGGGAGTATATAAAAAAGTGGCCCCTATGGCGGCGGAGCTGCATTCTTCCGGATGGGTGCTGGTCTGCTGGGTATTGGGAGGGATCATTTCTCTTTTTGGGGCCCTGAGCAACGCAGAGGTGGCGAGCATGCTGGCGGATACAGGTGGCGAATATGCCTATTACAAAAAAATATACGGGCGTTTTTTTTCCTATCTGTATGGCTGGTCGAATTTCACGGCCATCAAGACTGCCGCCATTGCGGGTATTGCGTATGTGTTTGCCCAGTCGTTGAACAGCCTGGTGCATTTGCCTGTAATGCTGGGATCCCTTTCGGATGTGAATATCGGGGGTGTTTTTTATCCGTTTGCGGCATTTCAGGTTAAGCTGACGGCGATACTGTTGATCCTGGGATTGACATGGATCAATACAACGGGGCTTAAAACGAGCGCGGGGTTAAGTACCGGTCTGTACCTGCTGGTACTAGCGGGCATCATATTGATCATCGTGTTTGGATTGAGCAGCCCGCAGGCGGCGCCGGCTGAGCCTTTTCGGCTGGCAGTGACGGAAGGGGCGGGTCCTGTGACCATCAGCGCTATATTTACTGCCATGCTGGCGGCATTCTGGGGTTATGAAGGATGGAACTCTGTGGGATACCTGGGAGGGGAGATCAAGGACCCTCATCGGAATGTGCCGTTGAGCATCACCATCGGACTGTTGATGGTGATCGCGGTCTATATACTGGTAAATATTACCTATCTGGCCCTGCTGCCTGTTCCAAAGCTGGAGCAGATGCATGCAGCCGGGTCTTCCATTGCAGCGGTGGAGGCGGTGAATGTTTTTTGGGGGCATGGGGGCATCCTTTTCATTTCGTCCCTGATCCTGATAACGACGCTGGGGTGCACACATACGACGATACTCAGCAATTCTCGCACCTATTATGCCATGGCCCGCGAAGGGGTGTTCTTTCCGAAGGTGAGCAGGCTGAATGCCGCCCGGGTGCCTTCTGTCGCCTTGTGGTATCAGGGGATATGGGCCTGTCTGCTGGTGTTGTCCGGGACCTTTGATCAAATAACGGATATGCTGATCTTTGCCGCCTTTATTTATTATGGCGCTACGACCCTGGGTGTTTTTATCCTACGGAAAAAGATGCCGGACGCCCCGCGGCCATATAAGGTATGGGGATACCCGGTGGTGCCCGCGGTGTTCATTTTATTCTGTCTGCTGCTGATCGGGAATACGCTTATTACCCGTCCAAGAGAGGCGGCCATCGGGCTGACGTTGATATTGTTGGGCATTCCCTTCTACTCATGGTTTCTGAGGAAAAATGCGGTGAACGGGACAGGTTAGTCACCAATGATTTGCCCTTCGGGCATGCTTTTATTTTTCTTCTCCAATTTAAGACTGAACATCAATGACTTGTGGAGTTTAAAGGATTCCATAGGCAGGTGTTCACGTGCGTGATCGTGAAAGATCGCGCGAAAAAAATTTTGACGGTAATAAAAAAACTTCTTTAATATTGTGTACTGGTATGTACCAGTTTACTGTAGACCTATAATTAATTCAACAAACTGCTAGTATGTTAACAGAGAAAATTAAACTAACGTTCTGTTCGCTTGCCATGCTGCTAACATCTATCCTGGTATTCGGACAAAACAGATTAACGGGCAAGGTGACCAATGAGAAGGGGGAGGGGCTACCTTCGGTGACCATCACTGCCAAGGGAACAAGTATCACTACCCTCACGGACTCATCGGGAAATTTTAGTATTGGGATGCCGGCGGGCGTCCGGACCATCGTCGTGAGCTCGGTGGGCTTCACGGATCAGGAGATTGCCATCGGGGCGCGGTCAGCGCTGACGGTGGTCCTTCGGGAATCGGCTCAGTCGTTGAATGATGTGGTAGTCATCGGGTATGGTACTGCAAGGCGCAAGGATGTCACGGGCGCGGTATCGAATATCTCTTCCAAGGAATTCAGCAGCGGAGTGATCAACAATCCAATGCAGCAGATACAGGGAAAGGTCGCGGGGCTGGTAATCACTCAACCGGGAGGTGATCCCAATCAGAATGTGGTGATCCGTCTGCGCGGGCAGACTTCGTTGACGGGCGGCCAGACGCCGTTGATCGTACTGGACGGGATACCGTTGGACGATCCCAATCAACTGTCGAGCATTGCTCCGGCGGATATTGCCTCATATGATGTGTTGAAGGATGTATCGGCCACCGCTATTTATGGAGCGAGGGGCGCCAATGGGGTAATCATCGTCAATACCCGCAAGGGAGCCGCAGGCAGGACGCAGGTGGAATACAATGGCTATGTGGGCCGGGATAAGGTAGCGGGGAACTTCGATCTGCTGAACGCGGACGAATGGAGGAAGGCGAGCCAGGCTGCCGGCGTGGATGCGGCCACTATATCCGCACTGGACCATGGGGCAAATACGGACTGGCTAAAGGCCATTACGCGTACGGCATACAGTCATAGTCACAACGTCGGGCTCACGGGAGGCAGCGGAGGTTTCAACTACCGGGCCTCGGCGAACTATCTGAACCAAGACGGTATCGTCATCAACACCGGGAAGGAACAGCTGGCCCTGCGTTTCAACGGTCAGCAGAAGGCGTTGAACAACAAGCTGGAAGTCAACGTATCGCTGGCATATACGCAAAACGACCGTAAATATGCCGACTATAATATCTTCGACTATGTCAACACGACGCCACCCACGTATCCGGTATACAACCAGGATGGCAGCTATTATGCTTATTCAGGATATGATCAGCAGAACCCGGTGGCGAGACAGATGCTGCAGACCAACAATGGCAAGGATTACCTGGTCCAGCTGTTCGGAAGGGTGGACTATGAATTGATCCGGAATCTCAAGATCGGTACGCAAGGGTCGATATCCCATTTCAATCTGCAGACGAAATTCTTCCAGCCGACCCTTCCCGGCGTGGGCAATATCAACAATGCCAGCCAGACCAACGGCAATGTCGATTCCAAGAAGGGAGACCTTCACATCAACTATAATACGGAATTCGGCAAGCATAGCCTGGCGGTGACGGGCGTGTATGAATACAATAAATTCACCAATAGCAGTTTTGCTGCTTCCGGTCAGGACTTCCTCGTAGAGGACCTGAATGCCGACTATCTCGCCGGGGGCAATCCAGCGTATAATTCCATCAGCTCCTATAAAGACGAGTTCCGGCTCATTTCTTTTCTGGGACGGGCGGCTTACAACTATGATCAGCGTTATTACCTGACGGTGAGCTTTCGCCGTGATGGGTCGAGCAAGTTTGGCGCCAACAACCGCTGGGGTAATTTCCCGTCGGCCTCGGTGGCCTGGCGGCTCAAGAACGAAAGTTTTCTCAGTGATGTCGATTGGCTGAATGAGCTGAAGCTGAATGCCGGCTATGGCGTGGTGGGCAACCAGGACGCCATCAATCCTTATAATACGCTGCTGACGCTGGCAGGGGGTACGCGTTATTATGATCCATCCAACAGCACATATTCTTATCCGCAATCCTACTCACCCAATCAAAATAATAACCCGGACCTGCGCTGGGAGCAGCGCACGGGCCGCAATATCGGCCTCGAGTTCGGCCTGTTCAAGAACAGGCTGGCGGGTAGCATCAACGCCTTCAACGACAAGACAGACCGGCTGTTATTTACTTATTCCGTGCCTGTGCCGCCTTTTTTCGTACCCACGATACTCGCCAATGTCGGTACGCTGACCAATAAAGGAGTGGAGATACAGCTGAATGGGACGATCGTCTCCGGCAGGGATTTCAGCTGGACGGCCAATGGACAGATCACCTTTGTGAAAACGAAGATCACCAGCCTTTCAGGGAGCTACAGGGGGACGCCTATCGCTTCCGACCAGGTGCCGGTGGGTTATGCTTTGGGTCGTGGATATCAGGACAATTCCATCACATTCCTGAAGGTGGGCTATACGCCGTATATCTTTTATCTTGCGCAGTTTGCGGGTCTGAACGATACGATCGCGAGCTCGTCCAACAGCAATCAGCTTTATATTGGAAAGGACGGCAAGAAGACCCCGGACATCTCGAATGCGCGGATGAGCTATTTTGATCCAACCCCTTCCTTCACATATGGGTTGAATAACACGTTTACTTATAAGGATTGGTCACTGAATTTCTTCCTGCGTGGAGTATATGGGCAGAAGCTGTTCGACGACTACAACAATGTCACGAGCAATATTTCCCGCCTGCCGGGCAATAACATTACCAAGGAAGGGTTGACCAATGGTATAAGGGGCTCGCAGACGCCTTCGAGCTATTGGCTGCGCAATGCATCCTATCTGCGGCTGGACAATATGACGCTGGCCTATACCTTCAGGCATGTGAAAGGATTCCAGAGCCTGCGGGCTTATGTCACCGGCACGAACCTTTTTGTGTTGACACCTTATAAGGGAATAGATCCGGAGATCAAGACGGGCGACTCCAACCAGGCGTATATAGACCTGAATGTCTATGGCAATACGTTCTATCCACGCAGCCGTTCGCTGATCCTGGGCGTCAATGTTTCCTTCAAATGATCTGTGTAAGCAACCAATCGTTCAACAAAAGTTTTAGAAATTATGTATAAGATAATATGCCTGCTGGTGGGATCGGTACTCTTGTACTCCTGTACCAAATTAGACCAGAACGTTTACAGTGTCGTGCCTAACCAGAATTTCTGGAGCACGCCTGAGCAGATAGCTGCCGGTGTGGCGCCGGCCTATGCGAGCCTCACTAATATCCCGGATGGGGACTACCATGACCTGGCGGAGATACCGGGGGATGATATGATCGTGCCTGCGCGCGGATCGGACTGGTTGGCGGCGGGCCAATGGATCGAGCTTTGGCAGCACAAGTGGACGGCAACGACGGCCCAGGTGCAGGGAGCGTGGTCCGATATTTATGCGGGCATCGGCAAGATCAATTTTATTCTGAGCGTTGTCAACAATCTGAGCCCCGCGCCCGCCAACCTGGCGAATATCAATGCGGAGCTGAAGGTGCTCCGGGCCATGTATTATTATTGGGCCATGGACCTGTATGGCAACGTGCCGCTAGTGACGAGCTTCGAGACGGATGCGAGCAAGGTGACAAATACGCCGCGGAAGGATGTATACGCCTTTATCGAAAAAGAGCTGAAAGACAATATCAGCCTTGTTTCCAGTGACGTAAGCAAGGCTACTTACGGGCGGGTGACCAAATACGCGGGTTTCTGCACGCTGGCCAAGCTGTATCTTAACGCCCAGGTATATACGGGGACAGCGCATTGGCAGGATGCCATCAATGCCTGCGACTCGGTCATTCTTTCAGGCAAGTACAGCCTTCAGTCCAATTACTTCGACAATTTTGCCGTATCGAACGACAATAGCGTGGAAAATATATTCGTGGTGCCCTTTGACAGGAATTACATCGGGAACAATAATTTCCAGATGGAAACCATGCATTACAACAACGACCAGAACTACGGCATACCCGGAGGCGGCTGGAACGGGTATTGTACCAATGCGGAGTTCTACAGCAATTTCGACACCAGCTCCGTCTATGTCGTGAAAGGGAATAACACCTACCGCACCTATAATGACGCCCGCGCAGGGCAGTTTATCATCGGGCAACAATATGCGGAAGCGGCGACATATCCTCCCAATACCAATGTCTTGTCTTACAGCACCGACGCCAACCTCAAGATCAAGGATGCGCAGACAGGGATGGACCTTTCCTTTTATCCTGACTTCGACCTCATCAGCAGCCCTGATGCCAAGTTCAGGCTGGCGGGATTGCGGAGCGTCAAATATTTCCCCGAGAGGGGCGTGGCAACCAGCCAGAGCAATGACATGGTCATCTACCGACTGGCGGATGTGTACCTGATGCGTGCAGAGGCGGCCGTCAGGGCGGGGACAGCTTCGGGCACGGACCTGGGGTATGTGAATGCGATACGTGAGCGGGCCTACTCCGGGGATGCGTCCCATGACTGGACGATGGGCGATCTGACCCTGGACAACCTGTATAAGGAAAGGGGAAGAGAGCTGGCGTGGGAAAATTTCAGGCGGCAGGATGCTATCCGATTTGGCACATTCGGACTGGCGCGTAAACCACAGAAGGACGCGGATGCGGATGACCACTGGCAGATATTCCCTATACCGGCCGATCAACATACGGCCAACCCCGGCCTGGTCCAGAATCCGGGATACGCGGCTTTTTAAGGGCTGCCCGTACTGTATCTTTAAAGCAGCTCTGCAACGGGGCTGCTTTTTAGTTAATATTGTTTGTCGTATGAAGTATTGTCGATATTTACTCGCGGGGTGTTGGATAGCGTTGGCGGCCTGTGGGTCTTCCAGGCAGGAGCCGGCTGGCGCCTCCATGAAAGGCTTATTCGAACAGATGCCCTCCCAGCGGACGGGAATAAATTTTGCCAACCGGGTAATCGATTCGGCGGGGTGTAATATTTTCAATTTCCGCAACTTCTATAATGGTGCGGGAGTGGGTATCGGAGATATCAACAATGACGGGCTGCCGGACATCCTTTTTACATCCAACCAGGGAGACAATGTGCTCTATCTTAACCGAGGCAACTGGCAGTTCGAGGATATTACAGCGCGTGCGGGTATCAAGGGCATTCACCGGTGGCATACGGGGGTATCGATGGCGGATGTCAATGGCGATGGCTGGCTGGATATCTATATCAGCAACAGCGGGGATGTACGTGGAGAGGAAAGCGCGAACGAGCTTTATATCAACCAGCATGACAATACGTTCAAGGAGCAGGCGAAAGAGTATGGGCTGGCTGACGGTGGTATCGGCACGCAGGCGGTATTCTTCGACTACGACGGCGACGGGGACCTGGATTGTTTTGTTCTCAATAACAGTTTCCGGCCTATCGGCAGTTTTGGCTATGACCGGCATATCCGGAATATCCGAAGCGCCCGGGGCGGGCATCGTCTGTACCGCAACGATCACCATCATTTCGTGGATGTAAGCGAGCAGGCGGGGATCTATGGCAGTGAGATAGGGTTCGGGCTTGGTGTGACGGTCGGCGATCTCAACAATGACGGCTGGCCGGACATGTATGTCTCCAATGACTTCTTCGAAAAAGATTATATGTACATCAATCAGCATGACGGGACCTTCAAAGAGGTGATCGATCGTGCTACGGGGCATGTGAGCCTGGCCTCCATGGGGAGCGATATGGTGGATATCAATAACGACGGCTGGCTGGATATTTTTACAACCGACATGCTGCCGGAAGGGGATCGGCGGTTGAAGATGACGACGAAGTTCGATGATTACGACGTCAATAATATGAAGCTCGGCAATGACTTCCATCATCAGCTGGAGCAGAATTGTCTGCAACTGAACAATGGAGACGGCACATTCAGCGAGATAGCCGACCTGGCGGGAGTGGAAGCCACCGACTGGAGCTGGGGGGCGCTGAGCTTCGACATGGATGACGATGGATGGAAGGATATATTCGTGTGCAATGGGATTGCGAAGGATCTGACCAACCAGGATTTCCTTAGTTATTTTGGCAATGACCAGACGCGCGAAGGAGTGATAAAGGGTGGGTTCAATTACAGGGACTTTATCGACAAGATACCGGTGACCCCTATTGCGAACTATGCATTCCATAACGATGGCGGGCTGCATTTCACCGACCTGAGCGGAATGCTTGGGCTGGGAGCCTTGTCCTTCAGCAATGGCGCTGCTTACGGCGACCTGGATGGGGATGGCGACCTTGTGACCCCTATTGCGAACTATGCATTCCATAACGATGGCGGGCTGCATTTCACCGACCTGAGCGGAATGCTTGGGCTGGGAGCCTTGTCTTTCAGCAATGGCGCTGCTTACGGCGACCTGGATGGGGATGGCGACCTTGACCTGGTCGTGAACAATGAGAACGCCCCTGCCTTTGTCTACCGCAATATGTCTGTAGAGAAGCTGCATCATCATTATCTGAATATCCGGCTGAGAGGGCAGGCGCCGAACACTATGGGAGTAGGAGCCAGGGTGACCCTGTATACAGGGAGTGGCATGCAGATGCTGGAGGCGGCGCCCTTGCGCGGGTTCGAGAGCTGCAGCGACCCGTTATTGCATTTTGGATTGGGTGATGGGATGAAGTTGGATAGCGTGGTTGTGCGCTGGCCGGACCGGCGGGTTCAGATCGTACAGCATCTACGGCCGGACACCGTGCTGGTGTTATCCCAGGATATGGCTGGTGCGCTGCGGGCGGCGCCGGTTGAGCGATCGTTACCGTCCCTGTTCGTCAACGTGACGGATTCGGTGATCAGCGGCAATATACGACACCGGGAAAACGGTTTTGTCGACTTCCACCAGGAGCGGCTGATCCCTAAGATGTTGTCTACGGAGGGCCCCAGGCTGGCTGTGGCGGATGTGAACGGGGACGGGCTGGAGGACTTTTTTATGGGCGGAGCGAGAGGGGATACGGCCAAACTTTTCCTGCAGCGGGCGGACGGACATTTCGAGCCCAGCCCGCAATATGCTTTTGCCAGGGATATGGACCAGGAGGATGCAGGAGCGGCGTTCTTCGATGCCGACGGCGATGGGGATATGGACCTGGTGGTAGCTTCGGGCAGCGGCGAGGCGGGAATGGCGGACAACAGTTATGTTCGGCTGTACATAAACGATGGCAATGGGAATTTTACGCGGGGCTTTTCGGGGTGGCCGCCTGTGAGCCTGAATGCGTCGTGCGTATGCGTGGGAGATGTGGATGGAGATGGAAAACAGGATGTGTTCATCGGCGCCCGAAGCGTACCGATGGCCTATGGGAAGGCGCCCCACAGTGTGCTATTGCGAAATATGGGGCGGGGAAGGTTCGAGGATGTAACGGGGGCCTTGTGCCCGGAACTGGCGGTATCTGGCATGGTTACGGCAGCGGCTATACGGGATATGGACGGCGATGGACGAAATGAGCTGGTGGTAGCGGGGGACTGGATGCCGGTGACCATCTGGCGGTGGGCGGATGGAAGGCTTTCCCAACGTCTTGTGCTGGAGGGTAGCAGCGGGTGGTGGAACTGTCTGACCATTGCGGATTTGAATGGGGATGGAAGGCCGGATATCGTTGCGGGCAATACGGGGTTGAATACAAAGACAAGGGCGGATCCCCAGCATCCGGCAAAACTTTATACAGGTGATATCAATCGTAATGGCGGGTCGGAATGTGTGGCGGTATACTATAAGTCGGATGGCCAGGCATATCCTTTCAATTTGTTAGGGGATATGGTGGCTCAGATGCCCTGGTTGAAGAAGCGTTTCCTTTATTTTCGCGACTATGCGGGTCTTCCGGTGGAGAAGGTGTTTACCCGTGAGGAACTGGCTGCTACGACGCAGCTGGAGGCGACACAGACGCAAAGCTGTGTTTTTATCAATCGTGGCGGCAAGGGATTCGAGATGCACCCTTTGCCGCAGCGGGTGCAGTTTGCTCCAGTGTATGCGGCGCTGGCGACGGACCTTGATGGGGATGGAAGGCAGGACCTTTTTATGGCGGGTAATTTCTTTGGATTGAAGCCGGAGACGGGGAGGTATGATGCGGGTTATGGGTTCACACTTTTGGGCAGGAGGGGGGGAGGCTACGAATATCTCCCGAACATACGCAGCGGTCTTTTTATTCAGGGTGAAGTGAGGGATATCGTGTCGATCCGCACTGCCAGAGGGCCCGTCATTGTAGTGGCACGGAACAACGAGGCTTTGCAGATCTTCCGGAAAAATAAATGACTTTGAGGAGGAACTTATTATATCTTATTGTGCCGGCATGGATGCTGGTGGCCGGTTGCCAGGTAAAAGGCGATGACCGTCCGCTGTTCGAGGTGCTGCCGGCCGACCGGACGAATATCCATTTCATCAACCGTCCGACGGAGAGCGATTCGTTAAACATCCTGGATTATCTCTACTATTACAATGGCGGTGGCGTGGCGGCCGGTGATATCAATAACGATGGACTGCCCGATCTGTATTTTACGTCCAACAGCCCCGGCGGTAACAAGCTTTATCTGAACAAGGGTAATATGGAATTTGAAGATATTACCGGCATCGCCGGCGTGGCCGGGTCGGCCGACTGGTGTACGGGTGTTACGATGGCGGATGTGAATGGCGACGGGTGGCTGGATATTTATGTGTGCGCCGTCAGCCACAAGCTGGGGCTTCGGGGGCGCAATCAGCTTTTTATCAATCATGGCGACGGGACTTTTTCGGACAGCGCGGCGGCGTACGGGCTGGATTTCGAAGGCTATGGTCAACAGGCCGCATTCTTCGACATGGATCACGACGGAGACCTGGATTGTTTTCTGCTGACGCAGTCCTCTCATTCCGTGGCAACGCTTGGGGATACGTCGCTGCGGCGGGAAGTGAGCGCCGTGGCGGGTTGCCGGATGTTCAGGAACGAGATCAGCAGCGGCGTGCGCAGGTTCACCGATGTGACAGCCGGCAGTGGCATCTATTCGAGTCCGTTAGGGTATGGTTTGGGAGTGTCGGTGGCGGACCTGAATGGCGACGGATGGGACGATATCTATGTGGGGAATGACTTCCACGAGAACGACTATTACTATATCAATCGCGGGGACGGCAGCTTTGTGGAGAGCGGTGCAAAGCATATGAATCACTATTCCCGGTTCAGCATGGGAAATGATATTGCCGACGTCAATAACGACGGGCAGCCAGATGTCTTCACGGTGGACATGCTTCCGGCGGAAGAAAAGGTGTTGAAGACCTACAGCAGCGGGGAGCAGCCGGACATCTACGAGTCGAACATCATCGGCAATGGTTTCCAGCATCAGTATTCGAGGAATTGTCTTCAGCTCAACCTGGGGAATGGGGTGGCTTTTAGCGAGCGGGCGTTGCAGGCGGGGATAGCGGCGACGGATTGGAGCTGGAGTCCGTTGTTCGGGGATTTCGACAATGATGGGGTGAAGGACCTGTTTGTATCGAATGGTATCGTGCGGCGGCTGGCGGATCTCGACTACATGAAGTTTGTGGAACGTCCAGGCGTGGCTCGGGAGATGTCGCAGACAAGGCGGCTGGACCAGGCGTTGATCGGCATGATGCCTGAGGGCAAGGCGGTAAATTATTTTTTCAGGGGCGCCCCCGATGGGAGGTTCACGGATATCACCCAACGTTGCGGAGCGAAGCGGCCAGGCTGTTCGAATGGCGCGGCCATAGCGGACCTGGACAATGATGGCAGGCCTGATATCATTACCAACAACATCGGTGAAGAGCCTACCCTCTATCATAATGTCCATACGGGTGGCGGGCATTTCCTTTCCATCCGGTGCGATGGCGCGGGGGCCAACCGAATGGGGATCGGCTGCAAGGTCTATGTGTTTGCCGATGGTGCGGGGGCCAACCGAATGGGGATCGGCTGCAAGGTCTATGTGTTTGCAGGGGGACGCATGCAGTACCAGGAGCTGATGTCGACCCGTGGATTCCTTTCGTCATCGGAGACGCGGCTACATTTTGGACTGGACACTGCACGACGTGTGGACAGCGTGTGGGTAGTATGGCCGGGCCAGCGATGCCAGGTGCTGCGGCGGGTGGGAGTGGATAGTTTTTTAACGGTGCGGGAGCAGGATGCGCAGGAAGAGTTTGATGTTAGGGCCAGGCTGCCCGGGCGGAAGCCCCTGTTGGAAGATGTCACGTCCGAATGGCAACTACCGTGGAAGCACCGCGAGGATGTTTTTAATGATTTTGCCGTGCAGCCGTTGATACCGCATGCGCAGTCCAGCCGTGGGCCACGTATAGCGCTGGGAGATGTCAATGGCGACGGCAGGATGGATATGTACCTGTGTGGGGCGAGGAACCAGCCCGGCAGCTTATGGATACAGGATGCGTCGGGGCATTTTTTGGCCTCGCCCGAGCCATGTTTTGTGAAGGACAGCGCCTATGAGGATGTAGACGCGTTGTTCTTCGATGCGGACAATGACGGGGATGCCGATCTGTATGTTTGCAGTGGCGGTAATGAGTTCGGTGGTGTTCATCCGCTGTTAAGGGACAGGCTGTATTTGAATGACGGGCGCGGGCATCTCTCTCCAAGTGAGACAGGTCTGCCCGCTCTGTATGGGAACAAGACGGCGGTATGTGCGGCGGATATCGATCATGATGGGGATATGGACCTTTTTATCGGTGTAGGGCCTGATGGCGGCAGTTATGGGTCACCGGTATCATCCGTGTTGCTGATCAATGACGGCAAGGGAAGGTTTTCCGTTCCGGCGGCGCTTAATGGTCCCTTCCGGCAATTAGGCATGGTGACCGCGGCTCTTTTTACGGATGTGGATGAGGACGGGTGGCCGGACCTGGTAGTGGCGGGGGAGTGGATGCCGGTGTGCATCTTCCGCAATGAGAAGGGGCATTTCCGGAGGGAGGAGACTGCTTTGCCTTCGGGACTTTGGCAAAGTCTTGCCGTGACCGATATGAACCATGACGGGCACGTGGATATACTGGCCGGCAATTATGGCATGAACAGCAAGCTGTCTACCGGGGGAATGCCATTGAAGCTGTATGTAAAGGACCTGGACGGGAATGGGATCATCGAGCAGCTGCTCACGTATACTACCGGAGGGAACGAATATAGTTTTTTAGGAAAGGAGGCGCTGGAAAAGCAGCTGCCCTCCATCAAAAAAAGGTTCCTGCATTACCGGGACTTTGCAGGCCGGACCGTGGGCGAGGTATTTGGGGATCAGCTGAACGATGCGCGGGTGTGGCGGGTGGAGACGCTGAAGAGCGGCGTCCTTGTGAATGACGGGCATGGACATTTCACCTTTGACCCTTTGCCGGCTGCCGTGCAGGAGACGCCGATATGGGCGTGGCTTTCGGAGGACCTTGACGGGGACGGGCGTGAGGATGTGATGGCGGGAGGCAACCTATATGGGGTATTACCGTATGAAGGACGGTATGATGCCGGGTGGGGAGATATATTGCTGAACAAGGACAGCGGGTACCGGTGGGTATCCCCTGTGAGCAGCGGCTGGCTTGTCCGGGGAGAGGTAAGGGATATGCAGATATATTGCTGAACAAGGACAGCGGGTACCGGTGGGTATCCCCTGTGAGCAGCGGCTGGCTTGTTCGGGGAGAGGTAAGGGATATGCAGCGGGTAAAGACGGTGGTTGGAGAACTGTTTATAGTGGCTTGCAACAATGACAGTCTACATTTCTTTCGAAAGAGGCAATATCCTTAAAATACCGGATAAAATATATCGATGGCAATGTGCTGGTCCGGGTGGACGAGCGTATCTGCTATGAGATATTTTTCGAGGGGCAGCGCCACAGGCCGCAGGTTTTCGTCTTTCATGAACAGGGCCATGGCGTCGTACAGACGCTGTCTTGATCCGTATGTCCCTCGCCAGGAGCTGGTAAGCAGCTTGCCGCCGGGCGGCAGGTGAAGCAATGTGATACCAGCGGTGTCTTTTGTCGGCTGGTGGACAGGTATACCCACCGCGATGCGGGCGCTGTCACCCGATCCGATCAAAGTTTTATAAAAGAAGGCGGTGTCGGCCGAAAGGTGACGTAGGTGGATGAGCTGCAGGAGGCGGCGGTAGAGATGGGTCGTACCAGCGCTGTCCGTCTGATGGCGGGGCATGGAGGCTGTCAGTATCAGGCTATCGCGCACCGGGACGACGCGGAGGTCAAATCCATAATGCCGGCGGGTGTCTTCCATAAAGCTCTTCAGGTCGTGGATGGGCGAAAGGGGGAGTGCGTCCGGTGAAAGGCAATAGTAGAGCTTTCGCCAGAGCGGCATGGGGCGGCGGCTGTACATGGTCGTTGTCGTGTCCGAAGGCATGCTGGTGATCGTGAACTCATACCGGGTGGCACTGTCAGCGGTGATGCACCATCGAGGCCAGCGGCTGTGATCCATGAGCTGACGGGCTACGTCGTAAGAGGAGGCATGGATGCTTACCTTCTCCTGCAGGGAGGCAGGCAGGAACAGGGATACTACCAGCAGGAGAATTCCCATCGCGACGGATAGGCGTACGATATTAGGGCGCTTTGACATAATATACTATTCACCGGTGTTGGTCAGTGCTGCCACCATGGCCGAAACCTCATCGGGATCGGCGAGATAGAGGTGGCCATAATCGTTGACCGCCGAATTAATATAAGTGACAGGGTTGGGGGCCATGCAGCGTGCCGAAGCATGAAATTCGATGCAGCGTGCCGAAGCATGAAATTCGAGGGCGCCTGTAGCCTGTCGTAATGCCGCAATATTACGGGAATTTATTCCAGCGCCGGGCATGAGGCTGATTCGGTCGCCGGCGTGCTGTACGAGCTGTTGGAGCAGCGGTGCGGCGTCGGGAGCTGCGCTGAGCTGGCCCGAGGTAAGGATGCGTTTGCATCCGCAGGCGATGATGTCTTCCAGGGCCTGGAAGGGGTCGGGTGCGCAGTCAAAAACACGATTGCAGGTGACGCCCATGGGGCCTGCCCATTCCACGATGCGTTTAAGGCGTTCGGTATCGATGGTGGCGTCGATGCGGGAAATGCCTACGGAGATGCCGTCGCAGCCCAGTTCGCGGCAGACGCGGATATCTTCTTTCATCATGTCGAACTCTTCATCGTTGTAAAAGTAATTGCCGGACCTGGGGCGAAGGATGGGGTACAGCTGGATGGATATCTTTTCCCTGGTCTTACGGATCATGCCGTAACTGGGAGTGGTCCCGCCTTCGATGGGATTATCGCACAATTCCGCACGGACTGCTCCGCACCGTTCGGCTATCTGACAGGAAACAAGGTGGAAGGCGCAAACCTCCAATACTGCTGGTTGCATATGCTAGGGTTTTGATGGATAATAGCTTTTAGCGGGGAATACTTTATCGAGACCAGTGGCTGTGACGGAGAATACGAAACCTGGCTGCAGGCTGTATCCGCCATACCGGCCCTGTTTGTCGAGGGCTACGAATCCCACCTGTATGGAGCGGCTTTTTTCCGGCTGGCGACGGACGATACGGTTGACGGCTTCGTGGCAGGCATCTTCGGGGTTGTGGCCCTGGCGCATCAGCTCTACTACGAGGTGGGCGCCTACGATGCGGATGACCTCTTCGCCCACGCCGGTGGCAGTGGCGGCGCCTGCTTCATTGTCGACATAGAGACCAGCGCCGATGATGGGGGAATCGCCCACGCGACCGTGCATTTTATAAGCCAGACCGCTGGTAGTGCAGGCGCCGCTGAGCCTTCCCATATTATCGATGGCGAGCATGCCGATGGTATCGTGATTGTCCGGGCCGCCGGGCATAGGGTCGTGCTGACGGTCATACAATCTGTTCTCAACATTGATCTCGGGGTGGTAATTTGCGGACTTGAGCCATTCTTTCCAGGCCTTTTCGCTGTCGGGGGTCAGGAGGTTCTCTTTGTGAAAGCCGTTGGCCAGTGCGAACTGGAGGGCTCCTTCACCTGCCAGTACGATATGCGGCGTCTTCTCCATGATCAGGCGAGCGACGGAGATGGCGTGTACGATGTGTTCGAGGCACATGACCGAGCCGCAATTGTATTGATGGTCCATGATACAGGCGTCGAGCGTCACATGGCCGTCCCTGTCCGGCAGGCCGCCCAGACCGATGGTTTGGTTGGTGGGGTCGGCTTCGGGGATCCTGACGCCTGCTTCTACGGCATCGAGGGCAGCGCCGCCTTTGCGTAGTACTTCCCATGCACCGGCATTTGCAGTCTGGCCGAAGGCCCATGTGGAGACGACGATGGGGCCGGGGGCGGAGATGCCGGATGCTGAGGCGCCGGGTTTGCAGGCGAGACGGGCTGCGGACAGGGGGGCGCCTGTGAGGGCGGCCGCGGAAGTTAAGGCGGCCGCCCGGATGAATTTTCTTCTATTTGCCTTCATGAATAGGTATTTCTATATCGAGAATGTTGCGGGGGCTGACAGACTGTACCTCATCGGAGCCCAGCCAGCTTTTCTTGTAGATCCTGATATGTTCGGGCAAGGCAGTCTTATCGAGGAATGCCAGGTGGAGACTGGCCGCCTTGCCGTCGCGGTGTACAGAAAAGCGCAGGTCCATGCGACCGAAGGGAGTGCGGATGGCTTTAAGTTCTGTGAGGGCCCCTGGTCTTGCCCATTTGGCGGGCATGCCTTCGAACAGGTGGAGGTCCTTGCCATGGTCGAGCTGGATCATGTGTACGACCATACGGATGAATTCAGCGCTGGCCCAATTATGGGGCATATCGCCTACTTCATCGCTGCCTTTGCCCTGGGGTTTTTGTTCTTCCCTCCACACCATGGTGGGAGAGGAGTGGTTGCCGAAGTCATAGAGGAGCTGGGGTACCTGTTCGCCTTCACCGAACCATTGGAGGGCGTGTGCATAGAAGGAAGTGAAGTAAGTCCAAAGCCCGCCCGTCATCCAGCCGGTGGAGATCACGAGCCCTTCTTCTTTATGGTAGGCCAGCATATCGACGGTGGCTTTGGCGATGCGGTGGGCGGTGGTGTCGTCATCATATATCTGTCCCGGATAGACGCTTTGGCAGAAGGCCCATTGTCCTCGCTGTGGGAGTTGGTTCTGTTCGTTGTGGATCATTACGGGGAGGTAGGGGTTGCCGAACTCGTCGTTCCGAACGTCTTTTACGGCCATGGTCAGGAAATTCCTGTACAGGGTGTCGTAGTAGCGCTGCCATTCGGCGGCTTCGGAGTTTTTGCCCAGCCATTTGGCGCCCTGGATGGCCCAGCGCATGCCTGCGAGACAGTATTCGGTGTTCGAATAGTCGTTACCATGCTGGATGCCCCCATCGACATTGCCGTCGGGTAGCAGACCGTAATAAGGCTTGGTGCTGTCCTGCATAGCAAGGGCGCGGAGATAGTTGATGCGGCGGATGCAGCCTTGTATGACGCTCCAGTTGGCGTCCAGCCAGGCTTTGTCCTGGGTCAGCATGGCATGGCGGGTCAGCATGAACATGACCAGGCCGTTCTCTTTATGAAAGGTCTCGATCATTTCGAAACCGCCGCCGGGCAGCTGAAAATGGGTGAGGTAGTCGATGCAGCTGCGGACATCTTTCGTGTAGCCGAGCATGGTAGCGAGCTCCAGCAGGTAGCTGCCGTCGGCCAGCCAAAGGCCGCGGTAGATGGTGGGTCCTACGTGGAAGGATTTATTGCCTTTACGGATATCCCGGGCCTGGAAAATATTGCGAAGGGATGATTGAACGATGGATTGGATGCCTTTGTCCGGGACGGTAATGGCGGTTGCGGAGGGGCAGTTCTGCTGCCACCAGGCGGTGGTTTTGGAGGCTGCTGCGGCCGCGGTGGTAACCGCGGGCCGATAGTGGGTTCCCGGTGGGAAAAAGCGGCTTATGGCCAGGGCCAACTGTACGGTGGCCTTCCCCGGGATAGACATGGGCCGGAGGTGGATGGTATATGTTCCGGCAGAGTCGTCGGATACGGAGTCGACGGGCCGATCGGAGTCGATGACCGTCTCGCGACCGATCCTTATTGTGTTGCCCGTGCGTGACAGCGACTCGACGCCTGCGTAGCGAATGACGGGGTAGAAGGTTATGGAGGCGGCGCCGGTGTTTTGCAGGGTGACGAGGTCATGATAGCGGCGGCTGGGCATATCGACATAGGCGCATCGGGCGTAGAGGGCTGCGTGTGTATTTTCCTTGCCGGCAATAATGGAGGCTGCTGCAGGGGCATTGCCGTTGAAGAGCCATAGACCATTGACGATGGCGTCCCTGTCTTTGGCGCCCGGTTTATTGCCGACTACGATGGTGAGGATGCCATCCTTGTCCGCGTCGACCGCCCGGAGGGTATATACACCCGGGACATGGGCGCCGAAGTCGGCGACGGGGTCGATATCGCGCTGTGCTCCGCCCTCGGCGTAGATACGCATGGCGCGGATGCCGGGTTTGTCGTATTTGCCTTCACAGAAACCCAGTACTACCTGGAAGGATGCGCCTGGCAGTACTTTGATATGGAATTCCACGATGCCTTCGCCAGAAAGGCCTTTTTTGCCATAGGCTACATCGTAGAAGGCGGAGTCGCAGGATTGCGATGGCCGGCTCCAGCCGAACTCGGCGCGGCGGCTGTCATAGCGCTCGATACTGTTCAGGGCGGGCGATCCGGGGATTTCCAAAAAAGTCTTTTCCGTGATGGCGACGACGCCCGCTTCTTTTTGGGTGACTGTCATCGGGACGAGGGCGGAGGACAGGGCCTGGCTCCTCCAGGCAGCAGGCTGTCTGCTGTCGAAGGCAATGGAAAAGGAGAAGCTGCGCGGACCCTTGTAATCGTAATCCCCGAATATCTGCCCTTCCTTGCCGACGAGGGTTTTTACGGGATCGTCCGGAAGGCAGATCAGCGTCTGCCACCAGGGTGGGGTGTAGCGATGGTCGATGGACATCGGCGCCTGAGCGGAGCCAGATAGGGCGGATAGGAGGAGACCCGCCGCCAAACATCTTTGTAGAGCCTTAGGTGATAAGATCATAACAATCGTTTTATAGTAATCAGAATAGAAGATTAGTGCGGCGCTGCGAAGGCGGTATCCATTTCTTCCAGCGTCTTGCCTTTTGTCTCTCTCACTATAGTCAGGCTAAATACCAGGTTGATCGCGCTGAACACGGCAAAGGCCCAGAAGGTGAAGGCGGCTCCTACCCGAACCAGCAGCCAGGGGAAAAACTGGCCCACCAGCCAGACGGCTCCCCACAAGGCGAGCGTGCAGACCATTACGGCGCGGGCGCGGACATGCGTGGGGAATATCTCGTTGATGATGATCCAGGTGACGGGACCTATGGAGAAGGCGAAGCAGGTGATATAGGCGAGCATAAGCACGAGCAGGGGCCATCCCTGGGTGTGGCCCGTATAAAAGAGGAAGCCGCAGCCGCCGAGTGCTATGATCATGCCGGTGAGACCCGTTTTGAGCAGGAACTTACGGCCATATCTATCCGCGTAGGCGATGGCGATGAGGGTGGCGAGGAGGTTGACCGAACCGATGACGACCTGGAACAGCAATGCGTTACTGTTGTCGAGTCCGGCGGAACGGAATATCTCGGGGCCATAATAAATAATGGCGTTGATGCCTGAGAATTGCTGGAGTATTGCCAGTACGATGCCGATGAGCAGGGGTATGCGCAGGGATGGATGGAGGAGGGCCGTGTGCTGTGTGGCGGCTTTGGCATGGGCTTTTCCAATATCCTCCAGCTCGTTGTCTGCGGCTGCAGGGGGCCTTACCTTGTGGAGCACGCGAAGCGCTTCATCGGACCTGCCTACAGCTACCAGCCAGCGGGGGCTTTCGGGAACGCGCAGCAGGAGGAGGATGAAGAGCAGGGAGGGAATGCTCATGACGAGAAGCATGCCGCGCCATGGTTCGTTCAGCAGCTGACCTGTCCCGGGAGTGGCCAGGTGAACGAGGGCGGCGTTGGAAAGATAGGCCAGCAGGATGCCCAGGGTAATGGCAAGCTGATAGTAGGCTACCATTCTGCCGCGCCGGGCGGCGGGTGCGAATTCCGTGATATACATCGGTGAGGTGACCGAGGCCATGCCCACGCCGATGCCGCCGGTGATCCGGGCGGCTACCAGCCAATGGAAGGAGGGTGCGAGACCGCATCCTATGGCCGAGAGAAGGAACATGACGCCGGCGAGCAGCGTTGTTTTCCGGCGGCCGAGGCGATCGCTGATCGCGCCTGTGGCAATGACGCCGGCGATGGATCCCAGCAGGCCGCAACTGACCAGCCATCCTTCCGAGACCGTGCCGAGATTGAACTGGTTCTTTACGAGGTCCGTCACGCCGGAGATGACGGCGGTGTCAAAGCCGAAGAGGAGGCCTCCCAGGGCTACAACGAAACAAATGTAATTCGTCCGAGTGTTTGCATTCATATGGCGATACAATAGTGGTGATTATGGCTCATTGCGACGGTAGTCATCCTCGTAGCGCTGGATATCGGCTTGTTGCCAGTTGCCGAACGCCACTTCGAGCACACGAATGGGTTCGTTGCCTGTACAGGACAGACGGTGTCGCTGATTAGCGGGGATCCATATTTCGTCCCCCGCGTGGTATTCCCGGATATCGTCGCCCACCTGGACACGGGCGCCGTCGTCGAGGACGATCCATAGTTCCGCCCTGCCTGTATGGGATTGCAAGCTCAGGCGCTGGCCGGGGAGGACCTGCATGAGGCTCACGGTGCAATCCTGGTTAAAGGCAAATTGTTTGAAGCTGCCCCATGGTCTGGATACGAAAGCCACAGGGGGTTTTTGATCGGGGATAGGTTTGGTAACGTAGTTGGTCATTGTTGCATTGTTTTAAGATTTGAATCGTACGAAGGCTTTGATAGTGGCGCATTGTTTGCCTTCGCTGTCGCCATAGGGCCGGACGGTATATTCACCTACTGCATCGGGTATGATAAATGTCTCTGCATAATGGACGATCATGGGAGGGAATGCACCGGTGGGGCTTTCCACAATGGCTTCCCTGCCTTCTATAAGGTTGAGCACGTTGACGCTGCCGCCTGTGTTGTGATGGACAGGGACGGTGAACCAGTGACGCCGGGTCTCGATGAATTCCGTCTCGTGCAGTCCTGTACGTTCTTCCCGCCAGCCGTCGCCCTGTGCGATGGGTTCGATGGTATTGAACAGGTGTTGTTTTGTCCAGGCGCTGGTGCGGCTCCAGTCTATGGCCTTTTCGCCGTGATCGATGTTGATGGGCCTGGGTTTGCCGTCGAGACCCATGCGGCCCCAGTCCCAGAGCTTGAAGGTGAAGATATAGGGGGTTGCGCTGATCTCCAGGACCATGCTGTTCTTTCCCGAACAGTGGATCGTACCTGCAGGGATGAGTACATGGTCGTGTTTTTTTACCGGGATGCGTTCTACGAACCTGTCGGCGTCGAAGGGCTGTTTTCCATCCTGCGCCAGTCGGAGCTCGCGCAGCATTTGGGTGGGATCGATGTTTTCGCGCAGACCCAGATAGACGCAGGCGTCGCCGGCGGCATCGAGCATGTAGTAGCTTTCGTCCTGGGTATAGTACATGCCGAACTTTTCGCGGATATATTCATTGGTCGGATGAACCTGCAGGCTCAGGTTGCCACCTTCCATGGTATCGAGGAAGTCGAAGCGTATAGGGAACTCTGCGCCAAAGCGAGCTTCGACGGGTGCGCCTAACAGGGCTTTGGGCTGGGCGAAGACAAGATTGACGGCGGGAGTTTCGAATAGGATATCGTTGAATTGCAGCAGAAGGCTGTTCTCTTCGGGAACTCCGTCGAAGCACCATGCGTAGTTGGGTGTGTCGTTGTCCAGGCCGCAATATTTTTTCATCCACTGTCCGCCCCAGGGACCGGGGTCGAAGAAGGGGACGACCCTGAAGGGTTGGGTAGCGGCTTGCTGCAATGCTTTGTTGTAAGCCAGTCCGTCTACGAACACGGGGGCGTTCTTTTTTACGGTATCCACCAGCAGGTCCCAGCGATGCATCAGGGTTCGTTTGTGTTTGTCGCATACGCGCCAGTCGACGAAGAAAGCCTGTTTGTATTGAAGAGAGGCTTTTGTGCCTTTGTTGTCGACGCCGAGGTTGGAGACTTCACCTCTGCGCTGGCGTAACTGACCCTCCCAGCGAGGCATGTCGAAATACACCAGGAGGTCGATGTGCGGGGCCAGCAGGGTAGCGCCAGGGCCGTAGATGAAGACGATCTCCGATGTACTATCCAGCGACTGTGCCAATTTCCGGCGTGCTGCGGGGCCGAAGAAGTCGTCGAGCTGCAGCCGGGTGATGTATCCGAATATAGCATCGTCGGTGACGTCGGGCCGGACAAGCTCACGAATGGTCTCTTTGGGCAGCATATAGTCTTTGGTCAGGAGGAAGCGACCTTCCAGGCCGGTGCGGAGATGGCCAAGGACCTCTTCGTCGTCTATGCCTGTATAGCATTCAAGGGCGACTATACGTGGGCGCGGGGTTCCATGAGGCAGCCGTTGACGAATGGCGTCACAGACGGACTTCCATCCCGACCCGCAGGAAACGTTGTCCTGCCGGACCTTTATGCGAGGGAATTTTTCGTAATTGGGAACAATATCATGCATCAGCATTGGGTTTATGCGTAAAATGTTTCCGATGAATATTTATTAAAGAGAATGCTGCAGGGCATGGACTGCGCCATATATCGCTGCGTCATTCAGCAGGGTGGAAGCGCGTATATCCACTTTACCCCACGGCGTCCATGCGTGCCGGTGGACGAATTCAGTGATGCCGGGAAGAATGATCTGTCCGCTGGACATTGCTCCTCCTCCAATGACGACCACTTCGGGATCATAGGCATGTATAAGGTTGACCACGGCTGTGCCCCAGGCTTCGATACAATCTTCCAGGTAGTTCCTGGCGAGCTTGTCGCCGGCCTGTGCGGAAGTAAAGAGGGCTGCGAGATCCAGAACCTGTGCTGTTGCCAGGCTGCTGGAAGGGTAGGATGGATCGGCCATGATGCGTTCGCGAAGGCTCCAGGTGGAAGCATATGTCTCGACGCAACCCCGGTGGCCGCAGTTGCAGGGGCGCCCTTTATAGTTGATGGAGATATGACCTCCCAGGCAGCCGGCCTGGAAATGCCGTCCGCGCAATACTCTTCCCTCAGAGATGACCGAGGTGCCGATGCCTGTCCCGATGGTCAGGATGACGAGGTCGTCGGTGCCCCGGCCTGCACCGTACTGCCATTCGCCGATGGCGGCAAGGCGGGCGTCGTTATCGATGAACCAATCCACGTTCCAAGAAGACCTAACCCATGCGTCGAGGTCGAGGTCCATGGCATCGTTGTATTTGTCGTTGGTGCTAAGGACCTTGCGGCGGATGGGATCGACCAGCCCGGCAAATCCTATGGCTATGCCTTTCAGCCGGCCGTTCTGCGATGCCACCATGCTGTCGACCATAGAACGTACCGAAGGCAGGCAGGATGCGAGCCCGCTGGCCGAGAGGGCAGGGACCATTTGTCTGTCGATGATCCGGCCATTCTGTATCAGTCCTGCTTTGATCCGGGTACCGCCGAGGTCGATACCGACATATACATCGTTCATGGCAAGCTGTCTAATTTATTTGTTATCTATGAGTACCGGTTTGCCGTCCTTTTTGACCAATATCCTGGAAAAGCCCTGTTGACTGATCGTATCGTAATCATGACCCGCGTCGGAAGGCCATACGGCGCTAAAGGACAAGATCGTATCACCTGTATTGGCCGTGCGGTGGGCAATGTGCGCGGGGATATAATGTACGCTGCCGGGATACATCCTTTCCGCCCAGGTATTCCGTTGTTCGTCCATCAGCAGCAACATGCCTTCGCCTGCGAGCGTGAAATAATATTCGCCCCTGTTGCGTATCCGGTGGAAGTGCCCTTTGGTCATAAAATATTCATCCCCTACCAGGCCCGGGTGGATATAGGTGATCCCGAAGAACAAGCCTCCTTCCGTATCCTGTTCTGTGGGAAAATAGCTGGCTACTTCGTAAACGATCCTGGAGGGAGGCAGCTGTTGGAGGGCCTGTTTGTCGTGGAATATGTCCCCAAGGTCCCGGACCCGGCGGTCGATGTGATCCACCGCCGAGCCTTCCAGCTTCTCACCTTTCTGTATTAAACGGGGTTCTGTAATCGTTGGCATTTGATATTAACAATGATTAAAAAGACTTTCTATCTATCATGACAAAGCCGTTCTCTACCGCATCGCGTTGTCCGCTGATCACCATTTCCGCCATGGACCTGCCCATGGCCTCGAAATCCGTGGTGATGGTGGTGATGCCATCGCCAATGACGCTTTTCAGATTTGTCTCGTTATAGGATATTATACCAATATCGCTGCCGAGCTTCCACCGGCGGCTGCGGGCCAGCTTAACCAGGTCCACCAGATGGTTGTCGTCGATGACGATATAGGCATCTTTCTCCCGGACGTCGGCCGGATCGATGGCTTTTTTGATACCCGCAGACTGTGTATGCGACCGGGTGAACTTGTTAAACCCGTTGATGATATCGCGGGTACGCAGGTTTTCTGGAAAGACCAGGAACAGACGCTGATATTTATCCAGGAGCGCCTTATTGGAGTCCAGGATGGAGTAAATGTCTTTTTCGAAATTCTGATATATGCCCGGGTACAGCTTTCTGTATTCCTTATAACCCACGTCCAGCAGGAAAGTATTTTTTTGATCGAGCTTGGATAGGATGGACAAGGTTTCCGAAGCAATCTCCGGCATGATGATAAATGTATTATAATAGACGGCCTGCTCGCGTATCAGCGATTCGAACATTTTGATGCTGTGATGATGGAAAAAGATATCCAGCATACAAGACTTCGGCAGGTGATCGAGCAGCGCATTGAACAAGGTTTCCTTGTAGGGAGTAAAAGTGCTGAAAAGAAGGAATATCCTTTTGTTCTGCCGGATGTCCGTGCTGAGCACATAATATCCCTTGCCTGGTATGGAATCGATGACGCCGGAGGCGCGGAGGTCGTTGTAAGCGTTGAAGACGGAGCCCCTGGCCAGGGAAAACTCCTCGGCAATCTTGTTCACGGAGGGCAGCACGTCATCCTTTACGAGCATGCCGCTGTTGATATTGTCATAGATGGATTGAACGATCTGTTTGTATACAGGTGTCGCGAGAGAAGCGTCGATCTTAATGATATCTGTAATTTTCTTTTTCATGATAAGTCCGTTGCAAATATAGGTGATTTGATAAAAAATAAACAGGTATATACTGGTATATTTTTTTTACTACTGCAGAGGTAGCTAAGTTAGTAAGATGCTGCTAATTTATGAATAATAAATAATTGGCATATGTAAATATGCATGTCGGACGAAGCTATTCCGAACGGAGACTGGCTGTTTTGCGGATCGGGTCTATTCGAAATGTAGTGCCTCCCGCAAGACGTCTAATGATTGGCTTTCGGCTGAAGAGTTTCTCACTCTGTTCTTAGGCTTTTCACTGGGTTTGCTGTGGCCGCCTTGACGGCTGTATAGCCAACGGTGAGCCATGCTATGCATAAAGCAGCTACGATGGTGGCAATGAAGTACCATGCCCCAAGCGTGATGCGATAGGCGTACTGCTGCAGCCATTGATGCATGAAATACCAGGCGAAGGGGGCGGCAATGAGGAAGGCAATGATAATAAGCAATGCAAATTCCCTTGACAGCAGCATAACGATGTGCGGGACAGGTGCTCCCAGGACTTTTCGTATGCCAATCTCTTTTTTGCGTTGTATGGCCATGAATGACACCAGACCCAGGAGACCCAAACAGGAAATAAAGACGGCAATACCTGAGAATATTTTATAGAGCAGGGACAGTTGATTCTCCTGTTTGTAAAAATTGGCGATGTCCTGGTCCAGAAAAGAATATTCAAAGACAAAGTCCGGAAAATTCTTGTTCCATAGCTTCTCCATGCCAGCGATGGTAGCTTTTGCCTGCTGCAGGTTTATCCTGACATTGGCCATCGAGTAGCTGTTTTTTTCGGTGGTCATGGCAATGGGGTGGATGGGGTCGCGAAGGGAATTTGCATGGAAGTCCCGGACAACACCTACAATGGGCCCAATTTTTCCATTAATATTCATAGGCCGACCGATAATGTCTTTCGGATCCTTGATCCCCAACTTTCTGACTGTAGCCTCGTTGACGACAAATTCACGCATGGTGTCGGATGCGTAATACTTTCTGCCTGCAACGATCTGCATATCATACAGACTAAAAAAGCTGGTGTCGGCCGGCTTCATAATAATGACCAGGTCAGGATTGATGCCGGTGTTGGCCGGGCGGCGCAGATCGGTAGCCCATTGTTCGCCTGAGGGCCTAAAGGTGCTCATGCTGACGTTGGAGACACCGGGGATACTGTACAGTTCGTTCCTTAAAGCATCCAGCCTGGTAAGACCAAGACTGTCATTAGGGAAACTGGCGGTGACAATAGCCTCTTTTCTAAAGCCAAGATCTGCATTCTGAAAATAATCCATTTGCGAGGCTACTACCAATGTCCCGATGATCAGCGCCTGTGCAATGACGAATTGAAAGACGACAAGTCCTCTTCTGAAAAGGACGCCTTTGTTCCTGTCTGTGCTTATTGCGCTCTTTAACACGCTGGCGGGTCTGAATCCCGAGAGAACCAGGGCGGGGTAGAATCCGGAAAGGAAGGCCACCAGGAGCAGGGCGCCCAGCATGAAGAGGATCATGCTGCTGCTGTAGAGTATGGATGACGACAAATGGATATCGAGCAGTCCATTGAGAAAGGGGATGCAGATGACGACGAGCAGCAGTGAAGCAAGCAATGCGAGCAGGCTGGTAAGGCCTGTTTCGCCCAGGAACTGAAGGACGAGCTGGCTACGTCCGCTGCCCAGCACTTTGCGCACGCCGACCTCACGGGCACGATTAATGGCATGTGCGGTGGTGAGATTGATAAAGTTTACACAGGCGATGACGAGAAGGAACAGACCGATGAGACTTAAGGAGAAAAGGAGGTCCTTGCTAAAAGTGCGACCAGTGAAATTACCCAGGCGCTCGTCATAATGAATGTCGTCCAGGGACTGCAGCTCAAGATTATAGCCCGGGTTAATGGGTTTGATATGCCTGTCGGTGAAGCTGGAAAGGAGGACCCCGAACTGGGCTGGGGACTGATTGGGGCGGAGCTGGACAAAGCAGTAATTATTGTCATTGATATTACCCCAGCTGGTCACGTTCATATAATTCTTTAAGGTCACATAAGGCAGAAGGGCGGTTATGGGAAAATCCGTATTGACGGGCGGATTATCGAGAATGCCTGTGACCTTGACATCGAGACCGTCCATTTTAAGCATGTGTCCCATGGCTGTCTTCCAGTCGCCGAAGTATTTTGAGGCAATGTCTTTTGTCAAAAGGACGGTATTCGGCTCGGTGAGAGCGGTTTTGCTATCGCCCTCCACCAGGGGAAAATTGAACATGCGGAGAAAGTCGGGTTCGGCGAAGAAGATACCGGAGGGCTCCTTGAACTTCCTGGGAGCATTTTTGTCGGAGGTGGGTATGGAGACCTGGACCTGGTTGTCAGATTGGATGGCGGCGGCCCGGGCCAGTTGAGGGAAATCGGTGCGAATGGCTGCCGTAACAGGAACGGGAACACCGGTGCGGTACTCCTTGTTTATGGCGGCCCTGCCGATCCGCACGACACGATAGATGTTGTCCTTGTTGGGGTGGAAATTATCAAAGCTCTTTTCGTACCTGATAACGAGAAATATCAACAGAAATGCGGTGAATCCTACGATCAATCCGGCGATGTTGATGATGGAATTGGTCTTGTGCCGGGCGAGATTCCTGATGGCTGTTCTGAGATAGGTCCTGAACATGAGCAGTATTTTTCTATGGGGCAGCCAATAGGGTGCCAGCTGTCCAGCTGGTTCATATTCATGTTTTTAGGCCTGGGCGGGCGGGGTGTTCTGTGCGATAATGATACAGTGATTGTCCGGTGGATAAAGGGCAGCCGGCGAGTGCCGGCTGCCCATCGCGCTATAGCGAGGCTACAGGAGGAAACCCAATCCAACCTGGAAGACCTGGTTCTTGTAAGCAGGCGTGGAAGAGGTGCCGTCGCCGTTGTTGTTTTTGAAGTCGATGGTATACCTGCCGTAGAGGAACAGGTTATCGCCTAAGTTTACGTCCAGACCCAGGACGCCTCCAAAGATATTTTTTGTGAAATTGCTGTTGTCATTATTCACCGTCTCCTGATAGGATACGCTTCCGGACTTGAATGTGGTGTTCGTTTTCAGGAGATAGGAATATTGCGGGCCGGCGACGATGCCCAACTCCTTTGAGAGATTGATACGGAGGAGCAGGGGGATATCCAGAAAATTGGACACACGGCGATAGTCATAATCTCCGGCCAGGCTTGTGCCCGTGGCCCTGTAGCCCTTTTGAGAAAATAACACTTCGGGCTGAAGGGCGATCACTTTTCCCAGCGGGAGCAGGATCACAGCTCCTCCATTGAATGCATACAAGGGTGTCGATGAAATGCTGCTCTGATCGCTGGACTTCACCATGGTGGCGATGCTCAGACCTCCCTTGAAGCCAATATGAGGTTCCAGGCGAGAATCTTCGTGGGCGTCCACGTTAGCGTCCTGGGAGAAGGCATTATATGAAAGGGTCAGGGTCAGTAAGGCGACGGTGGTAATGCATTTTAAAAGCATAGGGATTGTTTTTTAACAGATCAATCCAGGCGGAGGTTTGTTACCCCCTGTGCTGCGATTTTTTTTCTCCTTTATATGTAAGAAAATCAACGGATTATGGCTTTTTGGCCCGGTCCGTATGTTGCATGTTGCCGCAGTCTTACTGAAAGGCCCACCTTTCTCTGCCTATTTCTTTTTTGGCGGGCAGCTCTCCGGAATTGATGTCGGGTGGCTCGACGCCCATCAGATGCTTTACAAAGAAGTTCCTTTTCTTTATTCTTCCATAGGGACCGCCATCGCTGTGGTCCATGCCTGGTATGGCGAGAAAATCGAAATCTTTTCCTGCCCGGATGAGGGCATCCGCCACCCGGTAGGTGGATTCGGGAGGAACGTTTGTGTCCGCCTCGCCTACGATCAGGAATAAATCGCCTTGAAGGCGCGCGGCATTGGTGACATTGGATTGCTGTTCGTACTGGGGTCCCACGGGATAGCCCATCCATTGTTCATTCCACCATTGTTTGTCCACGCGATTGTCATGACAGCCGCAGGCGGCTACACAGGCTTTGTAGAATTCCGGATGAAAGAGGAGGGCTGCCACGGAGTTCTGTCCTCCCGCCGAGGTGCCGTAGATGCCTACCCGCTGAGCATCCACATAGGGATATTTTTTTGCCAGGGCCTTGATCCATATGATCCGGTCGGGGAAGCCGGCGTCGGCAAGATTTTGCCAGCATACGTCGTGAAAGGCCTTGCTCCTGTTGGCCGTACCCATACCATCGATCATTACTACGATGAAGCCCAGCTCTGCCAGGCTCTGCATTTCGCTGTAGGGGACGAAGGATTTGGGAACGAAAGAGTCGTGCGGACCGGCATAGATGTTCTCCAGCACGGGATATTTCTTTGTCGGGTCGAAGTCAGACGGACGGCTGACAATCCCCCATATATCGGTGACGCCGTCCCTGCCTTTTGCCACGAAGACCTCGGGTGGTGAGACGCCGATGGTCCTGTAATAAGACAGATCCGTTTGTTCGAGGAGCGCTATCTCCCTGCCGTCGGCGCTGCGGCGTAATTTGGTAACGGGTGGAACATTGACCTGTGAATAGTTGTCGATGAAGTATTTACCACCGGGGGAGAAGGTTATGTTGTGATTGCCTTTGTCGGGAGTAAGGGAAACCAGGTCTCGGCCATTGAAGCCGATGCGATAATAATGAATAAAGTAGGGGTCTTCATCGGGGTTCATGCCACTGGCGGAGAACCATATTTGTTTTTTGCGGCGATCGATACTGTCCACATCCCGTACTACCCAGCTGCCTTTGGTGATCGGCTGTTCGTTACCGGTGAGCAGGTCTACGAGGTAGAGATGCCGCCAGCCATCCTTTTCCGAAGTGCGGATGAGAAAATGGCTACTATCGGGATAGTAGGTATTCTGGCGGGCCATATAGATAAATGTCTTTGTCTTTTCGTCTACTATATTCCTTGTGTTGCCGGTGGAGGCATCCACTTCTATAATTCGGAAGCGCTGGTGGCCCCTGTCGAATTTCTCGTAGGTGAAAAAGCGGGGGTTGTCGTAACGCCAATGCAGATGAGGAGCATAGCCGGGGAAGTCGATGGTTTCGGCCTTAACCTTTACCCCACCCGATTGGGGGACAGGGAAAATAAAAAGGTCATACGTCGTGAATGGGTCGCCGGGCTGTTTGTATGGGCGGCCTCTCAATTGTCCTCTTGTAGTGCCGGGTACGGAGGTCAGTATGAAGTATACGGAGGAGTCCTTTACGGGATGGATAAGATAGCCTGCCAGGTATTTGCTGTCGGGACTCCAGGTCATGGCGCCATAGGGGTTGTCCTCAGTGCCGTCGGTGGTGACTTGTATGGGAGCGCCGCCTGTGGCGGCCTGTGTGGAAGAGCCGCTCGGGGCAGGGCGAATGAAGAGGTTGCCATTCTCTATATAGCCCTCCCATTTCCCGTCAGGGGATCTGCTGCCATTTCTGAAATTGCCGAACGGGCCGTCACGCTGCCGTCTGACGGGTGAGATGGTGGCGTCCTCCAGGTTGGAGGCGAGGTCCGGATCGGGGGCGGAGATCTTTTCTTTGCGACCGGTGGCGGCCGTCACCCGGAAATATTCCCGGGCGCTGTCCTTTAATATATTACAGTACCAGAAGGAGGTTCCGTCCGCCGACCAATGCGCGTCCACGGTGGATTTGAATACGGCGTTCTTTGTCAGGCTGTCGAGTCTTTCTGCGCGGATATAGCGTTGTACCATCTCGTCGTGCGAGGGGTGGAAGGGAGGGAGGTCCTGCGAGGGTTGTGAACTGAGAGATTGGGCTTTTAACAGAGAGGCGGCAAGGAGGAGTAAGCTCGTAGCGAGGAATTTGAACATACGCTGTGTTTTGATAAGGACGAAATTATCGGGAATAAGACAGATTATTATGCTAATTATTAACCGATGCTGGTCATACTTTAGCCAGATACAGGGTGATGGCTGGTCGTTGACAGTCAATATGTTGCAAAATTAATTTATTTAATTTTCTCCGTTAATAGGTTTATTAATCCCCTAATTAATGCCTTCCTCCTTATTTCGTAGCATACTCTTAACGAAAAACTGCTGTATGAAAAGTTCGACCTTCTCGTCTATCTGTCCAACCAGGGGCATGTCCAAAAGATAACTATCTCCAACATACCATCGGGACACCTGCTATAGTAATCTTTAAACCATCTAACATAAACAAGTCATGAAATCGAAGTTGAGAAAATGTCTGCTAATGCTACTGTTCATTCTTCCTCTGTGGACAGTCGCGCAGCAAAGGACCATTAAGGGGAAAGTAACGGATGCCAAGGATGGCGGTCCGCTGGCGGGTGTGACCGTGTCGTCCGGAACAGGGGCTGCCCGGATAAGTGCAACCACGAATGACAAGGGTGAGTTCAGTATTGCAGTGGCTCCCGGCGTCAATGAGCTGACCTTTTCCTATGTGGGGTACAAGGATGTCGTAGAAAAAGTAAATGCCCGGGGCATGGTGAATGTGGTGATGAACATTGGCGGGAAGGATATGGGGGAAGTGGTCGTAGTGGGATATGGCACACAGAAAAAAGTGACGCTGACCGGATCGGTGGTGCAGCTAAAGAACAGCGAGATCGTCGTCACGAAGAACGAGAACGTGATGAACATGCTGACCGGTAAAGTGCCTGGCTTGCGTATGGTGCAGCGGACAGCGGAGCCGGGGGCTTACGAGAACAGCTTCGATCTGAGAAGTTTTGGCGGCGCGCCGCTGGTGGTCATCGACGGGGTGCCCAGGGGTGGTATCGAGCGGATGGACCCCAATGAGATCGAAAGCATATCGGTGCTGAAGGATGCCTCTGCCGCGGTGTATGGGGTAAGAGGTTCCAATGGCGTCATCCTGGTGACGACGAAGAAGGGGGCCAACCGGAATGGAAAATTCGACTTCAACTATTCCGTCAACCAGGGCTGGCAGCAGTTCCTCGGCATGCCGGAGGGGGTGGGTCCTGTGGATTATATGATGCTGACCAATGAAAAAGTGAAGAGGGATTTCTCCGGCAATTTTATTTCGAATGCTCCTCCCGCCTATACGTACGAAAATATCAAGCCCTGGATCGATGGAACTTATGCGGGGGCAGACTGGATCGGATCGTCCTTTAACAAGCTTGCGCCGCAGATACAGCATAATCTGAACATCCAGGGTGGCAGCGATAAGGTAAGCACTTTCTTTAGCCTGGGTTATATGAAACAGGGCGGCGTGCTAAAGTCGAATGACCTGGATTATGACCGGTGGAATGTGCGCAGCAATGTGAATGTAAAAATCACGGACAGGCTGAAGGCGCAGGTGCTGGTAGGCGGCTACCTTGATACGAAGAACCAGCCATACCAGGATCTCTGGACCATCTTCAAATATGCCTGGAGCCAGATACCTATCAACCAGATATATGCGAACAACAATCACGATTATCTGAATGTGATGCCGGACAATGCCAACCCGGTGGCTATTACGGATGCATCGAAGGTAGGTTTCAAGAAGGCGGTAGGCAAGAACCTGCAAAGCCAGCTGAGCCTGGAATACGAGATCCCGGGCGTCAAGGGACTGAAAGCCAGGGGCATGTTCAACTATGGATATACTGTCAGCGACAATACGGCGTACAGAAAGATGTACGATCTCTATGCCTATGATCCTACCACGGATACGTATACTCCGTCGCTGGTAAATGGCGTAAATGGAAAGGGAACGCTGAACCGGACCTATGGTTCTAATACCTCCACGCTGAGTCAGCTGTCCCTGAGCTATAACAATACTTTCTTCCACGACCACAATGTGGGAGCGCTGATCCTATACGAGCAAAGCGATTCCAAGGATGACAATATTTACGCCCAGCGCTATGTGCTGCTGCCGGTGGATTATCTCTTCGGCGGCGAGACGGGCGATCAGCAGGGTGGCACGAATGTCAATGGCGTCAATGAGATCGCTACGAGAGCTATTGTAGGAAGGGTTAACTATGATTACAAAGGAAGGTATCTGGCCGAGTTCAGCTTCCGCCGGGACGGCTCCAATAAGTTCAAGCCGGGCGCCAGCCAATGGGGTTTTTTCCCCGCCGGATCTGTAGGCTGGCGTATCAGCGAGGAGCCTTTCTTCAATCATATTGTTCCTGCCGGCCTGGTGAGCAACCTGAAGCTGCGGGCTTCGTACGGTGTGCTGGGTAATGACGGGGATGTGGCCTTCCAATACGTAGCGGGTTATACTTATCCTTCGGTGGATCCCGCGGACAACAAGCCCTTGGGGTATATGTTCAACGGACAGTTTGTAAATGGCGCCGTCAGCCGTGGTCTTGTGAACGACAACCTTACCTGGTATACCGCCTATATGACCAATATCGGTCTGGACTTTACCGTGCTGAAAGGGAAAATCGATGGAACTTTTGAAGTGTTCCGTCGTGACAGAAGCGGATTGCTGGCCAAGCGGCTGGGTGATCTGCCCGGAACAGCGGGTGTGACGCTGCCCTTTGAGAATCTGGATGGGGACAGATCACAGGGATGGGAGCTGACGCTTACACACCGCAACAGGATCGGCGATCTGGGTATTACGGTGAGCGGCAACCTGGCTTATTCGCGTCTGATCAACCGGCATAAGACGGAGGGGACACAAGGCAATGCCTATCTGCAATGGAAGAATGGCCAGTCCAACCGATACACCAATATCTGGTGGGGACTTGATTACGGCGGGCAGTTCACGAGCTATAACCAAATATATAATTATGGTACAAACACCGGCGGTGGCAACAATGCGGTACTACCTGGCGATTATTATATGCAGGACTGGAACCACGACGGAGTGATCAATGGGGACGACTATCATCCTATCGCTACGTATGATCTGCCGCTGATGAACTTTGGTTTCAATATCGGCCTTAGCTACAAAGGGTTTGATCTGAATGCGCTGTTTGCGGGCGCTACCGGCTTCTGGACAGAATATGCAGAGCAACTGGGGCAGCCGCTGATGTACGGCAGGAGCGCGCTGTCGAAATTCCTGGACAGCTGGCATACGGTGAATCCGGATGACAATGTATATGATCCGAACACGAAATGGGCGCCGGGGAAGTATCCTTCCATGGGGTATAACTATGACCAGATCAACAACAGCACAAAGGGCGTGCTGGATGCCACTTATGTGCGGCTGAAGACGCTGGAGCTGGGTTATTCCATTCCGCGCTTCATTTTGAGCAAGGCGGGTGTAAAGGGATGCCGGGTGTATGTCAACAGCTACAACCTCTTCACCGTTACCGGTCTGGAAGGCGTCGATCCGGAGCATCCCGGCCAGGTACCTACCGGCGACTTCAATTTCGGCCTTGGTGGTTATAAATACCCGTTGAACAGAACATTTAATGTGGGAGCCAATATTTCCTTCTAAACTTATGAACATGACACGTACGAACAAATTATTTGCAATCATCATAATGGGAGCGGTGGTCCTTTCTTCCTGTCAGAAGCTGGATATAAAGCCACCCAATGTATTGAGCGATGACCAGCTCTTTTCAAACGAGGCGGGTATCGAGACTTATCTGGCGCAGGTATATCGCAAGCTGCCGATCGAGGACTTTACATACCGGCCCGCGGGTCGGGGTTCGGATGGGGGATTCAATCTTCACCACGAGTGGGAGCATTTCTATCATGCGGGCGGCGCCTGCGGAGAGATGGTAGGCCCCTATGGCGGGATGGACATTGGCGGTGGCTTTGGCTACTGGCCTTACGGCGACATCCGGGATGTGAACTATTTTATGGAGACGCTGCCAAAATATGCCAAAAACTTTGCCGGCAATACGGTGAACGAGCTCATCGGCGAGGCACATTTCCTCCGGGCTTATTATTACTTCGCGCTGGCCAAGCGCTATGGCGGGGTGCCTATCATCCGGAATGTGCAGAACTATCCTCAGCAAAGCATCGAGGATCTGCAGGTGCATCGGGACAAGGAAGAGGATCTCTGGAACTTTATCGGCGACGATCTGGATTCGGCCTGGAATGCGATGCCTGAGACAAGCGTATCGGGAAGGGCCAACAAGTATGCGGCGGCTGCGCTGAAGTCCCGCGCGATGCTGTACGCGGGAAGCATTGCCAAATATGGTTCTTTGAACTATGTAGATGGGGATGCCCGCGCACAGGGATATGTGGGCATACCGGCGGACAAGGCTGCGGGCTTTTATCAGAAGGCGATCGATGCGGCCAAGCTGCTGGACGGGAAATATTCCTTGTACAGGAAAACGGCTGATAAGGTGATAAATTTTGCGGATTTATTTCTTGATGTACAGAGTCCTGAGAATATTCTTGTTAGAGATTTTTATGGCGGCGAGCCGGAGCGGATGCATTCATGGGACGCCACGATGTCGCCCAACAGCGGGATGAACTATATGACGGGCGATGGACTGTCGAGGTGCTATCCCACGCTGGAGACGGTGGAAAGGTATGGCGTATTGAATGTGACTAACCCGGACGGAACGCCTATCCGGTATAATAATTTGTCTGATCTCTGGCGGGGGACCAATATGGAGCCGCGGCTGCTGGCGACGATCTACTTCCCCGGTGAGACCTTGCGGGGTAAGCTGTTCGATATACGCAGGGGCATTTATCCCAGCTTTAGCGGGACTTCGGCGGATGAGGTGGCAAAGACCAGCCGGACCTTTGTTCCCTCGGGTGATCATACAACGACCTATCCGGGAGATCCTTCGATGACGATCATCGGGAATGCGGGCATGTACCCCTCCTCGGGCAGTGACGACAATACGCGTACGGGCTTCTATGTGCGGAAGTATATCAACTATAAGGAAACGGATATCAAAAAAATTGGGCTCTTCTCGAGCACTACGCACTGGATCGAGCTCCGCTATGCCGAAGTGCTGTTGAACAGGGCGGAGGCTGATATCGAGACCGGGCAGCTGGATGACGCACTGGTCTGTTTGAATGATATCCGGGACAGGGCGGGCGCCTCTGCGCTGACGCTGGCGGATATGACGGCGGATGTGGTGCGGAACGAGCGGTGCAAGGAGCTGGCTTTTGAAAATCACTATTGGTGGGATATCAGGCGGTGGAGGATCGCGGATGTGTTGTTGAACAATGCGCGGTTTCATGCGCTGATGCCTTACTATATCCATGACGAGCAGAAGTATATATTTCTGAAAGAGCCGGAGTCCTTCCAGCGGAACTATAATTTCGACAAGAAGTTTTATTATGAACCATTGCCGGGTGGGGAGCTGAACAAGAACCCGAATCTTTATCCGAATAATCCAAACTACTAAAATTAAGAGATATGAAAATAAGTATCAGCACGATTGTTTTAGCGGTGTCCATGCTGATCGCAGGTTCGTCCTGCATAAAGAAGGACAATTACCCTGGTCCTAATGCGTCCCTGCAGGGGAATATTTTTCAGGACGGTACTTCATCGAAGGACCTGGTACAGACCTGTACGGGCAATTTCAGCATACGGCTGGAGCAGCTGGACTGGAGCTCGACGCCTACGCCGCAGGATATACCGGTGAAGTACGATGGCACCTATGAGAATTCGGAGCTTTTTGCTGGGCACTATCGTGTCTCGATCAAGGGGGGCGCATTCTGGCCCGTGGCTCCGCAGGAGATGGATATCCGGATGGGAAGCAAGCTGGATTTTCAACTGACGCCTTACCTGGTGCTGTCTGGATTTACGGCGGATATGGTAGACAGTACGACCTTGTCGATCCATTTCGACATGCAGGCGCCCATCGATGCGGGTGTTCCGAAGGTGCTGGAGATGCAGCCTTTTGTAAATACAACCAAGATCGTGGGGCCCGGGGCGTCGATCTTCGACTTTTCGGATGCCAATAAGGTGGCGGTGAATAAGGATTGGGCTAACATGAGCGCTTCCGACAAGTCGCCTACCATCGTGGTTTCGAACCTGATCAAGGGGCGCACTTTCTTTGTACGTGTCGGAGTGAGGTTTGATAACGACGACAAGAGCTACAACCTGTCGGATATAATACAGATCGATGTACCGAAATGAGTTAATCCTTTAAACTTTAATGAAATGAAATATATGAAAATTTTTATGGCGGGCTTGGGGATTATGCTGGGGCTTGCTATAGCAGGATGTAATAAGGAGAAATTCCCTTCGAGGGATACCAGCGGCCTGAAGCCAACGCCGCCGCCGCCCCCTCCTCCGCCTGTGACGGAGCAGTCCGTGGAGTTCGAGAATTGCGATAAGGCGGATGACTGGCAAACGGTGGGAACGCCTGTGATCGCTGCCACGGGTATGAAGGAAGGGAAGGGGTATCTGCAGGGTACGATCACCTCGGGGAATGATTTCCTTCAGTTCATCGCCACATCGCCTACGGATGTGGATGTGAAGGCGACGATGTTCAGCGGGCAGCTTCAGCTCTGGTTTTATGTCCCTGATGTGTCGCTGTTGAAGGCGGACGGTCAGATCCAGTTCAGCAGCGCCAAGGATCCCGATAAGAACAGGATCGGATGGGGACTGGCTGGTATCATCCCTACGTTGAAGAACGGCTGGAATCAGCTGAAGCTGAATTTTTCGGATGCCTATGTGTCCGGTGATGGCGGCCCGGACCTGACGCATATGAACTTTTTCAAGATATTCTTTTGGCTGACCAATAAAGCGACGGCGGACCAGACATTCGGTATCGACGACATCAAGGTGGTAGCCGTGCCTCCACCGGCGCCCATCGTCGTGGACAATTGTGACAAGGCCGATATCTGGCAGACCGTTGGTACGCCGACGATTGTTACCACCGGCATGAAGGAAGGAAAGGGCTATCTGCAGGGGACTATTACTTCGGGGAATGATTTCCTTCAGTTTATCGGAACACTGCCCACTGATCTGGACACCAAACTTACCATGGCCAACGGGCAATTGCAGTTCTGGTTCTATGTACCGGATGTATCCTTATTGAAGCTGGATGGACAGATACAGTTCAGCAGCTCGAAGGATCCGGATAAGAACAGGGTGGGATGGGCGCTGGCTGATCTCATCCCGAAACTGAAGAATGGCTGGAATCAGCTGTCCTTAAACTTTGCGGATGGCGGCGTGACAGGTGACGGAGGTCCCAATCTGGCGGCTATGAACTATTTCAAAATATTTTTCTGGACGGCGAACAAGGCCACGGCCGACCTGAATTTCGGCATCGATGGCATCATTGTACAACGTCGTCCTTAAATTTTTTCACGATAGAATAAATTTTTGATCATGAATTGGTACTTGAAACATTTGCTGGCGTTGACGTTTTTGACCGCCTGCTCTTCCAAGAAAGAGAATGCGCAGGTGGTGAAGAAGCCATCCTATTTCGATACGGCACATAAGAACCCCTTTATCACGAGCATCTATGCCGCTGACCCGTCGGCCCATGTCTGGGCTGATGGGCGGCTTTATGTATATCCTTCCCATGACATCGACCCGCCAAGGGGCTGTGATCTGATGGACCAGTATCATGTCTTTTCCACGGATGATATGGTGCACTGGCGGGATGAGGGACAGATACTGGAGGCCAGCCAGGTGCCCTGGAGTACGCCGGACGGTAATTTTATGTGGGCGCCGGATTGCGCGTATAAAAATGGGACTTATTATTTCTACTTCCCACATCCCAGCGGGACGCCCTGGAATTCCACCTGGAAGATAGGCGTTGCGACCAGCACGAAGCCGGCCAGTGGGTTTGTCGTACAAAAGTATATCGATGGGCTGGAGCCCATGATCGACCCTTGTGTCTTTGTGGATGATGACGGGCAGGCCTATTTCTACTATGGCGGCGGCGGTGTATGCAAGGGTGGCAGGTTGAAGGATAATATGATGGAGATAGATGGCGCGATGCAAACCATGCAGGGATTACAAGATTTTCATGAGGCAACCTGGGTGCATCGGCGGGGTGATCTCTATTATCTCTCGTATGCCGACAACCACGATGTGGATGGAAAACACAACCAGATGCGCTATGCCGTCAGCAAGTCGCCGCTGGGACCCTGGACATACAAGGGTATATATATCGATGCTACGGACAGCTATACGGATCATGGGTCTATTGTGGAATACAGGGGGCAATGGTATGCGTTTTATCACAACAGCTCGATATCGCACAATGACTGGCTGCGGAGCATCTGTGTGGATACGCTGGGATACAATGGTGATGGAAGTATTAAAAAACTTATTCAGACAAAATGACTATTATGAAATATATTTTTTGCGCCTTCTTTCTTGTTGGGCTGCTAACTGTTTCCTGCGGGAAGAGCAATAATGGCGGTGGGCAGAAACCTCCTGACCCACCCAAACAATGGCCTTCTCCCAAAGGGGATATAGTAGGCAAGATCACGGTAGGGTATCAGGGCTGGTTTGCCTGTAAAGGTGACGGGTCGCCCATCGATGCGTGGTGGCACTGGTCGACGGACTGGGGGCAGGCGCCAACGATGACTTTGAAGGGATTTTCTTCATGGCCTGACGTGCGGGATTATACCAATACTTATGCCACCGGATTTCCAGATCTGAATAACGGGCAGCCGGCGAAGCTGTTCTCTTCCTATAGCGACCAGACGGTGGATGTACAATTCAGCTGGATGGAGCAGTTTGGACTGGATGTGGTGGCGCTGCAGCGATTCAGCCCGTATGGGATCGAGGGGCCGATACGGGATACCATGGCGGTCAAGGTGAGAAAGGCGTCGGAAAAGCATGGGCGAAAGTTCTATATCATGTATGATGTCAGCGGGTGGACGAATATGCAATCGCAGATAAAGGACGACTGGACGAATAAGATGAAGATCTATACTTCTTCTTCCGCCTATGCGAAGCAGAATGGCAAGCCGGTGGTATGTATCTGGGGTTTTGGGTTCAGCGATAACAACCATCCGTGGGATGCTGCGGCGTGTAAGGATGTGATCGACTGGTTCAAGGGACAGGGATGTTATGTCATCGGCGGGGTGCCGACGCACTGGAGGGATCAGAACAGCGACTCGCGGCCGGGCTTTATCGATGTGTATAAGGACTTCGACATGCTGTCGCCGTGGATGGTGGGGCGTATCGGGAAGATCATCGATGTAGACAATTTTTATGTGGGTGTTCAAACGGATGACCTGAAATTCTGTAAGGACAATGGGATCGACTACCAGCCTTGCGTGTTGCCGGGTGATCTGTCGCAACATCAGCGGGTGCATGGGGATTTTATGTGGCGGCAGTTCTATAATATGACGCGGCTGGGGGTACAGGGTATTTATATTTCCATGTTCGATGAGTTCAATGAAGGAAACCAAATATGCAAGACGGCGGAGGATCAGTCCATGGCGCCGGCGGGGGCAGGGTTTGTCACGCTGGATGAGGATGGGACGGCCTGTTCGGCGGACTATTATATGCGGCTTACGAATGATGGGGGGAAGATGTTCAAGGGGGAGACGGCTTTGACCGCGGTGCGGCCGACGGCCGTGAAGTAATGACCTGTGGAGGGCGACCTGGTGATATTCCATAGTTCAGCCTATATTGAAACATATCTGTTGTGCTGCCTTTAGCTTTGGGCTAAAAAAATATGAAGAAAGCTGTAAGATCGCCCCATGCGCCATTGCCCATGGGGCCTTTTAGTCAGGCCGTGGTGGCAGGCGGGTTTGTATTTGTGTCCGCCCTGCTGGCGGAGGATGTTACTACCGGTGAGCTCGTACAGGATGATATCGAAGCGGAGACGCGGCAGGTGATGGATAATCTGCAGGCGATCCTGCATGAGGCGGGGGTTGACTTTAGCCATGCGGTGAAATGCAGTATCTTTTTGAAGGATATGAATGATTATGCACGGGTGAATAAGGTGTACAGCTCATACTTCCGTGAGCCGTATCCGGCGCGGGAGACGGTGCAGGTGGTGGACCTGCCGAAGCATGTGAATATCGAGATATCCGTGATAGCGGTGGCCGGCGGGGCGCCTGAGGTGGGTTAAGGCTTTAGCTCGATCCAGACCGGGGCATGGTCGCTGGATTTCTCCCAGCCGCGTACATCGCGATCGACACCGGCGGCTTTGAGGCGGGGAACCAGCTGGGGGCTTAGGAGAAAATGGTCGATGCGCAGACCGGCGTTGCGGCCATAGGCGTTGCGGAAATAGTCCCAGAAGGTATAGATGGTCTCGTCGGGGTGTAATTTGCGGATGGCGTCTGTCCATCCCTGCGCGACGAGCTTAGCGAAGGCGGCTCTTGTTTCGGGGCGAAAGAGGGCGTCGTCCACCCAGCGTTCGGGTTTGTACACGTCCTTTTCCGTGGGCATGACATTATAATCCCCCGTCAGCACGACGGGTGCTTTGGAGGCCAGGAGGTCGGCGGCGTGCTGTGTCAGCCGTTGGAACCAGCCCAGTTTATAGTCGAACTTGGGGCCGGGGGCGGGGTTGCCGTTGGGGAGGTAGAGGCAGCCGAGGATGAGCCCATCGACAGAAGCTTCTGAGCCCATCGACAGAAGCTTCCATATAGCGGCTGTGGAGGTCTTCGGGATCACCGGGGAGGATACGGCGGCGCTCCTCCGGCTGTCCTTTGCGGCTAAGTATGGCCACACCGTTCCAGCTTTTCTGACCATGCCAGATGGCGTGGTAGCCAGCGTCCCTGATGGCGGCCTCGGGGAATTTCTCCTGGGGGGCCTTCAATTCCTGCAGGCAAACGATGTCGGGGGTCTGCTCTTTGAGCCAGCGGAGCAGGACGGGAAGGCGTCCGTTGACCCCATTGACATTATAGGTGGCGATTTTCATACTAACAGTGTTAAATTTTTTTATGCCCGAAAGTCTAACATTGTTAAATTTACTTAAGGATTTATTATGAACGCTTTAAATTTCCTGTAAAAAAATGAAAAGCACCTCCTCACTTCATTCTTTTTTTTGGCCTTCGAGGGCTATGGGCCTTTCCCTTGTTCTTATTACTCTTTTAAACAGCTGTAAGGACGGAAGCGCCACAGCAGGCGCCGGAGCCATGCCACCCCCTCAGCTGCCCGTGATCACAGCAACTGCCATGCCTGCCACCACCTACCAGGACTTTACGGCATCGGTGGAAGGTAAACGCGATGTTGAAATAAGGCCGCAGATAGACGGCTACGTCACCGGCATCGAAGTGGATGAAGGCGCCTATGTACACAAAGGACAGACCCTCTTTCTCATTGACCGGAGGCCTTTCGAAGAGCAGCTGAACAATGCAAAAGCGGCCTTGCTGGCTGCCAGGGCGTCGATGGAAAATGCACGAATAAATGTAGACAAGCTGAAGCCCCTGGTAGAGGGCAATGTAGTATCGGACGTGCAGCTGAAGTCGGCGCAGGCAAATTACGACAATGCAAAAGCTTCCGCGGACCAGGCTCAGGCAGCCGTCGAATCCGCCCGCATCAGCCTGGACTATACTACCATCACCGCGCCCAGCGATGGATACGTAGGACTGATACCTTTTAAAGTGGGAAGCCTTGTCACAAAAGCCATGTCGGGCTACCTCACCGTCGTGTCGGAGACCAAGGATATGCGTGTCTATTTTTCCATGAGCGAGCCTGATTTCCTTGCCTTCAAGGAAAAGTATCCCGGCAATACCGTTGCCGATAAGGTGAAGCAAATGCCGCCCGTCGAGCTGGTGCTGGCGGACAATAGTGTTTATCCGCAAAAGGGGAAGGTGGAGCTGGTAGAAGGTCAGTTCGACAAGACGGTGGGCGCCATCAAGTTTCGTGCAAGCTTTCCCAATGATCAGGGGATGCTGCGAAGCGGCAGCACAGGAAAGGTCAGGATCCCTACCTTATACAAATCCGTGCTGGTGGTGCCGCAGGACGCCACTTTTGAACTGCAGGGAAAGGTTTTTGTATATACGGTGGCCGATAGCAATAAGATCGTAACCAAGCCGCTGGGTATTTCCGGGCGGACCACGAACTATTATTTTGTTTCGGATGGCGTGAAGCAGGGAGATAAAATTGTTCTATCGTCTATGTCCACCACTCTTTTTGGTGGGTTAAGGGACGGGATGAAAATCACTCCGCAAATGATCTCGACCGACAGCTTATTGAAGGTAAGGCCAATCTGACATTAACGCATATTACAAAACACATTCTATGTTAAGGAGATTTATCGAACGACCGGTATTATCCACCGTCCTTTCCATTATACTGTTGCTGCTGGGAGGGCTGTCCCTGTTCTCCCTGCCTGTCACGTTGTTCCCGGAGATAGCGCCGCCCAGCGTACAGGTAACTGCCGTCTACCCCGGAGCCAATGCCGAGGTGGTTGCGCGTACGGTGGCCGTGCCCATCGAAGAGGCGGTCAACGGGGTGGAGAACATGAGCTATATGACATCCAACTCCAGCAACGACGGGAGCATGAACCTGACCGTCTATTTCAAGCAGGGCACCAATCCGGACATCGATGCGGTGAACGTACAGAACCGCGTATCGAGGGCCAACAGCCAGCTGCCTCCGGAAGTGATACAGGCAGGTGTGTCCACCCAAAAGATACAGAACAGCTTTCTGATGTTCGTGGGGATATATAGTGACGACAGCACAAAATATGATGAACTATTCCTGGAAAACTACCTGAGAATAAATGTCATCCCGCAGCTGCAGCGTATACCCGGTGTAGCGTCAGCGCAGGTATTCAGCTCGAAGGATTATTCGATGCGGATCTGGCTTAAGCCCGACCGATTGATCGCCAATAGTCTGTCCCCGCAGGATGTTTTAAATGCCATCAAGGATCAGAACCTGGAGGCGGCGCCCGGACGGCTGGGACAGAGCAGCCCCGAATCGTTCGAGTATGTGATAAAATACAAGGGCAAGCGGAACAAGAATGAAGATTATGAGAATATGATCATAAAGGCCAATAGCGACGGGTCTCTGCTGCGTCTGAAAGATGTGGCCCGTGTCGAGTTTGGCGCCTATACTTATATCTCCTCCAACAAGCTGAACGGCAAACCTACTTCCGGATTTGGGGTTTTGCAAACGCCGGGGTCCAATGCCAACGAGATCCTTACTGAACTGGAACGGCAGATAAACGAATTTGATAGGAACCTGCCCGACGGCATGCATTTCAAGATCATGTATAATGCCAAGGAGTTCCTGGATGCATCGATAGACCAGGTGAAGGAGACGCTGATCATCGCCTTTATCCTGGTGGCTATCGTGGTCTTTATTTTTTTGCAGGACTTCCGTTCTACGCTGATCCCTGCCATCGCCGTGCCCGTCGCTATTATCGGCACCTTCTTCTTTCTCCTGCTGTTTGGCTATACCATCAATCTGCTGACCCTGTTTGCGCTGGTGCTGGCCATCGGCATCGTGGTAGACGATGCCATTGTAGTCGTGGAGGCTGTGCACTCCAAGATGGAGCGGGAACATTTGCGGGCAAGAAAGGCTACCATCGGGGCCATGAGCGAGATATCGGGGGCCATCGTCTCCATTACCCTGGTAATGGCGGCCGTCTTCGTTCCCGTGAGCTTTGTGCAAGGTCCTGCGGGAGTGTTCTACAAGCAGTTTGCCTTGACGCTGGCTACCGCCATTCTCATCTCTGCCGTAAATGCGTTGACGTTGAGTCCTGCCCTGTGCGCATTGTTCCTGAAGAACCAGCACATCGGAGAGGAAGGGAGGAAAAGGGGGCTGGGCGCCCGGTTTTTTGGCGCTTTCAATGCGGGCTTTAAGGCCATGACAGACAAGTATATAAAAAGCCTGCGATTTCTCATCCGTTACAAATGGGTGCCTATACTGGGACTGGTGATCGTAGCCTTAGGCGCCGTATTGCTGGTGAGGAGAACTCCATCCGGATTTATTCCGGACGAGGATCAGGGCTTTATCGTGGCCGTGGCTCAAACACCTGCCGGCAGCTCGTTAAACAGGACGACCCAGGCTACGGATGCCATCAGCAAGATCGTTTTACAGGATGGAGCGGCCAGCGATGTGTGGAATGTGAATGGATTGAACTTTGTCACCAATTCTTTTGCCTCGCCGAATGCCGTTGTCTTTTGCCGGCTGAAGCCCCGGGATGAAAGGGGGCCTGTGAAAGATCCCGGACAGATAGCGGGAAGACTGATCGGGGAGACGGGGCAGGTGAAGGACGCGATGTCCATTTTTGTAAACTTTCCTACGGTACAGGGATTTGGGAATGTCAGCGGTGTGGAAATGATGCTGCAGGACAGGGCGAGCGGATCGCTGGAAAAGCTGGGCCAGACGGCATGGGGGTTTGTGGGCGCGTTATTGCAGCGGAAGGAGGTTGCGTCCGCCTTTACCACGTTCAATACGGGCAACCCGCAATATACCATCGAGGTGGATGAAGCCAAGGCCAAGCAATTGGGCGTGTCCATAAGCGACCTGATGAATACGCTGCAAATCTATTATGGTGGCAGCTTCGTATCGGATTTCAACCGATTTGGAAAATATTATCGTGTGATGGCGCAGGCCGATGTGTCCTACCGGATGGATGCGAATTCACTCAACAGTATTTATGTGAAGAACAATCTGGGCCAGATGGTCCCTGCCACGTCGGTGGCTAAGTTCGAGCGCGTATACGGACCTGAGACTGTGACCCGCAACAACCTGTACAATGCCGTTACCATCAATGCAACGCCCAAACCGGGCTACAGCACGGGGGATGTGATCAAGGCCGTGGAGGAAACATCGAAGCAGGCGTTGCCGAAAGGATATGCGTATGAGTTCACCGGCATAACGAGGGAGGAGATCCGGGCGGGTAATCAAACGGCGTTTGTCTTTCTGTTGAGCGTACTGTTCGTGTTCTTCCTCCTGTCTGCACAATATGAAAGCTATATCCTGCCGCTGGCGGTGATACTCACCGTGCCGACGGGGATACTGGGTGTGTTTGCTTTTGTGGGTTTTGCGGGGTTGCAGAATAACGTGTATGTACAGATAGGGTTGATCATGCTGATAGGATTGCTGGCCAAGAACGCCATCCTGATCGTGGAGTTTGCCGTGCAGCGAAGGCGGGCCGGCATGGGGCTGGTAGAGGCTGCGCTGGAGGGTTCAAGGCTTCGGCTGCGTCCGATATTGATGACTTCGTTTGCCTTTGTGGTGGGGATGCTGCCCCTGATCTTTACGAAGGGGGCGTCGGCGCAGGGCAACCACTCCATCGGATGGAGCGCCGTCGGAGGCATGCTCACCGGGGTTGTCTTAGGTGTATTTATCATACCCGTCCTGTTTGTGATCTTTCAATATTTGCAGGAAAAGGTTGCTGCGAAAAGAGATGAGGAGGATGAAGCGGGTTTGCGATTGGCGGAATAAGTCGAAAATGGTGGACCCGGCAGGGTCCACCATCAATAGTGATTAGAGTTCCCAGCCGCTGCGGCGTTCTGCTTTTACGAATTGGTTGGCGTCATCGAAATTGGTGATGCGCATTTGCTTAGCGTCCCATAAGAGCTTTTTTCTGCCGGGGAAGCGGTCGCGTCTTGATTTGGCATTGGGGTCTTCCAGGCTCCAGCTGCGGATTGCGAGGTTGCCGATGAGCACGCTCTCCGTGAAAGGGCCGGCGTATTCGAAGGGCGAGCTGGTGGTGGCTTTGCCGTAGCCCGCGATACAGGCGTTGACCCATTGGATATAGTGTCCTTCCGGTACGCGAGGCAGGACCTGCTTTGGCATTTCCTGTTTCATGAGGCTGGAGGGCAGGAGTCTTGGATTCTCGCCGTAGCAGTTCACGAGCATTTTGGATTTGGTGCCGATGAAGAGCGCGCCTCCGTCGGGGCCGCCGAAGGGTTCGCCGGGCAGGAGCTCGTCGGGTGTCATGGGCAAGAGACCTCCGTCCATCCAGGTGAGCTTGATATTGCCTTTTCCGTCTTTGCGGGGATAGTCCAGGTGGATGATGGAGGCGGAAGGATATCCGTCGGGATATTTTGCCTGCTTGCCGTCATCGGACCAGGTTGTGGGGATGCTGCATTCCACGGAGGTGGGGAAGTCGATGGGGAGAAGGCGGAAGACGGGGTCCATGAGATGGCAGGCCATATCTCCCAGCGCACCGGTGCCAAAGGCGTTCCAGCCACGCCAGTTGAAAGGCAGGTAGGAGGGGTGGTAATCTCTATATTTTGCCGGTCCCAGCCAAAGGTCCCAGTTCAGCTCTTGCGGAACGTCGAAATGACCGGTGGGTGTGGGGAGAGCCTGCGGCCATACGGGACGGTTAGTCCATACATAGACCTCGCTGACTTCGCCCAGCATGCCGGCGTCGTACATTTCCTTGGCCTGTCTGACCCCGTCGCTGGAGCCGCCCTGGTTGCCCATCTGAGTGATCACTTTATAGCGTTTGGCGGCGTCTGCGAGCAGCCGGGCTTCAAAGATATCATGGGTGAGGGGCTTTTGGGTGTAGACGTGCTTGCCTAGCTGCATGGCGGACAGGGTGGCGATGGCATGGACGTGGTCGGGTGTGGATATAGAGCAGGCGTCGATGTTCTTTTTCTCTTTCTCCAGCATTTCCCTGAAGTCCTTATAATATTTTGCTTTTGGAAAGCGTTGCCTGGATTCGGCCGAACGGCGATCGTCCACATCGCAAAGTGCGACGATATTGACTTTGGGGCTGGTAGAAAATTCTTTCAGATCGCCTCCGCCTTTGCCGCCGGCGCCGATGCCTGCGATGTTCAATTTATCGCTGGGTGCTATGAAGCCGCGGCCCAATACGTGGCGGGGTACGATGATGAAGCTGCCGGCGGCAAGGGAAGCGCCTTTTACGAATTCCCTCCGGGAAAATTTTTTCTTTCCATTGAGATCGTTTGACATATTGGTTGTTTTGTTTTTTTAATGACGGGCCGGTCAGATCCTGCATCGTTGTTCCGGGACGCCTTTCACCGGCAGCTGTACTACGAAGGTGTCTCCGCTCCTGGGGTACTGATCCAGCTGTTCAAGGGAGAGGTCCTGGCGCGCCGTGGTGATGACCAGGTGATCGAGGGACTCACCGGCGAAGGCGCAGCAGGAAACGTTCGGCGCCGGTACACGAATGGTGTCCAGCATTTGACCGTTGCGAGGGTTCCAGCGATGGACGCTGAAGCTGCCCCAGTGCGCCACCCACAGCATACCTTCTTCATCGATGGTCATTCCATCCGGATCGCCAATGCCATCGGGTACCTGTACGGCAACTTTTTCGAATTCTATCTGTCCCGTGGCTGCGTCATACAGGTAGGATTCGATGCACCGGCGGGGGCTGTCGATATAATACAGTCTGGTATCGTCCAGCGACCAGGCCATGCCGTTGGAGATCGTTACGCCCGAGAGCCGTTTTTGCGGAACGAGATCTTCGTCTACGCAGTAGAGAGCGGCGACGCCTGTTATAAAATCCCTGTGGAGGGTGCCCACCCAGAGGCGTCCCTGACGATCCACGCCGCCGTCATTGCAGCGGTGTTTGACGAGGTCTTTCTCGAGATCCAGCAGCCACCGGCTTTTGCCCGTATCGGGGTCGAAGCGCATGATGCCGCCCTCCATACCCAGGAGCAGGTTACCGTCCTCGCCTATCACGACGAGGGTCACCCGATGGTGAAAGATCCATTGTCTTACGAATTTGCCTTCGGGCCATTGGTATTCATAGAGGCGTTGGTTCTCGATGTCCACCCAGAAGCAGCTTTTACGGGCAGGATGCCAGCAGGGCCCTTCGCCGAGGAAGCATTGGGAGGCATATAGTAAGCGGGCGTTCATGGCCAGTATTCTTTTATTTTTCGGCGGAGAAAGGTTACGCTGCGCCGAAGCTGGTCCATTCCTTCCACGCCGTCCTCGATGCTGATCCATCCGTTGAAGCCCACTCTTCGGAGCTCGGTGAAGATGGCGTCGTAGTCGTTGAGTCCCCTGCCTATTTCGCCGTGCCGGAGTCTTGCCGCGTATCCGGTGACGCCTGTCTCTTCTTTTCGCAGGTCTTCCAGGGTGCCATCTATGAGGTATCTGTCGCTGGCGTGCATGGTGACGACGCGATGGGATACCAGGCGGAGGAGGTCCAAGGGATCTTCACCGGCGAGATAAGTATTGCTGGGGTCGTAATTGACGCCGAAGTTCGGGTGATGGATGCTGTCGACCAGCCGGGCGAAGACGTCCATCTTCTGTGCGAATTCAGGGTATTCCCAAAAGTCGTCCTTGTAATGGTTTTCCAGGATGAGGGTGACGCCGCGCTCCGCCGCGTAGGGCAGGCAGGCTTCGATGCATTCGGCGGCGAGTTTGACACCTTCGTCGATGGAGAGGGAGGGTCTGCGTTGTCCGGAGAGTACGCGGCACCAGGAGCCGCCAAGGGTATGGGTCATATCGATCCATTTCTTTTGTTTGGCGATCTCTTTTTCCCGGAAGGAGGCGTCCGGATGGGTGAAGTCGGGAGAGCAGCATACCATCGGAATGGATTTGCCGTGGTCTTCCACCTGCCGGCGGAAGCCGGGCCATTTGGATTCGTCGGCCATCTCCAGGAAGCCGGCATACCATTCCAGGCCGTCGATGTCGAGCGCCGAGGCCAGTTCGATCCATTCGGAGAGGCGCATGGCGCCGTCTTTGCAGAGGGCTTGCATAAATGCTTTGGGAAAGGCTGCAAGGCGGGGCATGATAATTATTTTATGGTTGTATTGTCCTTGGGAGGATTGCGGCCGATGAATGGGTGTTGTTCCAGGTCAACCACCTGGCCGCTGATGGGGCCGCTCTCGTCTGCGAGCCAGTAGACTGCGGCTGCGGCAATCTCTGCCGGTGAGAGAATGCGGCCTGCGGGAGCATATACACGGGGAAGGGCTTCGTACCAATTGTCCGCCAGTCCATGTTCCTTCTTTCGCCGTATCTCTGTCTCTGTCAGCACCCATCCCGGGTTGATCTGATTGACACGGACGCCGTACTCGCGGTGAAGGGTATCTCCCAGATTGCGGGTCATGGTCATCAGGGCGCCTTTGGAGATACTGTAGGCCATCAGGTCCGGCTCGCCGCTGTAGGCGTTGACGCTGCCGATGTTGAGCACGGCGCCTTTGGTCCGGCTGAGGTGCGGCAGCGCGGACCTAATCATTTGATATGGGGAAATGGTGTTTACTTCCAAGACTCTTTTTAGAAGTGCGATATCCGTTGTCGCTATATTGGAAGAAACCACCCAGGCGGCGTTATTGACCACTGCGTCCAGCTTTCCGAATGTCTGCAGGGCTTTGTCCACCAACCGTTGGGGAGCGCCCTCCGCCGAGATGTCTTCGATGTGCAGGGCCGCTTTTTCGGGACCGATGGCTGTCAGCACTTCCTTTCCCCAGTCCTGTTCGAGACCATGGAGGAGGACTTTTGCTCCTTCGGCGGCGCAGCGGATGGCGATGGCTTTGCCGATGCCGGTGGTGCTGCCCGTGACGATGATAACCTTATCGAGTAAGCGCATATTATACAGGTTTGAGAACACTCTTGACCACGTGGCCGTGGTGCATTTTTTCAAATGCGTCTTTCCATTCCGTGACGGGCCAGACGCCGCCGATGATGGGCCGGACGTCCAGCTGTCCGCTGGCCAGGAGTGCGATGACCCTTTCCCATATCGGCCAGTTATGACTAAAGCTGCCTTGCAGCGTGACGTTCTTTTGTACGAGGGGGTCGAGGGAAAAGCCCAGCGGCTGAGGACCCCATCCCACTTTGACGATATGACCGCCAGGTCTGACGAGCTGCAATGCTATCTTCAGGGTGATGCTGGCGCCCGCGGCATCGATGATGCAATCGGCACCGAGACCGTCCCTTTCGCGAGACCATTCCATGGCGTCGCCGATGATGGGAGTGCATCCGTATGCGGCTGCGATGGACAGGCGGTGTCTGTCCGCCTCCAATCCTACGACAGCCACTTCCGCACCGCAGAGTCTGGCCACTGCTGCGCAGAGGATACCGATGGTGCCCGGACCGAGCACGATGACCCTGTCGCCGGGCTTGAGGCGGGTGTTGCCCACCACTGCATTGAAAGCCACACAGCAGGGTTCGGTCAGGCATGCGTGTTCGAAAGCAAGCTGATCGGGAATTTTATGAAGGCAGCGTGCGGGCACCCGGACATAGCGGGTCATGGCGCCGTCGACGCCGTATCCAAAACCTTTACGGGTGGGATCCAGGTTGTAGAGGCCCTGGCGGGACATGGGGTTGTTGATGTCGATGACTGCGGCTGTTTCGCTCACGACTCTGTCGCCTTCTTTCCATCCTGAGACGCGGCTGCCTATTTTAAGGATATGGCCGCCGAACTCGTGACCTAAAATTACCGGGTAGTTCACCGGCCAGGAATGGTCGGCTGTCCACTGATGGAGGTCGCTGCCGCAAACACCGACATTGGCGACTTCGAGCAGCACGTCCTCTTCTCCTATGGCCGGGACGGGTACTTCGCGGATCTCGACCGAGCCTTTTTCGGGTGCATAGTTGACGACGGCTGCTGCTTTTTGTTGTATCTCTCTTTTCATCATGATCTTTATCTTATTATAGCGGCCCCATGGACCTTTTCACATATCAGTCGCAGGGAATCTTCCAGGCGGCCGTCTGCCGTCCTGAAAGCGTCTGCATCGATGGTCAGCGGTGCGCCCAGCACTACGAGCGGGGCGCCGTATTCCGGGCAGCGGATAGCCTGTTCGAGGCTGAGGCCGCCGACAGCCTGGACCGGGACGTTGACAGCCCGAACCACTTCTTTGAGCTGATCCAATGGAGAGGGCATGCGTTCACCGCGGGCTGCGATGCCTCTTCTTTCATCATAGCCTATATGGTGGATGACATAGTCGCAGCCAAGCTCTTCAAGGCGCCGGGCGCCTTCGACCATATCCGGGCAGGCGAGGTTGTCGCCCATTACTTTGACGCCGAAGTCGTGGCCGGCATTGACGACACATTTGATCGTCTCTTCGTGTGCTCTGGCCATGACCACCACATGGGTGGCGCCCGCCCTGGCCATCATTTCGGCTTCCAGGTATCCGCCGTCCATGGTCTTCAGGTCTGCTACGATGGGCACGCCGGGGAAGGCTTTGCGCAATTCCCGCACGCCTGTCAGGCCGTGGGCAAGGATCAGAGGGGTGCCTGCTTCCAGCCAGTCCACGCCGGCCCTCATGGCCATGGATGCGGTCGACAGCGCTTCATCGATATCGGTAAGGTCCAGGGAGATCTGAACGATGGGTGTCATAAGTAAGTTATTAGGTGAAGCTGATGCATTCTTTCAGCTCTTTTTCGGTGTAGGCGAGGTTGTGCTGTTTCAGCACTTCGGGTGGGACGCCATTCCATTGATTGGGTCTGTTCCCTACGTAACCAATATCCTTAAAGCCTATCTCGGTGGTATAGAAACCTGTGATCGTAAGATTGCGCATGAGCGTGAAGAAGTGAACGCCCTGCAGGTCTTCGGGTTTTGCTTTTTTTGGATAGGCGATGGTGTCGACGATGGCCAGCTGCTGTTGGCTGGTGAGGTCCCTGAAAGGCTTTTGATAATTACCCAGGGCGCGAAGGTCAAGCCAGCGCAGGCCGCCGCGCAGAGGAGTCTGGTGTTCCGGCTTGTCCAGTACGATGAAACTGATGAAGTCGACGACTTTTGCATCCGAAGCGCTGCCGCTGGTCTCATCACGGGGGATGATGATATCGGCAAGGATGGCGAGGGTTGCTTTTTCTTCGGCCGTGAAAAATTCTTTGCCTTTCAGCTCCTGCAGTCTGTCCTTTTCTTCGGGCATCCGGGTGGCATCATCCTCTGTTTTGGGTTGGGACGCTGCTGCCTGGTCTTTGTCTTTGGACTGGCAGGCCTCGACGATGACACCTGTGGATACGGTGCCGACGAGCAATGCTTTGAGGGAACTTCTTCTGTCCATATGCTTAGATATTCCTTTTTTTCAATTGATCGACGATGTATTCGCTGGTCCTCATGGAGAGCGCTAGTATCGTCCAGGTAATGTTCTTGTCGCCCTGCGAGACGAAGGGGCTGCCGTCTACGCAGAACAGGTTCTTACAGTCATGTCCCTGCGCCCATTTGTTGAGGGCGGAGGTTTTCGGGTCGTTGCCCATCCTGACCGTGCCTGCTTCGTGGATGACGTTGCCCGGGTTGTTGAGTCCCCAGAGGTTCTTTTCGCTGTTGTCCGACGAAGTGAGGATGGCGCCCATGTTATGAAAGAGCTCTTTGAATGTCTCGTTCATGTGTTTGGCCTGCTTGATCTCGTAATCGGAATGCTTTACATTGAACTGAAGGACGGGGATGCCATATTTATCCACCGCGCCATCAGGGTCGATGCGGCAATAGTTGTCGGCCCTGGGGACTGCTTCGCCCCGTCCGGCCATTCCTATGCGTGCTCCATAAAGGTAGCGAATGTCTTCTTTCAGCGATTTGCCATAACCTCCCGGTTCTTTTTGCACGCCCCTGATCAGCACTTTTTCCTGCATGCGTTCGACGCCCCAGCTGAAGCCGTACATGGGCATGCCCATACCGCCCCCGTACTCGATGTGGTAGCCGCGGGGGAAGTCCAGCTTTTTGTTGTCGAGCCACCAGGGTGAATAGACATGCGCACCGCCGACCCCGTCCTCGTTGTATCTTTTCCGATCGAATAGCGTAGGTACGATGGCGCTCATGCTGGCGCCTGTGGAGTCGTGCAGGTATTTGCCCACTACGTCGCTGGAATTCACCAGACCATTGGGATGGCGGGGAGATTTGGAGTTGAGCAGGAGCCGTGCTGTTTCGCAGGTGCTGGCTGCCAGGATCACCACTCTGCCCTGTACCTGGTATTCTTTAAGGTCCGTCTTGTCGACGTAAGAGATCCCTTTTGCCTGACCTTCCTTGTCTGTCAGCACTTCGCGCGCCATGGCGTTGGTGATAAGGTCCACGTTGCCGGTGGCCACGGCGGGTTTTACCAGTACGGATGAGGAGGAGAAGTCGCCGTAGACCTTACAGCTGCGGCCGCATTGGGAGCAGAAGAAGCAGGCGCCTCTTTCCTTGTTGATCTGTTTGGTGAGGATGGACAGACGGGATGGGATAACGGGTACGCCCGTGGCAGCGCCCGCCCGCTTTATGAACAGTTCGTGAAGGCGCGGGCGCGGCGGGGGAAGGAAGATCCCGTCCGGATCGTTCGGCAGTCCTTCATTGGTGCCGAATACGCCGATGAGGCGATCGATCTTATCATAGTAGGGCGCGACATCTTCATAGCCAATGGGCCAGTCGTCGCCCAGTCCATCCTGGCTTCTGCGTTTGAAATCTTTGGGGCCGAAGCGAAGGGATATCCTGCCCCAGTGATTGGTGCGGCCTCCTACCATACGTGGGCGGAACCAGTCCCAGTGGGTTCCTTCCGCCCGAGTGTAGGGTTCTCCTTCAATCTCCCAGCCGTGCCAGGCTCCGTCGAAGTCACCAAAGGGTCGTAGGGGTGTACTGGCGCCCCGCCGGGGTGATTCCCAGGGATTTTTCAACTGGAGAGAGTGGACGGCCGGGTCGAATTCCGGACCGGCTTCCAGCAGCGCAACGCTTAGTCCGGCATGCGCCAATACATAGGCTGCCATGCCTCCTCCTGCCCCGGAGCCTACGATGACGGCGTCGTATTGTTTTGGTAATTTTTTTATCTGTAAATCCCCCATATACAATATTTGTATTAAAGACTTTTATATTAGAGACATGGATGAGTCTTTGATACTACTTTTTTTGAAAAAATATGTCCAGAAAGCGAGCCTCCGGCCCGTTCTGTCTGTCAAACCACCAGCCTTTCGCCTGTGTCGTTGCCGGGCAGGTCGCCGGCGGCCTGTTTTATCAGGCTGATGTCGTGGCGGAGGCGCTGGAGGAAGAGGGCGATGTCGAAGCTATGGACGACGATGTTGACCCCTTCTTTCATCCAATAGACCTGTCGTTCCGGCTCGAGAGAGAAATGGATGCCGATGGCGAGACCTTTGGAGCGGGTGATATGGATAATTTGTTTGGCCGCCCGGATGAACTCGGGGTGATCATATTGTTCGGGTATGCCCAGGCTTACAGAAAGATCATGGGGGCCGATGAAAACCGCGTCCAGTCCCGGTATCGAGAGAAGCTCATCCAGCCGCTGCAGGGCGGGGACGCTCTCGATGTTGGCGATGCAAAGGGCGTTGTTATATCCTTCTATATATTTTTTCAGCGATGGGTCCATCTTTTTTTCGCCGTCGAGGTAGGCAGTGAGCAATTCTCCTTTGAGGGGGCGGTATTTTACCGCGGCTACCAGGTCCTTGATCTGTGCGACGGATTCCAGGTAGGGCGCTACGATGCCTTGTGCGCCTCCGTCGATGGCCTGGCAGGCTTTGTAGGGGTCGGGAGAGGGGATGCGTACGACGGGTGAGACGCCGCCCGCCCGGAAGGCCTGGCAGAGGAGGGCCAGCTCATTCCTGTCCAGGGGAATGTGTTCGGTGTCGATGAATACGAAATCCAGCCCTGTGCCGGCGATGGCAGCGGGCCACAGCGGGCCGGTGGAAGTGATACAGGTGCCGTAAACATTCCGGCCTTGTCTGAGCTTGTCTGAAAGTAAGTTGTGCTTCACGTGACGAAAGATATTTTTTTTATTTCAAAGATGCAATTCCTTTCCGGATGAGCCACAGTTCGGCCACCTGGGTACCCCTTTCGCCATTCATGCACTTCCAGACGAAGGTGACCCTGCCATTGTGGATCGCCGAGCCGGGTAGGTTGAATTCGAAGACAGGCTCTTTGCCTGTCTGTACGTAATCGTGTATCAGATAGCCATCACCGGTAGTTAGCCTGATGTGCGCCCGAAACCGGCCTGTGTATGCTATGCGGAGGGTGTAATCGGCGCTGCTGTCCAGGCCGTCGTAATGAGCCATCAGCGGTGTGTCATACAGGGTCATGGCCTGGGACATCCAGGCCTGGGGGATGACCTTCCCCGAGAAGCCCGGGTGTAGGGGATTGTCCAGCCAGTGGACGCCGTCGAGCGCTGCACCGAAGCCGATGTGGGATGACTGCAGGTTGCCCGGGTCCTGTGCCCATGGCAGGCCCGGCTGTATGCGACGGAAGCTCAGGGGGTCCGCCAGATGATCATAGATGCCGCCCGGGCCGGGGTCGGTGCGATAGAGGATGTCATGGATCTTTTTTGTCAGATCTGTGTCTGTGTCTTTCAAGCGTGACAGCTGGTCGAGCAGCCAGGGAGCGTCTGTCAGCGGGTAGTCGATGAAGTCCATGAAGTTGCCCCGTTCCTGTCGTCCTCCATGTCTTTCGATGGTCAGCTGTGCGCCGATGCTTTTGTAGAGCGAGTCGGCGAGCGCCATACATTTTGTCTTGTAAGCCATCAGCGGTGCGGTCGAAGGTATGTTTTGGAGGATGGCTATTGCCTGTCGTATGGCATCAGAGGTAGGCGATTGAAGGAGGTCTCTGGCCTGCTGCTCCAGCTCCTTCTCATGAATAAGTCTTCTTCGTGTATAGGCGTCGAAGTAAGCGCGGATCAGGCACATCTGGAAGCGGGCATTTTGAAGCAGGGAAGGAGACGCGTGCTGTTCCATCCGCTGCCATTGCAGCAGGGTACGATCGACAACCGTATTGGTGATGGCGGGCCCTTTCAAATTGTCTTCCAGTCCAACGATGGCTTGCACTGCGGGTTCTGCCATGTCGGGTCCAAAAAAGAGCCGGGAATAATCGCGGAGGGTTTCGATGACGGGTGTGGAGGGGTTCCAGTCCTGATCGCTCCAGACAAATTTGTTCAGGTCGTCGTTGGTGCCTTCCGAATAGCTGAGGCTGCCGATGCAATTGGGGGCGATGGCGTTGTGGATGGTCTTTTCATCATAGGGGCGGGGGTTGATGCATTCCCTGCCAAGGGTGAGGGCCCAGGTGATATCCCATTGCGGTATAGGATACTGGCAGCTTAGTGAGTGGGTGATGTCCGGGTAGTGGCGGATCGGGATGGAGGGGTCCACGAGCAGACGCAGCTTTTGAATGGGGACCTTGATCCAGGGACCGAATACGACGCCGCCGAACCATGGATATTTTTTATTGACTTCAGCGAAGAAGGTGGCATACCACTCCGGTGCCGGCTTGAAAGCCTGTGGCGAGACCCAGATCTTTGCGTTGGGGTGATATTTATGCAATACGACCGCTTCTTTTTCCAGCCAGCGGAACAGAGGGCCTGGTTCCAGGTCGCCGGGATCGCCTCCGGGGACGAATACAGCATCCAGTTTTGGGAGGGAAGCGAAGATGGTTTCCCGTTCCTGCAGCTCCTGCCGGATGGCGTCCTCGTGTTCGTAGTCTTTGCCGACATTGGGGTACCAGATCCAGACGTCGAGCCCATAGCTTTTGCAGATGCGGGATTGTTCGACGATCATTTTCGCGTTGGGCATGATCATGTGCCGGCTGGTGGGTTCGTCGTCCGTCCTTGGCGGAAGGATCTCGATGCTGTTGGCTCCGAAGAGGGCCAGATCGCGGATGTACTGATCGAAGCGTGCTACGGTGAAGGCGTCGTAAGAATTTGTCTTGGGGCGATAGCCCAGTTGGTGGCCCCGTATTTTGCTCACCGGAGTGGACGACATAATGAGCGGGTCACGCAGGAGGGCGCTGCCCGGGCGCATGTCCAGCTTTCGAAGCAGGCGACCGGCGCCGTAGAGAAGGCCGCGGGCGTCTTTGCCGGCGATGAGGATCTGGGCTTTGTCAGCGGTGAGAATACTGTATCCTTCGCTGCCTGGTGAGGGGAGCGCTGCCAGCGATCGACGCAGGCCGATGGGGAGGGAAGCCGAGTCGTCGAGGCGAATGAGCAGGATGGAAGGATTGGCGCCGGCTGTGCGTGGGTTCTTCCCCGCGCGTGGCTGCATAGTCACCGGCCAACGGAGGCCTGTCCGTTTTTCCACTTCCTGCTGCAGGATCTCCGGGGTACGCAAGAGAAATTGCGGGTCGGTGGTAATACAACGAATGGTGGAACTGGTGAGGTCGGTGGTTTGTGCCTGCATTTTTCCGGGAAGGGAGAGGACGCAGGCGAAGAGGGCCATCAGGGTGGTTGTTTTTGGCGCAATCATGTAACAAATGTCCTTGAAATTCTTTCTTTTTATTTACAGCTTATTGTCTAATTACTATACGATAATATCCCGTTTTGTCGCCGGAAAATGGGCCTCCGGGGGAAATATAACCCGTTTTCCGGAGAGGTCTAATGTCTGTCCTTCGGACAACGGGCCTCCGGCTCGTTATGTCGCCGGATTTTAGTAGCTTCGGAAACATTAATTCGTCATGAAGCCTCATTTTTATAAAGTCAATGCCCTACCGGGGGAATCTTACACCGCCCTTCATTTGAAAAGCAGGAATTTCGGCAGTATCTGGCATTATCATCCTGAGCTGGAGCTGCATTATACGGTGAAGGGGCATGGGATGCGATTTATCGGGGACAATGTCAGCTCGTTCAGGCCGGGAGAGGTGATACTGCTTGGCGAGAACCTTCCACATTCCTGGCAGTGTCAGAAAGAATATTATGATGAGGACCCGCAGGCTTCGGTGGAGGCGGTGGTGGTCCAATTCCTGCCCGACTGTATGGGGAAGGAGCTATTTGCGCTGCCGGAAGCCTATTTGTTACCACGCCTCTTCGAGAAGGCGAAAATGGGGATGGTGATACATGGCAGTGCGGGGGAAGCCTTACGGGAGCTGATGCCGGCGGCTGTGCATGCCACCGACCTGGAGCGGCTGGTCGTATTATTGAAAATATTGTCGGTGTTGTCTACTACGGACGAATATGATCACATCACTTCGCCTTATGCTTTTTACCGGACGGACGAGATCGAGACATTGCAGCTCAGTGAAATATATAATTATACGCTGGCGCATTTCAAAGAAGATATTTCTTTGGAGGATGTGGCCGCATTGAGAAATCTCACCGTTACAAGCTTCTGCCGGTATTTCAAAATGATGACGAACAAGTCCTATTATGATCTGCTGATCGAGATCAGGATCAGCCATGCGTGCCGGCTGTTGGTGGAGGACAGGTATCCTACCGACAGCTTGTGCTATGAATGCGGATTCCGGAATGTGTCGAATTTTTACCGGCATTTCAAAAGGATAACGGGTATGACCCCACTTGAGTATAAGCGGACATTTACTGCCGGGGGGACCGTCGGCCGAGCAACACTCCCACCAGGAATATCGAAAGGGTACCGATCACGATGACCATGTTCTTGTCGAAGGGGTTTTTGAGTGCGCCCAGGGTGGCCGGCATTTTGGGAGAGAGTGTCATCCAGGCGATGACGAGGACGCCGATGGCGGCTGCGATCATTGCGGCGTGGTTGCCTGTGCGGCGGCTGAAAATGCCCAGTAAAAAGATGCCGAGCATACCGGCTGCAAAGATGCCGGAGAGTTCCCACCATATATCGAGAATGCTGGCTGTGCCCATCATGGCCAGTCCTGTGATCATGCCCAGCAGGCCGAATGCTACCGTGCCGATGTAGAGGACCTGCATTCTTTGTTTGCCGGTGGCCTGCCGGCGGAAATACCTACCATAGATGTCTTCCAGGAATACCGTAGCGCTTGCGTTCATGCCGCTGCTGATAGTGCTCATGGCTGCCGAAAGAATGGCGGCGATGATGAGACCAGAGATGCCGGCGGGAACATGGGTTACAATAAAATGGGGCATGACCTTATCGCCGTAGTCGCCGGGACGGAGGGTGGCGGCCAGCTGCTGGATCTGAGCCAGTGTGGCGTCGAGGGGCAGACGTTCGCGTGCCGCCTGTTCCTTGACGATGGCAAGCATGCCCGGGTCTGTCTGATAATAGGCGAAGAGGCAGGAGCCTATGAAGAAAAAGAGCAGGGATGCGGGAATATATATGCCCACGCAAAGCCAGACGGAGCGGACTGCGGCTTTGGGGGAGTCGGCTGCGTGATAGCGCTGCACATAATTCTGGTCCATGCCGAAATTGTTCAGGTTGATAAAGAAGCCATAGAGGAGGATGACCCAGAACCCCGGCTGCGTGAGATTGGGAGAGAAACTGCCCAGGCTGAACTTACCGTTGTCGTGTCCGACCTCCATGATACGTGACAGACCGCCCGGCATTCCGCTGATGATGAGATAGATGATCAGCAGGGCGCCCAGGGTTTTGATCACTGCCTGTACCACTTCCGTCCAAATCACCGCCTCGATGCCTCCCATGACGGTATAGAGAATGATACAAAGCCCTACCACGATCATGATGGTGGCGATGGAATAACCTGTAAGGGCTTGCAGTGTCAGGGCGATGCCGAAAAATATGGAGCCCATGCGGGCCAACTGTGTCAGAATGAAGCAGACGACTGCATAGGTGCGGGCCCAGGCGCCAAACCTGTGTTCCAGGTGTGTATAGGCGGAGACCTCTCCCGTCTGCCGGTAGAAGGGAACGAAGTACCGGGATGCCACCCAGGCCGCCAGGGGCATGGAGAGGCTAAAGACAAAAGCGTTCCAATTGGCGCCGAATGCTTTGCCTGGAACGCCGAGAAAGGTGTTGCTGCTCAAAAAGGTGGCGTAGATGGAGATACCGATGGCCCAGCCCGGTATGGCGCCTCCGGCGCGTGTGAACTGGTCGGCGCTGCGCGACTTTCGTGCAAAATGCGCTCCTACCCAAATCATTCCGAGGAGGTAAAGGATTATTACAACAAGGTCAAGCAATGGCAGGTGATGCATATGGCGATGATGCCACAGAGGGTGGCGGGCAAATATAGGGGTTAAGCTGTCATAAATATTTCACTATTCTTGCCCATTTTTATACGATGCTGTCATAAAAAAATTTTTTATTCAGGTACCGATGAGATGCTGTAATTTACCTTTCAAATGTATTTGTATGTCGTCGGATAAAAAATTTATACCAGTCATGCTGACGCCTTTCAATCTGAAGGCGCAGGTAGATCTGGATGTAGTATCGAGGCTGGTTGACTTCTACCTGGCAGCCGGGGTGAAAGGATTATTTGCGAACTGTCTGAGCAGTGAAATGTACAGTATCAGCGAGGACGAGAGACTGGCGCTGACCCGTCATATTGTAAAGTATGTAGATGGGAGGGTGCCGGTGGTTGCCACGGGTTCTTTCGGGCTGACCCTGGAGGACAAGGCGGATTTTACGAAAAGGATCTACAATACGGGTGTAAATGCAGTGATACTGATCACGGGGCATTATGCGAACGTGGATGATGGGGATGATGTGCTGATCCGGAATTTTAACAGGATGTTTCAGCTGACGGATAATATTCCTCTCGGGCTTTATGAATGTCCTGCGCCGTACAAGCGGATCCTTTCGCCGGATGTGTTCAGGAGCGTGCTGGAAAGTGGGCGCATCATTTACCATAAGGACACGTCCATCGATCCGGAGAAAGTGAAGACAAAGCTGGAGATCGCCAAGGAGATCAACAGCAGGCGGTTTGAGTTTTACGATGCGCACTCGCCCAATGCCATGACCTCTCTGCGTGCGGGGGCGAAGGGTATGTCGTCTATCGCCGGGAATTTTTATCCGGAGATACTGGTATGGATGTGTGATCATGCCACAGACCCGGCTTACAAGGCGGAAGTGGAATGGCTGCAGTCGGAGCTGACGGCGGCGGATCCCCTGGTGCATGTGGCATATCCCATGAGTGCGAAATATTTTTTACGCAAGCGAGGGCTGCCGGTGAGGACTATCAGCCGTACGCATCCTCTGGAGCTTACCATCGACCAGAAGAAGACGCTCGACCAGGTACATGAGCGATTTTTGGGATGGTGCGAGCGGCTTGGTATACGTCCGGTGGAGACAGATGCTATAAAGCTTTCTACTGCTTACCCTGATCCCCCCATTTAATGGGGTGCTTTGGGAGTTACCAGGCGGCTGATGAATATATCTTTTGTATCGTCCAGTTTTAATGGGGGCCGTCCATCGGTTTGCAAAAGGTTTATCTCCACGTCCATGACCTTAATGTTTTTTGCGTGGCGGATGAAGAGACCGTAGGCGGGTGTGACATGGAACATGCCTGGTTCGGGGTATTTATCTTCCATCTCCGGGATTGGTTTTTTCGACTCTTCTTTTGAGCCTCCTCCTTTGTGGTAGATCCTGATATTGTTCAATGTGATATCCTCGATGTAATGACCGGGGATGCCGGCGATGGTGCAGACGCCGGCGGTATCTACGTTGTAAGCCACTATGTTGCTGATGATGACCCTTCTTATGGCGCCAACGGGTGTGCCTGCCGGGCCGCGCATGCGGGCGCCGAGGCGGATAAAGATCGGGTCTCTAACGACGTCGCGCATGGTGATATTTGTAACTGTGACATCTTCGAGGAGGGCGCCGTCCACGGATTCCAGGGCCAGACCTCTGCAATATTCGAAGATGCAGTTTGAAATAGTGATATTCTTAAATCCTCCATTGGATTCGGTGCCGAACTTGATGCGTCCCACCGGAGAAAATTTATATTTTGGATTTTCGGTGCGTTTGTAAGTGCCGTCCAGCAAGGTGCCTTCGTCATAGCCGCTGACCTGGCAATTGGTGATGGTGACATTCTCCGTCGGCCTGGCGTAACCCAGGGCGTATGAGCTTTTGAGGCAGATGGCGTCATCGTAGGGCGAGTTGACATAGCAGTTGGATACGCGCACGTTGCGGCAGCAGTCGATATCGACCCCATCGCGGTTTGTATCCATTTTAACATTATCGAGCGTGAAATTGTCGACGCCTGTCGCCAGGATGGCGAACCATCCACCGTGGAGGATAGAGATATCGCGGATGGTGACATTGATGCAGCGAAGAAGGGCAATGGCTTTGTTGGCGGATTGTTTGGAATCGCGGAAACTGCTCCGGTAGAGATTTTTGCCGTTGATGAGACCCTGGCCCAGGATGGCGACGTCGTGCAGGTCTTCCCCCCAGATGAGACTGTTGTGCCAGTGGCTGTGTCCCGGGTCCTGGTATTCGTTGCCGGGGCCGGGTTCTTCTTCGTCGTATTCGTTGGCAGCATTTACCGGTGCGGCGGTGATGGTGGCGCCCTGGTCGATGAAGAGGGTGATATTGCTTTTCAGGTGGATGGAGCCGGAGAGGTAGTTGCCTGCGGGGAGGTATACGGTGCCGCCGCCGGCCGCGGCAGCGGCGGCTATGGCTTTGTTGATGGATCGGGAGTCGAGCGTTTTGCCGTCGCCCTTTGCGCCAAAGTCTTTTGCATTGAAGAAGGGATCGGAGGATGCGATGGTGTAGTGGGCGGATAAAAGGAAGATGCTGAAGATGAATATATTTTTCATGACTTATCGATTGACAATGTTAAAGATCATTTTTATGAGCCGCTTTTAATAATTGTTTTCGTCCTTTTTCGATGGTCCTGTTCCAGTCGTAGCTGAGGGTTAGTCGGTAATTGCGGGTACGGGAGGCGGACCAGGCATCTACGTTGAAGTTTGGTGCGTGTGTATGGGACGTATACTCCTGTTGTATGAATGGATCTGCTACGTTGAGCGTGGCGATTGTGGCCATGGACTGGCCCGTGGAGGGCCCTGTGAGGGGGATGAGGGCGATGGTGGCGCCCTGGATGGGTTTTAACGAGCCATTCTCCAGGATATTGCCGGTGATGGAGCCTTCGCCCTGTTTTTGGGCTTTGAGACGGAGAGTGGTCATCAGGATAGATAATACGATAAGAAGGGTACTGTTAAAGCGGCGCATGAATATATTTTACAGGGTGATCGATTTGGGTGTGAGTTCCTGTTGGGGAGCGCTGATGAATTTGAAATAGCGGCCCATCCAGTAGGGTAACAGGTAGACGTCGCCGCCGCCCAGTTCGGAAGCGCCATTGCCGCCTTTGTTATCCAGCTCGAAGAGGTCGCGATTGTGTTTGTTCTGTGGTCTTTCGTCGGGGGGAAGAACGTTCTGTGCATGCAGGTCCTGCCGATGGCTGTTATGGATGGGCCAGGTGATGAGGTCCATGGGCATCCTTTTCAATTCCCAGATAATGTTACCAAGATCGAAGGAAGAAGTGTCCGTAAAACGGGACTTCTGGGAAATGTAGCCCGTTTTCCGGAAAGGTCTAATGTCTGGGCCTTCGTCGGAGCTGCTTTGCCACGGAGCTACGCTCATAACCTTCGTTGGTTCCAACACTGTTGGACCCGCCTCGGTTACCTCGGTCGTAACCTTCGGTCCCTCGGTTACAGACAACGAGCCTCCGGCTCGTTCTGTCTATGAGGGCGCCATAGCAGAGGTTCCAGAGAGCGTCTTTTGCCGGCCTTTTGTAGTGCCAGTGGTCACGGATGGCTTCCTGGTATTGAGTTTTCAGGGTAGGGGTGAGGGCATAGGGATAGAGGCCCCAGTAAGCGAGGAAGTACATTTCGTCGTCGGAGTTATTCCATCCTCCGGACAGCTCTTTGCTCCATGCATCTGCTGTATCGGGGGCGGGACCGATGTCTTTGACAGGCCGGGTGAGATTGGTAAGATAGTGTTGCCGGTGCAGCAGTTCCAGCGCCGTGGTCCTGTATTTTTCTTTGCCCGTGAAATGCCAGGCTGTCTGGAGGAAGCTGATGATATTGGAGGAATAGAGCTTTTTATCGCCTACCATGTCCGGGAATCGGTTGACATATTCCGGCGCCCATCTGCCCCAGAGGGAGGGCCTGCCGTCGAAGTCCACGAGGGTGAGGCCGTTGTCGACAATGTAGCCTGTGAGCTGATCGATGAGGTGAACGGCACGCTGCTGCATGTCCTTGTCGTCCATGTATCGGGCGATGAGGGTAAGGGCGAAGTACTGGCCCACTGCCTGGTCACTGCTGGCTGATCCTCTCCAATCCCATTCCGCGTCCGGCGAATGGCGCCAGCTGCTGGGCGTATGTGCATAGCCGGGGTACCAGTAAGCTTCGATGTTCTTCCGGTATTCGTCCCTGAAGGTAACCGTGCCTTTTCTTTCTATACAGCGGCCGAACAGACCGGGGATACCGCTGAGGGTGAAGAGGCGTTCCATGGCGTCGAAGGATTCGCGGCAATTCTGCAGGGCTTCTTTGTCGCCTGTGGCGAGATAGCGGAACATTTCCGCCGCCAGGTACATGGAGGTCCAGAGGTTGTCGCTGTCGTGGGGACCCATCTCCGCTGTGGAGGGATCGCCATGGGACATGCCTGTGTAGTCGCAGTAAAAGCCATAACGGATATGGCGACGGCGGACGATGTCCTCGTAGTACATGGCTTTTTGATGGAGGGTCATGGGGGCGAAATTGATCGTTGCGAGGCCCTGGCCGGTGAGTATCAGCACAGCGTGGGCTGTGGGCTGGCCTGTTGCGTGGCCGGCGGCATAGCCAGTTGCAAGGCCTCCTGCTGTTGCAAGGCTCAACACATGATCCCCCGGCAGCCATCTGCCGCCGGCGAAGTAATCGAAGCTGCCGTCCTGCCGGGCCATGAAAGCTCCTTTGGTGGAGCCGAACCAGAGGTGACCGTCGATGGACTCGATGGCGGTGAGGTCTGTAGCGGGCAGGCGTCTTTGGCAGGGGCCGGTGGGTTGACAGGCCGGGGCTGCGCCCCAAGGTCCGTTTGCTGTCGAGAGAGAGAGCTGCCAATAGCCATTGTGTGTGCCTA
>Ga0207667_10000307_pt1 | contig 67918 bp, 65 predicted proteins | sample KBSCornC52_FD_184301 | JGI IMG/M metagenome (GOLD analysis project Ga0207667, IMG submission 184301) | Corn rhizosphere microbial communities from Kellogg Biological Station, Michigan, USA - KBS Corn C5-2 (SPAdes) (version 2) | ecosystem: Host-associated > Plants > Roots > Rhizosphere > Soil ... | reverse complement strand
CGACCGATTCGAGCTCCTCCCCCGGGTCGAAGCTAACCCCGCTTGACGCCAGCCCTTCTCCAAGGCGATCGAAGACGAGCAACCCCTCGGATTCCGCCCGGCAGGAGAAGTTGCGGGCCGCCCCGACTGCCTGGAGCGCCACCAGATCGAGAGCTTGAAATACGGATCGCTCCAGCCTCCCCACGACTCTCACGCGAAGCATCTGCTCGGATTCAGAGGCGGCCACAATTCTGTCGACCGCCGCCTGCTGGACGAGGGAGCCCGAATCGGGAGGTTCTTCGTCGCGAACCGCTACGATCACCTCGCCGTCGAACTGTGGCGGAAGTGTGATTGCGGCGGCGACCGCCGTCCGCGATTGGATGCCATTCGCCAGCTCCTCCAGATCGATGTCGAGTGTCCGCATGGGCTGGGGAACAAGCGGAACATACTCGGCCGCCACGCGCTCAAGATTCCCCTCCGGATGGCACCGAAGCTGCCAGAACCCGCACTCCAGATGCTCGTCGCCGAAGTGGATGTGCTCGGTCGCGCCGGGATTCAGCAGCAGCGCCCCACTCGCCAGCCGAATCTCCGCCCGAGTGTGGAGGTGTCCGACGCAGATAGCGTCCACCGGAAGCAAGTCCAGGTTCGCCCGGCTCAACACCGGCTCGTCGCCAAACGGCGGCGCAAGGCCCTCGATTCCATAGTGCAGCAGCACGATGTCCACATCGCCCCGCCTCTCGACCTCGCCCGTGATTCCCTCCAGGGGGCACGCTCCCGGCTCGCGGTTAAAGTCGGCGCTCATCCCATGTACACAAACTCTTGCGCCTGCCACTTCAAGCGCGACCGACTCCAGCCTGTCGGTCGCGCGCAGGAGGTGAATCGCGCCGAGCGCCTCCATCTCATCCTGCGGTAGCGCCGGCCCCTCCCCATATCCCGCGCCGCGCGGGCTGTCGTGATTCCCCGCGATTGCCACTATGGGAATCCCTGCCTCGATCAGCCGCCGAATCTGCCGCGCGACGAATCGCCGATCAGAGTTGCGCGCGTCCGGCCGATCGAACAGGTCTCCGGCGTGGAGGAACAGGTCCGCCTTCGACCGAATCGCCTCGTCCACGACTCGCTCGAAGGCCCGCTGCAACCAGACACGCCGCCGTTCCAGCCTCTCCGGCCGAAGCCGCGCGTAATAGGCTCCGAGATGGTTGTCGGATGTAACAATTGCGGTAACCACAGTCAACTCCTATTGAACCTCTTGCATAAGTGCGACGGATCAAGCCACGACCGGTACAGAGCGGCTGTTGTTTTATGGGGAGGGGTTTCAACCCCGGATTCAAGAGAAAGTCGAGACAGTTGCAAGTGGTCTATTCACTAAATCCTAGCTTGCAGGGCGCGGGGTCCATCGCGACGATGAGAGGACGCGACAGGGTGCTGAGGCTGACGACCGCCTGGCCGGGCGCGAGACGCGGGAGGCGGTCCCATAGGGAATCATCCACTCCTCCGACCGATCGTTTCAGGCGCGCAATGACGTTCGCGTCTCCAATTTTGTGGAGGATGAAGTTGTTGACGAGGCCGAGAATCGCGTCGGGCAGATGCTGGGGGAGTTGGGTGACGAAGCAGAGGCCCAGCCAGCGCTTGCGGCCCCGCTTGGCGATTCGCTCGACCTGCTGGTGGAGCGTAGGCATCTTTCCGATCCGCTGCGCGGAGAGAAACTCGTGCGCCTCTTCGATTATGATGACGACTGGGGTGGGCTTGCGGCCGAGGTCCACTGCCGTACGGTAGGCATCCTCCTGCGCCTTCTGTACTCCGCGCAGCAGGTCGCTGATAATGAGGTTGTTGACGAGCGTGGAATCTGTATCGGAGAGATCCACGATGGAGACGCGCCCCGGCGAGATCATCAGCTTGTAGGGAAGCGGCGGCGCCGTCGGATTGTCGAACAGGCCCAGCCGCTCGACCCTGCCTATTTTGCCCTGGAGCTTGCGCCAACTCGGCACGCTCTTAACCGAAGTATCGAGGAGACGTGTCAGCTCGTCCGGACGTGAGCGAAAGTCGGGCGATTTCAAGATGAGCGAGGGTGGTCCGCCCTTGGCGTCGAGCATATCGGCGGTGGCGCGGATAACGTCGTAGAGGTGCGACAGGCGCATTCTCGGGTAGCCGCTGTCGAACTCGTCGAGTCCCTCCTTCACGAATTGCCGGTCGGCATCGTCCCATACATTGAGATCGTCCAGCGCGCGGATGGTCACGTCCAGTGCCTTTTGGAATCGCTCCTCCTGGGCTTCGTTGAGATCGAAGATTTCTAGGGCGGCATAGGGAGAAATGTCGGCGAATCGGGGCGAGAAGGGCAATCGGCGGGGATGGAGATCGCCGGTCGTGTCGCGGCCGACCAGGAAATGCAGGTAAGTGCCGTCCACGCCGGCAGGCTCGCGTCCGCTGTCGTGCAGAGCCGTCACCATTTTCTCGTTATCGGTCGGTCTGTAAATCCCCGTATATTCGCCTTCGGTGTCGAGCAGTATGACCGCCACGCCCGCCTTCTGGAGCTGCGCGACGAGGTTGGCGACAGTGGTCGATTTGCCGCCTCCCGTCGTTCCCAAGATTCCGGTGTGGCGGGGAAGCGCGTCCTTGCTGTCCGAGCGAAACGCGACCTCGAGGTTCTCGTGCCCGAAGGCTCGGCCCAGGCGGATATCCCCGCCCGTCTTCAGGAAGGCGCGAATCTCCTCGTCTTCCAGCGGGTAGACGGGGCTGTTGGGGCGAGGCCGGAATCGATGCGGCTGGACCTGACCGTCCTTCTCCTCCCCGGCAATCTCCACGATTACGAGCCCGTGGTAGTCTGGCAGGAAGAACCCGCCACGAATCGCGGTGGCGACAATGGGCGCGGCGTCCGCCCGCAGTCCGTCGGGCAGGGCAAACGGACCGCCTACCACGACACCGAGGTAGACATGATTGTCCTGCTCGCTCCTGATTCTGACCACGGCCTGCGACGGTAGACTTCCGATGGATTCGCGCGGAACCAGCACCAGCACAGTCTCGTCGTCCGAGCTTTCTCGGTCGAACATGGTGACGCCGATCCGTCCATCCTCGGGCGGCGGAACGTATGCCGCGCCCGCGGCTCTGGAATCGGCGCGAATCTGCTCCACGACCGCCTCCGGCAGAGGCCGCGCAAGGGAAGCTTCGATGTCGTTGAACTCTGTCTCTTCGTCCATGTTGGTTTCCTTGTCTCGGGAAGTCCCCTCATTCCCGCGTTTCGCGCTCGCCCAGGAATCGCACTGGCTCGCCGCAGGAGGCGTAGGCGTGCCGGATGGCAGTGTGCATCCCGGCCCCATCAAATACGTGGCGGCATACGATGTCCGCCAGGTCGATCAGCATGGGAAATCCCCGGTACGGCTGGAGTAGCGAATCGGCCATGACCAGCACGGCTGCTTCGCAGGCAAAGTCTTTGTGCGCATAGAAGATTCGGGGAGGACAATGCTCGCCGGATCGGTAGACCCCCGTCACGATCTCGAATCGTGCCTGTTTCAGAAACTCCTGGATGAGCCTGCTGGCCATCGGATGGCCCCGCTGGGTCTCGGCGACACGGTAGAGGCGCGCATCGCTGAACTGCTCAGCAAGCGTGCCGACGATGGCGAATTCCCGCGCATCAAGCGCATTGCCCAGGGACAGCAGGAGCGAGTCAGCAGGCTCGCTCGGCACGAAGACGAACCGCTTGTGATTCAGCAGGAGCCTGCCCAGGACGTTCATGGAGGCCTCCACCAGCTCGGGGGAAGTGGCCATGAGCATGCTCGTTGGAACCGGATTCCCGTGCCCCATTCGCCACAGCGCTTTGGAAAGATCGGTGAGCGCCGCTCGTTCGGCATACTCCATGAGCGCCCGGCGAATCAGGCGCGACGGGGTCTCCCCCGTGTCCGGATCTCGTTCCTCTCCCCGTCGCCGCAGAATCTCCTCTGCCTCCGCGAACGGATCTGAATGGCCGGCGCGCAGGTCACGCCGGTAGAGCCTCTGGACCCAGGTTCCATGGCTACCCTGGTAGGCGACCAGCGCGACCCCGATCTGAATCACGGAAAGCACGAGCGAGTCGTGCGCGTCCCGGGTTCCGTCGCAACTCTCCGTCCCGCCATTGAACAGCAGGCCCTTCTGCACGTTCAGAAGCTGCCGCTCCTCAACCCGGTAGAGGCCCGCGCCGGGAGGCGTGAAGGGCGGCTTCCCTTCCGCAAGTTTAGAAACCATTAGCCTGCGGATCGGCTCGCGGGTCCGTCGCTCCTGTGCGACCGCCTGCTCGACCTCGGCGCGGGTCGCCTCGTAGAACGACGACAGCTCTCCGCCCGGACGCCATGACGAGACGTCCAGCACTCCGCCAATCGGCTCGCCAAAGGCGGTAGAAAACATACTGGTTTCAGATTTAGCCGGAGAATCGTCACTCATTGAGGTCGTCTCTTTTCCCCTTGCATCCTGTTCTTCGTTCGCGCCCCCGCCCTCGCGACAGGGTTTGCCCGCGTTCGCACACCGTCAGACGATCCCAAGTCGCGTGAGGAGACCTCCGCTCTCTGGGAGGCTGAATCTGTGCGCGTACCGCGCCGCTGCCGAAGGCGGCAGGCCGAGCTCATCGCGAAGCAGCGATACAAGTCGCGGGAGTGAATCGGGGTCTGGGCGTGCACCGTATAGGTGAGATTCGACAAGGGAGCAGGGCGCCAAAAGCTCGCACGCGAATCGATCCGCTTCTCTCTCAGCCTCAACAACGGATTCGGCCGCGCCATCATCGTCCCGTGCCAGCAGGTGGGTGAACCGACTCAAATCCCGCCGCCGGAGAATGGCATGGAATCGCTCCGCTTCGGTAGGCGGCCGCAGGCCGTCCAGCGCTTCGAGGGCCGAGGTTCCCAGCGCCGCGGCCAGTTCCAGCCGCGGATAGAGATGATCGCCGAGGTAGTGGCCGGCTTCGTGGGCGAACGTATATGCCTGCTCCGCCAGGTCGTCGCTCAATTCGGCAATTAACAGCCCGTAGCCGCCCCACGCGACTACCGCGCCCCTCAGCGCCCGATCTCCGCAGGACGTGAGGCAGCCCGGCCGCAGGATTCCGCGCCCTCGCAGCCATCCAGCCAATCGCTCAATCGAGAGACCCGCGACGCGCACGAACGCTGTCTGGCAATATCGGGGAAGGATGGCTTCCACCGGGAGGGGTTCATCTTGCCGCCAGTGCGCCTGTTCCCGCAGGCGGTGGGCAGTGTAGAGGGCGTCCATGGACAATTGTTCCTCTTACAGACTACGGAGGGGGTTGCTCTTCATCCTCGCGGTCTCGGGCAGCGAGATAGTAGTTCGGCGGACTGTCGGCCGCGATATCCGCCGTGTTTTCGCGGAAGGCGCCTGTGACCTGAAGGTGTCGGAGCAGCGGAAGGATGCGGCCGAGCGGAACCCCGCCCACCAGCGCGATGGTCTCCGCATCGGCCAGAAAATCACTGTCACGCGGCGGATAGCAGCACGCAATGCGGTGGAGTTGGTCTACCGAACACTCCAACCGCGAGGCAAGCTGGGACCAAGACCGGCCCTCTTCGCGGACATAGCGGTCGAGCGGCGCGGCGAGAAGGGGCGAGTCGTCTTCGATGGCGCGGCGGACCAACGAGGCACGGAATCGCCTCTGCTCGGCGTCTGCGCGGTTGTTGCTGTCGACTCTGTCAGGCATGATCATCACTCCACGGCGCGCGGTTCGCCTGATTCCTCCGCTGGAGACGCTTGAGGATACGGTCCCTGTTTCGCTTCACGGCGGCGGCGCGCTCCTTGTCCGGCAGTTCCGCTGCGCCGATGAGGCGGGCATAGGAGGCTGCGTCGCGCTCACCCTCAGACATCAGGTTTACGAAAGCGCGGTCGGCCGGGTCCGGGAGCGTCGCCTCGATCCAGCCGAGCAGTTCGGGCGGAAGGCGATCTGGGTCGTCGCCCGGGCCGGGCGCGTTCTCGTCCAACGGTTCCTTCGACTCGGCGGCGGCAAGTTCGACAAGTCCGCCTACGAATTCGATCCGGCTGGAATCGCGGATTTTCTGGCGGATCATGTCGATGAGTTTGCGATCGGCAATCAGGGTGAGATATTTCAATAGTGGAAGCCTGCCGGGTTCGTAGCGTTCGGGATGGCGGATAAGGGCGAGGAGGGCGTCGTTGGCCGCATCAGCGACGGCTTCGCGGGGCAGGGCGAGATAGCGGCGTCGAAGCAGACGCTGAAGCAGAGGCGCGCACTCGGCGACGAGTCGCTCTGGGGCATCGCGGTCGCCGCGCAGGAGTCGCTGGTGGAGGTGGCGATGGGGGTCCGGGTCTGGCATGCGCGTCCTCCAACATCGGCGGCAGAGGTATTGCAGGAAGGGAGGGTTAAGGATCAGTTCGCTCCGCGACGGGTAATTCCTCTATCCAAACAAATTTAAGTTCGGCAGCCCGATTCCGGAATTGCCCGCCTGATTCGAGAATTAGGGTGTCGAGAATCTGTGACGACAGACGAAGAATGAGTGGAGGGCGCGCCGATGACGGACGAACAACTGCTGCTCCTGTGGGGCAAAACCGACCGTGACAACCCAGGCTCGACCCGCTACCACCCATTGCTTTTCCACCTACTGGATGTGGGACATGTGGCGCAAGCGCTTTGGGATCACAGCCTTCCGGCCCGCATGAAGAAGCGAATCGCGGCCAGCCTCGGGTTAACGCTCGACGAGGCGCGCATTGCGGTCGCCATCCTGGCCGGGCTGCATGATCTTGGAAAGGCATATCCTGCTTTTCAGCGTCAATGCGAAAGGCTGTTTCGGCAGTTGGGATTGCCGGATGCTCTCACGGAAATCAGGCATAAGCACGGATTCGTTAGCGCGAAAGAACTTGCAAGCCTTCTGGAAGACGGATCGGTGCGGTGGACGAACGGTAAGAATGCCGCTTGGTGCCTGGCCGGAATCGCTGGCGGTCATCATGGGGTGTTCCCCAATTCCGGCGATCTCAACAGCATTCGCGCTCCATCGCTCGGCGGTGACGAGTGGCAATTGGCGCGAAAACATGTTATCGAGAGGTTCCTCGATCTCATCTTGCCAGCCGACTTCACGCGCACAGCCACGACAATTCAGGATTTGCGCGAACCCTTCTCGGTGCCGCTCTTGGCCGGGCTGATCTCGGTGGCAGACTGGATCGGCTCGTCCGCGGATCACTTCCCACTTTGCGACCCGAAGCATTTTCCACCGGAACAGAAATACGCCACTCTCTCCCGCAAACAGGCAGCCAAGGCACTCCGAGCGTTTGGATGGCTGCCTGGCGCGACGCCCGCCGAACTGGCCGGCATGGACCGTGCATTCCATTACCTGGCCGAAAAGGCAGGCCGCGAATCGTTCATGCCCAACCGGGCGCAGAAGGTCGTCGCGGAGTTCGCCGAGGCTGGGGAGTGGCCGTACCTGATCGTTGCAGAGGAGGCGATGGGACGCGGAAAAACGGAAGCAGCTCTGTATGCTTTCGATCGGGCATTCTGCGCTGGCGATTCCCGCGGGCTGTACGTTGCGCTGCCCACGCAGGCCACCGGCAACGCCATGTTCCGGAGAGTGGGCGAGTACCTGGCCGAGCGCGGCCATAGCGGCAACCTTCAGATGCAGCTCGTGCATGGGAACGCACTTCTGAATGAGCAGTTCCGGGACCTGATGGCGACCCCAATCTACGACGAATCAGTGAGCGGCGGTACCGTGGCAGCCGCCTCCTGGTTTACCGAGCGGAAACGCCCCCTCCTCGCTCCGTTCGGCGTCGGCACGATAGATCAGAGCCTCATGGGAGTTCTTCAAACTCGTCACTGGTTTGTACGCTTGTTCGGGCTGGCAGGCAAAACGATTGTGTTTGACGAGATTCACGCATATGATGTCTACATGCTGGAAGAGTTGAAGCGGCTCGTGACCTGGCTGAGGGAGTTAGATTGTTCCGTCGTTCTGCTCTCGGCCACGCTGCCGTCTGGCAAGCGGCGAGAACTGGTAGAAGCGTGGCGTGCCGGAGCGCAGAATGCTCTCGAATCTGTCGAGTTTCCCCGTGTGACATTTGTCTCACAGACCCAATCGAAGTGCGTTCACGTCGGCGAGCCATCGGAGATTGACAGAGACGTTTCTCTCGAATTCGCCTCTGTGGACTGCATTGGTCTGCCTGGTTTGGTATTCCGGTCGCTGCCGAGCGGCGGCATGGGTGTGATCATTTGTAATACCGTGGATCGATCCCAGGAGGTATACCGGACGATCAAAGGTCCGCTCGAACGGGAGGGGTGGAAAGTCCTTCTGTTTCACGCGCGCATGCCGCTGAAGTGGCGGGAGGCGAGAGAGACGGAAGTCTTGAATCGACTCGGCAAGGGCGGCGACAGGAGCCAGAAGATCATCGTCGTCGGGACATCCGTTTTGGAACAGTCGCTCGATTATGATGTTGATTGGATGTGCTCCGACATGGCCCCTGTGGACCTTTTGATTCAGCGCATGGGTCGGCTCTGGCGCCACATGGCGGACTACCCGCGCGGGACACGGCCGGTCCCGCGGCCCGTCTTTTGCCTCCTCTCGGACGGTCAACCTGGCGAGGGTCCGCCACCGAAATTCGAAGAATCCGGATTCTACGCACGTTATGTCCTTCTCCGAACCTGGCTAGCCGTGCGCGGCCTGCCGAAGATCGCTCTGCCCGCCGACATCGAAGACCTGGTCGAAATGGTCTACACCAGCGATCCTCCGAGCGGCCTAGATCCCGATTGGGCGGAAGAGTTGGCGACGAGCAAGAAGGCGCAGTGCGATGACGAGAGGGAATCGCGGAAGAAGGTGACGCGCATTTTACTGCGGGAGCCGGTCGCTCCAGAGGATCTGCTGGAGTCATTCTGCGCTGAACTGGAGGAGGACGATGATCCGGAGGTTCATTGGTCAGTACGAGCCGCTACACGAGACGCCGAGCCGTCTGTTCAAGTGATCTGCTCCGGCACCGATGAGAACGGGATATCGTTGGCGCCGTCCCCTGCGAATGCGCCAAACAGCGACGAGGCGCGCGAGCTTCTAAGGTTTGGCCTGACGCTTCAACACAAAGGACTCTACCACAGCCTGATTCGTGAGGATGTGCCTGACTGCTGGACGAAATCAGCTCACCTGCGTTACCACCGACTGTTGACGTTTGTACAAGGCAAGACCTCGGTTGGAGATGTTTCGCTGCGAATCAATAAGAACGAAGGACTCGTAATCGTCCGGAAGGAGGACTCATGAATCACAGCTTCGACCTGACCAAGGAAAACTGGATTCCGTGCTCTCGCTTGGAAGGAGGACCAGTACGCGACTATAGCATTCGTGATGTTCTCGTGGAAGCTCACCTGCTTCGCGAGATCGATGATTCTTCTCCATTGGTCACGGTCTCGCTGTTGCGTCTTCTGTTGGCCATATTGTCGCGGTCCTCCGGTTCCTTGTCGATGAGCGAATGGGTGAGCCTTTGGAACCGCAACAGCTTTCCCGATGACGGGATCGATTCCTATCTTGATCGATGGCGAGACAGTTTCGACCTCTTCCATCCTGAGAGGCCATTTTATCAACGTGGCAATTTCGAGACTATTAACGCGGCCGGGCAGGTCGCAAAATGCTATGTGTTGCGACTCTTCGCCCAGGCCCCGGACAAGAACGGAAAGCTCCTCTTCGATCACCATAGCTATACGGACCCGCCCTTTTTCACCCCAGTGGAAGCAGCCAAGGCTCTCATCGCCTATCAGACTTTCTGCCTGGGAGGAGGCGTGAGCAGCGCGGCAAGGATCGATGGGAGAGTCGTAGCGCGCCCCAATGCCGCCGATGGAATCGCGGCACGGGGACCCAACGTTTGGGTAGCCGGAGACAACCTCTTCCAAACGTGCATGCTGAACCTTGGGTTAATGGAGGTCAACGCTGATGACGTTCCATGCTGGGAAAGAGAGAATCCCCATGAGGATATGGATGTGCATGGCAGACCTAAGATCAGCTCCGGAGGATTGCTCGACCGCCTGACATGGCAGAGTAGGCTCGTCCGGCTCATACCCGAAGCATACGAGAATGGGATCGGCGTTCGAGCTGCCTATGTAACCCAGGGGCGAAGTGCGGATACCTCTAGCACCGACCCACTCCTGTGCTATTTCGTGAACAAGAAGGAAGGATGGTCCCCTGTCAGGCTCAATGAAGACAAATCGGCGTGGCGAGACGCCCATTCACTGCTTGACCTGACGCACGCTGGGAAGTTGAAGCCTGCCAGAGGGATAGGCTTTGCACATAGAGCATCTCGCGCTTTAGGACGGAAGCCGGGCATACTCAGCCTTCACGTTGTTGGTCTCGTAAGCGAGCCCGGACAGGCCAAGATCACACTCTGGAGGCATGACCGCATGCCCGTGCCAACTGTCCTTCTAGAAGACGAATCACTGGTAGACATATTAAGCGATGGACTGAAGTTTGCGGAGCGGGTTGCCTTAAGCAGATTCCGCCGAATCCGCGGCGTGGCGGAATACATGCTCGCACCGAACAAGGATGATCCCAAAGCGAGACAACCCGATACCAAGGAGCGAGAAAGACTCGCAAAGCTTGTCGACCCGCGGCGTGCCTATTGGCCGAGGCTGGAAGAACGATTCCACAGCTTTCTACTGAAGCTGGCTGAAGATTCGCAGACGGCCCTGGGCGAGTGGCGAAAGGATGTAGGCCGTGAAGCCAGGCGCGCATTTGATGAATCCTGCGAGGCGTTGGGGAGCGGCATTCGGGTGCGGGCTGCGGTGGCGAAGGAGAGTGCGGCGCGGAAGGCGGCATCGGACAAGCGAAAGCGCGAAAAGGAACGGAAAGGAGCACATGCATGAGCACGACGGATGATGTTGACGCGGTGGGTATCCTGCCTGAAATCGCAACGACGGAAGATATGGCGAGGAAATTCGTGGGCAAGATGTACGGGCTGGCAAGAACCAAGGACATCGATGGACCGGCTGGCAGTGATTCGCGCGGGGAGCTTGCCAATCTGCGTGCGGGGCTCAGCTTTACCTCACAGAGCCGTCTTCGGATGGCGAAGCAGGTCGCGCCGTACACATCGAAGCTCTCGTACCTGGACGGCAAGCGGAGCGGCCGCTGGTTCTACGTGGTAGGCGCGCTGTTCGCGTCCGCCCCAGAGCGTCGGAATGGCGGCACGAACGTGAGTGTTGGGAGGGCCTTCGCCGAGATCGCTCAGGATGCAGACAGGGGCCGCGCCAACCCTGGCAAGGAGGCGCGATTCCTGGCGCTCGTGAACAGCCGGGCGGACTCGCTCTCGACACACCTCCGCGCGGCTATCAATCTGTTCGACAGCGCCAAAAGTCCGGTTGTCATCGATTGGCAAATGCTGCTGACCGACTTGTGCAAATGGGATCATCCGGACAAGATCACGCAAGACAGATGGCTCAACGACTTTTATCGCGGCGCCCGCACCGGGGATGATGAGGTCGACGTACTCGATGAACTCGACACAATGGACAACGAAGGAGAGACCGATGAAGATTGAGATTCACCTGCTCCAGAACTTCGCGCCGTCGTGCCTCAACCGCGATGACACCGGCAGCCCGAAGCAGTGCGAGTTCGGCGGCGTCACCCGGGCCCGGATTTCCTCGCAGTGCTTCAAGCGCGCCGTCCGAGAGCATTTCCGAATGACCGGGAGCGTTGAGGTTGGAGAGCGCACCAAGCGGCTCAAGCAGACGCTAATCCCGCGCGTCTCGACACCCGGTCGAGATGTGGAAGTTGTGTCCGCTGCGTTGGATATCTTTCTGGATGCGTGTTATTCCAAGATGGACAACAAACGGAACGGCGATACTGCGGTGTTGTTGTATCTAGCCGCGCCGGAAATCGACGAAGCTGCGGTCTGCTTCGACGAACATTGGGGCACTCTGTCAGAGCTGGCCCAGGTGCGTCTCGGAAAATTGAAAACGATTGAGGGTGAGACGGACAAGAAGCGAATCGCGGACGCGAAGAAACAGGCGGATGCGGTGGAGTTCAAGCCTGACAAGGCTCTTCTCAAGCGCCTGCGAACCGCGGGCCTCTCTCCCGACGTGGCCCTCTTCGGGCGAATGCTGGCGGAGCAGCCAGAGATGAACGTGGACGCTTCCTGCCAGGTCGCTCATGCCCTCTCGACACATGGCGTCTCCTACGACATGGACTTCTACACAGCCGTCGACGATCTGAATCCGGAAGGAGCTACCGGCGCGGGGATGATGGGCCATTCGGGATTCAACAGCGCTTGCCTGTATCGATACGCTCTGGTCGACGTGGATCAGCTCTCGGACGAAAAGCACTTGCGGACTCCCGATTCCGCGCGGACGGCCGTCAGGGCATTTCTGGAAGCGTTCGTCCATTCCATACCAACCGGCAAGCAGAATTCGATGGCCGCGCACAACCCTCCTGAATTCGGGATGTTCGTGGTTCGGGACGGCGGGGTGCCTGTGAGCCTGGCGAACGCGTTTGCGAAGCCGGTGACCGGTGGCGAGAACGAAGACCTCATCGGCAATTCGGTCGAGAAGTTGGCGAACCACTGGAAACTTATCACTGGCGTATACGGTGAGGATGGCGTCTCCACGAAGACGCTCTTCCATCTTGGATATGGCGGTCAATTGGGCGAGTTGAATGATTTGGATGCCGGATCGCTCCGCAATGCCATCAACAAAGTAATGGCCGCAGTGAACACGGAGTCCGCCGAATGAGCGCCCGGCACACTCTTCTCCTCCGGTTGTGCGGCCCCATGCAGTCCTGGGGACACCGGAGCCGATTCGACGACCGCGATACAGCGTTGGAGCCTACGCGGAGCGGCGTCATCGGACTGATATGCGCGGCAATGGGACTGTCTCGCGACCAGGATCTCGCCCGATTCGACGCCCTTCGCATGGGTGTTCGCGTCGATTCGCCAGGCCGCCCAATGGTGGACTACCATACTGCCCTCGACGTGGTGAAGGCTGACGGGTCTCGACCGCCAAAGGGCGAGGCGGTACAGTCCTGGCGGCACTATCTCGCGGACGCTTGCTTCCTCGTTGCGCTCGCGTGTGAGGACTTGGATATGCTTCGCGAAATCGAAGACCGTTTGGCCTGCCCCGTATGGCCGCTTTATCTGGGAAGAAAGTCGTTTCCGTTGACTATTCCGCCACTCCTGCCGGAAGGCTCCCTGCGAGAAGAATCGAGCCTGGAAGAGGCGCTTGCATCCGCCTCGATTCTCCTCCTTGACACCCGGCTGGACAAGTGGATTCGCACGCCGGATCGAAGACTCCGCACGCTCATCGAGCCCCGTAGAACCCAACAGGGGATTCCAGGTGAATCGGCAGAAGGTGAAATTTCCCAGAGCGACCGACCCATGAACTTTGGAAAGCGTCAATTCGCCTTGCGTCGCGTACAAAGCGGGAACGTTCCCGTCGAGCCGATCCCCGCGTTGACGCTGGAGGATCACCGATGATGTATCTCTCTAAGGTCATCTTGAATCCAAACAGTCCGGCCGCTCTCCGCGCGCTCGCCGATGGGTACGCGTTCCACCAATTGATATATAGCGCGTTCCGGGACGGGCCCGGCGATCTCGGTAGAGTGCTCTACCGGGTCGAGGAAGATGCCGCGCGTCAAGGCGCGCCTCTCGTTCTCGTGCAGTCCGAAGCGGAACCGGATTGGGAACCGATTGCCATTCAGGGTGGAGCGATCTGTTCCGCGGTCAGCAAGCCTTTCTCGCCCGAATTCGCATCTGAGCAGGTCCTGCGGTTCCGTGTCCGCGCCAACCCCACTGTAAAGCGGAAGTTTGGGGAGGATGCGAAACTGCCTGGGCACCGGCGGGTCGGCCTCTACAAGCATGTGGAGCAGCGCGCCTGGCTGGATCGGAAGGCGGCTACCGGCGGATTTGATATCCTGGAAGTTACGTTGACAGGGGGACGAACTGAGAGGATTCAGAATGCTTCGGTTTCCGCTCCCTCTATCGAACAGTTTCGCAAGCCGGACCCGGAAGCCACGAGTGGATTCCACAAAGTCCGGCACCTATCAGTCACGTTCAACGGGTTGCTCCGGGTGACCGATCCGGAAACGTTCGTTCAGACGCTGGCAAACGGCATCGGGTCAGCAAAGGGATTCGGGTTCGGGCTGCTCAGCGTGGCGCGGGTCTGACCGAGGGGATGCACGACGAAAGAGGCTGCGATGGACGACCTGCATCTACTCCCGAAGTTTCGGGACGCAATCAGCAGTGTGTATGTGGAGCACGTTTGGATAGACCGACACGAGAAGGCCATCGCCGTCCACGACAAGACCGGCATGGTACCGATACCCGTGGCCCAGCTTGCGGTGCTCATGCTCGGCCCCGGCACGTCCGTCACGCAGGCGGCCGTCACCACGCTGGCGGAGAACAACTGCCTGCTCATCTGGTGCGGCGAGCAGAACGTGCGATTCTACGCCTATGGCATGGGCGGCACCCGCAGCGCCGCGCCCCTCCTGCACCAGGCCCGGCTCGCCAGCGATGAGCTGCTGCGGCTGGAGGTGGTGAAGCGGATGTACCGCATGCGCTTTGACGAGAGCATGGACAAGGCGCTGACTGTCGAGGCGCTGCGGGGGATGGAGGGCGTGCGCGTGCGGGAAGCCTATGCCCGCCTGAGCCGCGATACCGGCTTGACGTGGGCCGGCCGCAGCTACGACCGGTCGAACTGGGCTGCGGCGGACCCGGTGAATCGCGCCCTCTCCTGCGCCAACTCTTGTCTGTACGGTCTCTGCCATGCCGCGATTCTCTCGACCGGCTACAGCCCCGCGATAGGCTTCATCCACACGGGCAAGCAACTTTCCTTCGTATACGACATCGCGGACCTCTACAAGGTGGAGATCTCGATTCCGATTGCGTTCCGCCTCGCCCGCGACAACCCGCCTGAATTGGAACGGACTGTTCGCCTCGCCTGCCGCGATGCCTTCCGCGAGTCGCGCCTCCTCCAGCGAATCGTTCCGGACATCCGGAAGGCCCTCGGCGATCGCGAGCCCGAAGACGAGTTCGCGCCCGACGAGGACCCGGCGATGCCCACTGACCTATGGACGCCGGAAAGCGAGCGTGCGGCGGAGGATTGAGACATGGTGGTGCTGATGATGGAGCGAGTGCCTATCGGCCTTCGGGGCGAGCTGAGCCGCTGGATGATCGAGCCGCGGGCGGGCGTGTTCGTGGGGAGGATGTCTGCAATGGTCCGCGACCGCCTCTGGCTGAAGGCGTGCAAGGGTTCGAAGGAGGGCGCGGCAATGATGTTGTTCACCGCGCCCACGGAACAAGGTTTCGCCGTGCGGTCGCAGGGTGATGCAAACCGCAGGATTGTGGATGTCGAGGGTCTGCTTCTGGTGCGAGTTCCGAAGCGTTCTCGAACGGCTGTCATCGCTGGGCAGGCTCCCGCGGATATTCCGATCGTCGGCAAAGAAGCCGGCACTGAAGATACCTTATCGACGGCCGACGAAATGGTCGAATGATAGTAGACATTTCGATGAGTATTCCCCACGCGTGTGGGGGTGAACCGTGAACCGCGTGTGGTAAACCTCAGCCCATGAGGTATTCCCCACGCGTGTGGGGGTGAACCGGTCCAGCGGACCACTCCCCACCACTCCACTACGTATTCCCCACGCGTGTGGGGGTGAACCGGTATGCGGTCACAAAGAACAAGATGCGAGGCTGTATTCCCCACGCGTGTGGGGGTGAACCGGAAGGTCGAAACCGTACAGGTTGTGGCCTTCAGTATTCCCCACGCGTGTGGGGGTGAACCGACAAGAGCGTTGGCAAGCTCCGAGGGGAGGATGTATTCCCCACGCGTGTGGGGGTGAACCGATCAGCGACGACCCGCTCTCTCCGATGCGCGAGTATTCCCCACGCGTGTGGGGGTGAACCGCGTCAGGGGCCGTGGGGGGGGTCTCGGCGACCGTATTCCCCACGCGTGTGGGGGTGAACCGGTCGTTTGAACGCCATATTTGCCAATCAGAAAGTATTCCCCACGCGTGTGGGGGTGAACCGGGCCGCGGGCCGAACGACGGCGCGATCTTCATGTATTCCCCACGCGTGTGGGGGTGAACCGATGGTGCCCGCGGCTCCGTGCGTACCCGTCCCGTATTCCCCACGCGTGTGGGGGTGAACCGTTGGTGGATGCGGATGACGTGAAGAGCCAGTTGTATTCCCCACGCGTGTGGGGGTGAACCGCCGGACTTTGTAGGGTGCGTGACTACGCACAGGTATTCCCCACGCGTGTGGGGGTGAACCTTCAAACTGCGACGTGGGCAGCGCTACACTAAGCGCTTTCGCTTCATACTTCGGTTACTATGCAGAATGCCACGGACGACGCCGACCTTCTCATGTCGCTCACGTAGATAATCACCATCGATCTTCAGGTAAATGAGCGTGGTTTTAGGGTCCTTATGGCCAGCCATACCCTGCGCAAAGAGCAACCCGCCATTTTCGTCCTTCGCCATGTTGTTGAGACTAAATCGGCGCTGGGAGTGGTTGTTGATGCCCTTCGGTAGTTCACCGTATTCCAGTACCTTCTTAATGCCGCGTAGGTAGTTGCCTTCATTCATCCGACCGCCGGTCTCGCTGACAAACAGCCACCCTTCATCTTCGCACTCGGGTGCGTTGCTCATAATCCTCCTTCGAATCTTGAGCCATTGGTCGATCGCCTGTGCGCACTCGCGCGACACCGGCAGTATCCGGGGCTCCCGCCCCTTGGCTTCACGTACCGCAAGCTGATGGTCTCCGCCACTGGTCTGGTAGTCCAACACCTTGAAGTTGAGAATCTCGCCGATCCGGCAGGCGGTATCGAGCTTCACGAGCTCGACGGCATAGTTTCGGTCGCGGTAAAAGCTGCGTTTGGCCGGCGCACAAAAGCGCGCCTCGGGGTTTTGTGCGGGGTCATAGAACCCCAGGAGAGCTTGCAGGAACTTCTGCACGTCGTCGGCGGACGGCATGTACTTGTGGGGTGAAGGTGCGTTTCGGACCTTGTATTCGGCCAGGGGGTCGCGGTCGAGCAGGTCGTTCCGTTTGCACCACTCGAACAAGACCGTCGCGACCAGCGCGTCGTGATGCGGGGTGGTCTGCGACCTTCCCTGCTCTGCCCGGTAGACAAGGAACTCGTCCAGGTGACGCTTGGTAAAGGCGTCCAGCGGGAGGTTCTGGGAATCTGCCCAGTTTGCGAGGTTGGTGGCGTAGTTCCGATAGAAGATGGCCGTCCGGGGGGAGCGCACTGCCTTTTTGTGCAGTACAAACCCCCGGACGGCCTCGGACCAGGTTACGACAGGTGGAGCTGTGACCATAGGAGTACTCTTAACTTTCCAGACAATTCCAGATTACAGGAACTGTCAGTGAGTGTCAAGAGTACGCTGGTTTTCAGGTTATGCCGCGACCCGGACTTGAACCAGGGACACGAGGATTTTCAGTCCTCTGCTCTACCAACTGAGCTATCGCGGCACGCGAGGGATGCCGGGACACGCGGGTCCCGACGGAAGCATAGTATACACAAGGCCCGCTCGCCGAGTCAAGACTTCGGGCGGCGGTTGCGCACGCCGAAGGCGCCCGTCTCGCGTATACTGATTCGGGACAAACCATTCTCGTGGCGGAGGGTCGATTGCAGCGAATCTGTGTTTTTTGCGGGTCGAGCGCGGGGGCGCGGCCGGAGTATCGGCAGGCGGCGGAGCGGCTCGGCGAGGTCATCGCGGCGCGCGGCCTGAGCGTGGTATATGGCGGCGGGCGGGTCGGATTGATGGGCGCGGTCGCGGATTCCGCGCTCGCGGCGGGCGCGGAGGTCATCGGCGTGATTCCGCGGGCGCTCGCCCTCAAGGAGATCGCGCACAACGGTCTCACCGCTCTCCACGTCGTCGATTCGATGCACGCGCGCAAGGCGATGATGGCCGAGCTGGCGGACGCGTTCGTGGCGCTGCCCGGCGGGTTCGGGACGTTCGAGGAGTTCTGTGAGATCATCACATGGGGACAGCTTGGAATCCACCGAAAGCCGATCGGCCTGCTGGACATCGCGGGCTACTATGGTCCGCTTATCTCCATGTTCGACCATGCGACCGCCGAGGGGTTTGTCCGGGCCGAACACCGGGCCCTGGTGCTCCAGGCATCCGAACCGGAGGAGCTGCTGGAAAGGCTCGCCTCCTGGCGGCCCGACGGCCTGGAGAGCGTGGAGAAGTGGATTCGCCGTGACGAGACGTGAACAGGGCCCTCTATTCAACAAGAGGGCCCTTCCTTCGAATCATCAATATTCGACGCGGGCGAAGAGGTCTTTCAGGAAGGCGAGGCCGTTAGTGGCGAGGCTGTCCTGCGAAGGAGCGAGCTGATCCTTCGGCGTTAATGGATGGAAGCGGCACCGTCCCTCATAAACGCGGCGAGCGGTGCAGTGCCGCATCACTTATCAATCAGGGGTGTGACTGGCCCGTGATTCGCTTCACCTCCTCGAACTCCCTCCTCGTCTGCTCCGCTTTGATCTGTCTCTCCTGAACTGTTAGCTCGCCCTGAAGCTCCCTGGCGAGCGGAGAGGCAATCCGGTCGAGCTCGCTGACGATCTGAGATCTTCGAGAATCCGTAGGCTTCAGGTCGAACACGAACCGCCGAAGAATCGGATCGATAATGTAATCGGGCATGGTCATCAACTGCGCAATTGTCAGGTCCGCCTCGTAATACTTGACGCGGAGCGCTTCCGCGGCGAGCCGTTCCGCCGTTCTCCTGAGCGCTATACCGCTCGCACCGGCCACATGCAGCTCCAGGGATTGCCGGGAGATCAGCGATTCGGTTGGTACGCTTCCGTCCACGCCGAATGCGCAGGGAGCGTTGACGTCGACCGTCACCACATAAGTGCCTCCACGGGAGATCTGCCAATCCCTGGTTACAACAATGGTTTTCTCCCACGATGCACCCGGGCCGAGGACCTGAACGGGACCCATGGTTAAGGTATTGGCGAGCGGCCGAGGTTGAGGTGCATGATCGACACTCCGGCCCCCGCGGTCAACCACCCGGACGTGAAGCCAAGACGTCTGGTCGTGACCAAGATCGGGCTTCACGTAGTCACCGGACAGATTCTTCAGGGAGAACGTAAGCAATACGGGCTCACCTGCGACGACCCGGCGATTGGCAATCGACAGATTCAATGCAATCGGACATTGCGGGTGGCCCATGGCCGCTGCATGCGAAACCGCGGTGAACGTTGCCATCAATAGCGCGATCAATACAGATGTTCGTTTCATCGGCTTCTCCTCATTTCGCTGTTGGTGCCGTTAGTCACCCAAATACGTAACTGACGTGTCTCCATCCTTGGTGATTCGGAACTGCCATGGTCCCACCTGTGTGCCGAAGACTGACTCGATTGATTCCACAATTTGGTAAGGACCGCCAAGGTGTTCATAGACGCCGTCGCCCATGCACAGGCTGCAGTGGAACTCATAAACCTGGTTGGCCGTGTATGTTGCGGGGCCGAACGGCCGTGAAAAGGACGAAAGGTCATAGGCCGGTGCGTGGTGGACATCAGTCGCGGCTCCCCCCGTCATTTGGCCGATCGACAACAGCGTGGGCTGCGGCATTGCGGGTCCCCACAGTGCACTGAACGGCGGATTGGTGGGCTGAAAGAAGACTGCTCCGCTATTATCTGTGTAGTTAGCGCCGCCACCGGAAAAGGTCACATACTCCCTTGCGGTACAGGCCGTCAGGTCAACCGGAGGCTGACCTGGCATTGTTAGGCCGCTCGACGAGTCCCAGTAGTAGACCACACGAAGTTCGTATGACCCCGGTTAGGCGCCGACCTTCCGGAAGTTAACGGGGTGAGGGTGGGGGTCGAGAACCTGCCCGGTGAGGGTGCACCGGCCGAAGGCGCTGAACGAGGAACCCATCGGACAGGTGGCGGTGAGGATCGACGACATACTGATTGGAGGTATGTTGGTGATCTGGATGGGATCCGCGGCGTCCCGGTCGTAGTCCTGCGGCGACTGTCGGATATACGTCTTGACACCGTATGACAGGCCGCCGAACAGCTTGTTCGTATTGTACGTCGGCTGCTCGGGGCTGCCCAGTCCATTGTCGCAGTGCCCGGTGAAATTGCACGTGGTTGGCCCTGCGCCCGTCCACGACGCCGAACCGGACAGTTGCACGTAAACCTTCGCCGGAGGCTTGTCATTCGGGTCCGAGCGGACCCACGTAAACTTGATCGTCACCGTTCCCGATGTGTTGAACGAAAGCGTGCCCTGACCCATGTAACCACTGCCGTAGGTGTTTACGGTCGTTGAGGACGGGTCGTTCGCGACCCAGGGTGCGGAGCCCGACCCGGAGTTTCCGGTCCAGCTCTTGCTACCGGAGTAGGTGATGTTCGCCTGTCAGGTGCCGGCCGAGGCGCGGCTTGGTACGAGCAGCAGAAGAAGAACTGCGGGGAGCGCTGCGAACGCTATTCTGCGGGGGGGGGTAAGACGGATTGCGTGCGCCACTTGCTCTCGCATGTTCGCGGTCCTTTCCGTCCGATGTTGTCCGGCGTCGCTAACGACTCCGAACCGTTGCGCTGAATGCACCAGGGCCCGAAACCTCCGGGACGTGGCCCATTCCCATTTGGGGTCGATTGATTTTAAGATGTTCGCCCGATTATGTCAATAGCAACGATAACTTTTGTTTGCGTTAGCTGTGGGTCGTTGGCTGAATGTAGAAAAGTGGATTCGCCGTGACGAGACGTGAACAGGGCCCTCTATTCAACAGGAGGGCCCTTCCTTCGAATCATCAATACTCGACGCGGGCGAAGAGGTCTTTCAGGAAGGCGAGGCCGTTAGTGGCGAGGCTGTCCTGCGAAGGAGCGAGCTGGCGCCAGATGGCGGCGGCGCGGGCAATCTCCTTCACTTCCGGCGTGAACGTCTCGATGACCACCGCCCCGCTGTAATCCACCTCGCGCAGCCCCTGCTCCAGTTGATCCCACGCCGCCAGGCCCATCCCCGGAGTGCCGCGATTCGATTCGCTCGCGTGGACGTGCGCGAGGTCGCTTCCGATGAGCCGGATCGCGTCGAGCACGCTCTCCTCCTCGATGTTCATGTGGAACGTGTCGAGGTGGACCTTCAGCGCGGGCGAATCCACGGCGTCGATCAGCTCGCGCGCCTGTTTGGCCGTATTGATTAGGTCGGTCTCGAACCGGTTGAGCGGCTCCACGGCGAGCGTGAGTCCGTACTTCTCGCCGAGCACGGACGCCTTCTTCAGTCCGTCGACCGCCATGTCGAATTCGCGCTTTTTCTGATCGGGCGGAATCTGGCGCGCCTTGCCTACCGCGGAGTACATCGGTCCGGCGAACACGGAAGCGCCGAGCGTCGCCCCTATCTCCAGTGACTTCTCGATATAGTCGAGGCTGTTCTGAATCGCGGCCGGGTCCTCGCTCGTCAGGTCGCGGTTAGGCCCGAACGCCCCGCAGACCGAGACGCCAAGCCCGGTGTCGAGCAGGATGTCCCGAACGGCGTCCGCGTCGATGTGGGAGGGGTCCTCCAGCGCAATCTCAACAAGGTCGAACCTCATCTCGTGTATCTTCGGGAAGAGCGTCTTCGCGTTCTCGGTCCTGAACGGCGACACCCACGTCCACGTGTTGATTCCAAACGCAATCGGCATCGTCTCTCCTCCGCCCATGCCTTATTGTATGAACTGCCAATACGTTTGACGGATGGCAGGCGAACACCTGCCCTAACGCTCCTCGGGCAGGCCGCCATCTTCTACTGAATGCAAGTCGAGCCGCATGGCCTGAGAGAGCGCTTCGGCTCCTGAACGAATCGGCTGAGGCAGCCCGAAGGCCTCGAAACCCGCGGTTGCATAGAGATGCCTTGCCGGCGTGTTACCGCACGTGACTCCCAATTCGAGGAAGGTTGCCTGGTGTTCCCTGGCCCATTCAACTACCGAGTCCAGCAGCATCCGTCCAGCTCCGTGGCTGCGATGATCCGGATGAACCCACACCTGATAAAGGCGGGCCACGGCCGGGCCAGACCCATCAATGCGACCCCACGCCAGGCCGACACCCCTGCCGTCAATCTCCGCGACGACAGGATGGTCGTTGCCGGAATCGACGGCTGATGCGAGCCTGTTCGCCCATTCGTCGTCCGAAAACTCCGATTCCCTTGCGAAAGTGCTCCCGAACGCGTCTGGCGAATCGGCCAGCGCCGCCAGACGCAGTTCCCTGTAGAGAGCCCACTCATCGGGTCCAAAGATTCGGACTCGCGGAATTGATGCCATGCGCTTTCCTTCAGCAGATGCACTGTCACTGCCGCGATCATTCCGGGCCGCGGTTTCGACCCTCGCCGCCAGCGAAAGTGCAGCCCTGCGCCATCAGCGCCTAAAGGAGCGTGGTCTATCCCGCGCCGAGCACGCCCGTGACGACGAGTCGAGCCATATCAGGCGATACCCGTCCGGCCCAGGCGCAAACGAGGGATGCGGAGGTCCAGCGACACGAGCCAGGCGGCGCTGACGATGAGCAGGATTCGCTGCGCCCAGGGAAGCACGACTACAAAGTGATGTGAATAGTAGATCGTGCAACTCGTGACCAGCAGCGCGAAACAAGCCGATCCGGCGGCCAGGAAGCCGATCTCACGGCCGGCATGGAGTCCACGGAGGAGGGCGAGCACGGCAGTCGCAAAGAAGATGATCGAGATCGTTACCATCAGATCGTGCATCGGACTCGCGACGAGAGCCGTGTAGACCGCCGAGCCGATGCCGCCAATCTCGATGACCTTCGATAGGGCGCGCGAATTTGGGACGCGCGCAAGCCTCACGAACACCAGCGCGATTGACACGCAGTAGAACAGCAGTCCTGCGATGGCCGTGATGCGCGCCGGAGCCGAGCGGTCTCTCAACAACGTCGAGAGGTAATCGCGGCTCAGGTCGTAGCCGCCGGGATGTAGCAGCGCGGCCGCCACGAAGCACAGGCAGGCGATTATCAGGCCAGTGATTGAGAGACGCTTACTTGAACTCAGAATACGCATTGGGTTGCCTCGTCGATAATACGCCCCTGTCGTAAGCAGGTTTCGCACGTCCGATCGCTTCCGAGTTCACGGTTCGGGCTGGGTGATATGGAACGACACGCAGCAACCTCGCGATTCGACCGATTCACTGGCAGCTACGGCAGGAACATCCATTCGCCGGGCGAACTGATTCCGGTGGATCCAACCTCGCAGAGCTGGACCCGTTCATCGGAATCCGGCGACGGGGCAAGCCGCAAATACTATCGGTTCTCAATGACCGCTTGTCGAATCCGGCGATCGTCATTCGACTATTAGCCGGAATACACTGCACGCAATCTGGAAAGGACGACAGGAATGGAAGTGAATCGACATGCACCGGGCACATTCTGCTGGGTGGAGCTGACGACCACCGACGCCGCTGGTGCGAAGAGCCTGTACAACAAGCTGTTTGGCTGGGACTTCGTGGATAACCAGGTAGGCCCGGACATGGTCTACACGATGTGTCAGTTGAACGGGAAGAATGCCGCCGCGCTGTACGAAGGGCACGACGCGAACAACCCGCCGCACTGGGGCCTCTACATCTGCGTCGAGAGCGCGGACGCGACCACGGCCAAAGCGAAGGAGCTGGGCGCGAATGTGATATTCGAGCCGTTCGACGTAATGGAGCACGGACGAATGGCGGACATCGCGGACCCGGCGGGCGCCACCGTCAACCTGTGGGAACCGAAGCAGCACATCGGGTACGCGGTGGTCGGCGAACCTGGGACGCATTGCTGGTCGGAGCTGCTTGTTCCGGACACGGCGAAGGCGAAGGCGTTCTATACCGGCCTATTTGGCTGGACCGTCAATGAGACCATGGGCGACTACACCATGTTCGTGCCGAGCGGCGGCGACATGGCCATTGCCGGCATGATGAAGCTGACGCCGGAGATGGGCCCCATCCCGCCTAACTGGACTCCGTACTTCTTCGTGGAGAATACCGACGCTACAGCGGAAACTGCGAAGGCGAATGGCGCGCGCGTGCTGCACGGACCCGAGGACGTTCCCGGGATGGTGCGGTTCGCCACGATCATGGACCCGGCGGGCGCGGTGTTCGGGATATTCCACCCGCTCGACAAGCCATAGAATCGCGGCAGCCGACCGCGACCGTGAATTCGTTCGAGTTACAGACAGCAGGAAACCGGAGCATCGCTGCTCCGGTTTCTTCGTCCGGCTGGAAGCTCAGGACCTGGCGGCCAATTTCCTGCTTCCTTCCGATTGCCCGCTCAATAGCCCGTGGCAGCCTGCTCGGTGCCGATAAACGTGCCATTTCTGTACGTATTCAGGCAGACCGGGTGCGTGAACGCGTTCGCTCCGTCCACCGAGGAATAGGAGATATCGTCCACCAGGGCGCCGCCGGGAGGATTCAATCCCGCAAGGTCGCGCACGCGCTTTGCGATTTCATGGTCGGTGCATGCGGTATCGCCGCTTACTCCGAGGCCCCCGATAATCTTCCCGTTCTTATAGATTGGGACGCCGCCGCCGAACGTGATGATTCCGCCCGCCACTTGCGCGCGCCCGCCAGAGGGGCCGAGAGCGCTCGGATTGAACGGCTGCGACTCGTTGAGGCCCCAGAGCGAATGCCCGGGCTGAGAGAAAGTGTAGAGCTGGGCCGATGACAGTGGGAGCGTGTCGAGGCTAAAGGCGTTTGCGGTAAATGCCTTGGCCTTTGCGATGGCCTGGCTTCCGGGCCATACCTGTGTCGGGTCGGGCGTGCTCGTCGCAAAAGCGCACACGTCTCCGGACCGGTTGACCACGGCCGCCCACATGCGGGTTCCATTGAACAAACCACCGGCATTTCCGCCAGTAGCGGGTGCGTTCGCGAGCAGGGCTTTCAGGTCGGCGGCATTTGGAAGGCCGTTGCAGTTTGCCGTGGATCCTCCCGATTGGGAGAAGCCGCCGGATGCCACCACCATCGTCATCAGCGCTGCGAGGCCGGCCATGGACCTCAGCTTGGGCCAGTTGGTTCTTGTCCGCATCACGTCCTCCATTCCTGAATCCCGCGTGAGAGCGGGATTACGCGTCGAGGCGAGAAACAAGCAGGGAACGCAACGCACCTGCTAAAGATACGGGGTTGCAAGAATCGTGCCAATTGCAACCGGGCACAACAATGTTTTCGCTACATGCAATATTCAAATTGCCGGATGGGTCTGTCGAGCGCCCGTTCCATTGACCGCGGCGCAGCGGAGCGTTGCGTGTATCGGCTGGATGGCGACAGCGAGGTCAGGGACACCGACGCCGCATGGGCTGGGGCTTGCCAGGTGCCGAGCAGGCAAAAGACCAGGAGGCGCATGGCAAGCCGCCCCTTCCGCGCCGGCGCGGAAGGGGCGGCTAATTGTACCGTCGAGTTGAGGATCGGGCGCCCGGAACTGGTCACTCCAGGCGTTGCGTCGCGGACGCCGCTGCGAGTTTCTTCAGGAAGAGTGATATCTCTTTCTTTGCTGTGTCGAGGTGAGCCGAAGCCGCCAGGCGGCTTACCTGGTCGTGTTTGTGAGGCGATTTCCTGGCGAAGCTGAGCAGAGCCCCGGCCGCGTTCTTCCGCGGGCCGTTATAGTCAATCGGCGACTCCAGCGTCTTAATGAGGCCGGGAACGGCGGGCGCGATATCACGACTGCCGGAGAGCTTCCAGAGCGCCCACGCTGCCGCGGTGCGAACATCAATGCTTTCATCATCCAGAAGGCCCGCAAGCCGGGCGATGTGCGGAGTAAGCTCATATCGCTTCACCCTCGCAAAATGGCCGAGCGCATATGCCGCGCCCTGGCGGACTCTGGCATCCTGGTCCTCGACGAGCGCGAGTATTGGGAGAACCGCGGCTTCCACGTCAACGCCCCATGCGCACTGATTCATGAGCACGCTGCATGCCGATGCGCGAACGCGTGCATCGACGCTTGAAGCGCCTTCCACCGCCAGCGCCACAACGCCAGCGCCCAACTCAGGGTGAGCCCTCGAATCGCCCGTCAAAGAGCCGAGAGCCGCGTACTTTACCTCAGAATCGTCGTTCGCATAAAGCGCGTGGATAGCTTCCAGACGACCGATCTCGAGGTACCGCGCGCCCAGGAGGAACGCGATGCCCGCGCGAACCTTGCCTTCCTGGTGGCGCATCTCGTCTTCGAGCCATGCGGCAACGGCGCCATCCGAATCCTTCCACAGCAGTCTCCGAATGGGATCGAGCCCATCCAGCCCGTCGTATCCCCTGTTGTAGGTTATGGACGACACCAGTTTGTGCACAGTATCGCGATCGATCATTGAGCCCCTTCCTCGCGCCGTGACCCGACTCTGTCGCGGCTTAAAATGCAGGCACTCCCCACCAGCTAGTCCGAGGGTTGCGCCGCGCACTCGTGAACGAGCCGGATGCAGCGTCTTCCTATTCGCCACATCCATGGCAGTTCCTGGGCTGACTTACCGGCCCGCCTCGCTGCCGTGCGAAGCGTTTGCTATTTCGGGTCCGTGTTCCGTGTTTACCGAGAGAAATCCGATTCCCAATAACAAGCGTGCAGGGATCGATTCACGCTTCGCGAATGGTATCAGGGAAAAATGAGCGATCCATCTGCGACTCTTGGATAGAGGGGGAACCGACGAATGGCGAGGAAGGACGAGTTGAAAGACGACGCATTGTCCGCCGACATGTCTCGGCGCGACGTCGTGAAGCTGGGCATTGCGACCGCTTTGGCTGCGTCGGCCGCCTCTGCCACGGCAGCCAGCGCGTCAGCCGTGGAAGTAGTCGAGACCAATGTCGAGGTGAATACGCCGGACGGCACGTGCGACGCGGCCTTCATCCATCCGGCCAAAGGGACGCATCCCGGCGTTCTGGTCTGGCCGGACGCATTCGGGCTCCGGCCCTCCATGCGCGATATCGGTAAGCGAATCGCCGCCGAGGGCTATGCCGTGCTGGTTCCCAACCCGTACTACCGCGTATCGCCCGCGTCCGCAATCGATCTCAATGCGAGGACGTTCAACTTCGGGAACGCAGACGACATGGCGCGGCTGCGCAAATACATGGGTGGTCTGCAGGCGCCCGGCATGGCGGAGAAGGACGCGGTCGCCTACATCGCTTTCCTGGATTCGCAGAAGCAGGTAAACAAAAAGCAGAAGATCGGGACACAGGGTTACTGCATGGGCGGCCCGCTCGTGTTCAAGACGTGCGCGGCCGTGCCGGAGCGCGTCGGCGCCGGCGCGTCGTTCCACGGCGGCGGCCTCGTGACGGACCAGCCGAACAGTCCCCACCTGCTAATCCCGAAGATGAAATCCCGCATGTACGTCGGAATTGCATCCAACGATGACATGCGCCAGCCGGACGCCAAAGACAAGCTGAAGGAAGCATTCGCCAGCGCGAAAGTCCCGGCGGAGGTCGAAGTCTACTCATCACTTCACGGCTGGTGCGTGCCGGACATGCCGAACGGTCAGGACGGCAAGCCTATCTACAATAAAGCGGACGCCGAAAGAGCGTGGGCGAAGCTGGTGGCGCTCTACAAAGAGGCCCTGAGCTGAGATCACAGGCGGGTACGGCCGGCAAACCCGTTGCCGGCGGTATTCGCGTGAAACAGACCGTCGAGTGGACCACGCGGCGGCCCACTCGGCGAGAGCCGCGGCAGTATCACCGCCGTTGCCGCCGATAACGGCTCTCAACGAAGACAATGGCCGCGCACCCGGGAATCGAGTGCTGTGTTACAATGGATTGTGGAGGTGCGGCCATGCTTTCGGGACTGCTCGATATGCCCGGGGACACGCTACGAGCGTACTGCCGCAAGTGGAAGATCCGCAAACTGGAGGTATTCGGATCCGCCCTGCGGGATGATTTCGGACCCGACAGTGATCTCGATGTCCTGGTCACGTTCGAGGACGACGAGGACTGGGACCTGTTCGACGCCATGGACATGAAGGACGAGCTCGCTGCGATTGTCGGCCGCGACGTGGACATCGTGAGCCGGTCTGTAATCGAATCGTGCGACAACCGCTTCATAAAACGCGAGATTCTGTCGAGCGCGGAGCCACTGCTTGTCCAGAGATAACGCTCACGTCGAAGACATCCGACTCGCAGCCGCTCGGCGTAGCTCCTATGTCGAAGGAATGGCGCGAGCCGACTTCCTGGCAGACGAGAAGACAAAAGCGGCGGTAGCTCGCGAGATAACGATAATCGGCGAGGCTGCAGGTCGCACGTCAGAGGCATTCCGCAACGACCACCAGGAGATTCCGTGGGACCGCCTTATCAGGCTGCGACACCTCTACATCCACGTCTATGACCGTATCCGGTACGAAGAAGTCTGGCGTACCGCAAAGCGCCTCATTCCTTCGCTCGAATCAGCCATTATTGCGCTCCTCCCGACGGCTGAGGAGGAATAGATTTCCCCGTATCTCTGTGATCAATCTACTCCCTTCAGGCTGGCCAGCGGCATAAGGGTATGGGCGACGCGGGCAAGGCCGGCGCGGACCACCGAATCGATCACGTCTTTCGCGGGCTTGTAGCAGTCCGGCGATTCGTCGATGGGGACGTTTCGGCCGGCATTCACCATCACGTTCAGCCGCTTCATCTGCTCATTCGCCTGCTTCTGGGTGATCTGCTTCTTCGCCGCGCCGCCATTCTATCCGACTTTCCGTTCGTGCCGTTCATTTACAAAACAGGAGATTCTGACCCGCGTGCGAATGGAACCTCATAGGCTTCTTGAGTAAGCCGTTTCCCACTTGGAGCACACCGTAGGGCGATGTCCATTGATCTTATTGTCATCTTTCGCACGGAGCGGTTGCCATCAGCGCAGCAGTGGCAGTCTGCCATCCAGGATCTCCGTTATCCATTGGAGGTCGGCCAATCAATCAATTGGCTTTCGCACGTCGGCTATCTTCCGTGCAAGTTCGATGGCGCTTCGACGGGATTTGAGCTTTATTGCGAATCGCACCCGGAGGGGTCGAGTTACTTACCGGCTACGTTTACCACACGCGGAGACACGGTCGAATCCGTCAGTGCGACGATTGCCGCGGGCGCACTCGCGTTTTTATCCGCCGGGGAGTTGGAGGAGTCTGAGACAGGAGAGCGGTACTGCGAAGGACACATTGTCCAGTGGATTGCGCAACGTGTGGCGAATCTCGCGGATGAACAAGGCACCGCGAACGAATGTCCTTGCATTGATGAGATCGTTGACGCAGGAATCCGTTTCCTGTTGCGGAACACTGAGATGAGTGACGCGGAGGCGATGGAAAAGCTGATCCAATTCGTGGATGAGTGTTACGCAGGGCCGCTGGTGACGTGGATACCGATAGCCTTCGGACGAAAGTTATACGGCTCGGTCACGTTCTCCGAATCGTACGTGTTCGTCGATCCGCAAACAGGCACCCGCTCAAGACGACAACTCGCGGATCAGCCGATATACCGGACTGCGCTTACGCATGCGCAGGACGGTATGCCTTTCCCGCTCAATACCGCTGACATGAACAAGCTCACTCTCCGCAGTCCTGAGATCGAGTCAATCCACGCTGAGGCGAGAAAAGGCACGCCTTTGCAGGGATTGCAGGTTCCCGAGCCCATCGTTCGAATCGACGGGCTATACACCGGGCGTACTTCCCCGCTGACTGAGGATGGAACGAGTGAGTCCGCAGGCGGCCGTGTAAAGTGGCCGTGGTGGAGATTTCGCCAGGCGCCGCCCGAGGAATAGGCCCTGGTACCCGACCAGTTGGTGTTGATTAAGGAGACCGTGCACGTATGAATGACTCAACTACCGTATTCGACCTTAGCCCGTCCGAAAAGCTTCAGCTCGTAGAGGATCTCTGGGACGACATCAGCGCCTCGCCTGAGAATGTCCCCGTCCATGATTGGCAGAAGGATGAGCTGGCTCGGCGGAAGGCGAACTTGCAGTCTAATCGTGCCAGCGCGCTCACCTGGGGTGAGATCAAGCAGAGAATTCGCTCTCGCCATGGCCGTTGACCTCATCTTCACCTCGGAGGTCGAGTGGGACATATCCGATGCCTATGAATGGTACGAGGAGCAGCGGGTTGGGCTTGGTGAAGAGTTCCTGACCAGCGTAGATGCCTGCGTCAAACAAATCCTCCGGAATCCGACTATGTACGCGAGGGTCCACGAGGAATACCGCCGGGCGCTGACCCGGCGGTTTCCGTATGCCATCTTCTACGAAGTGGTTGACGAGACCGTATCTATTTACGCAATTCTCCACGCAGCCCGCGAACCGAACAAGTGGCGGCGACGGCTAAGCCGGTGATCGTCAGTCCACGCCCTTGAGACTGGCGAGCGGGGTGAGGGTGTAGGCGACGCGGGCAAGGCCGGCCTTCACAACCGAATCTATTACGTCCTTCGCAGGCTTGTAGCAGTCCGGCGATTCGTCGATGGGCACGTTTCGGCCCGCATTCACCATCACGTTCAGCCGCTTCATCTGCTCGTTGGCCTGTTTCTGCGTGATCTGCTTCTTCGCCCCCCCGCGCGACAGCCGCCGCCCGCAGCCATGGTTCACCGAATAGAGGGACTGCTCCGCGCCCGGCTCCGCGTAGAGGATGAAGCTCTTGTCGCCCATGGAGCCCGGAATCAGGATGGGGTGGCCCGTCTTCTCCCACTTCGTGCCCTTCAGCATCGGGTGGCCGGCCGGGAAGGCGCGGGTCGCGCCCTTGCGGTGAACCCAGTATTTGTGACTGCCGCCGAGCGTGGGCACGTCCTCGAGCTGCACGAGGTTGTGCGAGATCTCGTAGATGAGCTCCGGCTCTTCGCCGAAGACCTTCTCGAACGTCCGCCCTACCGATTCCCAGATGAGCAGGCGGTTCGCGATGGCGAAGTTCGCGCCGGCCGCAACCGCGTTCCTGTAGCCCTCGTAGAGCGGACTGTCCGGCTCGAAATAGACCGCCTCCGCGCCGCCCCGCACATCGACGCCCTTCTGCTTCAGATAGTGCTTACCCTCCTGGGTGTAGTACGTCGCGAGGCCATGCCCAAATCCGCGCGAGCCGGTATGAACCATCACCCAGAGATGGTCGTCCTGATCGTGTTGCAGCTCTATGAAGTGATTCCCGCCACCCAGGCTGCCGAGCTGGCCGATTCCGCGGTCCACCGGCGTCTTCGGGATGTCCCAGTTGTCGCTGACGGGTATGAAGTCGCGCTCCGAGTTCTCGCGGTGGAACCCAAGCGCGGACGCGCCCTCCCGCACGATCTGCTCGAATTTCCTGCGATCGTAGCTGCGGCCCGACCCCTTGCCGGTTCCCATTCCGACCGAATCCATCACCTGCTCGGAGAACTTCTGCCGAAGCTTCTGGTCCATGCCCTTCGACTTCGGAACGGTGGAACGGAAGGCCAGCATGCCGCACCCGATGTCGAATCCGACCGGCGCCTGGCAGAGCGTTCCGTCCGTCGCCATCACGCAGCCGACCGGCACGACGTAGCCCGTGTGCACGTCCGGCGTAATGACCACGTCCTTCACGCCCGGAAACTCGGTTGCGTTGACGATCTGGCGGTAGAGCTCCTCCTCGCTCTCATGGAAGAGCTTCTCGTTGAGGAACAGGCGGACGGGCACGCGAACGCCCTTCGTCATCTCGTAGTACCGGCCCTCTTCATTCCAGGTGCACGACCATTTCAGGCTCATCGCAGGCTCCAATAGATCTCCGCGCTTGGCAACGGGCAAACCGTACCCCTTAATTACTCCATCGGGAACAATTTCGGCGGCACAGGCACCCTGGCGCGCAGGAGTGTCCCTGTGCTAAAGCCGTCGATCAGTGCAAGTTGTCGAGGAGGTAGATTCGACAAAGCTGGCGTAAGAAGCGATTGAACGTGCGATAAAGGAGACGACCATGGATTCGTCGAGACGGGATTTCCTGCGGACCTCCGCGGCCGTTGCCGGGAGCGTTGCCGCCGCCGAGCTGCTGCATTCGAACGCCGAGGCGACGCCGGGCGGCCTGCCAAAGCGCGTTCTCGGCAGCACAAAGGAGAGAGTGTCGCTCATTGGGTTCGGGCTGGCGCCGCTTGGGAGCGACAACACGACGCCCGATGAGGCCGCGCGAATCGTCAACTTCGCGCTCGATTCGGGAATCACGTACCTCGACGTCGCGCCCGTCTATGGCGATCCGAATAGTAAATACGGGAACGCCGAGATGAAGCTGAAGGAGGTCTGCCGCGCGCGTCGCAAAGACTTCTTCCTCGTGACGAAGGTGAACCCGGGGAGCGGCCAGACGCGCGACGGCGTGCTGCGGCAGCTCGAAAAGAGCCTGAAGGACATCGGAACGGACTACGCGGACGCGGTCCACATCCATAATCTCGGCGACTGGGACATGGACCGGCTGTTCAAGCCGGACGGCGCGGTGGCGGGCCTGAAGGAGGCGCGAAAGCAGGGTTTGGTCCGATTCATCGGGACGAGCGGACACATGCGTCCGCCCCGATTCGTGCAGGCGATCGAGACGGGCGACATCGACCTGGTGATGAACGCCTATAACTTCGCGGATCGGAATCACTACGATTTCGAGGGTCTGGTGCTGCCCGCGGCGAAGAAGCAGGGCACGGCCGTCGTCGCCATGAAGGTGCTGGGCGGGGCGGTGAAGTGGGCCTACGACGCCCGGACTCCCGGCTGCTTCGCGGCGAAGCATGAGCTGGCGATTCGCTATTCCCTCGGCCTGCCCGGAGTGGCCTGCGCGGTGATCGGGTTCGCGAACGAGGGCGAGATTCGCAAGGCGGTAGAAGTGGCTCGCGCGTGGAAGCCGCTCTCCCGTGAGGAGCGGGCGGCGCTGCTCGACGAAGGGAAGAAGATCGCCGATTCGCGGGGCCTCTACTACGGTCCCGTGACAGGATGAGAGCGAGCGAGATTGGCATCCATGGATTCGGCGATTCGGATTGACCGGCGGCTGCACGACCTGGTTTCGGACACCTTCAGGCTGGGGCTTTCGCTGGCCGCGGCCTCGGAGCGAATATACCCGCTCGTGGCGATCATCGAAGCCGGGATCATGGAGCACAAGGTCTTCGTCGACCAACAGGGGCGAAACCACGCCGCGCTCGCCGAAGCGTACATCGCCGCGCTGCCGCCCCACGTCTCGATGTACGCGTATCTCCGCCCCGACACGGCTCCGGTGGGCGGCCGGCAGTCGGAGGTTCTCGTGGTCGAGGCGGAGGCGCGCGGAATGGAGCAGAGCGTTCGATTCGTGCAGCCTTACGCGCCAAAGAGGTTCCTGCGGCCGTTCCGCGCCCTGAGCCAGCCGTATCAGGCAGGCCTCGGCCGCCGCAGGCTCAAACCGGTCGAGTAGCATGCACACCGGGGTGACCGGGGATGGTACCGGGGATAAATGCCCTCTCTGCGAAACGAATCACTCCTTCGAGGGATACACACTTTCGCAGGCAGGGATATTTGCGCCAATCCGAGCCTGAATGCAATCGTGAAAGGGGGCCGCAGCTGGAACAGACCGCCACGCATGTCCGCGTCGAGTTCACTGACGATTTCGTGATCTCGGTCAGTCGCCGTCAGCTCATTCGCAGAGTCGGCCGCGGCCTGGTAATCGGGTTCACTGGCTCGGTGGTGGGCTGGCTGGTTGCGCGCCTCCTCGCCATCGAGTGGCTCCAGGGGAGCTTCGCCGCGATAGGCGTTCTCTTTCTTTTCGTCGCCGCGATGTCCATCACGAGGCAGCGAAACGCGCTTAAGCAATTCGACGGAATCGCCGACCGCACCGTGACTTACACGTTCGAATCGGACGGCTACTCGGTCCAGTCCCCGTTTGGGATCGGGCGCTATAACTGGCAGTTTATTCGCCGATTGGAGGAGTGGCCCGACTACTGGCTGCTCCACCAGCGGGACGGCCGCACACTCTTCCTCCCTGTCGGCCAGATCGACTTCGAGCTTGCGTCCCTCCTCCGATCGAAGCTCGCCGCTGAACGAACGGGCTAACCATCGTCGCGCGGTCGCAGCAGGGATTCGGGCGCGGCCTCTCCCGGGTTGCGCGCAGGGCGGAGGAGAGGATCCGCCGGCTGGTGCGTCGGACGGAGCAGGGTCCGGCCTTCGCGCTCAGCCTCCAGCCGCGAGTGAATCGTGTTCAGGGCCTCCCATGCGGCGGCCTGCACCGCTGCGATTTGGTCAGACCGCGGCTTCCCGGCTACAACCGTCTCCAGATGCCGCACCGCCTCCTCATTCCCCGCGGCGGCGAGCGCTCTGACTACTGCAATCAGGAAGTCAATATATTCCTCCCGCAGCTCAGGGAACGCCTCCGTGATTACCTTCGTCGGCTCCCATGCGCCACTGAGAGGATAGGCGCTGAACGAGACCGGAGTGGACGTGTAGTAGGTCAGCTTGCCGAATGCATCGAGGTGGGTGTAGAGCCGCTCCGCCTGCTCGTCATTCCACGGCATCCGGCCCAGCTCTCCCGCGCGTGGCAGCAGCCTGGTCAGTGCGGCTTGAATCGCGAGCTGTCGCTCTCCGCCTGCCGCCGCCTCCGCGTCGATAAGGACGCCGATTGCACGAGGATCGTTGATCTGTGCAAGCGCGTGGATTACGTCCGCGTCCGAGTCGTTCGCATGTGCGGCGTGGGAACGGAGGAGTGGAAACGGGGAGGCGCCGGTCACGATGACGTAGAGCATGGTCCAGCCAAAGAGAAGATACACGCGCAGCATGACGGGCAGCCCGCCGATCAGCATGATGCCGAGGCCAATGAGGATCGCCACCGCCGTCGACAGGATCATGCGGGATGCGCTGGTCCGTTGTCTCCGGTCCATCTCCGAAGTCGTGGAAGCATGGAGCAGCGCTTCCAGCTCATGCACGCTGCCCGCGCCTGATTCGGTTTCGTCTGGCTGCTGCGTCATGGAGCGACCGCCTGCTACTGCGCCGTCCAGCCGCCGTCCACGTAGAGCGTCGTGCCGGTGACGAAGCTCGACGCGCGCGAGGCCAGGAAGATAATCGCGCCGCTCAGCTCCTCGGGCTGGCCCCAGCGGCCCATGGGAATCTTCGAGAGGAACGCCTGGTATGCTGCCGGATCGTTCATCAGGACTCGATTCATCGGCGTTTCGAACGGTCCGGGGCAGAGCGCGTTGACCGTCACGCCATGCGGCGCCCACTCCAGCGCGAGCGTTCTGGTGAGGCCGAGAACCCCGTGCTTGGATGTCGCATACGCGGCACGCCCGGCCAGCGACACCGTGGACATGATCGAGCCCAGATTGATGATTCGCCCATATCCTCTCGCGATCATGCCCGGCGCGACCGCCTGCGCGCAGTAGAGCGACCCCTTCAGGTTGATGTCGATAACCGGGTGCCAGTCCTCATCCTGCAGCTCAAGCGTCGGCTTGCGGATGTTGATGCCGGCGTTGTTGACGAGGATATCCACCTTCCCCATCTCCGCCTCCGCCCGACGAACCATCTCCGCTACCGCCGATCGATCGGTCACGTCCGCCTCCAGCGCCAGCGCCCTGCGTCCCATCGCGCGAATCTCGTCGGCGGCCACTTCCGCTTCGCCCGCATTGCGGCTCGTAAGCACGACATCCGCGCCCGCACCCGCCAGCGCCCGCGCAAACGATCGGCCGAGCCCCTTCGACCCGCCCGTCACAAGCGCGACGTTCCCGTCCAGCCCAAACACCTCAAGAGACATGGATAAGCTCCCGGATTCTCACCGCGACGGCGCGACGAGCGCGAAGAACGGCGGTATTCTTTGACAGGATTTACAAGATTTACAGGATAATGGCAAAGGCGGGATTCTTACCGCGAAACACGCGAAAAGACCCGGAAAAGGGGATCTATCCTTCTCGCCCTTCTCTGCGTTCTCTGCGGCTCTGCGGTGAATATGCTTTTGACGTTATCCTGTAAATCTTGTAAATCCTGTCAAAGGGCCTTTTCTGATTCGACCTTGATGGCGCGCATCTGCGCGTCGAGGTTCTGCTCCATCAGCTTGCGGATGATCTGCTTTACGAGCGCCCCGACCAGCGGGATGTTGATCTCGTAATCCACGAGGGAGTCGAAGCGGGTCTGGCCATTTTGGTCGGTGAACTGCCAGTAGCCGGACATCTCGTCGACATCGCCCTTCAGCGCCTTGAAATCGTCGCGATGCGTCGCAGGGTCCCAGAGGTCTTCCTGTGTCCACTTCAGCTTCATCTTGAACTGGCGGACGAGGCCCACCCACTCCGTTATCGTACGGTTGCCGTCGTCGCGTCGCTCCAGCACCGTCAGCGACTCAAGGTCTTCCATGTAAGTTGGGAACTTCTCCACGTCGCGGGCGATGGCGTAGACCCGTTCCACGGGCGCGTCTATTACTATGGACTGCTCGATTCGCGGCATGCGTCCTCCTCACTGATTCGTGGATTCGTGTTGCGGATCGATTCACCGGCGGACCGTCCTATCCCTTCGCGCAGCGCGTGAATTCACGGGCCGACCGATTGGATGGGCGCCGCCTGACCGAATGACCGACGCGCGGGAGCGCGCACCTCAGGGTATAACGCATGATCCATGATGAATGGGCGAGCTGCTTTCAGGAGGAAGAGCGATGCGAGTTGGAGTGATAGGGGCGGGCAATGTCGGCGGAACGCTCGGGCGGAGATGGGCCGAGGAGGGCCACGAGGTTCGGTTTGGTGTACGCGACGCCGATGATCGGAAGGTAGCCGAGCTGCTGGCGCGGTCCCCCGGCGCAACGGCTGTCTCGGTGCGGGAAGCGGCAGAGCAATCGGAGGTGGTTGTGCTGGCCACTCCCTGGCCGGCGGCGGAAGAGGCCGTGCGGTCAGCGGGCAACCTGACCGGCAAGGTCCTGATAGACGTGACGAATCCAATCAAAGCAGACTTCTCGGGACTGGAAGTAGGATTCAGCGAATCCGGCGGCGAGCTGGTTCAGGCGTGGGCGGATAGGGCGCGGGTGGTGAAGATCTTCAACACGATCGGATACAACATGATGGAAAATCCGAGCTTCAATGGCCGTCCCGCTACGATGTTCTACCGCGGGGACGATCCGGACTCAAAGCGGACAGCCGCCTCCCTGGAGGCGGACCTCGGCTTCGACCCGGTCGACGCCGGCCCGCTGGCGCAGGCGCGGCTGCTCGAGCCGCTGGCCTGGCTCTGGATATCGATGGCGGTGAAGCTTGGATGCGGGCGCGACATGGCGCTGCATCTCATGCGCCGATGAGCCGATGAGCCGATTCATGGCGCCTGCCGGTTCCTCTCTGCCCGAAGCCAGCGGTCCAGCAGGTCGCGGCAATTGAGGACCTTCTCCACGAGGTCGAGCGGAATATACGCATACTGATTCGATGCCTCGAACCCGAGCCGCGAATCCTGCTGCTGCAATCGGTAGAGGCGCTTCGCGAGATTCAGCTCGCCGCGGACGAGGCCGATGGGCGGCGCGTGGTTCGGCGCGCGCATCGCGAGGACGAACCGTGCCTGATTCGCGACGGAGCGGAAGTGAATCGCGCACGCCTCGGCAAGGCGTATCTCCGATTCGAGCGCTGGAGTTGGTTTCGCGGCAGCCCGCGCCGTGGCCACTGCCGCATTGAAGCCGTCCGCCATCTTTTCGTACTGCGCTGCGAAGATCTCTGCCGGGTACGGGCCGCGCCAGGCGTCGAGATCGTCGTACGGGAATCCAACCATCGTCGCCTGATAGCGGGTCGGCGTATCCCAAAGCAGGTTCGCGGGGCCGAGCTGAACCGGCGAGTTGTAGACGACCGCGCCGTCGTACGGGTACTCGCTGAACGCCTTGCTGCAAGCCGTCCACATCCGAACGAGCGCCGGCGCGAGCTCCTTTCCGACCCTCGTTTCCGCCACCCGCTCCAGCGCCACCGCCACGCTCCCCTCCTCACCTCTTCCCTTCGTCCCTTCCTCCCCTCCCGCGCCGGCAAACACCTCCAGATTCGGCGACGGATAGCCTCCGAGCGTCCAGCCGAGCATGATGCCGTCGACGCCCGCGGCGCTCAGGTTCGCGGCATGACGGGCGACGTTTTCGAGGGCGGGAATGTAGGGGACGGTGGAGAGCTCCCAAGTGCATCCGGCCTGCACTTTCGCGATCGTTTTCAGGCCGCGTCTCCGTGCCAACTCCCAGTGCTTCATGGCGCGCGGCCCGGGGCCGATGGAGGAGATCGAGTACTCCCCCACTGTGTTCTTCACGCCGCCCCGCTCGATGGGCAGGGACCACTCGCTCACGCTCATCAGCCAAGCCTCGGTAGGCAGGCGCGCGATGATTCCGGGCGCGGATTCGTCGGTCCATCCCCAGTCCCACGCGAATAACGTCGCTCCGGTCTGCGCGCGGCGGATGCCCTCCGCGAACGTGGCGTTCACCTCGGCAATCACCTCGGCCGGGCCGCGCGGGCCGCACTGCGGGCACTGCGCTCCCTGATGGTGCGACCAGCAGTTGGTGAGGTTCTCGGAGGCGGTGATGGTGAAGAATCCGCCGAGATCCGGCACGGCGCGGCAGATGGACTCGACCGAATCGGCCAGGTATTTGCGGACCGCGAGATCGCTGGTGCACAACGCCGCCCAGTCCCCCTCGACTACCCCTTTCATCTCCGGGCGATCCTTGAAGAAGGCGAGCGGCATCGCGCGCGGCTCGTTCAGGTAGAGGTAGATGTTGATGCCGTGACGTTTCGCCCGGGCCACCAGCTTCCGCAGGTTCGCGAGGCGCTCCACATAATGGTCGCTCAGTTGGGGGTCCCACGGGAAGGGTGCGAGCTTGTAGAGCACGCCCTGAAGCCAGACGCCGTTCACGCCGCGCTCCGCCAGCCTGTTCAGCAGACCGTCAGGGTACGGGTCCAGCTTCGTGTCGAGGAGCGGGTCGCCATAGAGCGCGAAGTAGGAGTAGCAGAAGCGCGGGTGCTGGGTGCTGGGTGTTTGGTGTTCGGTCGTTGCGGGGTGCTTTGAGAGGGACTTTACGAAGCCGAAGATTGGGTCGGCGCCTTCGGTGAGGCCGTTGGGAAACTCCTCGTGAACGATTCGGGCGATCTCGGCTTCCCGGGCGCGAGTCTTCTCGTCCGGCGGCGAGTAGCGAATCGGGTCGCACTTCGGCTTGAGGTTTCCCAGCTTGACCCAGAGGAAGTCGTCCTCGCGCAGCGTGTAGGCCATGTGCTCCGGCGTCCAGCGGAGAAGCTTCAAAAGCTGGTCGTACGGCAGCAGGTGCCAGTTGCGCCGGATGACGGTCAGATAGGAGCGCGCCATGCGGTCGGCCGTGATGGTCGGCGGATTCGGCAGGCCCATCGCCCGGCCAACCGCCAGAATATCTTCCTTTCGCGCGCCGACCACATCCGCCATCCGTTCCGCCGGGACGAGCGACCAGTTCCGCCAGACGAACGCGTGCAGGCGGTCAGGGAAGTGGCGGAATACCACCGGCGCGGGCGCGGACCCGACCGGCAGCTCGACATTTGATTGCCGGGCGATCAGGAGGCTCATGGCGAACAGGGCGGGAAGCATAGACACCTCACAAGAGCAGGCGGGCAATGGCGGCTGGGGTGGGCTGGGCGGTCAGGTTCGCGTACCCTTCCAGCAACACGGGCGTGACAAGGCGGACCGAATTCAGATGCCAAAGTGCAGCGCAGGATGCAAGCTCCCCGACGGGAAGCCGTCTCTCAGTAATCGAGCTCTGTTCCAGCATCTCGGCCCGCAAGGTGCCGTTGAGCAGTCCGCATTCGCGCGTTGGCGTGTATAGCTGACCATCGAGTTCGTACATCAGATTGCCCAGCGTGAACTCCGTCACCTCCCCGCGTTGATTCCATAGCAGCGCATCGTCAGTTGGTCCAAACCCTGCGCGGTGGCGGTCGTACACGGCCCGATGGGTTGTCTTGTGGAACAGAAAGGGGTCCAATTCATCCACCGGTCCGTCCGCGAGGCGAGCGTGCCATTCTGTGACGAGGCCCACGGCGGATGAATCGACACAGACTTTACCGGTCCGGGAAACGGCCAGGCGAACGCGGAAGCGGCCGTCCTGAAGGGACCCAGCAAGCGCATCCAGCCGCTGCGCCACCTCCGAATCGTCGAGCCGGAAACCAAAGTAGTCCGCGGACTGAAGGAGGCGCGCAAGGTGGCGGTCGAGCAGATAGTACCGGCCGTTCTCAAGGCGCATCGTCTCCAGCAGATCGAAGTCGGCGGGCTGCCGAATCAGGAATCGGGACTTGGTCTGCAGCTCGGCATATTCGCCCCCTGCCGTGGAATCCCACGTAACGCCACCGCCGACCCCGCACTCCGCTTCGCCCGTCTCGCGGTCGACGACGACCGTGCGGATCGCCACATTGAACGCGGCTTGGCGGCCCGGCCCTGCCACGCCGATTGCGCCGCAGTAGACGCCGCGCGGCGACACTTCCAACTGGTCGATGAGAGCCATGGTTCGCGTCTTTGGCGCGCCGGTCACCGAGCCGGGCGGGAATGCCGCGCCGAAGATATCCTCCAGGCGAATGTCCTCGCGTAGCTCCGCGGTCACCGTGCTGGTCATCTGCCAGACCGTGGGAAGCCGGACCGTTTCGAAGAGCGCCGGAACGCGGACGGTGCCCGTCCGGGCAATCCGTCCGAGATCGCTCCGCATCAGGTCCACGATCATTACGTTTTCAGCGCGCTCCTTGGGTGAACCGCGCAGCCCGTCTCGCCGCTCGACGTCCTCCTCCGCCCATCGCCCGCGCGGCGCGGTGCCCTTCATCGGTTTGGATGTGATGCTCCGCCCATCCGCCTCGAAGAACAGCTCCGGCGACGTGCAGAGGATGGCGAACCGGCCGGTATCGAGAAAGGCCGAGTACTCGCCCGGCTGCGCGTGATAGAGCCGCCTGAACAGCCCTTCCGGATCGCTCCTGAAGCTGGCGCGGAGCCGCTGCGTGTAGTTGACCTGGTACGTCTCGCCGTCCGCCAGCGCAATCCGAATCCGGTCGAAGCCCGTCCGGTACTCCGCCTCCGAGATCTCCGGCTGCCACATGATCTCGTCGCCACCGTCCCCTGTCCAGCCGGCCGTGTCCACAGTTGTCGGTTGCCCGTCGAACACCGCGAACCAGACGTAAGGCAATCCCTCCATATGCGATGCGGTAAAGGCGTGGTCGAACGCTGGCGCCGCCCCATACGCGACGAATCCAACGGCGTACCGCCCCGCCTCCGTCTCCAGCCCCACTTCTCGCAGCGCGCCGGCCACATCGCAAAGCCGCTCCGCGACGATGACGCGACGAGGATCCGCAAACTCGCACAGACCCCCGTCGCCATCCCATACTATTGCTCTCGGGCCAGCCAATCTCTACGAGTCTCCCCTGCGCACCTATCGACCAGCGGTACAAACTGCTTGACGATATGCCAGATATGATATATACTCCGTGCATGAGCGACAAGGAGATCGTCTGGCTGCACGGCGAGGTAAAGACTCCGCCGTTCTCCAGCGAGGCCAGGATCGAAGCCGGCCATCTGCTGCGGCTTCTGCAGCAGGGCAAATCCCTGTCCATGCCGCAGTCGCGTCTCATGCGGGTCGTTGGGGTCCGATGTCACGAGCTTCGCATCCGCAACGTGGACCTGACCTCGCAAATCATCCTCCGGATCGACGCCGATGCGGTCGTGATACTGGAAGTATTCGAGAAGAAGACAACCACGACGCCGAAGCAGGTGATTCAGGTTTGCGAGAATCGTCTGGCTCTCTATGACAGTGAGGCATAAGATGGATACAGGAAAGCGGGCGCGCCTGAAAGCGGCTGGTTTTAAGGTCGGTACCGTCACCGAGTTCCTGGCGCTTACCCCGGCCGAAAGCGCACTGGTGGAAGCGCGGCTTGCGCTCAGCAGCGCCCTTCGGGAGCGGCGGAAGGCTCAGGGACTTTCGCAGACCGAGTTGGCGCGGCGCATCAAGTCCAGCCAGTCCCGCGTCGCGAGAATCGAAGCCGGCGACCCTGCCGTTTCGCTCGACCTGTTGGCGCGCGCATTCCTTGAAACTGGTGCGACTGTGGAGGATCTCGCGGCGGCCATATCCTCCAGGCGCACGGACGAATCCGTCAAAGTGGCCTGAGCGACAACGCCGCGGATTCCGGCGTATCCAGCCGTCCAATTCCCCGGCCAGCCTGCGGACTGCGAATCCACAGAGAGGATCGCCTGTCGCGGGGCCGTCGCTCCGCACCCTCGGTTTCCCGCTTGTTACCACTCACGCAGCCTGCTGGCGTCGAGCGCGTCTGGTATGATAGTCGCGGCGTTTTGAACCTGTGGCTGCCGTGAATCCCTATGCTCCTATCCGTCATCAACATCAGCAAATCCTTCGGGCCCGACACCATCCTCGATTCGGTCAGCTTTCGGCTGGAGTGGGGCCAGAAGCTCGGCCTCGTGGGGCGCAACGGCGCGGGAAAGACGACCCTCCTCCGCATTCTAACCGATCAGATGGAGCCGGACCGGGGGACCGTGAACTATCTTCGCGGCGTTCGGTTCGGCTACCTGCGCCAGGAGCAGATGGTCGAGCACGGCTGGACGGTATACGAAGAGGCGAAGGACGCCTTCGGGCCGGTACTCCGGATGGAGGCGCGCCTCCGGGAGCTGGAGCACGACATGGCCGACGCCTCCCACCGGGAGGACCACGAATCGCTCCAGCAGGTGATGGACGAATACGGCCTGATGCACGACCGGTTCGAGGCGATGGGCGGCTACGAGAACCTCCGCGACATCCCGGCCGTGCTGAAGCGGCTCGGATTCTCGGAAGCGGACCAGGCGAAACCCACCTCCAAACTGTCGGGCGGCGAAAAGACGCGGCTGGCAGTCGCGCGACTGCTGCTGTCGGCGCCGGACATCCTCTTCCTCGATGAACCGACCAACCATCTTGACCTCGATGCCACCGAATGGCTGGAGGGCTTTCTGAGGGACTTCGGCGGCGCCGTGGTGCTGGTTTCGCACGACCGATACTTCCTCGACCGCGTAGTCACTACCGTCGCCGAGGTCGAGAACACGAAGCTGACCCTCTACAAGGGCAACTTCAACGCATACTGGGTCCAGAAGCAGGCGAACCGCAAGCGCCAGGAGGAGTTGCACGCGCGCGACGTGCGCGAAATTCAGCGGCTGACCGAGTTCTTCGAGAAGTGGAAGAACACGCCGTCCAAGAAGAACCAGGCTGTGATGCGACAGCGCTGGGCGGAGCGAATCCGCGCCAGCATGACCGAGGCGCCCGGCGCGACCGGCAAGACGATGCGTCTGAAGGTACACGAGAACGCGCGGAGCGGCAACGAGGTGATGATACTCGATCACCTCACGAAACGATTCGGTGATCGGACCCTCTTCGAGAACGTGAGCCTGCTCGTGCAGCGCGGAATGCGGGTCGGAATCGTCGGTCCGAACGGCGCGGGCAAGTCCACCATGATTCGGATGCTGATGGGCCGGGAGCAGCCCACCAGCGGGTCCATCCGGCTCGGCGCGAACGTCTCGGTGGGCTACTTCGCGCAGGAGACCAGCGACCTCGACCTCGACGCGACGGTCCTCGACAACATGCTCGACGTGGCGGAGATGCTGCCGCAGGAAGCGCGTACCCATCTCGGCAAGTTCCTCTTCACCGGCGACGACGTCTTCCGGCAGGTCGCGCAGCTCTCCGGCGGCGAGAAGAACAAGCTGGTCCTCGCGCAGATCACGTACCTGCGCCCCAATCTGCTGATACTGGATGAGCCGACCAACCACCTCGACATCGATTCACGCGAGGCGCTGGTCGAGATGCTCCGCCAGTACGACGGCACGCTCCTCCTCGTCTCCCACGACCGCTACCTCCTCGACCAGATCACCAACTTCACGATCGAAGTGAACGCCGGAAAGGCCACCCTCTTCGACGGCCCGTACTCGGAATGGCGGGAGAGGAAGAGGGGGAGTGTGGGAGTGGGGGAGAAGGGGAGTAACGGCCGAGCCCACACTCCCACACTCCCACACTCCCACACGTCGTCTTTGACTGCCGGCATGAATTCGCACCAGCTCAGCAAGGAGCGGCAGAAGGCGTCGAAGGCGGTGACCGCGTCCGAAAAGAAGGTGCAGGAAGCGGAAGACTGGCTGCGGCGGATCGAGGAGGCGCTCTCGGAGCCGCTGCCGGGCGACGACATGGTGAAGCTCTCGCAGGACTACGAGCGCGCCCAGACGGAGCTCGGCGCCGCGATGGAGCAGTGGGAAAGCGCCGTCACGTGGGCCGAAGGCATCGGCGCCGCCGTCTAGCCGGGAAAGGCATTAGCCGGGATGAACGGTATGAACAGAATGGGGAAACGGCTTTGAAACCACAAATGCACACGAATGAGCACGAATGAAAGCCGGATTCCGAGCCGTCATTCGTGTGAATTCGTGTTCATTCGTGGTTAACGCCCTTGACGTTATTCTGTTTATCCCGTTTATCCCGGCTAAATCCGTTTCCGGCTAGAGTGAGCGGAGGCGCAGGTTTGATCGGATTTCGGCTTCGCTTGTGCCCTGGACCGGCACAGTGCGGGACTCGCCGGCGCGGAGATGGAAGAAGTTGTCCGAGCGCGGGTTGCCCGTCGCCCCCTCCAGCCGCCACCATACATACGGCGCGAATCGCTTTGCGGAGATCGTCAGCTCGAATCCACTGCCGGCGCTCGTCACCTCCGCTGTCAGCCCCGCTTCGCCCAATCGAAGATCCTTCGGCTCGGCCAGGAAGCTGAGATTGGCGGCCTGCGTGACTCCGACGTCCCAGTAGGGCTCGTAACAGGCGTGGACGAAGACGTCCCTCTCGTGGCCCTTCATGGCGCTCACGTCAATCTCGCCGGCCTTCGCGGCGCTGTTCGCGTGGACGTAGCCGTCGAACACCTCGCTCTTAAGCACGTCCCCGTCGAATGATTCGATGGTCACCGTCAGCTCGCCCTGAATGTCTTCCAGCAGGTCATTCGTGAGGTGCGCCTCCATCGTGTCGCCGTTTCGCGCGAGGGAAACGAGCAGCGGCGCATAGAACCGCTTGCACGCGAAGTAGGCGGCCTTCGGGTCCATCTCCGAATCGATAACCGACCAGCTCTGCACCGGCCAGCAGTCGTTGAGCTGCCAGAAGAGCGTGCCCCAGCAGCGCCCCTTGTTCCGCCGCCAATGCTCGATTCCGCACTTCAGCGCCTCCGCCTGGTTGATCTGGCTGTAGTAGACGAGGTCCTCGAGGGTCTGCGGCTCCGGGAAGTGGAGTTGAATGTACTCCAGGTATTTGTCGTAGCCCTTGCGGGTCTTGTCGTGCCAACGGACGACCGGCGAGCGCGGCCAGCGATCCTCCGGCGCGGTGTGCTTCTCCCACGCGACGAGCCCGCACGAGGAAGAGAACCCGAACTCCGAGGAAAAGCGGCCGTTGTCGGAGAGGTAGTTGGGCCAGTCGCCGGGCGGCACGCCCTCGCGCGGCGTCCCTCCCGAATGCCAGACAGACCAGTTGTGCCGGTCGCCGTTCGCCTCCGACTGCGGGTCCACGTCGATCGAGCCGGACCAGGGCGAGGAGGGCCAGTACGGGGTCCTCGGATCGTGCTCGGCGAGCACCTGCGGCAGCACCTCGTGGTAGATGTGCTCGCCCAGGTAGCGCGGCGCGCGGTTCGCCGCCCCGGTCCACTGGTCCCGGAACATCTGCGCGTTCTCGTTGTTGCCGCACCAGAGCGCCAGGGACGAGTGATTCCGAATCCGCTTCACCGCCGCGATGGCCTCGGCCCGCGCCGCCTCCGCGTACCCGCCCTTGTCCGGGTAGTAAGCACATCCGTACGGAAAGTCCTGCCACACCAGGATTCCGAGTTGGTCACAAAGATTGTAGAACTCCTCCGATTCGTACAGCCCCCCGCCCCAAACCCGCAGCATGTTGAATCCGGCGTCCCGCGCGGCCGTGAGGGTTTTCTCAAGGCCCGCCACGGTAATTCGGGACGGGAACGAATCATTCGGAATCCAATTGGCGCCCTTCGCAAACACGTCCCGACCGTTCACCCGGAACTTGAAGCCCTTGCCATCGACTCCCGAATCAGGCTCTTGCACCAACTCAACGGAGCGGAAGCCAACCTGTACGCCGCCCGCATCGAGAACCTCATCTCCAGCCTTTAGCGTTAGTCCCAATCGGTAGAGCCAGGGATGGCCCCCGTCTTCGTCGGCAATACGTCCAGCCGGCTCCCATCGGCGAATGTTGGCTAGCGTGAGCTGAATCCTCGCCTCTTCCTTTCTGTCCGCAGAAATGTCGATGGTCTGCCCGGCGGCATCGGATTCGGAGAGTGCCATTGCATGCGTAGCGTATGGGATGGACGCGGAAAGCGTCAGGGGCGCGGCCTGCTTCCGACCATGCTCGATCTCTGCTGTAATGTTGACGATTGCCCTGTTATCCTCGAGCTCGACGTCGTACCTCCAGTCGAGGATTCGGGCGACGGGGACGGTGATGAGCTCGACGGGCTTCCAGATTCCACAGGAGACGAGCTCAGGGCCCCAGTCCCAGCCGTACATGTACTGCGCCTTGCGGACGAACGAGCGAGGAGCCCACGAGAACCAGTGGGGGTCCGGCAGCGTGTCGTCCGGTCCGGCGTTGTCCATCCACTCTTTCTGTCGCTCGCGGCCCACCCGCGGTGCCGAGCGGAAGATGACGCGAAGCGTGTTCTCGCCCGCCTTGAGTTTGCCGCCGACCGGGAGCTCGTGCGGGATGAACATGTTGTCCGTGCGGCCCAGCTCTTCGCCGTTCATCTCGATCTCGGCGACAGTGTCGAGGCCGTTGAATCGCAGATAAGCGTGGGCCGGCGGTTCGTCAACAGTGAAGGTCGTCTCGTAGACCCAGTCCGTCTCGTCCACCCACGCGCATGAGCGCTCGGCCATGCGATAGAACGGGTCCTGAAGCACGCCGTTGCGCATCAGGTCGAGGTGGACGTGGCCGGGGACCTGCGCCTCCATCCAGTCGAGGTCGCTCGCCTCGGAGTTGCCGCGCGGCTCCAGCTCCTTGAACCGCCAGTTGGAATCGAGGGTTATGCGGGTGGTCTTCACGGAGGCTCTCCTATCGAATCATGGCCTTGTCGACAATATGACGCGCGGCTGCGACGACCGACCGCTCCACATCGTCGAGCTGGTCGAAAAGGCGGCCATCGCGCAGGTCGAACGAGCGGCGAGGGCGTGAATCGGGTGCGCCCTGCTGCGCTCCATTGTGGAGGCACCAGCCCGCCGCGCCGCCCGCGAGCGCGCCGCGGAGATCGGTCAGGAAGTCGTCACGGGCGGGTTGCCAGTCGTTGTAGCCTCGGCGAAGCGGCTCCTGGTAGTCGACCGGGACCGTGCGGCCGATCTTCGCCATCGCCGCCAACATGTCGCGGGTACGACCGTCCGTCTGCGCCGGCGAATGCGGGTCGCGCGGGCGGTGCGGACATACGAAGTCGAGCCGTGCAACGGTCAGGTAACCGCGAAGCGAATCCTCATCGATGTCGCCGCCGTGCGAGGCCGTGACGAGCCGATTCGGATCGATTCGCTTGACCGCGTCACGAAGGACACTGAGGTCCTCCATGGACGTGTACCGCTTATCCCGAACGTTCCGCTCGTTGGAGAGATCGAGGTACCAGTTGCGGAAAGGCTTCAGCGCGGCCGCCAGTGTCTCCGCTGCATTCCGGTGCGCTTCCAGACCCATCAGGTGAGGCGAAGCGCGTGTTCCATCCCCTCGCGAGAGCGTCACGTCCACGACAATCCCTGCCCGGTCGCACGCTTCGACCAGCCGCGCAAGCTTCCCGATATACGGCTCACGCGGATTTCCGCCCGGATCGACGGCGCTGATGTCGTTGTCGAACGCCGCCCAGGTCGCCCACACGCGAATCCAGTTGAAACCGTGTCGGCGGAGGTCCGCGATGTCCCGGCGGAGATTGTCATCCGATTCGCCGAGCGCGCCGTAGAGGCTGATGCCCAGAAGGAACGTCGGCTTTCCGTTCAGCGAGAACCGGCTGCCGTCGATGGTGAGTACAGTGCGGTGGACCGGAGAGTGGACGAGGAGGGCGAGTAGTAGCAGCAATGCGGGCATGAAATCGGGCTCCGGGTAGTAGATTATCTCCCGCCCGTCCGTTGTCCTCCGCGAAGACCAGCTTGCGAGGTCAACCGCTCGCGAGAGCGTTGAGCTTCAGCATTGTGGTCCAGTTGCGGGCCGTTGCACGATCCCCGGCCGCCTTGCCGAACGCAACCGACAGCGGGCTGTCGAGGATGCCATCCGCGCACCAGAGATACGCCGCGCGGCCGACGAGCGCCAGCGCGCTCGGCTCCCAGTCCTGGGTCAGCAGGTGCTGAACCGAGCTCGTTTCCACGGGCGACCGGAACACCGCGACCAGAAAACGGGATGGGTCGGCGCACCGGTCCACGATGGGATTCTCGCGAACAATGGCTGCGAGCTCTTCCGCGGTTAGCACGACCACCCTCGACGTGAAGCCGAACTCCGATTCAATTGTCGCCTCGATGGAGCGCGCCACACGGTCGACATCCTCGTCCGAACCGGAGAACACAACATTGCCACTGTTGAGAAGCGTCCGGACATCGCGATATCCGAGGCTCTCAACGGCGGCGCGCAGGTCCGCCATGGAAACGCGCTTCGCCTTCCCCACGTTGATTCCGCGCAGCAGCGCCACATATCGCGACTGGCTCATGCGATTACTTTTCCTCTATCGCCGCCTTGACAGCCAGACATACATGCACTATAATGAAAACTAGTCCTGCCGATGCTGTGCAGCTGGGAGCCACGGGAACCGAAGCAATTGGCTTCGTTTGGTAATTTCATGATAATCCGGCTGCGTTGAACGAATTGGGTTCGTTTCGTAGATTCACAATTCAACCGGTCTCGCTCCGCAAGAAAGGCGGTCCGTCGAACCTGTCGAGTGAAATGGGTTCGTTTCGCAAAAACGCAAATTCGCCACCGAAAGCGCTCGTATCGACAACCGGCTGGCTGGCCTTCCGGTCTCGAATCCCGCCAACACCTCACCTGCCAGGCATATGGTAAACTATGGCGACCTAAAAGGAGGCCATGCGCCCGTGAAGAAGACCCTCTTCCTCAGTCCCCCATCGTTCGACGGTTTCGACGGCGGCGCCGGATCCCGCTACCAGGCGAAGCGCGAGATCACCAGCTACTGGTACCCGACGTGGCTTGCCCAGCCTGCCGCGCTCGTGCCGGGCAGCAAGCTCATTGACGCGCCGCCGCACAACATGACCAGCGAGGAAGTCCTGAAGATTGCGAAGGATTACGAGCTCATCGTCATGCATACGTCCACGCCGTCGCTCCTGAACGACGTGGAGTGCGCAAAGAAGCTGAAGGCGCAGAATCCGGACGTGCAGGTGGGATTCATCGGCGCGCACGTCGCCGTCCTCCCGGAGCAGACCCTCCGCGAGGCCCCGGTTCTGGACTTCGTCTGCCGCCACGAATTCGACTACACGTGCCAGGATCTGGCCCAGGGGAAGCCCTACAGCGAGATCAAAGGTCTCAGCTACCGGGACGCCGACCGCACGATTCAACGGACCGAGGACCGCGAGCTGGTGCCGGACTGGGACGCGATGCCCTCCGTCCTGCCGACCTACCACGAGCACCTCACCATCGAGAACTACTTCATCGGCTACCTGCTGCACCCTTACATCAGCTTCTATACCGGCCGCGGCTGCCCCGCAAAGTGTACCTTCTGCCTCTGGCCGCAGACCATCGGGGGCCACAAGTACCGCACCAAGTCGCCCACCTGCGTGATTCGCGAGCTGGAGGAGGGGAGGGCCCTCTTCGGTTCCAAAGTCCGGGAGTGGATGTTCGACGATGACACCTTCACCATCGACCGGGCGCGCGCCATCGAGATATCGAAGGGCATGAAGAAGCTCGGCCTCACCTGGTCGTGCAACGCCCGCGCACACGTCGACTACGACACGCTGAAGCAGCTCCGCGACAACGGCCTCCGCCTGCTCCTCGTCGGGTTCGAATCGGGCAACCAGGAGATACTGAACCGAATCAAGAAGGGCATCAAGCTCGACATGGCGCGCGAGTTCATGGCGAACTGCCGCAAGCTCGGAATCAAGGTGCACGGCACGTTCATCATCGGCCTGCCCGTCGAGACGCAGGAGACCATCGAGGAGACCATTCGCTTCGCGCAGGAGCTCGACCCGCACACGATTCAGGTCTCCATCGCCGCGCCCTACCCCGGCACCGAGCTCTACGACCAGGCGATGTCGAACGGCTGGATGGACAACAAGGTCCTTATCTCCTCCGGAAGCGGTATTCAGACCTCCTCGCTGCGCTACGCGCACCTCTCTCCCGACGAGATCGAGGAGGCGGTCGAGCGGATGTATAAGCGGTTCTACTTCCGCGCGAAACCCATCTTCCGCATCGTCCGCGAGATGGCGACCGACAAGCAGATGATGGTCCGCCGCCTCCGCGAAGGCCAGGAGTTCTTTGGCTACCTCAAGGAGCGCAGAGAGATCGCCCGCCAGCACAAGGCGCAGGCGCAGACCGCCGGAGCGTAGCAGCCATGCCCGCTCACGACACATACCATGATGCCGTTAGGCATGCCCTCGAAAAGGACGGCTGGACCATAACGCACGATCCGTTCACCGTATCCGTCGGACGTCGCGAAGTCTTCATGGATGTCGGCGCTGAGCGCGTTCTTGCCGCCGAAAAGGACACTGAACGAATCGTTGTGGAGATAAAGTCGTTTGGCGGCCCTTCGGACGTCCAGGATCTCGAGCGAGCGATTGGCCAGTACGTCTTCTATCGAATAATCCTTCAGGAGGTAGGCGAGGACCGGCGGCTCTTTGCGGCGGTACCACAGGACGCCTACGATGGCATTTTGTCGGAGCCCATCGCGCGCCCGGTTGTCGAAGGTCTTGCAATGCTGCTCCTCGTCTTCGATCCGGGGCAGGAGGTCATAATTCGATGGGTAACATAGAAACCTTTCGCCACATCGTACGAAACTTGATCGAGGAGTACGGCTCATATAAGCCGTCGGTGGGCGATATCGCCGTCGAAGTCGTTGTGGATGACGAGAAGGGCCATTACGAACTGATGCACTCAGGCTGGGCAGGCAAACAGCGGGTGCATGGCAGTGTGATTCACATCGATCTTGTAGGCGATAAGGTTTGGATACAATACGACGGCACGTCAGATGCAATTGCGGACATACTGGTCGAGCGTGGCATTCCAAAGGACCGCATTGTGCTTGCCTTTAAGCCACCGGACATCCGCGCATTCACAGATTTCGCAGCCGTGTAGCCGCTGCGCCGACCGGCAGCTCTTCGGTTAAGTCAAAGAGTGCACGGAGGCTGCCGGCCGGCGCAGCTCGGATCATGCTGGCGCGGCGTCAGGATAGATTGTCCCGACGGAGCGGATTCTCACTCGGCTTCCAGGCGCTCACCTGTCAGCACAAGCTCCTCTATCGCGATCTCCTGACCGCCCGGCGCATTGAGAGTTGGCGCGGCATACTTCACCGGCCAGGCGTTGTGGAGCTTCCAGCGCATGACGGGCTGATGCGCCTCGTCGAGCAGCTCGATGACCACGTCTGAACGCGCGTTCTGCCCGTCCCGCACCGCGGCGATCCAGTTGTAGAAGTCGGGATTGCCGGTCACGCCGCGCTTCAGGGTGACGTTCGTCACGCGAGTCAGGCCCGGAACCTTGCGTACCGCGTTCGATTTGTCGTTGCCGTTGCGGTAATCGAGCGCGTCGACCTCCATCCCGATTCCGCTCACCTCCTGAAACCCCGCCTTCGCAGCATCGCCGCCATCGAATCTGTCACAGGTTACAAGGAAGTTGAATGCACAATACGGCTGGTCGCGAAGAACGGCCATGTCTCTCCTCTGTCTGGTCGGCGCACCCGGCACCTGTATCAGCCTTCGAGCTCACTGACGTCGAGCTCCTCAGGCGTGCCGTCGCTGTAGGCGGAATCCTCGAAATCGTCCTTCAGCGTGCCGACCGAGCAGCCGTTGCAGCTTGGGCAGCGCTCCGTCTTCTCGGGCTTGATCTCGTTTGCGGGAAACGAGAGATGGACCTGATTCTCCGCGAGCTGGACCATAACGTCCTCGCGGATGATATTCACGTCCATCACCCTGCCCTGCCCCTTCGGCGTCATGACGATGTCGCCGATTTGCGGCAGCCGCACCTTCGCCTCGACGTAGTTCTCGTGCTCGTAGCGGAGGCAGCACATCAGCTTGCCACATACGCCGGAGAACTTGACGGGATTGAGAAAGAGGGACTGGTCCTTCGCCATCTTCATCGAGATAGGCGCAAACTCCGTGAGGAAGGTTGAGCAGCAGAGCGTGAGCCCGCACGGACCGACGCCGCCGATCATCTTCGCCTGATCGCGCGCGCCCACCTGGTGAAGCTGCACCTTGCAACGCAGGATTCCCGCCAGGTCCTTCACCAGCTCGCGAAAGTCGACGCGGCTCTCGGCGGAGAAGTAGACCGTAATCTGCGTTCCGTCGAAGTTGTACTCCGCCTGCAGGACCCGCATCGGGAGATTGAGGTGGCGGACCCGCTCGGCGCAGAGTTTCATGGACGCCCGCGCCTTCTCCTTGTTGCGTGCCTCCTGCTCCATGTCGCGCGGCTCGGCGAACCGAATCACCTTCTTGAGCGGAGCCTGAAGCTCCGATTCGACGACATCCCGTGGAGTGACCCGCACCGTTCCTATTTCAAGGCCACGGGTCGTCTCGACGACGACCCGATCGAAATCCTTCAGCGCGTACGTTCCGGGGTCGAACCAATAGGACTTTGCGACCCTCTTGAACGCGACGCCGACAACTCTCGGCATAACACCCTCCAGGCAGCGGCCGTTTCCGCCCGCCGCACGGAGCCATTGTAACACACGGGCCGGGCGCATTCAAGCGAGCGGCGAATGAGTTCGAACTCATGGGCAGCGTCCGAACGTAGCGCCGCCCGGCGTCACGCGGACGCCGGGCGGCCAGGAGTGGAGAAATGAGCTGCCGGTTGGTTATCGCTTATCGTCAGCCGGCCGGTGATCGTCGAGCCAGTCACGCAGAAACTGCTCGGAATCAGGGTCCTTCCGGTGGAGCTGGGCCGAACGGCGGAGGTAGTGGGCGAACGCCTCCGCAAACCCTTCCACCACGGAATCTCCCGCATAGGTTGAGACAAGCCGCTTGTCGCGCCGCCGCGAATTCCAGATTCGGAAGTACTCGTCCTGATCCCGCTTTGTCAGCAGCTCTTCCCATACGTAGTGGCCGTATTCGTGCGAGAAAACGAAGGTCGCTTCCGGTTCGGTCAGGCTGTCGCGCAGCACGATGAGCGGAGTCTCCTCGCGCGGGCCAGTGAATTCGAAATAACCCTGCACCTCGTCGTCATCAGCCGAATCGCGGCTGTTGTCATCGCCGTGCTCGCGCACGAGGCGGTCCATCTCACGGTCGGAGACCTCGCGGACGACCACGACGTCACGGCTCTTCCACGGCTGCGGGAACGCGTCGTAGAGCTTGCGCCACAGCGCCGCGCGGCCGGTCTCGCGCGCGGGCCGGACGAGGCCGCGAGCGGGCGTCGGATGGAGGAGGTGCGGAGCGGCGAAGGCGAGCGCGAGAATCACGACGGCCGCACGGGCGATTCGGACACGTCGAAGCGGTCTGGTTGGAGACACGAGAGGCAGCTCCTGAGCGCGAATTGCGAAGATACGTTAGGAGCGGGCGGCAGCGCACCGCGCCGGGGCAGCGTGCGGAACTTCCGTCAGGGGCAGGCGCATGTTGCTGGAACAGCTTATGATACAGCGGGAATTGCTGACAGTCAACTCGCTAAGACGTGCCGGCAGGGCCACGAACTCATCTGGAGCGTCGCGGCGCTCCATCGAGCCATACCGGCGCGGGCGGCGCGGTGTAGCCTGGAGGGGGCGCCACGTTCCCGTCGAGCGCAAGCGGAGTCCAGCCGAGCGCTGGCGCGTTTGAAACCGGTCGCCGGGCCGCGGGCCATGCGGTTGCCGGAGCGGGCGCGACGCCTGGCGACGGAACCATCGGCACGATATCCGCGACGCGTGCACTCCCCGCGACCTCGACAACTCCTGGTCCCCCGCCTGCACGTATGCCGGGCCGAGTCCACGAGGCAAGCAGCATTCCCAAAACGATGACGAGCGCCGTGGCAGCCACGCTCATCGTCGTGTGCCTGCGCGCATGCGGCTCAGGGTTCCTCCCGCCGCGAACGGCCGGCGTCTTGCCCATCTGGAGCGTCCGGTTCAGCCACTCCTGCGTTTTGTCCAGGTCGTACATGAGGAGGTCGATTCAAACGTGAGTCGCGATGCGTGACTCGTGATGCGTGATTCGTGAGCGGTGCAGGCGCGTTCGTCCATGGCCCTCAGCCTGGCGCACTCGGAGTCGTTTTGCAGGATCTGCGATCTTCGCAGGTTCGCTCACGCATCACGAATCACGAATCACGCATCACGACTCACGCATCCCGCATCACTTTTGTCGTTCCTCGCTTTCGATGGCGCGCATGAAGGCGATGTCCTTCTTTGTCTGGTCGATAATGCGGTCCACGGGCCAGCCCTCGTACTCGCTGTGGAAGCTGAGCGGACCGTCGAAGGAGCGGGCCAGCAGAATCCGCATCATCTCGCGCCAGTCGACGAACCCTTCGCCGAGCGGCAGGAACTTCGCCACTCTGGGCTTGCCGTTCTCGCCCTTCACCCAGAGCGAATCCTTAACGGCGACCATCGAGAGGAAGTCGCGGGCGATGTCGAACGCCATCGCGAGTGGCTCGCCGTTGATGGCAAGGTGGCCCGGATCGAGATAGACGCCGATATTCGACGGGTTGTATCCCTTTGCGAGGTGCATCACGGAGCTGGCGTTGAGGCCGACGTAGTCGCCGCTGTGGGTATGCAGGCACGCCTTTACGCCAAACCGCTGTGCCAGCTTCTCGAACCCATCGAGCTGCCGCCGCGCCGAATCGACGGTCTCCCAGTACCCCTTTCCGCCGAACGACCAGTACCCGATCTTGACGTTCAGGATGTTCGCGTCGTGACAGGCCGCCCAGAGATCCTCTACGTACGCCGTCTTCGGATCGTTCAGGCTGGTCGGAGCGGTAGCCATCGGGATCACCAGGCCAGCCTCCCGGATCCGCTTTGCCGCCTCCGGAAGCGCCTTCCGCACGTTGGCCGGATTCACCGGGTACCCGTCGCGGACGGTCATGTCGACGCCATCCGCGCCGATAAACCTGAGCGTCTCGATCAGCCGCGGAACAGGCTGCTCCCTCACCATCTTGCTGAAGAATACATATCGCACGGGCTGTTCCTCGCGCTAACGCGCCGCTATTCCCCCACCGTGCCCATGTCGCCGCCGACCCATCGGAGGAAGAGCCATGCGCCGACGATGACGGAGGAGATGATGAGGACGCCGATTACCTCGACGGGCAGGACATGAGGCAGGACGATGAGCGAGAAACAGATGAAGTTCAGCACGGCAGCGGTGACGACCCAGCCGCGAATCACGCGCTTCGGGCCTCCCTCCTGGTCGATTCGCTGCTTAATCGAAGCCGAGGTCCCGAACATCGCGCCGCACTCGTAGCATTGCGTCGCGTTCCAGGGATTCTCGCACAGGCACTTGTGGCAGAAGATGGGCTGCGGAATGCCGACGCGCTCGCGCTCCCGCTTCCACGTATCGAGTTCGGTCTTGATTCGGAAATCGAGCCGCGGGAATCGCTCGAGCGTCCACTCCATGTGCTGGATCGCGAGGTCGAGCTCGCCGCGCTTGCGCAGGATTCGGGCCAGCTCCATCCGGGCCGGCGCGTTCATCGGGTCCTGCTCGACGGCGCTCGCGAACCGGTTGAAGGTCTGATCCTCCATCTGGCGGTTCTGGACCTTGTCCGACACCTGTCCGAAAAGCGGCATGAGTATCGAGGAGACGAGAATGATGAGGAGCAGGACGATCTTGCCGGCCGTGGGCGCGCCCATCACGGCGGCGACCAGGCCCAGGTAAAGAAGAATCGCGACGATCCCGGCAGCCGGCTCGACGCCTCCATCCGCTATCCAGCCCATCAGCTTGATTATCGGATAGGTAGCGATAATCAGGCCGCCCGTAACCATGACAACGCCGATTATAACTTCGCCCACGATGGCTCCCTCGGGTGATGAGGTGATGACGTGATGAGGTGATGGGGTGATGAAGAGATTGGGTGGTGGGTCGCCGGGCGTTTGACGTCATTCTGAGCGGAGCGAAGAATCCTGCGGCCGTGCATGCGAGTGAAAGTGCGCCGGATTCCTCGGTCGCTAAGGCTCTATCGGAATGACGTCAAGAGCGGCATCACCTCATCATGTTATCACCCCGTCACCTCATCATCCCTACTCTCTCTGCCTGGTTGCGAATTCGCGCCGTTGTTCGCGCTCGGCGTCGCGGCTGGCGATGTCCTCGCGCTTGTCGTAGAGCTTCTTGCCGCGCCCGAGGCCGAGCTCCAGCTTCGCGTATCCGTGTTGGAAATAGAGGTTCAACGGGATCAGGGCAAGTCCCTTCTGTTCCATTTTCGTCCGGAGTACATCGATCTCGCGGCGGTGCAGGAGGAGCTTGCGTTTGCGGCGCGGCTCGAGATTCCAGTGCGTGCCGTGCTCGAACGGCGCGACATACATGTTATAGAGCCACACCTCGCCGTCCTCGATTTTGCAGAAGGCGTCCTGAAGGTTCGCCTTGCCGGCCCGAATCGACTTCACTTCGGTGCCGCCGAGGGCGAGGCCCGCGTCGAACGTGTCCTCGATGGAGTATTCGTGGCGCGCGCGGCGATTGGAGAGCACCTGCCGCTTCGCGTGCGCGTTATCGGCCGGGGCCGCCTGCTGTTGTCCGTTCTTCTTCACGAGCGCATTATACCAAATGGGCGAAGGGGCGAACAGCCCGGTGATTGAGACGGCGCGCGGGCCGGCGAGAGTTCATTCGTGGGGTAATCATATTGCGGCGACGGAATATCAGCGGCGAGGGGCGCGGCAGATGCGCGCCCCTCCATTCCCTGCGTTGCAATCCGGCTGGTCTATCCGCTCGTGCTCTTGAGCGCAATCGTGCCGGAGAACTGGGTTCCGTCCGGCAGCGTGGCCTTGAATACGCCGGAGATCAGCCCGTTGTTCGGGTCAAAACCGGCGCTCGTGATCGAGAAAGGCACGATGCCGCTCGTTGCAACAGTCAGGGGACGGTTGAAGTTCTCGACGATTGAGATGGGTTTCACGAAGAATTCGCCGGCGGGGACCTTTAGTGACTGGCGTGGAGTGCCGACCTGGAGGCTGTAGCTCACGTCCTTCGTCGTCGCCAGGCCGAGCGGATTGGTGTAGGAGAGCGTCGAATTGTCGGCGAGCGGGTTCGGCAGATAGAGGAACGCGAAGGGCGGGTTGGTGGTCGACGGCACGAAGATGTCATTCGCGGCGTTGAACGTATCCCCCACGTAGTTGTTCACGCCGTGCACGAAGATCCCCAGGTTCGACTGCGAGAAGTAGAGCCGGAAGTTGCCCTTCACCTCGCGGCCGTCCAGGAGGATGGCGTCAATCTTGCGATCGAGGATGCTCACCTCGTTGTTGTTGAGGTCGCGAGCCGTGCCGTTGGCAACCTGAATTGTGAGCGTGCTGGTCGCCTGAAGCGCCTGCGTTCCGCCACCCTGCGCGGCGGGCAGCGTGATGTTCCCCGCGAGGTTGTACACCCATGTCTGGCCGGCATGGAGCGTGAGCAGGTTATCGCTCGGGCCTCTGCTGCCGCCGCAGCCGACCAGGAGGAGGCCGGCCGCCCCCAACCAACCGAACCCTGTTATCCGTTTCAAGTATCGATTCTCCTTATTTCGGGGTATGGGAATGAGGGCCGTTCCAGCGGCCCCGGCCGCTTCATCGTCGGCGCTACGGAATTACCGTTATATCGGCCTGGGCGGTCTTTCCGTGAAGCCAGGCCGTTAGCGTGGCATGACCTGGCGCCGCCCCGGTGACCGCGCCGTTGCTCGCGAGCAGCGCGGAGTCACCCACGAGCAGCAGGGACGGCATCACGCTGAGAACCGCTCCGGTCCGGTCCTGCGCCGTGGCCACAAATCGTATCGTGTCGCCCACGCGGAGCGTATAGCTCGGCGGCGCTACCATCACGGCCGTGACGGAATTCGGATCGAAACCGGCCGGCCAGAGCGCCACGATGAGGTGCGCGTGCGCCCCCTCCGGGAGGGGAAGGTCCCATCTCCAGTCGGGTCGCAGCGCCTCGCTGTCGCTCGCCTGAACGGACATCGAGAGCGTGCCGCCCGCGATGTCTCGCAGATCAAACCTGCCGTGCGCGTCCGTCGCCAGGTCGTCGTGCTGCGATCCCTTCGCGAGAGTGACGCTGGCGCTCTCCACCGGGATTGATGGATTATCCGCGCGAACGACCGTGCCCTGGAGCGCCGAGGTTCCGATTGGAATCGAGCCGCCGGTGAGACCGAGCCTGCCCGATCCGCAGCCCGTCAGGATCATAGCAAGCAAGATTCGTGCCACACATAGGGCAGCCCGGCGACTGTTCACGATCTTCTCGAATCTCGTCGGATCGCGCGCGTTGGCCGCGCAGCGGGGTCGATGTTTGCGGCAAGCGGCGGCCAGCCGACTTCCTCGGCAAAGCGGCGAGCATCTTCAGGGCGGCCCGATTCAGCGATGAGCCGCGCCCGCAGTATATAGACTGCCTGCCGGTCTCTATCTTCCAGCATGGTGTCCTGTATTCCTGCGTCGCGAAGCTCGCCGCGGACGGCCTCGATAAGCGCGATCGCGCGCGCGGCGGACCCCTCGGCGGTTTCCCGGTCGGCGGGCTCGTGGCCGATTGCGGCGAACGCCAGAATCGATTCGGCCTCCCACTCGAGCGGCGCGGCGTCGATCGTGCGGGCGAGCATTGAGGCGGACGAAGCCAGATGTTCCGCTGGCTTGTAGTCTCCGGCCTGGAGCCGCCCCCGCGCTGAAAGAACGAGCGCCTCGGCTTCGAGATGGCGCGCGCCGAGGCGTCGGGCGGCGGCGAGCGCGATCTCCGTTTGCGAATCCGCCTCGGGAATATCGTTAGCGTGGAGGGCGAGCCGAGCGATTCGGAGCCGCGCCGCCGCATCATATTGCGCCAGGCGGAGCGAATTCGCCACGGCGAGCGCCTGGTTGGCGTGGTAGCGGGCCTCGCTCTCTCTGTCCAGCGCGAAGTAGGCATCGGCGAGCGCGAGCTGGGCGAACAGCTCCACGCGGTGGTCGCCCTGCGCGAGAGCTGCCGCCAGCGCGTCCTTGGCCTCCCGGATGCAGGGATCGCAGTCGCAAAGCGCCGCAAGGAGCGTTGCGAGGGTCGCTCGTGCAAGGGATTCGCGGCTCCGGTCGCCCACCAGTCGGGCCATCTGGAGCGCGGAAGAGAGGGTGTGGAGCGCGAGCGCCCATTTCCCGCGGTTCGTTGCGCATACGCCGATGTTGAGTCGCGCCTCGATGTTCTGATCCGCGACGCCGAGCGCTTCGGCTTCGTCCCGGCACTTCTCTGCCAGCGCCTGCGCGCCCGCGAAGTCGCCGCACGCCAGATAGACATTGACCCGGTTCGCGTTGACGTAGAGCATGCCGCGCGCGACTTCCACGGGCTCGGTGGATTCCTCGAGGATGGAGGCGGCTTCGTCGCACTTCTCCATCGCTCCGCGGTAGTCTCCCGTCTCCTCGAGCATGCCCGCCAGGGAGACGGTCCCCGTCCACCTCGCCTGCCAGAGGCCACTCGCCGCGAGCCATTCGAACTGGGCCCGCGCGTCCATGGTTTTCCCGACGGCGAGAAGTGCGTGGCCGAGCGCCTGCCGCGCGTCCGCCTCCGCCGGCTTGTCTTCAAGTCGCGCGAAGAGCGCCGCGGCCCGCTGGAGGGACGCGGCGGCGCGCGCAAACTCGCCGGTGTGACAGCGTGCCTTGCCCATCCGCAGAAGGGCACGCGCTTCCACCCCCGATTCATCGAGCGGAGCGGCGAGAGAGACGATTCGCTCGCACGTCGATGCGAGGCCTTCCCAGTCCGGCGGTGCTTCCTGGGCGCGCGCAAGCTCTTCGAGCTGTTCCACGCGCGCCCTGAACCGCTCGTCGCCCTGAGACTGGCGCGATTTCCTGCGGCCGGCGCGCTCGTCGTCATCCTGCTCGGTATAGAAGTATGCCAGGGGCACGGAGACTTCGGCGGCGATCTGCTGGAGGCGGTCTGGCTGGGCGAGGGTGGTGCCGGAGAGGTACTGATAAACGAGGGCGCGCGAACAGCCGATTCGATTCGCCAGCTCTTCGATGGACAATCCCGCGCGCTCGACCGCCTTGTGGATGAGCTGTCCCTGCTGGCGGCGTCCGTCGCGCGTGCTGAGGTCCATCGTGACCCTCCGTCGTGGATTATGGGCGGCTGCTCAGGGGGAACGTCCGTCCGTATGCTAGCACGCCAGCCACTGCGAAGTCAAGGTGGAATCTAGTCCCGCTTTACATGTCAGCGCGGCGAGACACGGATGGAGCTCAATCGTGCGTGGCCCGAGCAATCACGCCATGTTCAGCGGGTCGATGTCTATGGTGAGGCCGTGCCGCTCGTTCGACGACAGATCGGCCAGCGCGCGGCGCACGTCGTCCGAGAGCGCCGAATCGGCGGGAGCGCGCAGAACGACGTGCCAGCGGTAGAGCGATTTGAGCTTCGAGAGGGGCGCTGGGGCGGGCCCAATTCGCTCGATCTCCTTCGGCAGGGTCCGCGCGCAGGCGGCGGCAAATGCCTCGGCGCGGCCGCGGGCCGTCTGGGGATTCTCGTCGCTGGAGACGATGTTTGCGAATCGCCGGAACGGCGGGTATTGCAGCTCCTCCCGGAAGGTAATCTCCTTTGCGTAGAAGCCGCGATAATCCTGGTGCGTCGCACTCTGCACGCTGTAGTGGTCCGGGCTGAATGTCTGGATGATGACCTCGCCCGGGTGCACCCCGCGGCCGGCGCGCCCCGCCACCTGCGTCAGGAGCTGGAAGGTCCGCTCGCCCGCCCGAAAGTCTGGCATGTTGATGGAGGTATCGGCGCTCACCACGCCCACCAGAGTCACGTTCGGAAAGTCGAGGCCCTTCGCGACCATCTGGGTCCCGATGAGGATGTCCGCCTCGCCCTCGCGGAACTGCCGCAGAATCCCGGCGTGCGCGCCCTTCCGAGACGTGGTATCGCGGTCCATTCTTGCCACCCGCGCATGCGGGAGGACCTTCAGCACCTCCTCCTCCACGCGCTCCGTCCCGATCCCGAAGCCGCGGATTCGGGTGCCCTTGCACTCCGGGCAGATGGTCGGGGCGGGCCGGCCGTAGTCGCAGTGGTGGCACTTCAGGCTGTTCCACGCCGCATGAAAGGCTAGCGAGACCGCGCAGTTGGGGCAGCGCGCGACATACCCGCAGTCGCGGCAGAGCACGAACTGGTTATAGCCGCGCCGATTGAGGAAGAGGATGGTCTGCTGCCCGCGCCCAAGCCGCTCGCCCATCGCGTCGACGAGTCGCTGGCTGAAGAGCGATTTGTGCTCGCGGAACTCCTCCCGGAGATCGACGACTTCCACGCGGGGGAGCGGCCGATTCTCTATACGGTCCGGCATCTCCAGCAGTGCGATGCGGCCCTGCTGAGCGGCATGGAAGGTCTCGACCGACGGCGTCGCGCTTCCGAGCACCACCGTCGCGCCGGCCAGTCGCGCCCGCTCGGCGGCTACGTCGCGCGCATGGTAGCGCGGGAGGCTCTCCTGCTTGTAGCTCGCTTCATGCTCCTCGTCGAGGATGATGAGGCCGATGTTCTCGACCGGCGCGAACGCCGCCGACCTGGCGCCAACCGCGATTCTCGCGTGGTTCTCCTGAAGCCGCCGCCATTCGTCGTGCCGCTCGCCTTCCGAGAGCCGGCTGTGGAGCACCGCGACCGCGTCCCCGAACCGCCCGGTGAATATCTCGACCACCTGCGTCGTGAGCGCGATCTCCGGCACCAGCACGATGGCGCTCCGCCCGGAATCGAGGCACTCCGAGATCGCGTTGAGGTATACCTCGGTCTTCCCGCTCGCCGTGACGCCGAAGAGGAGGGCGGTGCGGATTGCGGATTGCGGATTGCGGATCGCGGATTGCGGATCGACTCGGAGCATCGCGGCGAGGGCGACGGCGGCGGCGGACTGGCCAGTCGTGAGCGTTGGTGGAGAGGTGAGATGGGCGGGGACGCGGGTGGCGGCGCGGCGGACCGCCACCTGCGTGACAATGACCGCGCCCTTGTCGACCAGCGTCTTGAGCGCTCCGGCTGATGCGGCGGCGGCGGTGAGAAGCTTCTCGGGGAGGACCGGCGTCTCTCCCCGGCGAGTCATCTCCGCGAGAACGGCGAGGATTCGCTCGCCTGCTGGTGATGGCCTTCCCGCGAGAGAATCGACCACGGCTCCGAGCTCATAGGCGCGGGCGGAGCGCGCGACTGTCTTCGCCCGGGATATGCGGCAGGTTTCGGCAAAGAGCTTCTTCTTTATGAGGCCCGCGTAGGCGTTCGTAAATCCGCTCACGCGCGCGCCGTCCCGAAGCGCATCGACCTCCGATTCGCCGCCGAGCCCGCGAAGCGTCTCGATGAGGTGCGCCTGGATCATCGAATCGCCCGCGCTTTCGGCGGTGATTCGCGAGTCCGTCAGCCGGACCGTGCGCACGACGCGCGAACCCATCGAGGCCGGCGCGATGCACCGGACGGCGGCGGCGAGGTCGCAAAGCGTGCGGTCGCTGATCCATTGCGCGAGCGCAGCCTGCTCCTCGCTGAACGTCACCGCCCCTTCGACGATTGCCTCGATGTCCCGAAGCCTCCGCGCAATGGGATCCGCGGTGGAAACACGGCGGCGCAGGAAGACATAGCCGACCTTGTCCTGTCCGCCGAAAGGGACGTGCACGCACGTGCCGATCTGGATGAGATCGCGAAGCTCTTCCGGCACGCGGTAGGTGTAGGTCGGCAGCAGGTCAGGGGCGTCGATGTCCACGACAACGTCGGCGACGTCGATTTCGTCGTACTCCTGCCACAGGCTGCTGGTTTCGTCGCCGCGCGCGCCACTCATCCATCTTCTCCATGCCGCCGGGTTGTTTCCGGGGCGCTGACCGGAGAGTTCATCGCATGGAAGGCGGTTCCCTTCCGGCGTGTGCGGCCAGCCGGAGAAACAAAACGCGCTGCCCACCGTATATGGAGCGTATATGTTCGACAGGATGGGCGCGTTGGAGGCAGTGATGCGATTTCAGGACAAGGTTTGCATCGTTACGGGAGGCGGATCGGGAATCGGGCGGGCTACCTGCGAGCGATTCGCCAGGGAGGGCGGCAGGGTTCTCGTCGTGGACCTCAACGAGGCGCACGGAAACGACACCGTAAAGGTGATCACCGATGCGGGCGGCACGGCGGCGTTCGCGAAGGCTGACGTCGGCAAATCGGCCGAGGTGCAGGCCGCCGTAAAGGCGGCGGTGGACCGCTGGTCGCAAATCGACATTTTGGTGAACAACGCCGCGATGATGACCTTCAAGCGGCTCGTCGAATTGGAGGAAGAGGAGTGGGACCACGTGCTTGCGGTGAATCTCAAGTCGGTCTTCCTCTTCTGCAAGTACGCGATTCCCCACATGACAGACGGGGCCATCGTAAACGTCAGCTCCGTCCATGCGCACGAGACAACCGCCAACGTGATTCCGTACGCCGCTTCCAAGGGCGGCATGGAGGCCTTTGTGCGGGGACTGAGCCGCGAGTACCCGGAAGCGAACCTGCGGGTCAACTGCGTCGCGCCGGGCGCGGTGGACACGCCGATGCTCTGGTCCAACCCGAACGTAAAGAGCGGCCGTGAGAAGATTGAGGGCGACATCGGAAAGCCGGAAGACCTCGCCGCCGCCATCTGTTTTCTGGCTTCGGACGACGCGCGCTACATCGACGGCACGACGCTGGTCGTGGATGGAGGACGGCTGGACATCCTGTGAGACGTGATGCGTGATACGTGATACGTGATGCGTGATGCGTGAACGGTGCCGGCAAGGTTGTGGATCGACCATTTCTGATTGCGAATCGTGACGGTGGATTCTCGATCCTCTCATTTCAGTTCACGAATCACGTGTCACGCATCACTAATCGTTCCTGGAGCGGCGCATGGCTGGATTCATGTTTGCGACCGGGATTGAGAACAGCTATCCCACGATAGCGGGTCCCGATGGCAAGTCAAAACGAGTAGACGAGATGGAGAAGTGCGGCCACTACGAACGGTGGCAGGAGGACTTCCACCTCGTCGAGGAGATGGGGCTGGAGTTCCTTCGTTACGGCCCTCCTATCCACAAGACGTTTATCGCGCCCGGCAAGTACGACTGGAGCTTCGCGGACGAGACATTCCACACGCTCCGCGACCACAGCATCAAGGTGATCGCGGACCTCTGCCATTTCGGGGTGCCGGACTGGATGGAGAACTTTCAGAATCCCGACTTCCCGAAGTACTTCGCGGAGTATGCGCGCGCCTTTGCGCAGCGGTTCCCCTGGGTTCGCTACTACACGCCGGTGAACGAGATATTCATCGCGGCGACGTTCTCGGCCTACTATGGATGGTGGAATGAGCGGCTGACGAGCGACAAGGCGTTCGTAACCGCGCTGAAGCACCTCAGCCAGGCGAACATTCTCGCCATGCGCTCGATCCTGGACGAGAGGGCCGACACGATCTTCATCCAGAGCGAGTCGTCGGAGTATTTCCACCCGGAGAACCCCGAGTGCAAAGAGCTGGCCCACTTCCTGAATCAGAAGCGGTTCCTCTCCCTGGACCTCGCATACGGCTACCCGCTCAACGTCTCGATGTACGAGTATCTGCTCGACAATGGGATGACCCGCGGCGAGTACCACTGGTTCCGCGAGCACCAGGTGAAGGCGCGCTGCGTCATGGGGAACGACTACTACGTGACCAACGAGCATCTGGTCCACGACGACGGCACGACGTCTCCTGCCGGAGAGATATTCGGATACTACGTAATCACGCACCAGTACTACACGCGCTACCGCCTCCCGGTCATGCACACGGAGACGAATATTGCCGAGCCGAACGCGACGCAGTGGCTCTGGAAGGAGTGGGCAAACGCCCACCGCCTGAAGCAGGACGGCGTTCCCATCCTGGGATTCACATGGTACAGCCTGACGGATCAGGTGGACTGGGACACCGCCCTCCGCGGAGACAATGGCAACGTGAATCCGCTCGGCCTCTATGACCTCGACCGCAAGATTCGCCCCGTCGGAGTTCAGTACAAAAAGCTGATCCACCAGTGGAAGAAAATTCTCCCCACCGAAAGCCTCAGTCTCTACGTCAATTTCTGATCCTCGCGTCGTTCCCCAACGGTGCCGTTTGCGCCACCCTCGTACGTGTACCGGAAAGCGCCCGGACGGGCGCCTGCCGGGTTAGGCAACTGCGCGGGGCGTGGAATAGTGAGGAGAGAGCGCTGCCGGACGGCTCACGGTCAGAGCGGCCTGACAGACAATCGCTCCACTCATTGAGATCACTGCGTCACCGGAATCCCGGGGGCTGATAAGGACTGACGAATGACGCCACTCGAACCCGCGGCCGTTACCTCAGCGCGCGAGCTGACCCTGCACGGCTTGCTTACATACGCCGCCTCACGGGGCGGCTCGGACCTGTTTATCAAGGCAGGGGCGCCGCCGGCCATCAAGGTGCACGGGCGGATTCAGCCCACCACCTTCCCCGCGCTGGACGAAGAGGACGCGCGACGCCTCGCCTACGAGCAAGTGGGGGCCGACCAGAAGTCGCACTTCGAGAAGGAGCGCGAGCTGAACCTCTCGTTCACGGTGCCGGACGTGACGCGAATCCGCCAGAACATCTACCAGCAGCGGAACACGGTCGCGACGACGTGCCGCCTGATTCCGCTCAAGGTGAAGTCGCTTACGGACCTCGGCATCGAATCGAAGGCGATTCAGTCGCTTACGGAGATGCACAATGGACTCGTGCTCGTAACGGGACCGACCGGCTCCGGCAAGTCTACGACGCTGGCGGCAATGATCGATTTCCTGAACGAGACTCGCCACGCCAATATCATCACCATCGAGGACCCTATCGAGTACGTGCACCCGGACAAGAAGGCCATCGTGAGCCAGCGCGAGGTTGGCATCGACACGCACAGCTTCAACGAGGCGCTGAAGCAGGTCCTGCGGCAGACGCCGGACGTGATTCTCATCGGCGAGCTGCGCGATCTGGACACGCTGAATGTCGCGCTGCAGGCTGCGGAGACGGGCCACCTGGTGTTCGCGACGCTGCACACTTCGAGCGCGGCCGAGACCCTCGACCGAATCTCGAACATGTATCAGCCGCACGAGCGGGCGATGCTCTGGCTCCGCCTGTCGGTCTCGCTTCGCGGCGTGGTTTCCCAGAAGCTGCTCCGGCGCGCCGACGGGACCGGCCGAATCGCTGCGCAGGAGATCATGGTCGTCACGCCCACCATCTCCAAGCAGCTCGAAGACGGGCAGTCCGCCGACCTCTATACAGCGATGCGGCAGGACGGCACGGAGGGCTACTGGGGCATGCAGACGATGAACCAGTGCCTGGACCGCTATGCATGCGACGGCGTTATCACCGAGGAAGAGGCGATGCTGAATGCCGGTAATTCGGCCGAGCTAAAGCAGATGCTGCGAAGATCGGCGCATACGCGCCTCGAGCTGGTCGAGTTGGCGGCATGATGCGCGCGGGATGGAGGAGGAGGACGACGATGGAGCTGAAGATGGACTGCGACTGCATGGAGGAGCACTGCCGGGTGGGTGCCTTCGAGGTGTCGGAGGTCTGGTCGGGCCGCGAGCGGGACCAGTCGATGCGGATCGACCTCTGGCGCTGCATGGAGTGCCATCGATACTGGCTGCGGTTCAGCCAGGTGGACGAATCGAGCCCGTCGTATGGCAAGTGGTATCGGGGCGCGATAGAGCCGGAGCAGGCGGTGGACCTCACGGAAGAGGACGCCAGGGCGCTGCTGTCGTCCCTGCCGTGGCACTTTTATGGCGGCCCCTATTATCGCACGTCCGGCGAGTTCGCGAACGGGCCGATTCCGCTAATGAGCGGTCCCGTGGAGCTCGCGCGGGCGGCGTGACGGGGAGGCCCAACGGCCCTTCACCCCCAACCCCCTCTCCCAAAAACAGGAGAGGGGGCTTTTCGTGCGTGGCGGGGGCGAGTTGGGTTGGACCCCGGCGGCTGGGGCGCCCGCGGCCCGCCGGCGGCTGGAGGCCCGCGGCCCGCCGCCGCGGGCACTGTTCGTACATGAGGCAAATCGCTTCGAATCGGCGTCGCCCCTTTTTCCGCGTCGCCGTTGACGTCATTCTGAAGCGAGCCTAAGCGAACTGAAGAATCTGGCATCTCACGAGGAGTGCGACCGAGCCGGCATCGATTCGCGAGTGAATCAATGCCGGGCTTGTTTTCGCTTGCTGGCGGACGCGCATCCATCCGGGGTTGAAACCCCTCTCTACGAGACGAAAGCCACCTTCGTGGCTTACTCTTCGGATGCGCCCGGTCGCGACTGGTTGTCAAGGGGCGCTGATCACGCGATTCCGCTCCTGCGTACAGCTCGATGGGAGCTTCCTGGTCTCGCTTATTATCGTGTGCTCGGAAAATGGTTGGCGTCCGGATTGGGTACCGAGACGGCGGTCATGTACTCCGGTCCAGCTTGTCATGTACGCCAGCTACCCATTGGGAGCCGTTCACGACTGTGATTGCAATCCAGCACACGTCTGAGCATGTGACGATTAGCAGATATATGTCTGCTATTTAGGATGGACGCAACCAACGGGCGGAAAGTTCCCGGAAGGACAGAAATGTTTCGGCGTATTCGATTCGATTGAAGTTTTTGCGTGGATAACCAGCCCGTCGATTGTGGTACTAACGGTCGACACGAACCCATGGCCGAGGGACCACAACCGGCGGTGCAACCCCTCCCCATCAGGCAGCAGGCGCCAGCCAATCGCCGCAGGGACCGATCAGTGCCGCATCGCGGCCTGCTTCTGCTCCAAAAGGTCGACGAGGTCGGCGAGGGACATTCGCGGGCCGCCCAACCCAGCCATGACGCTCATGCCAGGCATACCGGGTCCGAAATTGCCGGGGTTCTGGCCGGGGAATCCGGAGCCCTGGCCAGGCTGTCCGGGTCGGCCCCCGAATCCCGGCTGTCCAGGCCGCTGGCGGTCAAAGCCGTTGGGCTGGCCAAAGGGCGGACGCGGCGTATCTTGAGCAGAGCCAGGGTTTGGCGCCTGTATACCCGGCTGCGGCGCGCGCTCGTCGGGCTGGCCGGGAGGTAAAGGAGGGCTGCCGAACGGCTGGGGTTGTCCATTTGGCGCGCCCGGAAAGTTGGGGCCGACGCCGAAGCCGCCAGGCGGCATGGG
>Ga0207667_10000306_pt1 | contig 67953 bp, 107 predicted proteins | sample KBSCornC52_FD_184301 | JGI IMG/M metagenome (GOLD analysis project Ga0207667, IMG submission 184301) | Corn rhizosphere microbial communities from Kellogg Biological Station, Michigan, USA - KBS Corn C5-2 (SPAdes) (version 2) | ecosystem: Host-associated > Plants > Roots > Rhizosphere > Soil ... | reverse complement strand
CCACGACGTCGTCATGGGGTGCCTCCGGCGGTGCGCGCGCGCAGGTTCCACAGCCGACGTGCCTCTTCCTCTCCGTCGCCGGCCCAGGGGCCCATTGCGCCGCAGGGGTCGCACTCGAACTGGGCGCCATCTTCCCCGAAGTCGACGCATGAGACGCGAACCGTCCCGCCGCAGAAAGGGCACGGAAGCAGACCGCCAGCCCGCCGGACGACCGTCTCCGCTTTCGCGGTCGTCTCGGTACCTTGAGACGCTGCAAGGTCGCGTCGCCCGGCGGGTTCCTGGTCGGTGGCCCCGGAGGCCGATGGCGCCGCCGACTGCGCGATGCCGTTCCCGGGGACCTTTCCCTCAGCCGACGTGCTACGGACGGGGGCAGCAACGTCCCCCGGTCCACCGTCGGTCGTGCCATGGGAAATTGCGCCCCCGGCGTCCGATTGCTCGGCGCCTCTCTCCGCCGGGCCAGCGGCATCCTTCTCCCCGCCGGGGGCGTTCTCGGGAGTCGAACCCGACTTTGCGGTGTCACCAGACCTCGATGAGCGAGGCGGAGTTGAACCGCCCTTATCTGTTGCGGCGGCGGCTCGCAGAGGAGCGCTTTCCGCCTCGACGCGCTCGACGATGTCGAAGTCGCCTCGGTTCCAAGCCTCACGGTTCCCGCGCGGCCCGCGGACCACGATCCCTTCGCCCGGGCGATAGCGCGAGTAGGTGTTCTCGTCGTTCGGGACGTCGGGACCGCTTCGGCCGATGACCTTCCAGGGATCGACCCCAGGCGCGGGGACCGGCACCGCAGAGTCACCATCGACAGGCGCTCCTTGTCCACCGGCCCCCGCGGTCGATCCTTCGTGAATCCGATTCCGCAGTCGCACGGTGACGTTGATGACCGTATCTCCGTCGCCCCTCGGGTCGTAAGTGTTCGCGCGGCTCATTCGTCGATCCTGATGGTGCAGCCCTTGAAGACGTACCCGCAGCCGACGGCACCCTTGACCGGATTGCCTGCAGGACCGCTGGCCCGGAACCCAGTGCAGAGCGAATCGCTATCGCTGCACGAGAACTCGTAGCCGCCCGTGTGGATGTCCGTGTAGCCAGCGGCTCTCAGAACACGCTCCGTGCGCGGGCCGTCGGAGCAACCATGGACGGCGATGAACACGACCACGACGAGCGTGAGCGCGAACAGCAATGCCGGCTTCATGGCAAGCTCCGCAAGATGGCCTCGCACTCGGCGGCCGACTTCGACGAAGCCGCGCACGCCTCGGCGGCCTTTGCCTTCGCGGCGCTCTTCTCGGTGTCTCTCTTGGTGTCGGCGATGTAACAACTCCTTCCGACGACCACCAGAAGAACGACGCCGACCACCAGCGCGACGACGATCGAAACGATCGACACGTTCTCTCCCATCTCGACGACGCTCATCCCGTCCTCCGTGATCCATGGCTCAGCCAGCGTCCCCACGCGGCGGCGATCCAGTCGTCCTGCAGCTCCCGCATCTCCTCGCGCGTCTTCCCGGCGAACGACCCGCGGCGCTCCGTGACCGCCTTGTGATGGCCTCGGCAGATGGGCACCGCCGTGGCGTCGGGCGCCTTCAGAGCGATCCCCGGCTTCGGGCCGGCGTGGTGGGCTTCGATCGGCCCCATGCACGGGCCGAGATCAGCCGCGCAGCAGGGCTCGCCGTGGAGCCACTGGAGGAAGGCCGGATTGCTCTGGGCGGTGTCCAGTCGGCGGGGCCGACGGGCGCGGATGTAGCTACGCCGGTGCTGCCCGTCCTTCAGCGGGGACTTCCGAGGCGTCGGCTTCGCGAACTTGAAACCGACCGTCGTCACAACGCCCCCGCGATGACGGCAAGAGCAACGATCAGCATCGTCAGCGCCGTGTCAGCCAAACGAAGTCGCCATCCCCGCGGCTTCGGCGTCCCCAGCACCCAGTCGCGCACGGCGATCACGCCGCCGGCCACAAAGCACAGGATCAGGCCATGAACAGTCACTGGACAAGCTCCAGGCGTGGCTTCTCAGTTCCTTGCGCCGGCGCCTCCCTGTTGAGCCGCGTAACGGCGTAGGGCGCTGTCTGACGAGCGAACGCCCACTGCTGCGTGTCGATGAAGTCCGCGACCAGGCGGAACACCTCGGGGGTCGGAAGCTCTTTGATTTGCGCTGACAGCTCGCGGGCGCGCTGCTCCAGAGATTCGCCGGTGATGTTCGCCGATGGCGCCAGGGGGGCACGCTCGGGGTCCATGGCAACGGCCCAGGCCCTGACGAAGGACGCAAGCGCCCGTGGCGGAGCCCCGTGATCGCGACGGAGAAGCTCCAGCGCCCTGTTCAGCGCCGTGACGGCGTCCGAGAACGCGGCGCCGCGCTCGGTTCCGATCGGCACCTTCGAGGCGCACGTCAGATCTTCCATGGCGGTCGCGGCTGCGTCGTGGATGCCGCTCACGCTTCACCGCCCCATTCCGCGTCCTGCCAGGCGTCCAGCAGTTCCCCGAGGCTCGGCCGCCGCGCCGGCTGGTCGATGCACGGGCCGTTGTACCCGCCCAGCTGCGTAACCTCGTCGCTCGGGGCCTCCAGCAGCTCGCGCTCGATCGTCAGGTCATCGGCGAGCGGGCCGACCGGAAATGCACCGACGTCGTTCACTTGGCGCCCCCCGCGGGCGGCACTCCGACGCACGCCAGGATGTCGGCACGGTCCATGCGGGTGAAGTCACGCACGCGAATCCCGATCCTCGTCGCGTGGCGGGCCTCAATGGCCATCCCCTCAGACACGTGCTCGCCCACCATCCACAGCTCGTCGCACTCCTCGATAAGCCGCAAGTCAATGGCCAGGCCGCGCTCCCGCATCGTCTCGGGCCACTGGCCGGTAAGGATGATCCAGTCAGCGACGGGTGCGATGTCGCAGTGCTGTGCCAGCCAGCCGACCCACTCGGATGCCTTGACCCGATTCGCCTCTCGGTCGCTCGACAGTTCGTGAGCAACGTAAACGACCTTCACAGCCCCACCGCCATCGAGACGGCGATCCCAGCCGCCACCGCGAAGCAGACCCAGGCCAACGCCCACCAGGCCACGTTCGCCCTCCGCTGACGGGAGCGGGCCTTTAGCTCAAGAGGGGGCGGGTAGAGGACCACTGGTTCGAAGCGGGTCATCGCATGTCCTCGATCAGCCGCTGCACGACAGCCTGCTGGTCGCGTGGCATACCGAGTACCACTTGCCGGTCCAGCCAGTCTCGGACGTGCTGCAAACCCTGTTCAGTAAGCGGCGATGGAGTGCCATCGAATCGCGCAAGCTGACGTTTCGCATCGGACAGCATCCGTTCCGCATCGTCGAGGTCGCTTTCGCAGCGCAAGACCTGCGCTTTCGCGCGGTCGACCTTCTCGTGCGCCTCGGCTCTCGTCACGCCGCGCTCCTTTCCTCGTTCGCCTCGTCCGCCGACTCGCCCGGCACCTCGACCACCGCTGCCGACGCCGCCAAGATCGCCTCCGCCAGCTCCGGGAACTTCCTCCGGAACGATTGCCTCGCGTCACATACGGTCGATGCGTCCACCTCGAACATGGCCGCGATCTCCGGCCCACTGAACCCCGAGGCGTGGAGACGGAACCAGGCTTCGTGACGGGCAGCGACGACCGTCTGGTATCGCATCTTCGATCGGACGTACTTCGGGTTGAGGTTGTGAGCCTCGGCCACGGCGTCCACCATCGCCCACGCCGTCTTTGCCATCGGGACGACGCGGACTTGATCGGGGAAGAGGCGGCCGATCAACTGCTCGACCGCGCCACGGAGCCCGAGGGCGTTGATGTCCTTGCGGAGCCTTGGGGCTTGGCGAGCCCATTCCAGATCGGTCATGGGGTGCTCCTGGCCAGGTCCAACTTCAGCTTCTCGACCCCATCGCGCATGTGCCGGGCAGCCATCTCGATTCCGCCCACCTCACAGACCGCAGCCAGCCAGCGAACGACCGCGGCGTCATATGCGCGCTCGTCGCCATCTGCGATCGACCGGTCAATTTCGTCATAGACAAACTTCCGGCGAGCTGCTGCGCGACGCTCGATCCTAGAAGCCTTCTCCTCTAGGTAGCCGATGACGGCCCGAACGTTCTCGGACGACACCCGCGGGGCGCTCACGCCGCACCTCTCGCATCCCCCGTCACGGCGGGGAGCGCCGCCAGGGCTTCGCGCGTGTTCCAAAGCCGCTGCGCCTCGACCCCGGCGAGGTGAGTACGCGGGCCAATCGCCTTGCAGCCGTGGCACTTGAAGGCCACGCGACGAATCGGCTCTGTCACGGTATGCGTTCGAACGTCTGTCCCGCCGCAGAACGGACACGACCTGAGTCCGAACGCATCCTGAGAGGGGGCAGGTGGCACGGGCGCCCGGGTGGCTTCTTCCTCTTGTGCTCGGCGCTGATGTGCCTGAACGCCGCACAGCTCGTCGAATCTGTCAGCAGCTTCCGAACTGTCCCGCGCCCGGGTGGCGGCGTATGCCTCGAAGGCATCGACAAGCGCGTCGCACGTCTTCGTGTGCTTGCTACCGCCGCCACCTCCGCCGCCACCAAGGTTGCACGCCGCAGACTCACCGGCGTCGTATCCGATTCGCATGGCCGCGTGAACGGCGAAGCGAATCGAGCGCCTCGCATCCCCGCTCGGCTCGGCCTGGACCAGGGCAGGCTCCAGGATGTCGTACTCGCCGGCATCCCATTCGCTGCCACAGCCAAGGAACGGTCCTGTAATTTGCCGAGGGGCGCCGTCTACGGATCCTCCGGTGCGCATGTCACGCGCGCGGCGGATCCACAGGCCAGGTACCCGAGCGACACTCGGCCCGCTTCGTCCGACAACGCGGAACCGGGTGGGCTCGGCCTGGGTGGTCGGATCAGGCGACTTCTCGGGCGCCGTCTTCGCGTCGGCGGCGCTCAAAACGCACCCCCAACCCCGCGCCGTTCGTGGGCCGCGTTCAAGTTATCGAAGCGGAAACTTGATCCCAGCGTTCGTAAAAACATCGCCACCTCTGCCTCCGGAAGGTTCGCGCCTCGAATCGGTCCCGCTTCGACGCCGACGAGATTGTCTAGATGCCCACCAACGGCGGAACGAGACCGATTCCAAGCGCGAACGAATGTATTGGGCATCTAGACGGGTCTATGAGAACCCGATTTCCCGTCACCCGTCAACTGTTTTTTGCGATGGCGGATACTTTTTTCGAAGCCGGCTCGTTCGCTCGCGGCGCTGCTCGCTGTGGTCCGTGACGCGGCGATGCGCGGCAGTCGTCAAGTAGTGCGTGGGCCGCCACGATGTCTTCGGGACGCGTGTGGATGTAGAGGGAGGTGGTAGTCGGCTGGGCGTGGCGGAGAATCGCCTGGATCGCCGGCAGCGGGGCCCCTCTTCGAGAGAGTCGGGACGCCAGGGAGTGACGACAGTCATGTACCCTCGGACGGACGTCTCCGGGTGCTGCTTTCAGGCCGAGTTTCTTCGAGATCCGACGGAACTCTAGATAGAAGGTGGCATACGAGAATGGATTCCCGTCTGGCTTGCGGGCGAACACATACGGAGATCCTTCGACACGCGGGAGGAGTTTCAGGGCTGCGATCGAACGCGGAGTCAGGTAGGCGGTGCCACTGCGCTTCCCCTTCGTCTCGGCCCACGAAACCTGGACTGTCCGCGCCTTCACGTCGATCTGATCCCAGCGAAGGAGGCGAATCTCCTTGTGCCTCATGCCCGAGTCGATCGCGATCATGAAGAAAACCGACAGCCTCAGCGAGGCTGCCTGGAGGAACCTCTCTTCGTCTTCAAGGCTAAATTCTGTCTCCCGCTTCGGCCGGGACCGCTCCGGCTTGGCTCTCTCGAACGGGTTCGAAGCGATTCGACCGTCAGTGAGCGCCCAGTTCATCATCGCGGTAATGCGCGTCAAAATCTGGTTACGCGTGCTGGGTGCGAGTTTCTGGACGTCGTCACGGTCGCGAAAATCTGACCAGTGCATAGCCTTCAGGTCGACTATCCGCATCGCCCCGAAGGTCTCGAGCGGCCGGAGCATGATGGACACCGCCGTGCGCGGCCACGTCTCATTCTTCGGGAAGGTCCGTCGGTACCGATCCCAGAGCGCCGCGAACGTAAGGTCGACGTCTACTATCCGTCCCGTGGCGCCAGACAGTAGCTCGATCGTCTTGTGCTGCTGCTGGATGGTCTGCTGCTGGTTCTCGATTGTCTGGGCCTGGGATCGCAGGACGACAGCCAAGGTATCCCCGGGTGAGAACTCGCCCGCGACCTTGCCCCCATCGCCGGTCACAGCGGCACCGCCTGCGCGCTTACCTGCTCGGCAAGTTCCCTCGAAGAGGACACCGGGCCCGCGAGCGCCGCCAGGCCATCGCCCGCGCTGTCAACCGCACCCTGCATCGCGCTACGAACAAGCCAATCGCAGAGTGCAGTCCGTGCATCCGCCGCGTGCGCCAGAAAAATGACGCTCTAATGATTGCGTCAGGTTACGAGTCTGGTCATAGGGTGTAGTGCCCACGATGTCCCGGCCGGAGATTACGACTTTGTGACAGTTTCGTTTCTACAAATTACATTGTGGGAATTTGTAATACTGTGTCGGTTGCATCGGTAGCCAGCGTCATTCGTTGACCAAAAACAAACGCTTACGGCGTATTGCCGTAGCGCCGGAATTTCCCAGGCCGATTTCGTCCCAGCCGACCGCAGCCAGGCGATTTGTTGTATTCCGGAAAGGTGCCCGCCGGCTGGATCAGGTACCGGCGCGGCCTGTGGTTCAGGTGGCGAATCGCGTCCGAATGTTCTTGAAGTGCGCCGCCCTCGCCTCGCGTTCACGTATCGCCCGCGCCACGCCCCGGGGCTCCGTCCGCTTCGCTGCGCATGTCTCACACGTGATCGCGCGTGGCGTGTTCGCGTAGACGAGCTCGGTCCCGCGGGCGCCGCACATGGCGACGTCGGTTGCGGGGGCGGCGCGGCAGTGGCGGATGGGCGAGGCGGGACGGGTCATTGCTGCTCGTCTTCCAGGATCATGAAGTTCGGGGGGCCGGGGACGCGGACGCGGACTTTTATGGTTTCCTCCGTGCGTCGATGACCTGGTGAATGAACGCCACGAGAATTCCGACGAGGTAGAACACGAGGCACGCGATCGCAGCGCGGAGGATCGGCAGCGGGTCTCCATGCGGCGTCACGCGCAACCACCTACCTGCCATTGCACCAAACGTGCACGCAGACAAGACGACGACGATGCAGTAGATCCTGTAGAAGGTGTTCATGGCTTCAGCCTCACGTCGAACCGCTCCAGGATGGCGTCGGCGTCCTCTTCGAAACTCGTCGCCTTCGACCACTTGCCTTCTAGGTGTGCGATCAGGGCGTCGCGGACCGTCGGATATGGCGCCGCGGGCTTCCCGTCGAATGTGAAGTAGTCGCGTCGGCCGTCGGGGTGCTCCAGTGCGAAGCGGTCGGGCGGGATGCTCGGGTCAGCCTTCACGCTAAACCCGACCGCTCCATAGGCCACCGCCGCTGACGTGGGAACGCGGAGCTTGAACTTCAGTTCGTCGCTCATCCCCACGCCTCGAAAATCGCCTTCGGGTGCTCCGCGCACGCCCGCGCCAGGTCCGCGAAGGCATCCCGCACGCCTTCTAGCGAGCCCCATCCGTTCTCTGGTTCAAGGGCGCGGAACTCCGCTTCACGCGCTGTGTCGTTTGCCACGTCCAGCGCGCGCACCACGATAGGCAGCGCCTCGGATGCGGGCCACCCGAACAGGCGACCCCACGAACGCTCGGCGTATCCCGCCCGGGCATCCCGCGCGACGACGTCAGAGCCGATGCACAGGTCCACGATAGAATTCACGTTGTGCGTGATACCGCTGCGGCTCCAGACGGAGTCACGCTCGCGTCCGCAGTAGTCACAGGCGGGTCGTTTTAGGGACAGATCGAAACTCATGGTTGCTCCTTGAAAAACGGCCGTCTCTCCGGCCTGCCACGCCTTCGCCTTTAACCGTCGGTGGTGCTGCTCTCCGTTACCGCCGTTGGGGCGCCTCTTCTGGGGCGTTCTGCATCCCGCGATCGTCGTGCGGGCAGTGACCCGACAGTCGTTCGGTCCCGGGTGTCAGCTCTCGCGCCGGTCCGGGTCCCCGTGGGCTGTCGATCCCACGTTCGAACTTGATTCGTCCCCAGGCGACCGGCGCGTGACACCGCGGGGTGGGGGTTGTGCCGCGCCGGCCGCCATGGGAGCGAAAGCTTCAACTTGTTGCGCGCGGGCTTGCCTTGTCCGCCTTGGCCCTGGCGATAACCGTCCGCCGCCGCATCCTGGTCATGCCGAGTTTGGCCACGCGGATAGCCTGCCGGCCAAGTTTCGAGTCGAGCGGTACTGCCGCCGACCGGATGCACCGCAACTGCTCGCCATCCTCGAACTCGACGAGGACGGTTTCATCGCCGACGTGCTGGATGAACTCGCCCTGCTTGTCCTTGGTCAGCGCGGGACGGGCGACGATTCGACAGGGCCGGCCCTTGTAACCGCTCGGTGCTGAGTTTCGGAACACGCGATCGAAGGTCATGCCGCCTCGTTGGCCATGCGGATCGCCTCGGCCCGTTCCTCGGCCGTGAGCTGGTCGGCCGTCTTGCCGTTGAACCATTCGCCGACAACCCCCTCGCCAAGCTTCGCCTTGGCAACGGCCGCCTTGACGTCGGCGACGGTCGTCTCTTCGAGGATCTTGATCCGCGCCAGCGCATCCTCGACCTGCGGGCCCGACAGAGCGATCAGTTCGTCCACGCCAAACCACTTGCAGACCGTTCCCTCTTCGAGTCGCGCGCCGAAGATGGCTTCGCCGAGGGCCTTCCGCTGCTTCGACGTGGACATGACGATGCCGGTGGCAGGCGTCGGTGCCGTCTTCGACATCGACTGCGCCGCTGGCTTCTCCTCCGCCTTCACCTCGCCCGTCTTCGGGTCGTGCTCAGGCTCGTCCTCGGCGGGGACAGTGACCACTGCGGGTTTTCCTAGGGACATCCGCCGCCCCTGGTTTCCATCCTCGGACCCCGGGACGGGAGCCGCGGGCATGTCGATATCCAGGGAAGGAGCGATGCCGGCCTCCGACCGGGAATCAAGTGCGATCGCCCGGGACAGGTCTTCGATCGAAGCCGGCGCCATCTTCGAGGCGCGGCGGAGCACCGTCTTCTTGGCCATCTCGTCGTAGTCCGTGACCCACGGGCCGTTGTTCCCGGTCTTCGACCGCTTCCGGATGGCCTCGATCTCGACCTTGCTCATCACGTCGAAGTGATAGCCGCCGCCCTTGTACCGGAAGATCGCGTATGCGAAGGTCATCTCGCCCGGGTCCTCTTCAAGCGTCGGCTTGTGGACCAACTTGTCCTCCAGGCCGAATTCGTATTCGAACTCGTCCTTGCTGTAGACGACACGCGCCGAGATGGACTGGATCTCGTTCGACTGCCTGGCGAGTTTGAGAAGTCCCTTGTAGCCGACGATCAGCGTGCAGATCGTCCGGTTGTTCTTGTTGTCGCGGAACGGGATCAGGTAGGCGTGCCCGAGTAGGCCATCGGGCTCCAGACCAAGCTGGGCGCACTGGAACAGACACCCCAGGACGCTTTCCTGCGTGCAGGCCAGCAAGTCAGGATTCCGCTGGAGCGTAGTCACGCAGATCCGGATCATCCGGCCCACATCGACGTGCTTCGGAAGCGCCATCTGGAGTTGCGGTTTCAGCTTGTCAAGCAACTCGCGGAACGTGTCGATCGGGCGTGTCTTTCCGACCGCCTTGCTGTCCGTCTTCGCCAGGCCAGTGCTCGCTGGCGGTGCTGCGTTCGTCGCGCTCATGATTGTTCGATCTCCTTCGGCAAGCGTTTTTCGGACAACTTCGAAACCTTCCGCATGGTCACTGCGCCGGCAGCTTCCAACTCGGCGGCAAGCTCGCGCTTCGCTGCAGCGCCCTTCCCCTGGCCAGCTGCTTTCGCCACGGCATCGTCGAGCGCGCTGGCGCTGACCTTCAGGACGGACGCCATTTGTTCCGGCTCGGGCAACCGCGCCTGGATGATGTCCCAGGCTTTCGCGACGTCGATGTCGCGGCCGGCGTTCTCTTCGACGATCTGCAGCGCCGTCCCATCTCCAGAATCCTGCGGCCCACAGTTGACGACGTGCAGTCGGATGGCCTTGACCGCCTCGTCGGCGACCTTCTCGAGTAACCTGGCCTGCCGGTACAGGCTCACGACCTCCGCCGACGACAGCGCCGTCAGGTCTGCCGGTGGGTCGCGGAGCAAGGCGACCGCCTCGCGGGCCTTTGCCGCCACAGCTGGGCAAGAGTGCGAGCGCGGGCACGTCTCGCAGTGCCGTCCCGTGCTGTACGTCGTCTTGGCCAGCTGGGCGCGCAGACGGGCAAGCCACTGGTCAACCACGTCGGCCGTGATGACGTAGGTCTCGATATCCTGCGCCCGAAGCCAGACCACGGACGCGGTGACCTTGTCATAGCGCCCCATGTTCACGAGGCAGGCCGCATACCCGGCGAGCTGGTGATAGTGGTCGCCGTCCACCCTGCCCGTCTTCCAGTCCAGGATCGCGGCTTCCCGTTCGGCAGGCTGCGACCGAAGGTCGACGTGGCCCGTCAACTTGAAGCCGTCGAACGTACTGCCGACCTCGACCTCCGTCTCCGCGTCCACGAAACTCGGCGCCAGCACGCCCCATGCTTGCTTGCCGTACCAGGCGATGCGACCCAGTTCGTCCCGGTTGCATGTCCACCGCTGTGCGATCGCGTCCAGGTCAGCGGCATGGCCCGTAACGACCGCCTCCATGGCCTCGTGCGCGGCGCTTCCCAGGTCGGCCGCCTCGTTGCGTGCGTCGATCTGCAAGTCACCGTCCAGCGACGGAGCACAAGCGAATAAACGAGGAAGACTGGAACAACGGATAGTTCTCATCCCCCGGCCGCCTTCCCGCGTATCGCACCTCTGACCTTCGCTCGTTTGAGCAGGTTCAACATTGGAATCGGGTCGTTACGGGCATCGAACTTGTCGAACGGACTGGACAGTTCACGGCCGACTGACTCGCAGCACATGCCACCGCGAAGCAGAAACAACGGGCACTCCCCGCACGACCAGCCAACGCCAACGCCGGTTCTATGCTGGTAATTTGCGCACAGTGCGCATGATTCTGCGTCGACAAAGAACGATTCGCTGTCGGCGTTTCCATGCTCGGACAGTTCAGTCCCGTCAACAATCAGCCCATGCTTCTTCAAGTTGATCTTTGTCAGGCCCTCCCACTTACGAATCGAATGGTCAAGCGCGTCTGCCTTGCTGACCTGGTCTGCGGGCACTGGATAGAATTCCACCTTCCACGTCTTGAGACTCACCGTCGCCCCGCCTTCCTGGCCTTGGCCGCCCGCCGCGCCCGGAACCTCCGCAACTGCGCCCGCGTCATCTTTCCCGGCGGGCGTCCCGGTCCACGGCGAACAGGCGTTGTCATGCCGTCCAGGTACGCCAGGGCGTCGGTCAGCGCCTTCGCTCGAACGGCGGTCTCGATTGCTAGGATGTGTCGGTCGATGGTGGTCACGTGGTCGTCTCCTTGTTGGCGGGCGGGCTGCCTAGTCGTGCTCGTACGACTCGACCTCAAACCCATCCCGCGTTGCCGTTACCTCGGCGTGATCACCGAAAGCGCCCTTCATCATCTCGTCGTCGAGCAACTTGAAAAGTTCGGCGCCCGACTTCTTGGCAGCCGCGAGCGGACCATTGCCCATACTCCATGGGTCAATGAACCCATTCTCTTCGTCCTCGTCGTCCTTCGGCGCCAGGGCCGCGTCGGTCGGCTTCGCATACCAGTCATGCACGCTGAACACGCAGGCGTCTCCGTCGTTGAAGTACGGCGTGTACTGCTTCCACTTGATCGCCTGAATCTCGGGATGGGCGACGAAGAACTCCGCGAATCCGACCTTGACCAGGTCCTTGAATGTAGCCTTTGCTGCCTCACGGGCGGCGGTAAGCTTGTCGTTGCTCTCCTTCAGTGACTCGAACATGTGTCAGTCCTCCATTGCGATCGTGCGTTTGTGTTTGACCGGCCCGCCGAACCACGCAGACATGGGAAGTTCAGCAAGGCAGCGCTCCAGGGTCGGGATGAACCCGAGATCTTCGAAGACGTGCTCTTCGGCGACGTCGCGAGGCGAGTAGGTGCGACCGGCGCTGTTGGTTCGCGTGGCGCCGAAGATGCGCTCTACCAGGAAGCAGCCGAAGGCGTTGTGCAGCAAGGCCCGGTGCCGTACATCAGGGATCGCGATCTTCGTGCTGTCGATGAAGTCGTGGATGTCCTGGTAGTCAGCTGGTTCTCCTCCGTGCCTCCGCGCCGAGTTCCTGGCATGCCGGAACGGCTTCACGACTGGCCGTCCTTGGCAGCAGGCCGCATCGGATCTGTTGGTTTCTCGCTACGTGCGCTGTACTCGTCGAGCGCCTGCAGGACGACGCGCGCGAGCCCTTCGGTCAGGCTCTCCAGCGCGAACGGCGCCAGCCCCATGACCCCGGGATGTCCCTTGACCGCCTGCAGGCGGCCGCGGAGGTATTCCCGAACGACGTCACGTGTCAGTCCCTGCGCGAACGGGTCGGTGGACAGCGGGCGGTTGTCGGACTCGTCGCTCATGGCCTATGTGCCTCGATCAGGGCGGTCCGAAGCGAGTCGGCTTGTTGATCGAGTTCCGCGATCTTCTTGTCGCGCTTCTCGCAGCCATCGCAGATGGTTCCCCAGCCGTCGTCCTCTGCGAGCACGAACGATCCGACGCCGAAGACGAGAAAGGCGGCACCCGAAAGGATGGCGACAGTTACGGAAACTGCAGCACAGGCGGCGATGGCACCTGACTTTGCCTCGGGCAAGTAGGCGGCAATGCCGATCGACGCGACCAGTGGAACTGCAGACAAGACCGCACGGCGAAGCCACTTCAAAGGCCGACTCAGTTCGTGCTTCACGACGCCATCCCCTTCCGCCGCAAGTGCGGCTCGCAGTCCGGTATCAGCGAGGCGACGTCCTCCTCGGACACGCCGAACTCCTGCCCCAGCAGTTTCAAAGCCGTCACCAGAATCGACAGCGCCGCGTCGGGCTCTTCGTTCCCGACCATCGCCATCACTCGGACCGTGAGGGTGGCGCGGCGTCGGGTGTCCGATGGATCGGAGGGGACGTGGGTGGCGGGCGTTGGTTTCGCGCTCACGGGCCTTCTCCGATCGGCCTGATGTTCAACTCGCCGTTGTCAGCTACCAGGCCGGCTAAGATGGCGACGCGACGGGACGCTCGGATACGCTCTCGTTGCTCGTCTGCTGTCAGATCACCCCACTGACACGTGTTCCCCCATCGACATGCCGCTGACACCTGAAAGTTCGACATGAATTCATTCCAACCGCCGGGGTGAATCAGAGCGTGGTGATCGTGGTCAAGTGCGAGCCCGGGGCCGTGCTCCTCGTCGTGATCATTCGGGTCACCTCCGATCAGAACGTGACCCAGTTCGTGGATCAGATCGCTTGCAAGCTCGCCGTCATCGCTGGCGGTAACGACCAGGTCGGCTACGCGGCCGATCACAATTGGGCCTCCGGGCCAGCACATGTCACCCCATGACGGACCGCCGGAGTAATGCTTCTGGGGATGCGCTTCGGTCACCTCGTCACGCGATGTATGAACCACCGTGTCGACCCCGTAGCGCCTAGCCAGCGCGATCACGGCACGCACGCGCGGACCGTATTTGCGGCCTACGGTAAGCTTTCTCACGGCAACCTCCCCTGGTACGTCTCGAGCCATCTCCGAGCCCCGTCGCGTTCGCGCGCCAGTTCGGGCGACACCTTCCCGGCTGTCTCAGCCAGTAGGCCGGCGATGTGCGAGGCGGCCTGGACCAGCTCTTCGCGGGCGGCCATGCTCTCCTCGCATGAGCACCGCTCGGGCTTACGGGTCTTCTCCGGCTTCGGGTCACCTGGATACTTCGAATGGAAGGCACACAGCCGACCAAACCGACACGCGCATTGCGGTGCCGTGGTATCGATTCGCGTCGTCTCTCGCAAAGGCACTAGAACACCTCCTCACTCTCGATTTCCTCACCGGGCAACTTTTCGTTCGGCCACAGGTGGCCACTCATAGGCGGCACCTGGAACCCCGGGCAGTCCTGGGTACACATGCCGTTCGCCATCTCGGCGGCTACGGACCGACCACGAGGGGCCTTCCGACGGTGGCAGCGAACGCACTGGACGGGCGCGCGGCACGAGTCGGTGCAGCCGGATGGCATTAGGGCTTCTCCTTGAGGGCGCGGATGCGTTCGACGACCGTCGTGTGCCCGACGTAGCACCCACCGGTAGCGATGATCACGACTGGCATGCGCGCTACCTCTCTGACCACCTCGTCGATCGTCTCTGCCTTGGCATCGGCGACGAGACGGTCGAGGAGGGCCCGGATGACGTCGGTGGTTGCTCCGTCGTCGTCGGGTACCGTGCCGCCAAGTAGGTCGCGCGCCATCTCGTCCGCCAGCGCCTTCGTATCCACGCTCATCGCACCCACCTCCGACCGTTCCAGGTCACCTTCCCGTACCGAAGCACCAAGGAAACAGAGACGGACCGCGACTGCATGGCGGCGAGGTCACGCAGGAGGTCCACGATCCAGGGAGAGGAAGAGATGGGCATTAGGCGACCGCCTTTCCGTTGTCGTTCGCCGGGATCTCGGCCGTCACCTCTGCTCGTCGCAATCGACGAAGCTCCGACAACAGCAGCGCGACCACGCGCGCACGCTCCGCCGGCCCCGCGCCAAGTAGGCCCAACTTCCGAGCCGCGAACTCAAGCGCAATTGCCTCGGTCGTCCGCATCAGAAACTTGGCCTTGCCGTCGACCCTGACGTGATAGGCGGAACCGCCACCCGGGGATCGCTCGACGATGACGGAGACGGCGCGGGTCATGGCGTCACACCGGCCGCAGCGCGGGTCCTCTTGCGCTTCGGCTCAGCGGCGAGCGCCAGAACGGCGGCGGCTGTGCGCTTCGCCTCCAAACCGGCCATGTGGTTTTTAATGGCGTCGATCAGCCAGTCCAGCGACGGGACGGCGATCCCTTCCATCTTCACCTGCTCCATCGCGCACGTCATCGCCCACGTGGGCAAGTCGTACTCGACGCCGAGTTCAGCACAGATCAGAGCCTCGACGGCGCGGGCGATGATCTCTTCGCGAATCTTCCGGGACGCATCACGGGGAGCCGGGGCCTTGTCGTGAATCCGGTCGCGGGTCCACGGTGCGCGGACCTTCCACCGCAACGCATGGGTCGCTTCGTGGGCCGCGTCTCTCACGTCCCGCGCGTCACTTCCCTTGGCCCGCACGGCCGCCACCAAAAGCTCACCCTTCGTCACGCTGCACCTTCCTTTCCCTCAACCCGCGTCACCGTGACCGTCCGCCCCTTGCCCGCCAGGTACGTGTAGGTCGTCGTCTGCGGCGGGACCGTTCCGCGCGGGAAGACCTTCTCCACCGTCCGACCGTCGGGGAGCGCGTACGAGGCTCGCGGTCGGTCGTCGGGCTTCGTGGGGTCGGCGTGGCGCGGGCAGTAGCCGCCGCCCTCGGAAGCGGTGTTCCAGAGGCAATGGTCAGCCGGGCAGTAACGCTCCGGGTGGGCGGCCTTCGACTTGGCGACCGAGGCCGCGACGCTGCGGTGGGTGGTCACGCTGCGCCTCCGTTGACAGACAGCCAAGCATCGAAGGCGTCCTGCGCCGCGTCCGTCAGCCCATGGTCACGGCGAAACCCGGTCGCCGCCTCGTAGGCCCGCCACTTCCGGCCGATCCAGGTCATGAACGGCCCCATGTTTCCGTCCCGCGCCTTCACGGCCTCGGGCGCCTCGCCAGCACAGTAGGCCAGGTAACGAGCCGTGTATCCGCTCGCCAACGCGGTCACGCCGCACCGTCCGCGTGCGACTTCGCGTATCGCCTTGCCCTCGCGAGCAGGTCATCAAGCTCGCCGTGCTGACGTGCCTTCTCGGGCTCTCCCGTCGCGATGCCTCGGACCAAGTCGCCGACGAAGGCGTGATAGCCGGAGCTTTCATCGTACTGCGCGACGCGGTCCCACAGGTAGGCGATGACGAGGGCCTTACTGGTGTCATTCGCCACGGTCCCACCCTCTTCCCTTCGCGGCCACCAGCGTCCCGATCGCGGCGCTGGCAGCGCTTGCACTCGTCAGATCGAGGTGCGACGTGTCGACTCCAATTCTGTTTCGGAGCAGCCACAGCTCCCTCGTCGCCTCGCTCACCAGCGAAGCCAGGTAACCGCGCTGGGCGGGAGTGATGGATCCGCGCCGTCCAGAGAGCCGCCGACTCCCCGTGCCGCTCACGCTGCACCCCGCGTCCGCACCGCCCGCAGCGCCTGGACGGCCCGCTCCACCAGCCCGCGCCGCCGCACCTTCGGCACCGGGCAGTCCGCATCCCCGCAGTGGCCCGTGTTGATGCAGTGGCCGTGTCCGCGGGCGGCCACCGTCAGCGTCTCTTCGCCCGTGTCCTTCCGCTGGTCGTCCTTCGTCGTCATTTCCAGGTCACCTTTCCGATTCGGAGCAGCCGAGACACAGACAGAGCCCGCCGCTCGGCCCGCAGTTCCAAGGCCTCTAGGTCACGCAGGAGGCCCGCGACCCAGGGAGAGGAAGAGATGGGCATCAGGCGTGCCCTTCCACCGCCACCGGAACTGCCCACTTCCCCCGGCGCCCGCCGTGCACCAGGGCCTTCGACTTGCCGGCCCGACAGTGAGCCAGGGCGAGTTTTGCCGCGCAGGAAAAGTGAAGGACACCCCCGGTTGCGAAAGGCAGGCGGTCGTTCTCGGGAGTCCCGCGACCGCAGATTGCACATGGACACTTCACGCTGCACCTCCTTCGGCCGCATCGACCCGTGTCACCGTGACCGTCCGCCCCTTGCCCAGCAGGTACGTGTACGTGGTCGTCTCCGGGGGCGTGGTACTGCGGGGGAAGACCTTCTCAACCGTCCGCCCGTCGGGGAGCAGGTACGTGGCCCGCGGGCGGTCGTCAGGCTTCGCCGGGTCGGCGTGCCGCGGGCAGTAGCGGTCGGCGTTCCCGGCCGTGTGCCAGAGGCACCGGGGATGCGGGCAGTAGTCGCCGGGGTGGGCGGCATTGTGCTTGGCGGCAGAAGCGGCGGCGCTGCGGTAGGTGGTCACGGCGTCACCACCGGCGCGGCATCGATGTGCGTTCCCGGCTCCTCCGCATCGCCGACCACGGTGGCACCAGCGTTCACCGCAGCGCCGATGAGCGCCGCCGGGATGCGCCATCCGCAGAGTCGGCAGAAGTAGTCCGGCTTGCCAGTACCTTCGAAACCGTCCGCCCGCCGCAAGAACTCGTGGATATGGGTTCGATCCTTCATCACGCCGCTCCCTTCTCAGACGCCCGCTGCGCCCGAATCTCCGCACCCGCCGCCAGCCATGCCCGATCCAGCTCGCCGAACTTCGCCGCCCGCTCTTCGATGGCGCGGCGCCCCTCGCAGGTATCGCAGCAGTGATTCCAGTAGTCGGCGCAGCGCTGCCCGGGCTCCAGCGCCATGCAGGCCGCGGCGCGCTCATCCCGCTCCCGCTTGCACTTCTCCCCCACCGGCATCCCCTCGGCCGTCCCGTCCGCCACGACGGCCACTGCCTCCTCGCGACCGCAGACGCCGCAGCGGAGCGTGCCGGCGAAGCAGTCGCATTCTTCCGTGACGTACTCCTCTTCGGGGCCGCCGTAGCCGCTGCAGCCGGCCAGGCCGCTGATGAAGCCGTGGCCCTCGCACTTCGGGCAGGCCAGGTCGGGCTCGTTCGTGTTCGTGGTGGTCATGGTCGTGTCTCCCGTGGTCGTTTCAGGCGGACTCAGCGGCGGCGGGCCTTGCTCTGCCTCTCGTCGTCGCGCTTGCCTGACCCGTCCAATCTAGTCAATCGTCGCAAACGTCGCAAGCAAAATCGTCATCGCCGCTCGGGGAGAGCCCGGCGATCAGGCGCTGCTACTGGCGCTTGGGCTTCTTCGGCTTCGCTTCTGGATCGGAGCCGGCGGCGATCTTGGCGAGCGCTTCGCGGATAGCGAGGTGCGGGATTTTGCCTCGTTTGTCCCAGTTTCGCGCGGTGATAGGGTTCACGTTGAGGCGGCGCGCGATTTCGGCCGCCGGCACGCCGAGCTTCTTCGCGACCGTCGCGATGGGGCCGTCCGATTCGAGCGGCGCGCCGCGCCGGAAGGTCAAAGGACTTGGATTCGTGGCGGCTGCTGTTGCCATCGTCTCAATGGTCGCATACGATGCAGACTGTGGCAAGGGCGTTTCGGTTTCACCGAGCTGTTCGATCTGACCGGCAAGCGCCCGTCGCTTCTGAGCCTCCCTCCGTAAACGCTCTGCCTCCGCGTCTAAGGCGTCCGCTTCGGCTCGCAGGGATTCAGGGGTCACGGGCTTCGACACGCCCCGAGGATGGCCGCGTCGGTTGAACCGATCAAGCGAAAGGGGAATGAGGATGATCGGAGACCTGTGTTACCTGACGCCCAGCGGGGCCGTCGTGGACGTTGACCTGTCGAGGTACCCCTCGGGAGAGCCGCTGATGGAGAAGCCGCGCGACTGGCCCGTGCGGATCCTGGTCAGGACGAAGACGACTGAACGGCTGATGACGGCCCTCTTCTGGGTCGATGCCATGGCCGAGCGCGGGTGGGCTGTGCCGGAGTTGCTGCTTCCGTACGTTCCCGGCGCCCGACAGGACCGCGTGAACGACGAGGGCGACTTCCTCTTCACCGCCAAGTCCATCGCCAAGGAGATCAACGCCCGTCACTTCCCGCGGGTGATCGTCGTCGATCCGCACTCAGAAGTGACGCCGGCTCTCATCGATCGGTGTCACGTCGTCCACGCCGACGCGTGCGTGAAGCCGCCCGCCGGGAAGTACGCAGCTGTCATCGCGCCGGATGGAGGTGCAGAGAAGCGCGCTGGCCGCGTGGCGCGCAAGCTCGGTCTGCCGCTGTTCCACGCGTGGAAGACCCGCAACGTCGCCGACGGGAAGATCAGCGGCTTTGGTGTGGAACACCTGGCCTTGCCGGGCGGTTCCCGGGTCTTGCTGGTCGATGACATCTGCGACGGCGGCGGGACGTTCCTGGGGCTGTCGGAGGCAATCACCACGCAGACGGCGCAGTCCGGCCCACGCGTGAAGCGGGACCTGTACGTGACTCATGGCCTGTTCACGCTGGGCATGGACAAGCTGCTCGCGCACTTCGACCACGTGTACTGCACCGACTCGGTCGCCGCGGATAGGCCGGGCGTCATTGAGGTCGCGGTCTGCGAACGCTTGCTGAAAGAGGGGATGATCCGATGAATCCGGCACTCATGATCGACGGGTACAAGTTGAGCCATCGCGCACAGTACCCGCGGGGGACCAGCCGCGTCTATTCCAACTGGACGCCGCGCGAGTCGCGGATCCCTGGGATCGACTCGGTGGTGTTCTTCGGGCTGCAGTACTTCCTCGACGAGTACCTCACGCGGCAGTTTCGCCACTTCTTCACGTCGACGGAGGCCGAGGTCTGTCAGGCGTACGCTCGCCGGGTCGACTCGTACCTCGGGCCGAACAATGTCGGGGTGGATCACGTCCGTGCGCTGCACCAGCTCGGCTATCTGCCGCTGGAGTTCCGAGCGCTCACTGAGGGCACGTCGGTCCCGCTGCGCGTTCCCATGCTCACCGTCGAGAACACGCACCCCGACTTCGCATGGCTGGTGAACTACTTCGAAACGCTGCTGTCCGCCGTGCTCTGGATGCCCTGCACGTCGGCGACACAGGCGCGTGAGATGCGGCGGATCCTGGACGCTGGGGCTGCGAAGACGGGCAGTCCCGCCGCGTTCGTCCCCTGGCAGGGCCACGATTTCAGCTTTCGCGGGATGCCCGGGCCCGAGGCGGCGTCCCTGTCGGGCGCGGGGCACCTGCTGTTCTTCACGGGCACCGACACGATCCCGGCCATCGACCTGATCGAGGACTACTACGGCCCGGTCCCGCCGGACCACATGATCGCCGGCTCCGTCCCCGCCACTGAGCACTCCGTCATGTGCGCGGGCGGCAAGGAGGACGAGATGGCCACGTTCGAGCGGCTGCTCGGCATCTACCCGGCCGGGATCGTTTCCGTCGTTTCCGACACCTGGGACCTGTGGGCCGTGCTGACGAAGATCCTGCCGGCCCTGAAGGACAAGGTCATGGCCCGCGACGGGAAGCTCGTCATCCGTCCCGATAGCGGGAACCCGGTCAAGATCGTTTGCGGCGACCCGGATGCCCCCGAGGGCTCGCCTGCCCAGAAGGGCGTGATCGAACTGCTGTGGGAGGCATTCGGAGGCACCACGACTGAGACGGGGCATCGGATCGTCGATTCGCACGTCGGCTGCATCTACGGCGATTCCATCACCGCCACCCGGGCACAGGCCATCATCGACCGCCTGGCCGCCAAGCGCTTCGCCTCGGCGAACATGGTCTTCGGGGTCGGATCATTCACGTACCAGTACGTCACTCGCGACACCTTCGGGTTCGCCATGAAGGCCACGTGGGTTGAAATGAACGGCGAGGGCCGGGACATCTTCAAGACCCCGATCACCGACAACGGCATGAAGAACTCGGCCAAGGGCCGGCTGGCGGTGCTCGCGGGCGACGACGGGCACCTACGGCTCGTGAATCAGGCGACGCCCGAAGAGGAGGCGCTGTCGGAACTGCGACCCGTATGGCGCGACGGTCTGTTCGTGCGGCGGGAGACGTTCGACAAGCTGCGCGCGCGGGCACTGGGGATGCGGAGGTGATGAACCGCACGCTGGACCAGCAGCCCGCCAGCACGGAGGAGGCGGACGGGGCGGTGCCTGCGGGTTATCGGCTTGGCGATGAGTGGACTGCTGGCGCTCGCGCGAGGTCGTTTCTCTGTTCAGGATGTTCACCGTCGCAACCGGCTGCGTACACGCGATGGGCTGGCACCACGTTGCGCGCGTCGGCATGTCCAACCTGCGCCATCCAGGCTGGCGCCCTCGTACCCCTGAGCCCGCCCGGTGAGCTGGAGGTTGCGCCTCCCGTGAGCGAGGAGGACTGCGGTCGCAAGGTCGAATCCGGGATGGTGATGATGTGCTCGCCGTCGTGCGTGGAGGCCGGGAGGCATCTCAGGAAGGTCCTGTCACCAGCCGGCCCGCCCGGTGAGGGGACGGTGCCGGTGTGCAACCCTGTCGACGAAGCCTTGGAATACGCCCGATCCGAGTCGATCCGGACGGGGACGCCATACGTTGCCCCGCCCGCCTCAACGATGCGCCCATGCACGCACGCCCCCCGCGAGTGCCCGGACGACTGCGACGGGGACGTTGACAGCTCGCCCGCCCCCGTTCAGGTGGAGGCGCCGCGAACGTGCGAAGCGCCCGCGTGGTGCGGAACCGAGAACGTGCCGGAGCCGCAGTTCCGACAGCAGGCCGTATGGTGGAACGCGCTGCCCGACAAGCGGGGCTTTTGCTCGAAGGAGTGCCGCGACAATAGCACGCCCGCCCCCCAGCCCGCCGAACCCGCGAAGGTGCCGCTGTCGGAACAGATAGACAGGTGGTCGACGACAATTGGCAAACGCCCGACCTTGACGCTGCATCAGTGCGCCGAACGTGCGCGCGCCCTGGAGGCCGAGCTTGCCGAGGCGAAGCGACGTGACCGCGAGGAATGCTGCCAGTCCTATAAGCGGCTCGTCGAAGGTGAACGCGACGCCGCCAGCGCCGAGGTCGAGCAGCTACGCAAAGACCGCGACGCGGCCATCGCCGACCGCCAGGTGAACAGCGAGTGGTGGAAGCGCGAAGCCGACGCCCGCGTGCTGGCCATGCGAACCGAGTGCGCGAAAGTGGCACGGGATGAGCACTGCGACGACCACTGCAATCACATCGACGGGTGCGAAACGGCACGGAACATCGCCAACGCCATCGAACGCCTCCCCACCAGCACAGGGACGGCCAGCGGTGCGGGCGGGGAGGTGGGCAAGTGATTCGACCCGAGCAGGAGCACATCGACGCGGTCATCTCGGAGTGCCGAAAGCCCGTCATCGTCAGCGGGGAAGGCTTCGCCTTCGAGGCGGTCGGGTATCACGAGAGCGTCATTGCTGCGCTTGCTGACGACCTGGATGCGATGCGTGCCGCCCAGGCCGACGCCATCAAGGCGGCCGTCGCGGCGCGAGAGAACGAAGTCCTGTCGGAACTGGCGCAACGTGGGTTCGGCGGGGTCGTCGCCGAATTGGCCCGCAAGTGGGGTCGCAGCGGCGCGGACGCTCCCGGGGCGGCGGGGAAGGACGGTGGGAGGTGAGCTTCGTTCCCGAGGGGCTGATGGCAGCCGGGATGACCACGCGAGGCACGGTAAAGAAGCGGTTCACGGTTGTGGACCAGCAGCGTGACGCGGCGGCCATCGACCGAGCCACCAAGGCACCCCGCAAGGACGGTGGGCGGTAATGGCTCGGCCGATCCTTCCCACTGAATCACTCGACGAGGACAGCTTCGCCGCGCTCCTGGAGTCGCTGAAGGGCGGCGCATCACGCGAAGAGATGGCCCGCCGGGTCGCGCGCGCCAAGGATCGACTGGCTGTGATGGAATCGAGATTGAGCCGGCCGAGCGGAATAACGCCCACGCGGTTCGATCTAGAGGAGCGTGCATACGGCGCTTACTCCGCCTTACTGAGAGACGGCCTCACGTGCGCGGCGGCATTTGACGCCATCGGAGAAGCGTATCCGCCGGTTCTCGCGCAAATGCTTGGCGGACAGATGCGTCCCGCGAGCCCTTCGGAGGACCCGAAGCCGTGACAGCCGCCCTCGCTTACTTGGCTTGCGTCGCGCTGCTGGTGCTGGCGATCCGGCGGGTGGATCGGGACCCGGGGCGGCCGAGTCGGCTGACGCGGCTGATGGACGAGGACCAGGACTGGCGATGAAGACCGGGCGACAGATTCACGGGCATGGCTTGGGTAGGCCCGAACGCGGCGTGGCCGGTGCAGGCGCGCAACTGGCATGGAACGGCAGGCATGGCATGTCAAGGCTTGGTGTGTCACCGCTCGGAGCGATTCGGCGAGACACGGCAGGCGCGGCAAAGGTCGAGGACGAAGTAGGCAGGCCAGGCTTCGCCTGCTCCGTCCTCGGCCCGCCGGTCACCAAGAAGAACAGCCAGAGGGTTTTCCGCAACCGGAAGACAGGTAAGCCGTTCATCGTCCAAAGCAAGCAGGCGAAGGCGTGGGAGACGAGCGCCGTTTTGCAGCTCCGCGCGGCCTGGCGCGGGCGGGCGCCGCTGACTGGCCAGGTGTCGATGGCAGCCGTGTTCTACCGGACTCGGCGGGTCGGGGACCTGGGGAACTTCCTGGCGGCCGTCTGCGACGCCATTGAGCGGGCGGGCATCGTAGCGAACGACAAGCAGATCGTTCGCTTCGACGGTTCGCGGCTGGACGCGGACCCGAAGAACCCGCGGGTTGAGATTCTGATCCGCGAGGTCGCATGAAGTACCTGTTTCTGGATTTCGATGGCGTCCTAAACTCGGCTCCGTTCCTCGAAGACGCCCACGCGAGACGGCGCAGCATTGAACGCGATGGCGGTTCGATCGGCGATGACAGCTACATGCTCGACTGGTACGCCGTGGCGCGGGTGAATCGGATCGTCGAGGCGACGGGCGCGAAGGTAGTTATCTCGTCGTCCTGGAGGATCCTCGACTCCATGAAGGACATCGTTGGCTTCCTCGACAACGTCGGCTTTGCCGGCCACGTCGTCGGCATGACGCCGAATCTGCAGACGTATCGCGGTCTCGAGATCCAGGCATGGATCGATGCACTTGAGGAACCGCCGGAGTCCATCGTGATCCTGGACGATGACTCCGACATGGAGCACTTAACCGACCGCCTGGTCAACACGGACTTCGAGACGGGCATCGTCGATGCCGACGTGGAGCGGACAATTGCCTTGCTCAACACGCCGTGGGTGGACGCGCGGAAGAAGGTGGCATGAGGCGGCCAGTTGACAGGAGGATGCGATCGTGACGAAGGACTCCCTCGGTGACCGGATGAAGGAATACGAGGCGGTGACCCGCGCGCGTCTCATGCGTCGCTGCCCGGCGCTTCTGCGCGTCGACGGCAAAGCGTTTCACTCGCTGACCCGCGGCATGGCCAAGCCATGGGATCCGAACCTGGTCGCGGCGATGGACGCCACCGCTCACCGGCTCTGCGAGGAGATCCAAGGAGCGGCGCTGGCGTACGTCCAGTCGGACGAGATCAGCGTGTTGATCCTTGACTATGCCCAGATCAACACCGAGGCCTGGTTCGACGCGCAGATTCAGAAGATGGTCAGCGTGGGGGCGTCGTTCGCGTCTGTGGCGTTCAACCGCTCGATTGCCGCGGCATACCCGGACAAGGCGGGGGCGGTGTTCGACGCCCGGGTCTTCTCACTGCCCCTGCATGAAGTGGTGAACTACTTCATCTGGCGCCAGCAGGACGCGGTCAGGAACTCGATCCAGTCTCTCGCACAGGCGAACTTCAGCGCCCGGGAGATCCACGGCGTCAACTGCGATGCGCTCCAGGAGATGCTGTTCAGCCAGCGCGGGATCAACTGGAACGATATCCCGCTTCCACAGAAGCGCGGAACCGTCGTCAGGCGGGTTGAGACCGAAGTCGACGGGACACCGCGATCAAAATGGGAGACGGACGAGAACATCCCGACGTTCACGGCTGACCGAGCGTACATCAACCGCTTCGTCTACACTGGAGAGATGGCGCGGTGACCGCCGAGCGGCGCGCGCGTAGACTGGCGAACGGGAGACGACCATGAGCGACCAGGCGCCAGCGCCGCCCCCTCCCTGGCAAACCGGCCCGCGCGGGCTGAACATGCTCAGCTTCGAGTGGTACACCGGGAACCTCGACTGGCTGAAGCGGTCGACGATTTTCCTGACGCGCTCCGGGTCGCACGCCTACGGGACCAACATCGCCACGTCCGACCAGGACTTCCGTGGGATCGCCATCCCGCCGCGGCAATACTTCCACGGGTTCGCGAGTCGCTTCGAACAGGCCGAGACAAAGAACCCGGACGTGGTGATCTACGATATCCGGAAGTTCTTCGCCCTGGCGGCCGACTGCAACCCGAACATCATCGAGCTTCTGTTCACCGACGAGTCGGATTGGTTCGTCTCGGTGAACGTGTGGACGAACGTGATCCACCGTTTCCGCGAAGCGTTCCTGTCGAAGAAGGCAATGCACACCTTCAGTGGCTACGCAATGTCGCAGCTCAAGCGGATCAAGACGCACCGCAGATGGCTGCTGAGCCCGCCGGCGGCCAAGCCCGAGCGGGCGGACTTCGGTTTGCCCGAGTCGTCGACGCTTGAGAAGGAGCAGTTCGGCGTCATCGAGGCTCGGATCCGGAAGACCGAAGACACGCTAGGCGGCGAAGGCTTCACGAAAGACCGCGTCGAGGAAGCCGATCCTGAAATGGTCGAGCAGGCGGTCCGGGACCTGAATCTGGCGCCCAACCTGATCCCGATCATCATCGCGGAGCGCCGTTACGGGGCGGCGATGCGAAACTGGAAGCAATACGAGCAGTGGAGGGCCGGGCGAAACCCTGCACGCGCTGAACTGGAGCGCGCGAACGGCTACGACACCAAGCACGGCATGCACCTGGTCAGGCTCATGCGCATGGCGATCGAGATCCTGCGCGACGGCAAGGTAATCGTGAAGCGTCCCGACGCCGACGAACTGCTGGCCATTCGGAACGGCGCGTGGACGTTCGATCGGCTGATGGAGTGGGCCACCGCCACCGAGACCGAGTTGCGGACCTACTACGACGCGAGCACCCTGCCCAGGGAGCCCGACCGGAACCACCTCGAAGGCGTGTGCTCTGGCGCCGTCGAGATGTTCATCGGCTATCCTTATCTGGGCCCATGAGGTGCTCGTGCTGCCGCGGCCCATTCCACCCGGCGACTGGCGACTACGATCGCCGGTTCGACGTGGCCCGGTGCGGCCGGTGCTATCGGGAGTTTCTGGCGTGGTTCAAGGGTCACACGAAACGGAAGTGGGGCAAGTTGAACTTCTACGAGCACGCAGCCACCAGCATCCGGCCCGCCTGAGGCTTGCCGGCCGCCTTCCCCTGTTCCAGGCTGCACCGATGCCCGATGAAGCACCACGCCCATACTCGGGCCACGAACACCCCGCAGAGCCCACGCTGGGTGCCCTGGAAGCCGAGTCGTCATGCCGGTGCCGTCGGTGCGACCTGGACGGGCCTCACGCCCCGAGCTGCAGCGTCCACGAAGAGCCGCCCGGGCCCTGCGACTGCCGGCGGCTCAGGCGGGCGTGATGCGACCGTCGAGCAGCGCCAGCAGCGCGTCTCGCGCTAGCGCGCCGACCGGTATCCCGGCTGCCGCCGCGCGAGCTTCCGCCCGCTGACGTACGTCGGGCGGGAGTTTGAACGAGATCGGCTTCCCTGAGCCGCTGCCCACCGTGACAGGTCGCCCGGCGCCGGACCGGGCGCCGCCGCGGGGCCGCTCGCCCATGGCGACGTCCATTTCGCGGAGCTGCCGCAGGAGCCAGCGCCGGAATGACTCCTCGGTCGTCCAGGTTGGCGTCTGCCCGGTCCCGCGATCCTGGACCCAGGAACCGTCCCGTCCACGATGGAACAGGCCGCTCGCCGATCCTCGGTGCTGTTCGGCGCCGTACTCGATGTTGCCGATTGTCGTTTTCAGATAGGCCATGGGTCAGACCGACTCGCTGCGAATCGCCGCCGCTCGAGCGCGCAACCGGGCGGCACCGGCCAGGTCCTCGCGATCCTCGGCATCCTGGGCGTCGTCCTCCAGCATGCTGGCGTTGTCCGACCGGATCACGCGGGCGACGTCGGCATCGGACAGTGCCGCCCCGGACTCCAACTGGCGCAGGCGGGCACGCAGAACGGTGTGCGCCGCCTGATACTCGCGGGCATTTCCCTGCGTATACCCGCCCTCGCCGAAACGTGGGGAGTAGTTCTCGATCCCGTAGGCCCCGCGACGGATGTCCGTGTCCGAAATCTGACCACCAGCCATCACCACCCGAACCATCTCGCTGGTCAGCATCGTCGTCTCCCTCTCTCGCTGTCCGACCTACTGCGCCCGCCAGTCGTTGCGCCCGTGTACCCAGCCGCGCACCGATCCCTGTTCGTCGCGCACGGTCAGATTGACCCGCTCGTCCTCGCCGAGCTGCTGAGCGATCTCCTCGACGGTCGCGCCCGTCAGGTCGATCTGGTTGCCGTTGGTGTCCGTGTATGACGCGTTGAGTTCCATGGTGTCTCCTTTTTTGGTCCGCCAGCTCCGTGCTGACAGAAACCAATCTACTCGCCTCGTTTGATTTCGTCTACTAATTCAATCGTGGCCGGTGTCGATTCGGACGCGACGCGCTAGCCTGGCGGGCGTGAACCCCGCCCAAGCCGGCCGCCCGTCCTACCTGCCCATCCACTACGGGGACGTCGGTGACCCGCCGCGGGTGCTGTGCGCCAGCTCGGACGCCTCGACTCCGGTCACCCGGGAATGGCGGTACGTGACGTGCCCGCGCTGCCTGGAGATGGGCGCGGAGCGTGGCGCGCCATCGGCGCGAGCTCGACTGGAGCAGCTGCGCCGGGAGGCAGAGGAGCCAGTCGACTAACGCGACGGCCTGAGAAACTTACCCGTTGGGCAGTTCGGGTGCCCCACCCTGACGACCGGGCCGTGGCCAGCGGACAGCAGGCCCCGTGCGATGTCAGCGGACCGCCGGATCAGTCCCCGCCATCCGCGCGGAGGAGGGGCAGGCAGGCGGGGTTGCGGGCAGTCCATCGATCCGCAGTTCCAGTACTGGTCGCAGTGCGGGTGGGGGTCGGCCGGCATGGTCATGCCCCGACGGTCGGCAGGGCCGGCGAGGCGGCGACGTGGGGCGCGCCCGCGAACCGCCTCCCGAGCTTGATACTGGGCCGCTCGACCAGCGAATAGCTGACCACCGCGAAGCAGAACACGGCCCCGAATGACCACGGCAAGGGCAGCAGCTTCGGATTCGGTCCGCCCAGGAACAGCTGCTGCCAGATGTAGAGGCTGTAGGAGAGGCGGCCGATCATGCGCAAGGGAGCGAGTTCTAGAAGCTTTCCGATGGGAGATCCAGGGGCCACCACGATCGCCCCCAGCATGACGACGGGCAGGAAGTGGACTAGGAAGGCAACGTGGTTGACGTGCCTGAACACGAGCGCCACCAGCATCCCGAGCGCCCCTACAGCGATGACGTTCGAGGCCACGGGGCCGATCTCCCACTTCCGCGCCCCGACGACGAACGCCAGGCAGCACCCCCAGAACAGGGCATCGGCGATGAGGTCCGTCCGGTACGGGATCGGGTCTGTTCCCTGCCCCGGCAGAAGCGCCGCGACGAGATGGAACCTGTTGTCCACGATGCGCCAGGCTCCGATGAACAGCGCCGCGACCAAGGCAGCCCTTGCCCCTCTCTTGACCCCGACCCAGGCCAGCAACGCCGGCCAGACAAGGTAGAAGTGTTCCTCGACCGACAGCGACCAGAAGTGGCCCACCCGCCATCCCTCATCGCCCACGCGAAGGTAGTTGATGTAGAGCAACGCCGCGCTCTTGATGTCCGGCAGGCTGCAGGCCAGCAACCCGGCCCGGGCCATCACGTAGACGGTGGCCAGGTAGAGCAGCGCGGGCGGCAGGATGCGAAAGGCCCGTCGCACGTAGAAGTCCCGCAGTGAGATCCCGCCCGTCTTCCGGTGCTCCTCCATCAGCCGAGTCGTGATCAGGTAGCCGCTGATGGCGAAGAAGATCAGCACCCCCGTGTGGCCGAGGCTCGCCAGCAGCGGGTGCCGGAATGGGTCCACGGCGTGCGAGATCATGACCCCCACGATCGAGACCGCCCGGAGCCCGTCCAGCGTCTTGACGTAGTGGCCGGAACCGGGCACCTCGGCCGCCCCTCGGATCGTCACGTCCGCCATGTACGCGGACGGGAACGACCGTCTGACAGGATTCTTCCCGAGCGTCGGTCGATTGTGACGCGACGGTCAAGGATCGACGGTGGACGACGGAAATTCTGTCAGACGCGGGGCGTTGTTGGTGCGTACCCGTCCGATCGGTTAACGCTTAGTTCCGTCTCCGCCGCCTCCCCATCCGCTATCGAAGACTCCTTCTGCCCTGCCGTTACCGCCGATGGCAGACCAGGTCGCTGATCCACCGGGGATGTCCTCCATTGGCACCGGCGCCTGGAACGCAGGGGCGTCGCCGTCCGTTGCTGGGAATTGAACGCGTCCACCGCCACCAGCACCTCCGGCGCCCATGGACTCGACGACCGCTGCAGGGACAACGATGACGCCGTTACCGCCGACGGCCGGGCCGATAGCGGGAGAATCCTTGCTCGCTCCACCGGGACCGAAGGGCATTCCCGCGCCGAAGCCGATGTCGCCCCACTCTGCCCACCTGCGGATCATCTCCTCGGCAATCTCGCGGCGCTCGTCGTCCGTGAAGGCAGGTTCACCGGGGTAGCCCTGGAACGGGACGACGCCGTCCATCCCCTCGTCATACCCCGATGTGATGAGCCATTCACCTGAGGTGCGCGGTCCGATTCCGATCACCCCATTCCCCTTCGCGCGGAACTCGCGGCCGGTGCCCAGGGTGTACTTTCCGTGTTCGCGGTCGTACTTCATCAGTGTCTCCTTCTGTCAGACAGGGAGGTCGGGTTGCGTGCGCCTGGTGGCGATCGTGGTCACGGCTTATCCGATTCGGCGGGCGGAGGTTCCGACGCAGGGAGGGCACGGATGGCGTCCGCCAGTCCCGGAGCGGTCGCAAAATTCTCTCGGCACCAGATGTCGACTTCGGCGGCAGCCCGCTCCCGCATCGATCGTGCCGCTCGCTCGATCACATCATTCGAGTCCGGCGCCCGGGTGGCGGCGTATGCCTCGAAGGCGGTGGCAAGGCGCAGCCACAGCGGCTTGATTGCCAGTGACGCCTTGCCAGAACCGGCCTCATCTTCAAGAAACCGCTTCGCAGCCTCCCTCGCATCCCCGCTCGGCTCGGCCTGGGTGGTCCGGGTGGCGTCTTCAAGCACGGCGCGGCGTCGACACCGCCAGCACGTCCCGTCGCCGCATCCCCCAGCGCGCCAGAATGTGCAGTCTTCTTCTGGCTGGTCCTCCTTGAGAAGTTCGAGCGCACGTTCAAGCAGGGTCATGGCGTCTTCTCCTTCAGAGCGCGGATGCGCTCGGCCATCTCGTTGAGGCACGTGCAGGTCGGACAGTCGCACGCCCCGGATAGCATCTGCGCGGCCTGCTCATACGCAGTTGCCATGGCGTCGGTGGCTACCTGTTTCAGCAGGACAGGGATGTCATCCATGATGTCGCACGTCTCGTCATGCCGGTGAGCGTCGCGGAACGCGTCCCATAGTGCGTCCGTATCGATAGGCATCACTTCCCCTCCTTCCCCGGCTTCCAGTCCTTCGGGAGCCCGCAAGCCTTCAGGACGGCGTTGACGTACTTCTCGCTCGGGGAGAAGTCCCCGGCCTCGGCCTTGGCGACGGCGGACTGACTCTTCCCGATCTTCTTCGCCAGTTCGGCCTGAGACAGCCCGGCGTGTTCCCGGGCGGCCCGCATGCCGCGGGCGATGCTTGCCGTAGCGTAGGCGACGGCGTCGGTCGTGCCGGGCTGAACCCCGGCCAGTTTCTCGTACTCGGCCCGGGGCAAGATCACGTAGTCCCGGTTGTGCAGTCGGAGCGGAGTAGCGGCCATGTCAGACACTGTACACGTCCTTCCTGTTGTCGATGCGGTCGATGGTGACGACGGTCCCGGTGACGTGGAAGACCACCCGGTAGTCGCCCGTGCGAATGCGGTAGGAGCCGGACAGGTTGTGGCGCAGCGGCTTGGCGCCGGAGACCACCGGCCACGCGCGAAGGCGGATGAACACCTTGGCGACGCGGGCCTGAATGCCGACCGGCAGGGAGTCGAAGTCCGCCTTCGCCGAGTCCGTGAGTTCCACCGTCGCCATGAGTAATTTATTACTACTCATTTACGGCGTGGTCAACCGGAAATGTGAATGCCTCCCGCTTTTGGTTTCTGATGCGCGGCGCTATCGAATGGGAGATAGACCGCCCGGCCTGACCTGCGCTTCTAGCCGCGCCCAAGTCTCAAGTCGCTTGAGCATTCCTTTTACCTTGAACGGAAGCCCCCTCGGGTTGCTCCGTCGGTTGTTACATGGCTTGCATGTCACCCGGAGGTTATCCACCGTTGGTTGTCCGCCGTTCTTCTTCTCGACGACATGATCCAGCGTGATCTCATCGGTGGACAAGCTTCTCCGACAAATCCGGCAGGCATGGCCATCTCTCGCAACGACAATTGCCCTGAATTCCTTCGTAGGACGATCTTTGCTGTGCCTATACTTACGGTTACGGCGCTCTTGCCACTTGTACCGGCGCCCCGGCTCGCCATCTTCCGCGTCCGCCACGTTCATGCGCTCCGATTGCGTCCGAATCGCGTGCGCTTTTGCCATGCCATGCACTCTGCGATGGATTCGAACATCGGCTCGATCTGCAGCGGACCGATCCGTACATATCGACGCTCAACCTGCCAGCGCGGATCCGGGCGGCGAAGCATGCCGTAGCCATGGAACACCTGCGACCGGTGCCGCGCGTGGCTCATGCCGCTGCTGGTCTTGCTGACCATAGCCACTAGATCGCGCCCCGCTGCGCAGCCGCCATCCGCGTTCGCTCGAAGTCCGTCTCGTCTCCGCCGTCGTGGCAGAATGCACAGGTTCCGTTACGGCATGGATCTCCGGACAGCACGTCGCTCACGTCGGCGTTGTCGTTGGAGATCTCATGGCGTTGCACCTGTCGCGCGCCCCGCTTCTCGGCTCGGCCAGACGACCGGTCCTTGGCGAACTTACCTTGATGCCATGCGTGGTCTTCGCGCCATGACCATTTCGCCGTGGCGAGTCGCTGGCGGTAGAAGTCTGTGCCGGTCGACATGGGTCACATTTTATCACGCCGCCGCGTCGATTCCCGCCCGCTCCAACTCCACCCGCATCAACGCGTGGGCCTCATGCAGCATCTGGCAAACCCGCGACTCGGTGACCCCGATGGACTCCCCGATTCGGAGCATCGTCCACCCTTCCCGGTAGTACATGGCCAGGACGGCGCGGGTGCGGTCGGGGAGGGTCGAAGCGGCGGCGTCGAGGGCGGCGCACAGTTCAAGCCGGGCGGCCTCGTCGAATGGGTTGGGTGAGTTCTCGTCCGGGGTCCGACGGAAGAAGTCGTCGTCAGCGTCGTCCAGGCCGACTACCGACCAGCCCGATAGCTTCTTCTCGGTCGCGTGGAACTCGTCCAGGGTCATCCCCGTGGCGGCAGCGAGATCCGGCGCTCCTGGCTCGCGTCCGTGCGTGTGAATGAACGCCCGGGTTGCGTCGCGGAGTTGGTTCGAGATCCGCCGCATGTCGCGCGAGAGGCTGTCCTTGTTCCGAATGTCGTCGAGCATCGCGCCCCGGATGCGGTGGCGGGCGAACTTGCGGAAACTGTCGTTGCGCCTGTGGTCGAAGGCCCGGGCGGCTTCGATCAGGCCGATGGCGCCGGCAGATCGTAGGTCGTCCACGTCGATGAACTTGGGCAAGCGTCGGGCCTGTTGGCTGGCCACCTGCTTGACGATCGGCAGTCCCTTAATTACGAGCGCGTCGACCGCGGCCCGTGACGGTCTTCGCGTTCGGGGTGGCATTGGGTCACGCCGCGAGTGGCGCCGCCTCCGCTGACAGGTCGATGAACCCCATGAGTTCGGAGCGCCGCCGGGTGCGCGCGTAGACGCCGTCGCCCTCTGCTGACCCGCCAGGGTTCGTGTTGCCCTCGCACGTGTGGATCGTACCGTCCGCGTCGACTGCTGTGACAAACCCCGTGTGACGGTGGCCACCGACGATGAAGATCGACCCGGCTACCGGGTGAAGCGTCCGCATGTACGGGGGGGCCTTCTCGTCGAGCGTCCAGACGCCGGCCGTCAGGTGGATCGGCACGGGAACGCCGAGCGCGTCGGCGGACCGCTTGACCATGGCGGACACGAAGATCGCGCACCACGGATCCGCCTTGGTCGCGTCGTGGCCGATGTCGCGGCAGTACCCGTCGATCTCCGGTCCCCGGTTCCGCCCATGCTCGCGCACTCCGACCTGAGTCAGAGCCAGTTCGATTGCTTTCGCTGCTAGTTCGTTCACGTTGTCTCCTTCACCAGATCGTTCCTGCTTGACTCGGCGGCCCGGAAGATCCGGGGTCGTGCATGTCTTCCGCCGCTTCGCGCGGCGTATGGTGGCGCAACTTGCGAAGGCTGCGCTCCTCGATCTGGCGGACGCGCTCACGCGTTAGGCCCAAGTTGGCGCCGGTCTCTTCGAGGGTGATCGGGCCCCGGTCCGCCACGTCAAGGGCGCACGTCTCGCGCAACTCCCACGGTTCGAGATGCGGGTGGTTCAGCTTCAGCGAGCCGTCGTCCGTCACGTCCAAGTACAGGTGATGCGAACAAGACACGTAGGCACATGGCCGCGGCCCATCCTTGCAGTCACCGCGCGTCTTCGGCCTCTCGTCATCGTCGACAACCACCAGCGCCGCCGCGCGCTTTTCCTTCTTCGACAGCGGACGGTCGCCCCAGATCGTCCGGCTCTGTCGGTGGAACGCGGCGCCATCGTCGGCCTTCTGGTTGCGCACCGTCTCCAGGCACGGGACGACGTCGGGAACCACATGGACCGCCGGGTGATGCTTGCGGCTCGTCGAGCGGTGGCCCTTCTCCCCGCACGTCCCGCAGTTGGGAACCTTGCGGCGGCGTCCGTCGTTCAGGTGGGCATACTTGGTGGCTTCTTCGGTGGTCATGGTGGGGTCCGAGCGGTTGGCGTGTCGAGCGGCGTTGAAGGCGATGAGTCCGCGGCTCATCCGACACCGCCGGGCGGGTGGCTGTCCCGCACGATCAGGTAGACGAGCGTGACGAGGAAGATGATGTCGACCGGCCTCATGGCTTGGCCTCCCCGGTAGCGGCGAGATGGTCAGCCAACGCCATCGCGCACGGCGTGCAGATGCGCGGGAGCGGAGCGCGCAGCCGGGCCATGGCCGACGTGACGGCTTGAGACTCGGCCGCGGCCACTCCTGCCACCTGCGCCGCCCGTTGCGCGACGATGGACTTGGCGGCCAACCGAAGGAAGATCGCGAACCCGATGTCAACCGCAACCTTCGCGACTGCGGCACTCAAGATCAGCGGCGGGCAAGCGAACCCCAGGTGCTCCGCTACGGTCAGTGCGTCGTCGGCGATCTGTTGGATCGTCTCAGCGTCGCTCACTTGGCGGCCTCCGGGATAGGCGGCGGCGTCCGTCGGTCGCCCTTCCGTCGGTCGGGGAAGTACCGGACTAGCATCCGCCCCGGCATGGTCAGGTCGCCGGTCACCTGGCACCAGCGCCATAGCGATGGGTCCGCGGTCCCCTTGCAGATCACGGGCACCTGCCATGCCTCGGCATAGGAACCAGGGGGCGCCTTATCGTCGGCGTAGACACGGAACAGGTCTCCGCAGTCGGCGCAGCGACGGCCAACGGCGGGGGTCTTCTCCTCCGTGAATTCCATCTCGACGGCGTTCTCCGTCGCGTCGTCTTGCTCTGTCACTTGCCTGCGTTCTCTTCCTTCGCCTTCGTCTCTGCCTTGGCCACCTCGGCCGCCTCGCGTTCAGCTTCATCTCGGGCCTCGCGCTCCATGTCGACGGCCTCGACACGAAGCAGACCGGTGATGTGGGGCAGCATCGAGAACGACTCGTCTAGCCGGGCGGCGAGTTCTCGGCGCGCAGTCGCTCCACGAACGCCAGAAGCCCCGCGTGAGAAGTAGAGAGCATCGAAGAAAGCCGAGAAATGGTCTCTGATTCCTTCAAGGACCCGCTCCGTCTCCCGGTAGCCACGGCGTACTGACGAACGGCGGGAACCGCCACCCCCGGACCAGCCCCCCCCGCTCCCGTTCGCGCGCTTGTCCAGTTTCTCATCCGTCATTCCTCATCGTTTCCGCCCGGCGGTCCTCGATGGGCACGGGCTATGTGGTTGGGTTACTGTCACGGGAGATCCTTCTGGGCGGGACGCATCTTGCGGAGCGCGCGCTTGATGTCCTGGACGGACGTCGCCAGGGCATGGCGCTCGTCCTGTGCGGCCTTGAGCTCTGCCTTGATCTCGGCCTTGTCCTTCGCCCGCTGCCTGTCGGACGTCTTGATCGATTCGACGATCGGCGCGTTGGCTGCCGCTATGTCGGCCTTCTTCGCGATGTCCGCCTGCTTGAGGAGCCACCGGCCGCCGCCGAGCGCGTACCCGCCGATCGCAACGAGGGCCCCGATCAGGGTCGCGACTTCCTTGACCGTCTTCGTCAGCGGCCGGCGAAGGGGATTTTTCGCGCGCAGGTCCGGGACTCCCGGCTCATCGTCTTCGACGACGGCGGGAATCGATCGGAACGGCCGTGAGCGGTCGGACGGGCGCATGGGGTTACGGCTTGACCGCTTCCTTGTCGTCGGCGATTTGAGTGGCCTGCACGGCGATCTGCTCGCGGACGGCGTCGGCGTTCTTCAGCAGGGTTTGCCCTGGAAGCAGGCCAGCGCCGTTGATGCCCAGCAAGATCCCGAGATTCCCGAGGCCCGTCAGCACGTCGTCGGTGGTCATCCCGAACGGCATGTGGAGCCCCTTGGCTGCCTTGAAAAACCACATGGCGACTGCCATGCAGAGGGCCAGGATCGTCAGCGCCTTGGTGGTCAGGTGAAACGGAGGTGTCATCACAGTCCTTTCGTTGTTCAGGCCCGCAGTCCACGCCGGAAGGACCGGCTCGTAGCGTTGGCAACCTTCGTCCCCCGGCGGGCGGCCTTGGCTTCCTGGCTGCCCCAGACGTCAGAGACGGAGCCATCGGGCGCCAAGATGATTTGGTAGCCACCGGGGGACGACTCCAGCGCCTGGGAGACGGTTCCCATCTGGTCGAAGGGGCCGCGGCCGGTCGGCTGGAACCACGACGGCAGAACAAAGTTCGAGACCACGACGTACCGTTCGGCGCCCATGACCGTCACCAACTTCGCGTAGGTGTCGATCTCGACCGGATCGCACACCTCCAGGGCGGTCTCCCTGCCGTCGCCGAGCGGCACCCACTTGTCCGCGTTGGGGTCCGCCGTCATCTCGCACGCCTCGTGGCTCATGGTCACGGAGGTCTGCTGGCCGTTGGCCAGGATGATCGACCGGGGGACGCCAACGAAGTCGTGGTACCCGGCGGCGCCCTCCTGGTCGATCGTGTCCTGGATGATGAGCAGGCGGGCGATGCCCGACGCCACGGGGAGGTTTGCCGTCGAGGAGAAGAACGTGACCGGCGTGTAGGTCAGCCCATGCCACGCGGGGATGAAATCCTCGCGCAACTGGGCATCGACGCCGGCCGCGAAGAAGGCGACATCGGCGTCGTCGAGTTTCGACCGGTTGATGACGGCGACGACGGCCATCAGGTGGCCTCGCCGTTGCTGATGAACCCGTGCCAGTGTCCGTGCGCGCTCACGTCAACCGACGGTGAAAGCGACAGCGTCTCGAACGTCTCGCCGGTTCGCTGCCACAGCAGCCCGTCATCCGATGGCAGCCCGCCGTCGATCGGGTTCTTGAAAAACACGCACAGGCGGGTGGTCCGGCAGTGAGGACAGTCGAACGAGACCGCCATCCCCTCGCGGTGCTCATTGTGGACGCTCTGGCCGCCGACGACGATATCGGCGTCGATCGCCCACTTCGGGCGCAGATCGATCAGTCTCACGGCGCGGGGTGCTCCGACAGCCACTGCGCCGCCCGGTCGTGCCGCCGCTGGGTCAGCTTCGCCGCGTCCTCGTCCATCATTGAGCGGGCCGCGAGCTGCGCGTCGGTCCGCCCCAGGACTTCGCCCACGGCGCACTTGATGGCCGGCCAGGTGTCGGCCTTCAGGCGGTCGTATTGCGTGTTCCCGAGGGCCTTCAGCGCGGCCTGCCAGTCGGTCGACGTCTCCAGGGCAGACGCGACGTCGTCGACCAGATGCGTGGCCTCGTCTCGCAGGACGGGCGCCCCGCAGTCGGCGGCAATCTGGGCGGGAACGGAGGCGGCCGGGCCGGGGGTGCCAGTGGTGGCACAGGAAGTCCCGCAAACGACAACCGCGACCAGCGCGGCGCAAGCGATCAGACTACGGACCGAAGAAACAGAGCGTCCTGAAAACATGACGACCTCGCACGAACAGACGTTCGAGCTTGGCCATGTTGAACGCTTGGGCCTGGACCGCTTGGCTCACCTGAATTTGAGCATGTTCCGGAAATAGTGTCAACGACTTACCGGCCGCAAACCAGGCGGAAACGCTCTTTAATCCGCCCTGACTATGGTACTGGGCATGTCGCCCGAGGGGAGAGCAACCATGCAGACCGACACCGACACACAGCATCCCATCGCGGGGAACGACGAGAACTTCTCGGAAGATGACCTATCCGAAATGGCCGACTACCTAGAACGCAGGGGACCGTCAGGTCCCGGCGCCATGCAATAGGCGACCGGTCCGGTCACCGCATACGGAACAGGCTCTTGTACATGGTTCCCGCCGTCGGGTACTGCTCATTGGACAGCGTACCGTTGAAGCTAGAAGCCGAATTCCAGTAGGTCTGGTACTTCACGTGGTGGGCCGCGAACCATTGCCGGGCTAGGTCGATGTACGGCGCGGCTAGATCGGATTGGATCCCCCACTCGGGGTAGGCCGTAGGCTTGCCTCGTTGCGCGGCGAAGGTCTGATGCCAGCCGAGCCCCCAGCTACCGGTGACCTTGTTCTTCCAAGCTACGATCGGGTCAGTACCGTCGAAAGCCGTCTGCCAGTAGACGTCCATGCCGATGATGTCGACGACGTCGTCCCCCGGGTATGCGGTCGAGGGGTCCCAGGATCCACCACAGTTGACGTTCCACTCGAATACGAAGCGGTTTGACACCGATCGGAAGACCGACACGAACCGGCGGAAGGCTGCGATGTACGCGGCCTCGTGTCCTTGTGCAGCCCATGGGAACCAGTTGCCGTTGAGTTCCCAGCCGGTGCGGATGTAGATTTGCGCGTCCTGCGGACGAAACGCGGCCAACGCCGTAGCCGCTACGAGGTAGTGGCCATCGAAGAGGCCGGCCGCTGCGTCGTCTAGCGTGGCACCCGTGACGATCAGAGGTATCGTCCAGAACACCGGTCGGTCCAGGCCCTTCCAGATGTTGATCGCGAACGGGATCGACCCTTCGAAATCAGCCCAGTCGGTCTGGCCAGTGAACCCAAGGATACCGTCAACGTTCCTTCCCAGCCACGTCTCGAACTGCTGGACAGCAGACGTGGAGTTACCGGCGAAGACGCCTAGTTTTGGTGTTTGGGGTGAAGCAGTTATCGCCAGTCAATCACAGATGACTGTCACCTGACCGCCGCCGCCCGTGCCTCCGTTACCGCCGCGCGTTCCGGTCTGAGTAGCGCCCCCGCCGCCCGCGCCGCCTCCTGGAAACTGGCCATTCGCGCCGTCACCGCCGGACGTAGTCGTCTTTCCGCCGCCGCCTCCGCCACCCCCGCCTGACATCGTTCCATCACCGAGGGCGGTCGCGCTGTTGGCCGATCCGGCCGAAGCGGTACCACGTGAGCCCGCCGCCATGCCGCCTGCGGCGCCGCTTCCTACCGCGTTAGCAGACGTGATGCCACCACCGCTGCCGCCGCCGCCACACCCGAAGTTCCCGACGCCTCCGGCGTTGCCCGCACCGCCTGCTCCGCCAGTTCCACCTCCGCCAGCGCCCCCGCCGTAGATTGAAGCGTTCGCTCCAGCTCCGCCAGCACCACCCGCGCCGCCGCCGAACGATCCTGCGGTTCCAGCGCCGCCCGATGAGTTGCCGCCATTGCCACCGATCCCGGCTCCGCCACCGCCGCCGGCCCCGCTGCTCGCCAGGCCGCCGAATCCGGCACCGCCCGAGTACGCCTGCACGTAGGTCAGCGACGCCGGGTTGTCGAACGTCACCGCAGCTGCTCCAGCGCCGGTAGCCCCCGGGCCGCTCACCGTTGCCCCGGCCCCGCCCGCGGGAGCCGTTGGCACAACCACGGCAGCCGTCGATGGCATGAGCGAAAACGGGAACGTCACATCGGACTGACCGCCTCCTCCTCCTCCTCCTCCTCCGCTCGCCGCGGTCGACGTCGCCACGATGGGACCGCCGCCGCCAGGGCCACCGCATCCGGTGACGATGACGCGACAAGATCCGTAGTTTCCGGTAGGCCTTATCCACGTGCCATTGGCAGTGAAGGTCTGGACGTCGGCCCCGGCCCCGGATGTTCTCCCGGTACCTCCGTTAGCGACGGGAAGGGTCCCAGATGCCGAACTGACGTTGGCGGTCGCGCCGAGTCCTTTGATCAGAGATGCCATATTCCGTTACTCCATGTCGACGTCGAGCTTGTAGCTTCCGGTTCCAGACACCCATGTCGCGGTCCAGCGCAGAGCCGCAGCGCGCAGCGGATCAATCACCATGGATCCCGTGCCAGCGGATCCATTCGGCTTCCCGCCCTTTGGTGTCGCCGTAGCGTCTGTGGTCAACCACGCCACGATGGCGGCGTCAGTTACCGGATCCCACGTAGCCTGCGTCGGGTTGCGCCGGTCATAGTCGTTTGAGATCTCGAGCGCGAGCGTCGCAACAAGCGTGTGCGTGGCATCCTGGTTGTAGGACTCCACGGCGCTGAACGAGTGTCGGCCTTGGAATGGGATGATCACCTGGGCAACGGTGTTGCCAGATGCGAGCGTGGCGTTGAGGGCGTTCTTCCATTGGATCGATTGCTGGAATGCCATGGGTCTGTCCTATTTCCTCGCCTGCTGGCGAATTGCGGTGTCTCGGCGGTCCTGTGGCGTTGGGATGGCGTCGGGGGGAGACGCCAGGCCAGGGCTGGCGCGGTTCTCCTTTGGCCGTCCGATCTCGTCGGTGGCGTTGATGGTGCTCGCGTACATCTCCGTCGCGGGCTTCTGGAACAGGATTCCAAGTACCGACTGTGCCCAGAGCGCGAACGGCGGCTGGGCCACGATCATGTCCTTGACGGCCGCATTCACGACAGCGGCGTACACCTCCGGATAGACTGCGGAGACAGCCTGTACCTCGTCGTCGTTTAGGCGCCCGCACGTCAGCAAGTCCCGGAACCTGGTCACCGGGTCCATCAGCACGGCAACCAACCTGTCCAGGTCTGACTGCTCCATGGGGGACAGGGGGAGAGCCTGGCCCCACTCGTCGAAGGTGAGCTTGGGACCGTTCTGGCGGACGTAGGTAACGAACGCAGGCACCTTTCCGGTCTTCTGCTCCAGCAGGTTCGCCCTGGCGTTGAACGACACGAGATCGATCGTCTCGGGGTCGTCCGGCGGCTTACGCGGGGGCATCTTGAGCCATGACCTTTCCATCAGTCACCGAAGATGGTCTGCTTCGCCTTCGCCCGAAGAGTGGCCAGGTCGATTGCGGGCTGAGCCACGGCGCCAGCGACACCGTTTCCGATCGCACTCCCGCCCGCGGCCTGGATCGGGGCGCTTCCAGCGACGGCCGTAGCTGCGTCACCGATCGCGTGCTTTACCTTGCCGATGGTAGACGCCTTGAACCCCTGGCCCTGTAGGTCTTCCGGGCGGTAGCGTCCCTTGCGCGCGTTCGTCTCGGCGATGTCGCGGATCGTCGACAGACCCGTGATGGCACGGTTGTTGTCGGCGACCTGCTTGGCCGCGTCTTCCCCCAGCGTGTCCGCGACGTGCTTTGTCAGGACGTCGCGGGCGGCGATCCTGGCGCCTTGCTTGGCCTGCTCGGTCGTGGTCTCGGCGGATGGCATCGTGTTCGGCCCGAGGTAGTCGGTGATCCAGTCGCGCACCTCGCGCGCCGGTATCCGCGAACGTCCACCGGCCAGCTCGTCCAGAGCCTTGCCGAACTTGGCGATCGCTGGGCCATGATCGCGACCCGGGACGCCGCTCTTGGAGATGGCGTCCTTGATGGCATCGGTGGCCACGCCACCGCCGGCAGCACCGTTCTCAATCGCCGCCTGCGCCTGGGCGCGCAGGGAGGCCGCCTGTTCCTTGGCGGCATCGATGGCGGCCTGAGTCTCCGCCAGTTCAATCTCTCGCTTGGACGCGTTCATAGCCGCCCTGGCGTTGAGATCGGGGTTGACGTACTTGTCGGCGTTCTTGCTGTGCCGTTCGATGGCCTTCTGAATCGCCGGGATGGTTCCGGCCTTCTTCTCGGCCTCGTGCTCGGCCTCTTCGGCGAGGGACTGAAGGCGGGCCGCTTCCGCCTGGGCAGACTTCTCCGCAGCCTTGGCAGATACTTCCGTCGCCCCGTCGTAAATGCTGGTATTTCCAGCGCTGCGACCGGCGATCGCCGTCTCGGCGGTGCGGATCGTTTCCTTGGGCTGGCCCACGGTCGACTTGACCTCGGGGTGCTCCTTCAGCGCATAGAGGACCGAGTCCTGGACGGCATCGGCCTCCTTCTGGGCGCCCTCCCCTCCTCGGCCAACGATCTTCCGCATGGTCGCGTCAGTCTGGCGCTCCGGGGCATCGTTGATGTACTTCGTCAGCTTGTAGCCGGCGGCCCCGGCCATGCCGCCGATTCCGGCGCCCTTGACGACATCACCAGCGAACTGCGTCGAGTCGATGTCCGCGTCGCTGTTGCCTGCTCCAGATGCAGCCCCGAATCCGGCCCCGAGGGCCGTGGCTCGGCCGAGGGTCGACGGCACGGGGATCATGGCCCCCAGTAGCGCCCCGCCCGCCAGGTCGCCAGCGATCGAAGCCCCGCGGTGCTGTGCCGATCCGGCCTCTCTCCGCGCGCGCATGTTGTCTCGGATCGCCGTGTATGACGACGGCGTTCCAGTCACCATGTCGTAGGCTCGCTGCGTAGCCGCCCCCGCCTCGTCTCCGAAACCAAGGCCGGCGCTGTTGGCGAACTGGGACAGGAATGTCTCGCCAGGCCCGACGCTCTTACCCACCGCCGCCTTGTCGGCCGCCAGCTTCGCCGTGATGTCCTTCGCCGACATGCCAGGCGGGTACTGCTTCGCCAGCAGGTCGCGTACCCGCTGGTCAGGGTCGTTTCCATTCGGACCGTCGTGGAAGTCCTGGATCGCGGCGTGGGTCTGCGGCGAGGCACCGGCCAGGAACTTGGACACCATGTCGCCACCGGGGGCCGCTGCTGCAGCGGCGGGCGCAGCAGGAACGGACGTTGGCACGTCAGGCGCAGCGATAGGAGCGCGGCTCGTCTCGGACAGCGCCTCACGATAGGCCGCCAGCAGTTCAGGGCTGATCGGATCGGCCATTAGTCGAAGTCCTCCTGGGTCAAGCCGAGTTCCTTCAAAACGTTCGGCGGCGGCATGAAATGCTCCTTCTTCGCCTGCTCGATGAACTTGATCTTTGCCGGCGTCAGTGTCCGGGGAATGTCAGGCGTCGCGGAAGCTGCCGGCGCCTTCATCGGCTGCATCGTGGCGGGGGCGTGATTCCCTGCCTTGCCCTGGAACGTCTTGGTAGTGGGCGTCGCCTTGGTTGCCGGTGGCAACTCTTCGGCGCCCGCATCTTCCTCGAGCGGCCGGCTTGCGTTCGCCGCGTTAGGGTCATCTGGGTTCACTGCCTGCGGGACCGCCGATGGAGTCAGGTTGCGGACGGAGTTGCCGCTGACGGCGCCAGGCTTGGCCAGAAACGACGGAGCCGGCTCGCCTGCGGCAGCAGCGTCGGCCCGTGAGCCAATGCGGTTCGGATCAATGATCGCACGGTAGTCCTGTCCGGCCTGGATCAGGTGCTTGAGTCGTTCGTTCACCACGTCCTGGGACGTGCCAGGCTTCGGCCGATTCGTGCCCTTCCACTGCTCTGACACCTCGACGCCGGTAGACGGCTGCATCTCTGACCCATGCTGAAGCATGGTGTCGATTGCCTGCATCGCTCTCGCCTGGTCGTCCGTCAGACCGTCGTATTTCCCCTTGGGGACGAACTCTGCTGCTCGTCCTGCGACGACGCCAACGACGCCAGTGATGCCATGCGCCTGATCCGCCGCATGCAGCGCCGTCTCGTTGCGCTGTACCCTGTCAAGGACCTCCGGAGTGATGACGTCAGGACCGAGCTTCTTCAGTTCTTCGGCTGCCTTATTGTACTCCTCGATATTTGCAGCGATGCGCTCGCGGCGTAGGCTTGCCAGGCTGTCCTTTGGCGCCTTGTCCTGCCCAGAGCGCGTAGTCGTCGTATCGGCCTCTTGCTGCGCCGATGTCGTGTGCGTCTGGGTCAGCCCGGCGACCGTGCGGTCGACTGACTCCTGGTAGTTCTTCTGGGCGTCCAGGTAGGCCTGATGATTGTCGATGGCGTCCTGGGCAAGCCCCTGGGATCCAAGGTTGGCCTTCGCGATCGCGGCGATTCTCTTGAATGCCGTGGCCCCGCGAGCATCCACGTCGGCAAGCAGAAGTTTCCGCGCCTGAATAGCGTCGTCGACGCCGGCCTTCGCCATGGCCACGCGGTCTGACATCTCCTTGATGTTCTGCCGCTGGCGGTCTAGGTCGTTCTTGATGATTTCGCCGACGGTATCTGGTGCCTGGCCACCGCCGCCGAGGCGGGCGTTCGCTTGTGCAGACGCCGCGCTTCCGAGTGCACCCAGGGCGAGTCCTAGCCCCATCAGCGCTTGCCTGCCGGTCGTCTTATCCCCGAACAGAGACGGCAGAGGCATCGACTCGTACCGCTGCACGGCGTCCCGCAGGTGCGCCGCGTGGGCGTCGATGTTCGCTAGCGCCTTGTCGTCAACGCCTAGGTACGCCTGCTCTTGGCGAGCAGTCTCGGCGGCAACCTTCTCGCGTGCGAGTTGTTCCAGGTAGTGGGTAGCCTGGCTCTGCTCCATGGTCTCGTCGGCGATCTTCTTCGCGCCTTCGAGCAGGTCCTTGTGACCCTTCAGTGCGTCGATCTGCTCGGGAGCCAGTGCTGGCTTCGACGTTGTCGAGGTGATGTCAGGCCCGTCCTTGTGGCGGACCTCAAGTTCGGGAAACATCGGATTCCCAGGCGCGACCACGCCGGGTACCATGGGCGCTCCAGCGACCGTTGGTTGCACGGGCGCGGCGGCATGCTGTTCCAGGAGGTCGGTATCGTCGTCTTGGTTGGTTGCCATCAGATCCTCATTCCAAGATCGGAGATCCGTTAGCGCCGATCTGTGTTGGCACGGCGCCACCGGCCACGGCACCTCCACCAGCTCCGCCAGCAGCCGCCGTTCCTAGCGACGCGATCAGCTTCCCGTAGAACGCCTGCTGACTAGAGTCGAAGTTCGCCTGCGTCTGGGCGTTCGTCGTCGTCACGCCGAGTTGTGCAAGCAGAAGCTTGATCTGGTCGTCGGTGAACCCCTGGCGGCGGGCGTCGTTGATGACCTGCTGCTGTAGATCTGCGCTCTGATTCAGCTGGTCGACCTTGAGGGATGTACCTGCGTTGAACTGGTCCGCCTGGGCCTTAAGGTTCGCGTTGTCGACCAGGGTGTTGTGGAGCATCACCTGGTTGTCTTCCGCGGCCTTGAGCGATGCGTTCAGGTTCGCGATCTGCGACTGCAGGTCGGCGGCCTGGTTGTCCTCTCCGGCCTTCATCGCGAGATCGGCGTTCTTCTTCAGGACGTCGAGTTGTGCGTTCAGGTTCGCGATGTTCGTGTTCGTGGCGTCTAGCGCGTTCTGCGTCGCTACTTGCGTCGTGGCCGTAAGGTTCGCGACCTTGGCTTGCATGTCCGCTGCCTGGTTCGCGTTGTTCGTCGACACGGCCGCCTGAAGGTTCGCCAGCGCCGTCTGCGTCTGCGCGTTCAGGTTAGCGATCGACGTCTGAAGCTTCGTCGACTGGTTCGACTTCGCCGCATCCAGCATGTTCGAAGCGTTCGCTTCCGCGACGCTGACATCGGCGCTGAGCTGCTGGCCCGCCTGCGTGATGTCGTTCTGATTGAGCTGGCCGGCCATGCTGCCGTACTGCTGGCGAGCAGTCGCCATCTCAGTTGCCCGAAGCGCCGCCATGTCGGCGGCCGACTTCGCGATGGCGTCAGACGCCGAGATCGCGCCAGTGCGCAGGGCGAGCCCCGGGTTACGTCCCTGAAGAGACGCCGCCAGTCCGTAGGCAGTGCCGACGTTCTCGTCGATGCCCCTCTGTAGCAACGCCTCGGCAGCGCTCGGGGCGTTCCCTTCGGCCGCTCCCTGTGACAATGCCAGTGCCTGCAAGAATTGCTGGCGGCTGGCATCCGAGTTCGTGGTATCGAGCTTGATCCGGTCGATGTTCTGGGCGGCGATGTCGCCTGGCGCGGTCATGCTCCCAGCGGTAGCCGTCGGGGCCGTGTTGTAGATGGCTGAGATCGGCGTGGGCGCGGCGATGACCGGGGCTGAGATCGCACCCGGTCCCGTGATGACCGGGGCCGTCACCTGCCCGGCTGATACCGTCCCGGCCTGGATGAGAGGCGCGTTGGCAACCGTCGGGGCCGTGACATTCAGCGCCGGGTTTGTACTTCCGTCGTAAGCCTGCTGGGCTTGCTGGGCCGCCTGGGTCGCGGCGTCTAAGGCGGCCTTCGCAGCCTTGACCGTCGGATTGGTCATGACAGAAACCGACGACGCGATAGACCCGCCGATCCCGCCTCCGTTCGCTGACTGAGCTGCAGCCTGTGCGTCCGCTACCGCCTTGTCGTAGGCGGCCTGTGCGCCCTGCTGCTGCTGCTGGGACTGCGTCAGCGCGGTCTTCGCCGCCGGGTCTTTGCCCACGGTCGGCGTTGCCGACGGCCCATTCGCCGCCTGCTGCTGGGCCAACTGCGTATTGAAATCCTGCGTCGCCTTGTAGGCGTCGGTCTTCGTCAGGTCGGTCGGCGCCTTCGGATCGAAGGTCTTCTGGATTACCGGACCGACAACCGGGATCGACTCAACGACATTCGAAACGCTGCCACTGGACCCGCCGAGGGCGTCGGTGAATGCCTTCTGAGCATCGCCACCCGAGCTAGCTGCCTGGGTCGCGGCGTCAATCGCCTTCTGACGCGCTTCAGGATCGAAGAATCCGCCCAAGCTGACCTCGCACGAACGAACGTTCGAGCTGTGGCCAGGACAACGCTTGGGCCGATTCCGCTTGGCTCACGAAAATGAGAGCACGGAACCCGCTGAAAGTCAATCCGTAAGCCTTGTTGCGGGCGCTACATCGCTGGGCGAACGTTCAGGATTGGCATCCGGGTCGCCTTGTCGCACCATGTACGCATGCTGAAGACGACGGCTTGGGTGGCGGGGGTCATGATCTTGTTCGGGGCGGCGCTGACGACGGTGAGCAATCAGGGGGACGTCCACGCCTCCGGCTCTGTGTTGGCGCCCGTGGCGCCATCGGCGACCGTGGATGATGACCCGCTGGTCGGTCGCTGGCTCGAGGATCCGTCAGAGGCCGACCCCTCGGGACGCGACTTCCTTACCCTGCGGGCCGACGGTACGTTCTCGGTCTTCATCGCACAGGTTGACGCTAGGCACTCGCGGCCTACGGAGAAGATCGCCGGATCAGGTAGGTACTCGGCAGCCACCGGACACGACATCGTCCTGCGGTTCGACAGCAAGCCAGAAACCGCTTCTCTCGTCTACGTGCTAAACGGCGATACCATGTGGACCCGCACGGCTCGCGGGTTCAAAGACACCTTCGTTCGCCAGCGCTGATCGCGTCGATCACATCCCAGCGGCGGCCAGGGCGTCGTTCGCGACGTCCAGCAAGCCGCGAGGATGGTTCCAGGTAGTTCCCCACTCGGGCCGGGAATGCGTCTCGTCAGGATCGCCGTCCAGGCCAAGCTTGAAGTGGAGCATCTCATGGGCGAGGTATCCGGTCCCCGACAGGGAAGAACGATCGTCGCGGGCCACGATGATCACTCCGTCCAGGTGCTCTCCGCCGACGCAGGTATGTCCGTCGCGGGCGATGAAGCCGCCGTCGTTGCAGTTCAGGGCCGCCCCGCCGTACCAGTAGACCTCGAGATACGACATCTCCGAAGCCGGGATCTGATAGGTCGACGCGATCAGTCCCTCGGCGCGGCTCGCATCGGCCGGGGCGTCGACCATCTTGTCCGCCTCGGGGACGAGCTTGATGTCTCCGCAGCCGGCCGCAAGTGCAGCCATGAACACCAGTCCGAACGCCGCCAACTTCATACAGCAATGGTGCACCTGCGAGCGATCGCGGCGCAAGCAGATTCAGCGGTCGCCCAACCGGCCGACATCGACCGTCATGACGCGTTGCCTACTGCCAGCTTCCGCCGCCGGCTACGGACCGCTTCTGGGCTCTCGGCTGTCGTACTCCGATCTCTGCCCCCCATTTGGCAAGTCGCGTCGTGATGTCGGACGGTGGCAGGGTGATCTGGAGTGAGAACGTTGAGCAGTTCTGAAATTGAGGCCGCGCCTCTGCCTGGATAACCAGCGTAGCCCCGGAGATGGGCGACGACGGACTGAGCGACTGGACGGGCGTGTCGGAGTTGTCCTCGTAGATTTGCATCGTGGGAGTGACGTTTCCGCCTCCCGACGTTCGCTCTCCGAGGACTAGGCCACGGTACAGCCGAATCTGCCCGAAGTCCGTCGGCCGCACCCACGCGCTTCGGATGATGCCGTTGTAGGGCGTTCCGTTGTCGGTGTTGACCGTCTCGTCGCCTTCGCGCCAGACCGTCCCGTCGGTCTTGAACATGACCATCTTGTCATTGATGAGCAGGCACCGGCGCATCCCGGAAAGCCCGGTCCAGCGGGTCCAGGTGTTGTACTTCAGGTCGTAGACCAGGATGTAGTTCGTGGTGACGAACCTGACCTCGTTCTGCTTGGGCGCGAAGAGGCCGTCGTACACGCGCTCGGGAGCCTGGATGAGTGGCTGGTTGAACCACTTGTCGACGCCGGAACCGATGTACGCGAGGTTGCCGCCGCGGTCGATGGAGTAGATGCCTCGGTCGCTCACGAAGAATACTTTGTCACCTGAGACTACGATCGGAGATCCAGGAATCGCCCCTACGCCAGTGGCGACCTGCTGGTACGTGTGTGACTGACCGCTGCCCGCGTCCGTGAGTCCATCGCCGACGATGAAGTAGATCGCCGTGCGCTTGAAGGCTACGCCGTTGCCGTCTAGGCCGACGATCCCAGTGATGTCACCGTAGTTATCGTCGATGTCGACTACACCTTCTTCGACAAACTCAGGCTGCCGACCGGAACGAAGATTCTTCGATGGCCACACCTCCGTTCGATAGTCGGCATTTACTCCCCATAGGCGGTCGCCGAAGGTAGCCATATGGGAGAACCGTGGCGTGATGGCCGTCGACAACTCACCAGTTGTATACAGAACCTCGCTACTGACGATGCTGGCGTCCGACGCCGTGTCCGTGATGTTCGGCTGGAAAGAGTCCGATGCGCTGCTATCCACAGTTGCCACTAGCCGATAGACCGTTCCGAGGTTGGCAGTACGGTAGCGCTTCAAGCGGAACCGCTGCTGCGCGCTGCCGCCGAAGGTTCCGTTTAGGCCGAGCGACTCCACGTCGCTGAAGTTCACGGACTGCTGGCCGCCCGTCAGGGTAATTGTGAACGGAACACTAGGCGGGCTTCGCCACACATTACCGTCGCTATCCAGGACCTCCCAGACGTCAACGTAGTTGTACGTCCCGAGCAGAGTCAGTGACCCGGCGCCTCCGCCTGCACCAACCGGCTGCGGTGGCGGCACAGGGGTGCCGATCGGAGACAACTTGCCTTCATCCAGGAAGCACGCGTCAGGTCCAGGGATGAACGCGGTTTGCTTGTACTGAACTGAGAACCCGCGGTTGACGTCAGTACCGATGTCAGCACTTCCCAGGATCTGCTGCGTGAAGACGTCAAGCGAGTATTGCCGCTTGGCGGTTCCCGCCGTCAGCGCGTACGACGCCAGCACGGGCAGTGCAAACTTCGACACGTCAGAGCCGGCGCCGCTTCTCTGAAAGAGAGCAGACTGAGTGGTCGCCGACCCTAGCATGTAGGCCTGGGCCTGGAGAGGCGCAATCCGTCCGTTTCTCCACACGACGTTCGTCAGACCGGACATGGTCGCCGATGCCATCTGCCACGAGTCCTGCGGATCACTAGCCGTCTTGCTGTGATACCCGAGCAAGAACTGAAACGAGGTTCCGTCGGCGGACCACGCCTCGCCATCCAGGGAGATGGTCACGTTCAGGGACCCTCCGTTGATAACGGCAGCGTCCGTTACGATGCCTCCGATCAGTCGCGCGATGCGCAGAGACTTGAAGGCGCTGGCGTCGCAGTAGACCGCTGACCAGTTCGCACCAGACGACCATCCGACTCCGGTGATAGCCGTCGCGGCTACCGTGCTACTGACGAGCGAGTTTGTCGAGATCGCCCCAGCTGACGTCACGCGGAGAACCCGTACGGTCGGTCCGGTAGTATCAGAGACCCCGACGAACCGGATACCGCTGTTCGAGTAGTCCTGAAACAGCGAAAGCGCGCTGTTACCTACGATCGCCGCCAGCGATACATCTGTTGCCAGTGCGCCCGTCGCTGGATTGTGCTCCATGAAACGGACAGCGTCGCCAGCCGCCAGTCGCGCTACGACCGTAATCGTCGCCGACGATCCATCCCAGAGCGCTGCCATGAATGGTGCGGTTGTGTGCAGGCCGGTCTTGATGGTTCCGCTGGTAACTGCTCCCGTAGACGCGTTCACCACGTAAGCGACCAGGTTTCCGGACGAGTCAGCTACGTACGCGACCAGCCTGCTGGCCGTCGCGGCGCACCGGGCGCGGATGTACGTTCCCGCAGGCAATGACATCTTCGTGTGCGTCTTGCCCTGCGAATCGAAAACGGCGATCGATGGAGCGACGCTGTCAAGGTTTGCGATGATGTACAGGTTCCCATACTGCGCGAATCCGAACACCGGGTTATCGCTGGCCACCACAGGAACGCGGGAAATGTCGTAGTTGGTCTGAAGTCCAGACGGGATGAGTCCGTTAGTCCAGCGGTTCGACGTAAGAGACGGCTGGTACGTGCCGAGAGTGGAGTTGAGGGCGAACATGCCGGCGTCTCCGATCTTTCCGATCGTCGGAGCGATCCCGTTCGGGAGAGTGTCCTGATCGCTGACGGTCGTTCCGTTACGCGACCTCCACTCTCCGCGCCTCTCTTGAATTGCGTTGTCGAGAGTTAGGTGCGATCCAGGTACAACTGTTAATGGACCACTGTCGGTGTCAAGTCCTCCGGTAAGATCCCATGAAATAGGAGTTGGACTTAGCGGCATGTGACACCAGATCCGTAAGTAAGACCGATATCAGCGCGACTTGCGATCGACTTGTACACTGCTTCCAGGTTGGATGCCTCTAGGTATTCTATGGCAGCCCTGAGACTTGCGACAGAGTCCTTCAGGTGACCGATGCCTCGGTTGCAGTTATTGCACAGGGCACCACGGATCCTGCCGTCGCTGTGGTCATGGTCAATTCCAAGCCTGCGGCCTTTTCCGCCCGGATTCTCGGTTAGGCAAATCGCGCATCTTCCGCCCTGGCTAGCAACAATGCGATCTCGCTCTTCCAGCGTGATGCCATATTTCTTCTTGAGATGGTTGTTGCGATGCCACAGCGCCGCTTCCGCTTTTGCGCGCGCCGAACAGTTAGCTGCAATCACCGCCCGCCTTCGCTCAAGTGCGCCATTCTTGTTTCTCGCAATTGCGTCGACCAAGCGCTTTTTTTCGCGAGCACCAGGTCTTGCCATCACTCGATCCATGTAGATCTTGGCGCGATCACGGGCGCATGGTTTGCATATCGAAGAGATCCCTGTCTTCGCAAGCGCATTCGCCTTGAACTCTGACGTTTGCTTCGCGATTAGACAGATCGAACAAGTCTTGGTTCCATCCGGAGCGATCGGACGCTTCTTGAATTTTCCCATCGGGATCTTCCCCATGCGTCAATTGTATCTCTTATTCGCGCGTTACGAGGTTCATTGGACGTGCGGCCTGGCACAGGAGCCATGCTCCCTTATTGCGCATCACTGGAACCATGTCGTCACCCTCCCGAAGCACTGGCCGCCCTTGCCGCCTGCAGCTCCGTTTCGGCCTGTTGATCCGCCGCCTCCGCCCCCTCCGCCCCCGCCGTACCCGCCACCGTCTCCGCCGGCCTGCCCGGGCTGAGCCCCGGCAAGTGTTCCGCCACCGCCGCCACCGCCGCCCCCAGCGCCCCCCGTTGTTTCTCCGGTTGCGGCGGATGTCCCCGCGCCGCCGGACGTGGCGTTTACGGAGCCCGTGCCAGCGGCCCCGGCGGTACCTCCGGCGAGCGCCGTAGCGCGGTCCTGTCCTCCGCCTGCCCCGCCAGCAGCGCCAGCAGTGCCAGCGGGGTTACCGCCAGTTCCGCCGCCGGCTCCGCCTCCTGCGGCTCGCCCGGTGCCAGCGCTTCCCGCTACCGTGGCGGCCCCGCCGGCACCCCCCGTTCCTAGGTTGCCGTATCCGCCTACCCCGGCAGCGGTACCGCCCTTCACGCGAAGCCACTGACCGAAGGTCGCATCCGGGGCGTCCGTGCCATTGACGGGACCGGCGCCGCCGAAGATGCCGCCAGCCCCACCGGCCGGCTGGGACCCGAAGGCCAACGATTCGGTGGCCCCCAGGAGCGAAGCGGGGCCTTCCCAGAAGCCAACGCCTGACCCAGCTCCGGCACGACCGCCTACCCCAATGTTCGCCGCGCCACCGGCTCCGCTCGCGCCCCACGGGATCAGTTCGACCCGCACCCAGGCGGCGCCCGTTGGCTTTGTCCAGGTTCCGCTTGCAGAGAACGTCTGCTGGTCGGGCGTCCGCGCAAACTGCATCCTGACCCAAGCCCCTGGGGTGACGAAGTTCCCGTCAGTTCCGATGACCTGGACGTACGTCGTTCCGTTGTCGTCGATGCTGGCCCCGTTGGCGCCAGCGATCGTGTTGTGCCAGTAGAAGATGCCAGCCCCGCCGTCGCCAGGAGTCGAGGTCGCGTTCAGGACGACGCATCGAGGGCCAGCGTTGCCAGCCAGGTCGCCCTTGACGGTTCGAAGGGTAGCCACCGTGTCGCACGTGATCGCCTTCAACTCGGGAGCGAACTCCGGGTTGAGGTGGCGATTCTTGAGGAGCTCGTTGTAGAGGTCGCCAGCCTCGGAACCAGTCGGCCTGCGTACGATGGTCGGCATGGCTAGAACCCCGGCCCGTACATGAACAGGGCCCGCGGCGCGAGGCCGATAGAGCCGATGGCGCCCAGGAGTTCGTAAGCCCCGATGTCCGTGATGGACTGCTGAGGTCGGGTGGTGCCGAGGATGTCAGACGACGACCCGTTCGCGGTGTTGCCGGCGTTCACCAGCGGCGATGCCGCTAGTACCGCAAGGTTGTAAGGAGACGCGACCGAGATGAACGACGGCGTCACGATCAGGCTGTGCGTGTCGAAGCCGGTGGCACCTGTCCACGTGGCCAGCGACTGCGATGATTGCCAGTGGTTTCCCGTGCCTCCGCTGATGAAGCAGAGGTTGTAGTCGACCATCGTGTAGGATGCGGTCGACAGCGGAAAACTGAAGCACGTAGACGTTCCGCCGCTGAAATACACGGCGTTGTTGACCGCGTAGTACCCGCTGCCGCCGTTCAGGATGCCGAGAGCGGTTCCGGTGTTGAGATTGATCGAGTTGTTGACTACCGACACGCCGGTCAGCGTGAAGTCGGTTCCGCCCGCCGGAAGCCCGCCGCTGTCTGAGCACGATCCGGTGCCCGTCGAGTGGCACTCGTTCTCCGACATGCTGATCGCCTTGTCGTTGACCGACGGCGACTGGACGTTGGTGATGACGTTGTTGCGGATGGACCCGCCGTTCCACGACCCGGCCGCGATGCTGACGTTACCGACGTTCTCGATGCGGTTGCTGTCGACGATGACGTTCGTCATCTTCTCCGTGTAGACGTAGCCGGGGGCAGGGGCGATCCCCCAGCAGCCCGGGTCGATAGTACCGATGGCCTCGTGGATGTAGTTGCCCTTGATGGTCAGGTTCGCCATCAGACCGTGGACGACGATCTCCGCCGCCTGGCAGCCGGTGCCAGCGGTCCATGCCGTCTGCGTGATCTCGTTGTCCTGGATCAGCATCGTGTCGCTCGGCTGCGTCGAGTCGCTGCCGTTCGCGCCGACGAGGTAGATGTTGTGGTCGAGCGACGTCCGCGTGCCGTTCCTGGCCAGGTACGAACGGATGATGGAGAAGTTCTCGCCGCCACCCAGGAACCCCTGGCCCCAGTTGTCCGTAAAGGTGCAGTCGCGGATGGTGGTGTTCGTCTGCCGGTCCGTCTCGACGTTGCGAGCAACGTTCGAGGCGATCTGCATGTTGTGAATGTACAGGTTGCACATCGTCACGCCTGTCGAGTTTCCGTACAGGAACACCCCGAACGCCTGCGTGGAGATGGACGAGTTGCCAAGACCAACGATCTCCAGGTCGGCAATCATGTAGGGGCCGATGGCCGCCGACGCGCTGATGATGTCGATGCCGTCCTGTGCCGCCGGTACGGTCAGGATGGGACGCACGCCGGCCCCGCCCCACGTGGCTTGGTATGAGCTGATGGCGATGCCACCGCCGCCGACGGTCAGGCTGCTGTTCGCGATGGACGTGTTCGAGACGGTGAAGCTGCCGCCTTGGCACGCCAGGAAGCGGTCACCGTCGTGGGCCGCCACGATTTGCGTCCGTAGCTTCTCCCAGGTCTGCCAGGCGGTTGCTGGCGAGGTCCCAGCGGCTACGTTGCTGCCGGCGACGCACCCGGACTGCGCTCCCGACTGACAGTCACAGGCGTAGTAGGTCGTCCCCGTGGCCGAGCCGGTAACGCATGCCGGGCTGGCCAGCGGACCGTAGGCCAACGCGCTCACGCTCGTCAGCACACAGGCAAAGAACGCTGCGCACGCAGCCGACCCCAGTCTCACAGGCCGCACCACATTGCGTGGTCGACTGGCGCACTCGACGGCCACCACACGCCCGCCGCTTCGTCGCGTCCCCCGCCAGCCCCGCACAGAGGTCCCATGGAGTAGGCCAGGAAGAACGGGTCAGGACTGGCGACCGCGCCGCCGTTCGGGTCGGCGTCGTTGTTGGCAACCAGTGCCGTGTAGTGGCTGCTGCGGTCGCCGGAAGTGAAGACGTACCTAGCGTACGTGGCGGCGTAGTAGATTGGCCCGACGAAGCCCTGAGCAACGGCCGTCGAGACGTAACACCCGATGTCCAGGCGCTGGTTTGCCCAGTTGGTGAACCCCGCGTCCGCCGCCGCGTTCAGAGTCGGATAGACGGCAGCCGTAGGCGTGGTGTTGACAGTCGCAAGGACGTTGTCGATGTAGAGCAGGTTACGGCTGGAGCTGGTCGCGTTCGGCGAGTCGTAGATCGCGTACAGGACGTGAAAGCCAGGCGTCTGGTCGTAACAGACGGCAGCCCCCGCCGGGCACTCGAAGCAAATCTGGTTCGTCCCGGTCGACCCCATGTAGAGGGCGCAGGACTCGTCGAAGGTACTGTTGCTGAACCCGTAAATCTGGTCGAACGCCGTAGCGTTCGTGGTGTCGAGAACGACTTCGAGGGTCAATTGGGTCGCCGATGCAACCCCCGTAGACGTATTGGCGAGCTTCGAACTGGCCAGGGAGCCGCTGTCCGCGCAGGCGTTGGCCGCGAAGGTGAAGCCCTTGCCGGCCGTGATGCTCGAGAACGCCCCGCTTCCCACTGTGAGCGTGAGCGGGATCGTGGTCGCAGGACCGGAGTCGGCCAGGCTGGTGCCTGTCGTCTCCGTCATGCGGTGCTGGACGGTAGCGGTCGCCCCGAATGAAGCGCCGCCCGAGACGCAGACCAGCAGGACGGCTGCGGCAACTCTCCGGAGATTCCGGATCATTGCCACGCCCCCGACGATCCGTAGCCTCCGTCGTAGTTCGTGCCGTCGTACCAGAAGGTAACGTAGTAGACGGAGTTCGCGGCCGTGGGCAGGGTCGGCGCCGTGCCGCTCTGCCACCTGGTGCCGGTCGGCCACGCGGACAGGGTGCGGCTACCGGTTCCGTCCTGCTTGATACGAAGGGTCAGCCTTGCGACGCCGCCAGATCCGAGCGTGGGCGCCGTGAACGTCGGAGTCCCCGTGACGTTTCCGGTCAGCGTGATCGTGATGAAGTTGCCCGTCGTCCAGTCGGCCAGGGTCGGGGAGGCCCCGGTAACGCTGGCCGTGGCGTGGACCCACGACGCATCCTTGATGTTCGTGATGTTCTGGGCGCCCATCGCAACGGCGCCGGTCATTGTTCCGCCGGCCAGCGGCAGGTATGCCGTCCCGTCGATCGGGTACCCAACGAGAGCCGTGCCCGTGTACCAGAACCGGATCAGGTCGCAGGCGCTAGCGGCCGTGCTTAGGGTTGGCGCCGAACCCTTGACCCACGTCAGTGTCGGCGACGTCGGCCAGGTCTGCGTCCGCGAGCCCGTGGCGTCCTGGCAGACGCGGACCTGGAGCATCGCCGCGGCACTCGGCATCGTCCACGTCGGCGTTCCCGTGACGTTTCCGGTCAACGTCCACTTGTGGGTGTTGCTGGTGTTACTGAAGTTCGCCAGCGCGGGCGCGGCGCCGGTCTTGTTACCGTCATCGTGCTCGGTGGTCGTCTCCGGGTTGTCGTTGAGCGTGAGCTGCCCGCTCATCTGGGCGCCAGTCAGCCCGGGGTTGGCGTTGAACACCAGCACGCCCGAGGCTCCCGTTGCGTCGGTGACCTTCGCAAGTAGCGCAGAGCTCGCGAACGATGCCAGGTCAGGCACCGTCACCTGCGTGGTCGTGACGCTGCCGTCGGCGCCGATGGTCTTTACCCACTGGTTCGATACGGACGTTTGCGTGGCTACGCCGTGGGTGACGGTTCCGGCGTCGTTCTTGGACGACAGGACCTTGTTCGTGCTGTCGACGTAGACCCGCGTCTTACCGGCGGCGGGCGTGCTCGGGGCGACGGTGTTCGTGACCAGGATGTCTCCGGCCTGCGGTACGTCGTTCGGGATGTTAGCCAGCGTCGTGGTGACGCTGCCGCTACCGCTGAACGTGACGTCACCGGTGCCAGCGGTGATTCCGCCGCCGCCGCCCGCCGAAGCCGCCTGACCAATGATCGTCGTTCCGTCGTAGTCGAAGGCGATCAGGTCACAGGCGCTGGCAGTCGTGGTCAGCGTCGGGGCAGAGCCACCGACCCAGGTCAGGGTCGGTGTCGATGGCCAGACCATCGTGCGGCTGCCAGTCCCGTCCTGACATACGGACACGCGGAATGACTTCGCGGAGCCGATGGTCCACGTGGGCGTTCCCGTGACGTTGCCCGTGAGGGTCCACGTGTGGCGGTTGCTGGTGGTCGAGAAGTCAGCCAGAGCCGGGCTTGCACCGGTCTTGTTCCCATCGCTGTGTACCGTCAGGTCAACCGGGTTGTCCCCGAGGTGCAGGGCGCCGGCCATCGTTGCGCCGGTTAGCGTTGGATTGGTGGCAAAGCACGCCAGGCCGGTGCCGGTCTCATCTGTCATCCGGCCGGCGAGCGTCGATGACGAGAAGGTCCCCATGTCGGACATTGCCGCCGAGAAGGCCAGGGCAGTCGCAGTTGTGTACTGAACTACGCCCGCAGCGCTGACGCCCGTCGCTACCTGGTTGGCACCGGCGGTGCTTGAGACGACGGTCGTAGCGACGACGCCTGAACTGTTCTTGTCGTGCCAGCGATGGTCGGTGCTATCGGCCCAGGCCCGCCCGGTTCCGGCGCTGGGAGACGTTGGCGCCGCGATCTCTGTGTAGGCGTTCCAGGAGTCGAAGACGGGATTAGTCGAGTAGACGACGAAGTTTGACCCTGTCTCGTTCGTCAGGACGCCGGCCAACTGCGCCGATGTAGTTGCTGCGAACTGCGACAGAGGGTTCGTCGTGAGGGCGTTTCCGCCGCCGACGAGCGTCTGGAATGTTGGAGCGGCACCTGGGCCATTACTAAGGAGAGCTTGCCCGGTCGTCCCAGTGGCAACCGATGCCGGGTTACCGCTTGCATCGTACGTGATCAGGTTGCCGGCGGTGCCGGTCGCCATCTTGGATAGCGGGAGGGTTCCTCCGATGGACGCTAGGCTCAGTGCTCCAGCCTCTGCGGTTGCGTCAGCAAGGCCAGCCCAAGTGCGACCGGCGGCCGTGCAGGAATACAGTGCGGCGGCGCCAGAACCGGTGAAGTAGATGCACTTGTCGGCAGCCGTTGTCAGGGCGGCGATTGCCGCCAGGTCGCTGTCGTACACCTGGACGTTGGTTCCCGGAACCAAGGAAAGCGACGACTGCGCCGCGGACACGTTGGCTGCCGTCATGAGTGACCTTCCCAGTGACGTGCTGTCGCTTACGGCCGTCGAGGGAATGGAAATGGTTGAGCTTGCGGCGATCGTCAGACGACCATCGGCGCCCACGGTGTACGTGGCGACGTGCTGACCGTCCCCGTAGGCCCCGGCGCTTACCCCGGTAGCAGCAAATCCAGGATTCGGGTACGTCCCGGTCAGCGATCCGCCCGCCGGTCCCGACGGTGACCCTCCACCTCCGCCGGTGGAGATGATCTTCCACTGACGGCTATCGGTGGAGTTCGCGTTGATGAGCGTCGCCCCATCGGGAGGTAGACCAGTGTTCGGGACCAGGTCGAACCACGCCTGCGACGTAATGACCCAAGCCTGCGTCGCGTAACTAGGGAGCCCGGTCACGTCGATTGCCGATAACTGGACAGATCCCGAGCTGATGCCGTTACAAATGACGGTCTTGCTTGAGAACAGGTTCGCCGCCGGGATAGTCGTCGCCTGCGCCGGTCGCGCCGAAGCGACTAGGCACGCCACCACGAAGGCGACCGCCGCCAGGCGCCGCATCACTGACCGCGCCATTGCTTGCCCCCTCCGTTCAGCGCGTCGACGAAGTTGGCCGTCGTCAGGCTGTCGTCAGCGTTCCCGGTATTGGGAACGAGGTAGTAGATTCGATTGGTCGTCAGGACAAGGCAGATCGCGCCGCCCGAATACTGAGAGACGTCGATCGCCTGAAGGGCCGGGATCGTTGCTGCGACCGTGACCACGTCGCCTCCTGAAGCTGGCGTTGACGAAGAGGTTCCGGTCAGGTTCGACCGCCACCGCGGCGGGCTTCTGACGTCCTCGACCATTGGCGGGTCAGAGGTCCGAGCGTTGCGGGCCCAGCGAGCCGCCCTAGCCTTCGCGACCGCGAGTTGGGCACCAACGCTGCTGATGTCCCACTCGTTCTTGGTCAGCATCATCACTGCGGCGTGCAGGAAGATGACGTCCTGGAACTGCTCCAGTTCGACGTCGAGCGTGTCGGACCCGTTTGCCAGCGTTGGCGGCAACGGGTTGTAGAGAAGCTGGTAGTTCCCGATCGCCCGCTCGCGCGGCTCGATGTAAATCAGGCTTCCCTGAATGCGGTAGTAACGACGGAGCGACCCGTCGGCGAAGGAGCGCATCTGTCCGCGACGAAGCGGATCGCTGTACTGCGTGCCAGGATCGGCAACGACCGCCCTGACAGACCGGAAGTCGGCCGGGATCGGGATGAAGTTCGCGGCCGTCGAGACGATGCTGTAAACCGTCCCCTCGGTGACACGAAAGTCAGGGTTGACGTCGATTGCGTCGTCGTACAGCGCCCGAATGCCGTCGTTGACCATGTCCGCGGCCTGGGCGGCCGTAACGAACGTGGTCGAGGTCGAAGGCAGTTGGTCTGCGATCGCCTCTGCGCGCGCCTGTAGCTGATCCCGGGTGATGCTCATCGGTCACGCAACTCCGGAAACGACCGAGCGCCGGCCGGTGGGCGCGGGATACGAACTCCTCCGCGGCCCCAGCCGGCGCTCGTGATTTCGGGTTAAACCGAAGGCGATTACTCGCCCTCGGACATTTCCTCGCCGCGTCCGCCGCGCCCGCCTTCGTCGGCCTCTTCCTTGTCCACGCCGCCGTAGCGGCCGGCCATGGCGTCGGCTTGACAGAAGTCGGAGAGCGCAGCGGCGAGCTCGCGCACGTTCACGCTTCCCTCGTCGATTCCGAGGGCACGCGCCAGGTTCAGAGCAGCATCCTCCCGGATGGCGTCGGGGTCCGAGTCCTCCTCGTCACCCTTCGTCTCCGGGCCGGGGTAGTCACCCATCGGAGGCTGACCGCCCTTGCCGTTCTTGGCCCGGCGCTGGATCTCGATCAGCAGGGCGCCCATTAGAACGTCTTGCCTCGCGCCACGATGATCGTGACCATGACAGCCGTCCCATCGGGCAACTCGGCATCCGCATTGGTGTCCGTGCGGACGAACTGCAGCTCGAAGCTGCCGTCCTGGTTCGACCCAGCCCGGAACACCGTCGCCGTGACATCGTCGTCACGAACGAAGTACGCCGGGCCGCCAGTGGTCGATGCGCCGTAGGTGGCGTCGTCGGGGCCAACCGGAGTCGCGATGACGTTCAGCAGCCGCTGGAACGAACTCGGCATGTTGAACGTGTAGCGACCGGTCTTCGTCGCGGTCTTGGTGACCGTGATTCCAGCCGGAGCCCAGGTCCCGGTGTTCAGGGTGGTATCCAGCGTGCCGCTCGTCGTGGTGACCAAGCGGCAGTGGAACGTCAGCTCGTCGAGTACACCCATGACACCCGCGGCCGGGTGCGGGGTCTGAACGCCTGTGTTGGTGGGCATGTTGTGCCTCCTCTTTCAGCGTCCAGCGATTAGCTGGTGAACGTCGCGCAGAAGTTGTGGATGGGAGCGTTGCAGCCCAACTCCGCGTAGTAGCCCACGCGAGCCTCGACGCCGTCCGCGCTCGCCAGACGGAGGACGGTGTTGCCGTCGTCGTCCAGGAACGCCGGGATGTTGGGCTTGTCGGCGCAGAACAGCTGCAGCGACTCGCTCTCGATCCCGAAGATGCGCAGATACGGGCAGTACCGATCCGCGAACACGTTCACCTCGCGGCCCGTGGCCGTCACGAGCGAGATGCCCTTGAAGCCGATCCCCGCCGGACCCTTGGTCACCGTCGGGCGGTAGCGGCCCATGGCGAGTTTCACCAGGTTCCGCATGCGGGTCGGGTTCATGTAGACCACGTCGATGTTCCCGCCGAAGCGGTCCGACTCGGCCAATCCCTCGATCAGGACGTCTTCCTCGGTGCGGCCCTGGCCGCTGAACGAGTAGCCGCGCAGACGGCCGTCACCCGAGCGGGTCACGCCGAACAGAGCGGTGTTGTCGTTGAACTGCGCCTCGAAGCCGCTGATGCAGATCTTCGCCGGGGAAGCGCCCGTGCCGCGGTCGTCCTGCGAGTAGATCACGTCGCCGACGGCAACACCGGTAACGGTGTTGATGTTGGCCGACATGGTCAGGATGCCGGTGCTGTAGTCGATGCCGAGCACCTGCAGGGTCGCGCCGGAGTTGCGCATCGCCGCCGTGTTGCTGGCCGCGAACTGCACGAACTGGCCGATCTCGAACAGAACCGCGTCCTCGGGGAACGCCAACTGCAGCGATGTCGACGCCAGGGTCGTGGCCGCGTTGATCGTCGACAACTCGCCGTAGCCAGACCGGTAGATCTTGGTGGCGAACGAGTGCATCGTCCCCTTCATGATCCCGTCGATCTGGGCGACCATCTTGTCGTAGAGGGCGCCCTCCTTGTTGGCGGCGGCCTTCATCAGCCGACCCTCGATCGTTGCAAGACCGTAGTCCTGCATGTACGTCGGGATTACCGGCTGAACGATGTTGGTGTACGCCGTTCCGGCGAGGGACTGGGCCGTCGCGAACGTGGCGGAACGAGCCGGGCTGTTGCCCACCCGCATTGCCCACGTCGGGAAACCAGTCCAACCGATCTTGCGCACCTGCGCAGCGGCGGGACCAGCGGACCACTCGATCGCGGAAACGAACTTGTCGGAATACCTGCGTCGCAGGCCAGCGCCAAGGCTGGCGATTGTTGCGGCGGGAGCTGCCATGTGAAACCTCCGGACACGCGAACGTCTTCTGTTCGAGCGTGCCCTTCGGTTTCGCTTGGGCGGGTTGCGCTTAGCTCTCGGTACTTATGAGAGCATAAGTTTTCCTTATGGTCAATGGCGCAACGAAATTCAGGCTGACGCGGACTACCGGCCGTGGCCTTTCCTTGGGACCTTCAACGTAACGATCCTGGTGACAGCGCGAATCGGGATCGTCATGTCGCCGCACCCCATCTGGTACTCGCCGTCGCGGTCGGGAGTCACATGCGGGACGATGACGATCAGGTGCTTCGTCTGCCGAACGAGATATCCGACGGACCGACAGATCATCACCTCCGGTGGCTCGCCTTCTAGGCGCTGCCAAGTGGACGAACACCCGTAGGAGTCCGACCACTCGACGTAGACCAACTTCTTAGCCATGTCGGACATGTCAGAGATCGTTCACACGCCCGAGGGCGGCGATCGCGGTGCCGAGGGCGGCAATGATCTGGTTGTTTCGGTCCAGGGTAGGCACGAGGGTTGTCTTCGTGTCAGGCGACGGGCCACCGGGGCCAGAGCAACGATGCAGTTCGCGCACGGAATCCTCGCGTCGCTCGGTCTGCCACTTCAGCCTATCTGTAAGAATGTTGATGACGTGCTGAATCGGCGGAGCGCCAATTGCTTCTGGGTTCTTAGGGTGCATGGCGCCGTCGTAGGCGAGTTGCGCCACGCCTTGCATCATCGCGGCGATCGCCTGCTCGGGAGAGTCGCCGACGTAGACACAGGACCGCTCCTTCAGAGACGCCTCCCATGTTTCGTTGCCGACCCATCCACGCCCGTCGCCGTGGTCCGTGACGCCAGCCTTGATGTCGAACCCCAGCCCGATCCCGCTCGGTAGGCGGTCGTACTCCATGAACACCGATCGCCCAAGGACCGTTTTGCTGTCCTCTGCGTAACCCTCTGCCTTTCGCGCCTTCTCGAATGCTTCGACGCTCGCCAGCGCTTCCTCCCGCTCACGGAAGAACCTCGGCAGTGCCTTCGGGGTCAACTCTTGCTCTTTCATTTCCATGCTCGGTCTCCTTATCCGGGTAACCCGTGGGCCCCGGCGTTGGTCGCCCAGCCATCGAGAGTCATTTCCCGGTGGTCAGGTACTCCTTCATCTTCGCGAAGTGCTGTTGCTGCTCCGGAGTCCAGCCCATCGGATCGTCGGGTCCGCGGTTCCAGTCGGGGTTCCGCTCTGGCCAGATCCCAGCCCTGGCATAGGCGTCCTTGCGGTTCCGAGACGCCCAGTCGTCGAACGTTTGGCCGTCTTCGTGGTCCCCTTCGAAGTTCTTTTGATCGACGGCGCGCTGAGCGGGCGTGCGGGAGTTCCATAGCTGCTCGCGCATGTCCTGCCATCGCTTGTCCACGGGCGGACCGGCGTCGTCGTTCGTTCGGCCTCCGAGGTAGTGGAGTGCGTCGGCTGCCACAGCGTCCGCCCGCTCAGGCCCCGAGAACGGCTTGAACATCTCGAACGTCATCTTCCCGGGGACCGGGTTCTCGCTTGACGCCGGGTGGTGGAACTCAAGCTGGCGTCCGTCCCCTGGATCAGGCGACTGCACAACGGCCGCGTTGGCCATGTGCGGAGCCAAGGCCTTGTACCGTTGTCCGACCGCATCCAATAGGGCCAGGTCTTGGTCGCTCGTAACCCGCGGCGATGGTCCCTTGGCTATCGGAACAGGCGGGGCGTACCCGGCGAGCGCAGCCATGAAGTCGGCCGGATCGCGCTGCGGCGATGTAACCGGAGCGGGGGCCAGGTCTTCCAGCGGCGCCCCTGGCTTCTGCCCGGTCGGCAGGGCCGACACCGGGATGTCCTTGGTCGTGCCGTCAGCCATAAGCAGGCGGGCGGTGTCACGGCCGATGCTGACAACAAACGGCGGCCTTGGCTGGTCCATTGCCTAGAACTTCGACCCGACGACAGGCGCGGTAAACTTGCCACCGCTGTTTGCCCCGGCGAGGTTCCCCGTGAACGTCTGCGGCTTGTTGTTCGACATGCCAGCGACCTGGGCCTTGAAGTCGGCCACCTGCTGCTGTCGTTGCTGCTCGGCTGCGTCGGCGTTGGTTCCGCCGACAAGCTTCGTCTGCGTCGCTGGCACGCCAGGCGTGTAGCCGCCCCCGGTTACCGATCCTTGGCTCTGCTGCGCGTTCTGCGTTACGGTCGGTGCCGTGGTTGCGGTCTGCGTAGTCGGCTGGATCGTCTGGCGCTGAGGTGCATAGCTGACGGCTGCCGTGGAAGCTGGTCCGGCGACCTGGCCGCCTGGGTTCACGGTCGCCGGGGTTACGGCGGACATGACAGGCTGGGCGATCGCCTGGGCTGGCATTGGCGCCGAGCTCCCGGCCAACTGTTGAATGTACGACTGCTGTGCCTGCTGACGTTCCTGCGCTTGGAGTTGAGTCCCGACATCCGTGACAAACTTGCCGACCTGTGCGGTGGTCGTCGGGGTGCTATTCAGCGCCGTCTTCGCGTTCAACAACGTGGCGGCGAGGGCAGGAATGTAGGCCGCATCAGACACCCCATAGTTCGCCACCGACGGATCGTTCCAGTTCACCGCCCCGTTGTTCCCGTTGAGGCTGTTCCCGGCGTTCTGCTGCCCGCCGAAATCGGCCCCGCCCCTGTAGAACGATGTCCCGAGGACGCCCATCGGAATCCCCGCCGACTGCGCCCCACCGGCCACCTGTGAAGCGACCTGGTTCGCGTTGCCCTGGTATCCGGTCGCGCCGTACAACTGGTTGTTCGCCGTGAACTGCTGCTGCGCCTTGTTGTAGGCGATCGTCTCGGCGCTGGGACCCACGGGGGCCTTGCCGATCAGAAGGTCGGCCTGTTCCTGGCTGAGCCCCGCGGCCGGTCCGCCGTACTGGCGGATGTAGTCGAGCATTTGCGGATCCCCCCACGGCAAACCGGTCGGCGGAGGCGGAGGGGCGGCGGCTGGTGTCGCCTGGACGGGCGACACAACGGCGGGAAGCGGGCTGGCGGCTACCGCAGACGGCGCGACGGACGCGGGAGGAGGCGGCAGCGCTGGCGCTGCCTGGCCTGGCGCTACAGCGGCCGGGGCGCCCCCCCGTTGGGCCAGCGCCTGAACGAACGGCTGAGCGGCAGCCAGGGCCCTTTGGCGGTGTCCCTGCATGAACGCGGGCTCGTTCAGGTAGGCCCCCGGGGTAGACCCGGCCGGCATGTGGTCCGCCGGCACCTCCGATACGTTGCCGTCTGGTCCGACGATCTGAGCCGTCTTGCCGTTCATGCTCCGGATGAAGTGACGGCCGAACCGCCCGCCGAACTGCCCGAAGCCCGGAAACCCTGCCGCTGCGCCTGCGCTCATGTCCGTGTCTCCTCTGCGGGGCTACCCCGCGCCTGTCAGTGGCTCCCGCCCCAGCCCATGTCGCGCTTGATGATCGCGTCGCGCAACATGCCGTCGAGGGGGAGATCGTCTTCCGTTCGCGTTCCGCTGGCTCCGAGCCGCTTCCCCGCGACCGCAGGCTTGGCGACGGTTGGCTTGGTCGGAACGACTGGGCCGGGCTGCTTCCCCGCGGGCGCCGGCTTGGCGGCCGGCTGCACGCCAGCGGCCTTCAAGATCGGGGCATACTGGTCGGTCAGCACGCCTTCGGCCTCCTTGGCAGCGGCGATGACATGGCGGCTGATGTCGCCGTTGACGGCTCCGGACGCCCGCCATAGGTCGGCAGCCCGGGTCATCACTTCCTCGATGGCACCCGGTGTGGCCAGGGTGAACTTGAACGCCGGGGCCAGCTCCGGAGTCGACAGCATCTCGCGCGCGCGGGTGGCGGCGACCTGGGCTTGCGCCTGGGCTTGGGCGGCCTGGGCCTCGCGCTGGATTCGCTCGTTCTCCTCGGTGCGCTGGCGGTCGCGGGCCTCTAGTTCCTCCATTCGCTTCAGCAGGGCAGCTCGCTCGGGGTCGGGAGCGGCGGCGGTCGGCTTCTCGCCCTCGGGCTCCTTGATGTCGCCGATCTCGCCGCGGAGTTGCATCTCCAGCAGAGCATCCCTGTCACGGATGCCGATGAGGCGGAGCCGCTCCTCCAGGGGGGCCTTCTGCAACCGCGCTTCGAACTCCTGCTTCTCCTTCACGGCGGCATTGGCGCGGGCCTCGGTCGCCTCGCGGGCGGTCCGCTCGTCCCGAACGCGCTGCTCGAGTTGGCGCTTCTCGGCCTCGATCCGCATGGCGTCGAGGGCTGTCCGGCGGATCTGGCGTCCCTGCTTCATCAGGTCGACCTTGGCGGCCGGCTTCTCGGGCTCCGTCTCGGTCTTTTCGGCGGTGTCCGTCGTCTCTTGCGTCTCCGCCGCAGTCTCCGTCTCACCTTCGGCGGCGGCTTCCTGGGCCTCCCCTTCGGTCCCGTCGTCGACCTTGATCGCGCCGCCACTGGCGATACCGGATTCGTCGGCCGCCGCTTCCTCGTCGCTGATCGAGACTGCACCGCCCGACGTCAGGTCAGCCGGGGCGCCTACGTCATTGCCGGCCATCATCGCCCCGAAGGCATCGCCCCCCCGGTTCTCCAGGCGGACTTCCTTGGTGGAGTCCAGCCATTCGCGAGGCATGGTGGTCGTGCCCGATCCGCGCCGTTCGAGTTGGGCCGTGGTGTCAGGAGAGAACGCCTGCTGCGCCGACTCGGCGGGCGGCTGCACGACGGTCGCGCTGCTCGCGGGGGCGACGGGTTGAGCGTTTGCCGCAGCGACAGCCGCGACGGCACCTTCGACGACAGACGTGGGAGAATTGTTGGTTGCCATTTCCGATTGGGCCTTTCGTTACTGGATGATGGTGGGAGCAGGTGGCGCGGGCGGCGCCGGAGGCACGTAGCCGGAACCAGGAATCGGCTCCGGCGGCGGCAGGATGGGAGGCCCCGCTGGCGGGGTCGGTGCGCTTGGCGGCAGGGCGGGAGCGCCAGCGGGGACGGGAAGACCAGCCCCCTCGGGACCTGGGCCCGGGCCTGAAGCGGGAGCGGGAGCGGGAGCGGCGGCGGGTGGCTTGGGGCCGACCTGATTCAGCAGCCGGCGGAGTTCGTTTAGGTGGCTCGGCGGGTAGTTCTGGTCAATGAGCGCCCGGAAGTAGCGCAGGCGGGCGTAGCCGAACAACTTCTCTTTGACGATGAATGGGTCGGGCGTCTCGTACTTTCCGATCTCCAGGATGTCGTCGACGACCTTCTCGTAGTATTCCTTCTCGGCGAGCATCACCGAGATCAGTCCGCTCAGGTCGGGAACGTTCAGAGCGGCGAGGGCGTCTTCCTTCTCGATCCACTGCTTCTGGATGAGGTCGTCGGCCTTCTGGAACTGCCCCGCGATGCTGTGCCCGAACAAGGACGATGGCAGGACCGCCACCTCGTACTCGCCTTCGATGTCGTCGAAGACCAACTCTCGCCACTGACCGCGGGAGATCGCCTTCCACTTCGGCTTGCTGTCCTTGCCTTCGGCCTGCATCCGCTTGGCAAGGTCGCGGGTCATCTGCCACCAGATACGGGCTGACTCGACGCGGATGTGCTCCCACTTCTGGGACAGCAACGCGAGGCGGTCTGACTGGAGTTCGGTGTCCTCTCGCATGGCTACCGCCGCCGTGATGCCCGGCTTCGTCTGCGCCTGGGCTCCGAAGCGAGAGACGCCGTGGGTCTCGTACGCCTGATCGCGCAGGAGGTTGACGTAGTTGTACGCCTCGGCGTTCAGGGCCGGCGGCGTCTCGATTGACATCGGCGTGTTCGTGTACTCGTCGACCGCCACGAACGCGTTGTTGATGTTCTCCGGCCCCTCTTCGCCCTTCTTCTTGTGGACGATCTTGGTCGCGCTCTGTCGGTGAGTCTCGCGGAACGTGATCTGCTGTTCGTTCAGTTCGACCTGGATGTTGCGGTGCAGGCTCGTGACCGATCGGCCCCACATGCCTGACTTCGCCTTCTGGTATCGCTCGATAACCAGCGGGAACCACTCGTACGGCCAGTCCTTGATGTCGAAGTTGCGCTCGTCTTCGAGGATGTAGCCACCGATCATGGTGACGTGCTTCCCCTTGCGATCGCCGCGGGCCAGGTACCAGGCTTCGATGATGCGGGTCTTACGCGCGTCGATGGACGTCAGTTGGGCGAGTGAGTCCCACGTGCCGGACGCCGTCGTTGCCAGTTCGCTCTCTTCGATACCAAGCATGCCGGCGGCGTGAGAGTTGGCGACGCGGCGGACGTGATAGATGACCTCCGGCGTGGCCTTCTTGCCGTCGTCCTCGTCGACCATGAACTCCCACGACGGGAACCGGCCGGCCTTGATCTGGTCGTCTTCCTCGTAATGCTTGAGGACCCCGGCATCGCCCGTGAGCGAGTCGGCGAACATCTCCGCTGCCTCGTCCTGCCAGTTGACCGCGTCGGCCCACGCATCGGACAGAGCCGTCATCGCGGCGGCGCCGCGCCTCGCCTTGCCGTCGCCGGCATTGGGAACGAACTGGGCGCGCGGACGAAAGGAGCAGATCCGGTTGTGGATCGTCGAGACGATCGAGTACGTGACGTTGAAGATCTGGCCGTTGTCGTTGTCGAGCGGCGTGCGCTTCTTGAACGCAACCAGCGCCGCGTCGAGGTCGTCGACCACCTCGCCCGTGTAGAGCTCCAGGTCGTAGGCGAGCCAGAGCCGGCGGTTCTTCTCGGCCTCCGATGACTCGATCCGATCGACGGCAGCGATCAGAAGCTTGCTGATCTCTCTGTTGTCGAGACCTTCGTCGTACCAGTGCTTGATGCTCAAGGCCCGGGAACCTCCGAGGACGTCAACGCGTGACCGATTGGTCGTGCGAGCGTTGGCCTCGGGGTTCCGCTTGGGCCGTGTCGTTTCGCTCTGTAGCTAGGCTATGTCGCTGAAGATATTAACAGAACTTATGGGGCTATGCAGGTCAAACAAGAGTCACCCGAGCTTCCACGCTGCAAAGGTCGTCCCGTTGATGGTCACGCTGTCTTGCGGCAATGGTAGTCCGCTAGCCAATTCAGGCCCGACCACGGCAATGCCGCCTAGCGCGCAGACGTAGCCCCGTGGGCAGTACCGATCCATGGCCAAGTGCGTTGGCCGGATCCCGTCATAGCAGACGTAAGAGATCGCGCCGGGAACCTCCGGCATTCCGATCGCGTTACGCTTCCAGGCCGGCCCGCGCGGTACTAGCAAGGCGGGTGCAACCAGCAACGCACCGAGGGCGGCGAAGAACCCGCGACGGTCGGTCATGGCTCGCCTTGCGCGACAGGCCCAATGCATGTCGCGCCGATAGATACCTGGCCACCCCGCCCCCAGCACG
>Ga0207667_10000305_pt1 | contig 67996 bp, 55 predicted proteins | sample KBSCornC52_FD_184301 | JGI IMG/M metagenome (GOLD analysis project Ga0207667, IMG submission 184301) | Corn rhizosphere microbial communities from Kellogg Biological Station, Michigan, USA - KBS Corn C5-2 (SPAdes) (version 2) | ecosystem: Host-associated > Plants > Roots > Rhizosphere > Soil ... | reverse complement strand
TGCGGCAGAAGCTGCTGACGCCAGTGTCGTTCCTGGATGTTAACAACGGCGGATTCGTAAACTCCTTCGCGCCGCAGCAGGGCCGCGGTGGAGGCGGTGCGCCCGGCGGAGCAGCGGGCGGCGGTGCACCCGTCGGCGGGGGTCCGGCCGGAGGCGGAGCGCGTGGTGGAGGAGCACCAGGCGGAGGCCCATCCGGTCCCGGCGCGGGAGCCCCGGGCGGCCAGCCTGGACGCGGTCCCGCGAATAATTTTCCCGGAAACAATCCAAACCCGAATACCATGCCCGGAAACGATCCCCGCAATCCTGGCCAGAATCAGGATCTCGCCCCGATCGCGCGGCCGAATCAAGAGATCGCGCATTTGCTGGTAAGCGGCACGGGCGGACTCGAAATCAGAAATACCAACGATTTACTCGCGGGTCTGGTAACCGTCGGCCAGGAGCAGAATGAGTATTATCTGATCGGCTATACACCGCCTCCCGCGGACGACGAGAGCTGCCACAAATTGCGGGTCCAGGTGGATCGCAGCGGCGTCAAGGTTCGGGCGCGCCCGGGATACTGTAGTCCCAAACCGCGCGACGTACTTTCCGGAAAACCGGTCGAGAAGGTTCTGGAGAGCCGGGCAGCCGCGGCGCAGTCCGGCACCATCGGCGCCTCCATGCAGATTCCTTACTTTTACACTTCCTCCAATATGGCGCGGGTCAATGTGGCCATGGAAATTCCGTCCGACTCGCTGAAGTTCCAGAAGCAGAAGGGCAAGTATCACGCGGCCGTAGACATTCTGGGCATCGCGAGCACGGCGGACGGCGCCGTCGGCGCGCGTTTCAGCGACACCCTGAAGCTGGATTACGATGACCAGCGCGAAGTCGACAGCTTGAAACTCAAGCCCCTGCATTACGAGAATCAGTTCGACGTGGCCTCGGGCGCCTATACTCTTAAGATTGTCTTCAGCGCGGGCGGCGACGGCTTCGGAAAACTCGAAATGCCGCTGGTGGTGGGCACGTACCAGACCAACGCATTCAATGTGAGCGGAGTTGCCCTGAGTAAGGAGTCCCACCCGGCGACGGATTTAAGGCTGGACGTGGACTCGTTACTGATCGACGATCAGTCTCCCCTGATTGCCAATGGGAAACGAATCGTTCCCTTCGGTTCAAACCGCTTCAAAAGGACCGATCCTGCGGGTTTCTATTTCGAGATTTACGAGCCCCTGCTCGCGACCGCCGGGCCGCAGAACCGTCCGGATGTGGGCGTACAGATACGAACCCTGGACCGCCAGACCTTACAGCCCAAGACCGACACCGGTGTCATTAAGCTGAATACCGAACCGGCTAATGCCAGCGGAATGCTTCCGGTCAGCGTCAACATGCCGCTAACCCAGGTCGAACCGGGTTCTTACCTGCTGGAAGTGCAGGCCCTGGATAGTGCCGGCAACTCGGTCCGGCGTGTTACGCCCTTCGACGTAGAGTAGATCTAGCCACTATTACGTCTGATCGCTCTGAATAATCCGCACGAATTGCACGTTTACCCCCCGGCAATCCAGCGCAAACCGGCCCCGTTCCTTCCCCGCGCTTAGATCTACCAGCGCAATTTGATTTTTGTCACCCAGACAGAGCAAATAGAGGTCGTCATCGACCTGCCCGACGTCGTGCAACCATTGGCTTCCCGCGTCCCAGAGTTCCACAGGCCCGCTGTCTGGATGTATTCGCATTAAGCGCCCGCCGCAGCTATCGGCGAATATGAGGTCCCGTCGATTGTGTGCCAGGCGGACACCATGGCAGCCAACTTGGCCGCGCGCCAGAAGAGAATACCGGCCATTCTCATCCACGTGAGCAATGTCGCCCTGGAACAAAGTCGAAACATAGCATCCTCCCCGGCCGTCTGGAAAAGCACAATTGAGATGACCCAACTGGATGTCGTTATGGATGTAATGGTCGGCCACCGACATGGAGGGAGTCAGATCGTAGTTGACCCCGTAGATCTCAGAGGGGAGCCGCCAGCGCCGTATCACCTGCCGCTGGCGCAGATCCACCCACAGCACCGCGTCCGCTCCCGAACTGGAAACCATGCAGACATCGTCGCTCACCGGAAATACCGTGTGGAGGCCCCCGAACCAGGGATCATCGATACGCCATGGGCTGCCGGGCCGTAAATCAATGTTCTCAACCGGCGCATCGATGGTTGGAAGCACCGCGAGGAAATTCTCGAAGCACAACACCAGACGCCCGCCCACCAGGCTTGCATGCTGAATCTTGAAGCGGCTGTCGATGCAGCGTTTGGCGGTCACATCCGCAGTTCGCTCATCGACAGTAACTTCCAATATGCTCAGCCCGCCGCTGTAAAGATGATCTTCGCTGGGCGGCAGCTCTTCGAACGGCGGAAGATTTCGAAGACGATCCTTGTCCGCAGCGCGTTGCGCTATAAACTCTCGAGTGGTCCTGGTCCAGTCCCAGCTGCGGCTGGTATGCGTCAGCAGCAGCTGAAAGCGCCGGATGTTTCCGTGGCGGTGAGCGCCGTTCCCGGATCCAGCGGGCGTGTCGTGCGGGACCTTGGGGATCCTGGGGACTTCCACCTCAAGCAAATCGGGGATGCGAGTCGCTCCTGTCCGGAAAGTACGAATAGATCGAATAACGATTCGCGATGGGGAACCGCCTGCCGCCGTGTTCCTCACCACTAGCCAGCCGCAGCCGTCACCGCCCGGGCGTTCGAGGACCACATCAAATACGGTGTTGCCGTCTTCCGCCGCGCCGTCGCTTTCCGTGCTGACGTAAGTCCTGCCGTCCGGGGACAAACAGCCGATTCCGATACGGCCACTCTTGATTTCTGCTTCCACTCTTACGCACAAGACTTCGTCCGCGGCGCGACGGCACGATTCTGAATGGATTGGAAACGTGACCGCAAAGGCCCACTGATCCGCGGGTGTGGTGATGTCCATCGGATCCAAGCCGACCACCACCGTCTGTCCGTGAATGACGGCGTCCGGAAGCGCAAATGCGCCCGGCAACACTTCCTGCCGCAGGTCCAACCCGTCTGATTTACTCAATCGATTCTATTTTACGTCGGCCGAACCAGGCTAGGCCACAAACGCATCTGAAGATGTCATAATAACGTTTCGCTCTATTGACAGACTGCAGTGAGCATCTTCCAGTCACAGAGTCGACCCATCTCTTAGTGCCGTTAATCGATGCCAAAACGTATTTGGAGACACTCCGCAAGAAGTGGAAGACCATTCCCTTTACGGCGGATGATCGCGCGCACTCGGCCGACCTGATCGCGTTAGACGACGCACAGCTGCTTCGGCAATGGGAAAAGGCCCGCCAAGCCAATGTGGAAGAGCACCGCCTGAATTACATGCGCGGGTGGTACCAGCTTATATATAGAGACTGGTGCGAGGGGCGCAAGATTGTTGACATTGGCTGCGGGCTCGGAATCGATGGCATTCACTTCGCCGAAAACGGCGCTAGGGTAACATTCATCGACATTGTCGCGACCAATGTTGAGTTGGTTCGGCGAATCTGCGGGCTCAAGGGGATCCAGAAGGCCTGTTCGTTTCTGGTCATGCAAGACGTCGAAGATTTGATGAAGCTGGATTGCGACTACGACGCTGTCATGGCGTTTGGTTCCTTGATGAACGCTCCCATTGAGGTCATGAAGCCGGAGTTTGATGCGCTGGCTGCTTGCCTTAAGCCTGAGGGCGGGCGTTTCATCATGCACTCTTACCCGAAGGAGCGCTGGGAACGGGAAGGATCTCTGGCGTTCGATCAATGGGGAGCAAAGACCGATGGTGAAGGAACACCTTGGGCAGAATGGTACGATGCCGGCAAGCTCATTGATATCCTGAAGCCCGCTCGCTTTGAATTGGTCTACTACTGCGAGTATCGGCAAGGAGACATGAATTGTATCGATCTTGTGAGATTGAAGACTCCGCAACTTCTTCCTGTCGATGCTGTCCTCTGGGCCCGTAGCGACCTCATGCAGGCGGTGACTTTTTGGGACGGCGTATCTTTGCAGCATGCAGCCGCCGGTCTCCGGGTGACCACGGGACCAGCCTGTTGGAGTTATTCCGTACAGATACCGCTCCCAGTCGTTGAGAGTGGAACCTCATCCCCCAAGCGTGGCCGGCTGTGGGTGAAGGCTTCCGTCCAGCACGGTGAGATTGGTGTGGGAATCCTTAACAAGGACGGCACGAGCTTCCTCGCGGAAGTACGTTTCGATACACGCTCCGATCCGGAACAGGCTTCCTCCGAGATTGATAACCTCGAAAATATCGGGTCTGTGATCATCCGCAACGCCTGCCGAGACAACCAACCATCGGAAGCAGTTATCGAAGACGTCAGGCTGTATTGTATTGACCATTGATCGAGGACGCCTCTTCTTCCCCCAGCCGGGAATCAGGAAGCCTAACCTTTCCCTCGCCCGTGACTTGAGCCGTTAAAGCATTGATAGAATAGATCGAACTGCCGTGACGACTCCAACTCCTGGGCTACTCATGCGAATCTTTCATACCCGAACCCTGAAGTTCGGCCGTTGGGCTCCTCGCGCCGCAGTCGGTACGCTGCTGATTCTAGGGCTGATCCCGATCCGCGGGCAGCGGTACGTTACTGGCGAAATCGAAATCCGCCAGGCGCTCGAAAAGCTCGGCACTCTGGGCAGCGTTATGATGATCGGCGCGCATCCCGACGACGAGCGGGAGCAGGTGCTGGCCTACCTGGCGCTCGGCCGGCACGTGCGGACAGCCTATCTGTCGCTCACCCGCGGCGAAGGCGGCCAGAACCTGATCGGTCCCGAGCAAGGCGACGAGCTGGGAATCATCCGCAGTCAGGAGCTCCTCAGTTCCCGGCGAATCGACGGCGCCGAACAGTATTTCACGCGTGCCATCGATTTCGGCTTTTCCAAAACCGCCGACGAGACCCTTCAGAAATGGGATCGCAACAAGGTTCTTGGCGACGTGGTGTACAACATCCGCCGGTTCCGGCCGGACGTGGTGATTCTGGTGTTCTCCGGCACGCCGCGCGATGGACATGGGCATCACCAGGCGTCCTCCATTCTCGGCCGCGAAGCATTTTCACTGGCCGGCGATTCCACTAAGTTTCCCGAGCAGCTCGCCTACGTCCAGCCCTGGGCTCCCAAACTTCTGATGATGAACGCCGGATTTCCCGGCGGCGGCCAAAATAAGGGCAAAGGCAAGAACAAGGCCGATGACACACCCGCGGCGGATCGGCTGAGTCTGGATGTCGGCGCTTATTCGCCGGAGCTGGGCGCCTCCTACGCTGAAATAGGCGGCGCCAGCCGCAGCGCGAATCGCACTCAGGGGACCGGCGCGGCGGAGCCCAAAGGGTCGGTATCGGCTCCCATGGAGACCATCTCCGGGGACAAGGCCACCAAGGATCTTTTCGAAAATATCGATATCACCTGGAACCGGTTGCCCGGCGGCGCGGCGGTCGGCGAGATCGTGAAGCAGGCGCTCGATTCCTTCGTCCCGGCGCGCCCGGAGGCTTTGATCCCGCTGTTGGTGAAAGCTCGACCGTTGATTGCCTCGATCGTCGCGGCGACCAAAGACCCGTTGGCGGAACGAAAGCTGAAGGAGCTGGATGAGACCATCGTGTTGTGCTCGGGTTTATCGCTCGAAGCCCAGTCCGATAAGGCGGCGGTGAGCCCGGGTGCGACTCTGCGTGTCAACTTCACCGCGGTCCAGCGCTTGCCCAACCAGGTGGCGCTTACCGGAATCAGTCTGAGCGGTATCGAAGGAGCCCCCAAGGTCAATCTGGCTCCTACAGTGCTCGCGAACAATCAACCCAGCCGCTACAACGCGAGCTTTACCATTCCGCAGAATCACCCTTACACTCAGCCGTATTGGCTGGAGCAGCCGAAAGACGGGGCGCTCTATTCGGTTCCCGATCCACGCGAAATCGGATTGCCGGAAAACGAGCCCGCCCTTTCGGCCCATTTTCGCGTGCAGGTGGCCGGCACGGAACTCGAGCTGACTCGCCCTGTGGAATATCGCTACGTGGACCGCGTGTATGGCGAACAAGTTCGTCCCTTCACGGTGATCCCGCCGGTGGCGCTCAGCCTGCCCGAACACGCTTTGGTTTTCGGCGACGCCAAGCCGCGCCGAATTGAAGTAGCGGTGCGTTCCAATGGCGGAAAAGCCGACGGCGATCTGCGCCTGGACGTTCCCGCAGGCTGGCGAGCCGAGCCGGCCTCCAGTCATTTCGAACTCACCGCCGCCGAGGAGCAGACCAACGTCTTCTTCAACTTGGTTCCGCCCGAGGGCAATTCCCGCGGCAGAATCCGCGCCATCGCCCAAGTCGGGGCGCAGATGGTTTCCACCGGCACCGAGGTGATCCAGTATCCGCACATCACCACACAAACACTGCTTCCGCCCGCGGAAGCTACTCTGGTGCGCGCCGACATCCGGATCCTCTCGAAGACCGTCGGCTATGTCATGGGCGCGGGCGACGATGTGCCGCAGGCCATCCGGCAGCTTGGTTGCGACGTGACTCTGCTCACGGAGGCCGATCTGGCGCATGGCGATCTGGGGCGTTTCGACGCGATTGTTACCGGCGTGCGGGCTTTCAATACGCGGCCGGATCTGCGCGCGAATTATCAACGCTTGTTCGATTACGCCAACAACGGCGGAACGCTGATCGTGCAGTACAATGTCCCGGAAGGCGGCGCTCCTCCCGTGCCCGCTCGCGGAGCTTCTCAAGCAGCAGCCGCTCAGCCGGCTCCTGCATCGGCGCCATCAGTTCCGGCCGCGACAGACGGCGGCCAGTTGGCTCACATCGGACCCTATCCGATCCGCATCAGCCGTAACGACCGGGTCACGGTGGAAGAGGCTCCCATCACCTTTCCCAATCCGGACCTTCGCCTGCTGCATGCGCCCAACCAGATTACCAGCGCCGATTTCGACGGCTGGGTTCAGGAGCGCGGGTTGTATTTCGCCGATCAGTGGGACCCTAAATACGTAAGCGTGCTCGAATCGCACGATCCCGGCGAAATGCCGCACCCCGGCGGTATGTTGTACGCACCCGTCGGCAAGGGCGCGTATATCTTCTCGGCCTACGACTGGTTCCGAGAGCTTCCGGCCGGAGTCCCCGGCGCCTATCGCCTCTTCGCGAACATGCTGAGCGCGGCCAAGGCTCAGTGAACAGGGCACAGTAAACAGAGTCCAGTGAACAAAACCCCGTGACCGAACCTCAACGGACTGTACTCGACGAACCACCGCCGTTTTTAGGCACCTGGCGGCGCGTGTACACCGTGGTAGTGATCTATCTGGCCTGCGTCATCGGTCTGTTCTACTGGTTCACGAAATCGTTTTCACCGTCGTCCCCGATATGAGGCCCCTCGACTGGGCGGTAATGTTCGCCTGGCTGGTCTTCCTGGTGTCCTATGGCCTGTGGCGCGGTCGTGGTTCCGGCAGTACGCAGGAATTCATGCTGGCCGGCAAGACCATGCCCTGGTACGCCATGGGCCTTTCGATCATCGCCACCCAGGCCAGCGCCATCACCTTCATCTCGACCACCGCGCAGGCTTATGTCGACGGAATGCGCTTCGTGCAGTTTTATTTCGGACTGCCGCTGGCCATGGTGATTCTCTCCGCCACTGCCGTCCCCATTTTTCACCGCGCCAAAGTATACACCGCTTACGAATATCTGGAACACCGCTTTGACGCACGCACGCGTCTTCTGGTCACCATCATTTTTTTGATCTCGCGCGGTCTCGGCGCCGGGCTCGCATTGTCGGCGCCGGCCATCGTGTTGTCGGTGATTCTCGGCTGGCCGTTCCGCGTGACCATCCTCATCATGGGGGGATTAGTGGTGCTGTACACCACTTTGGGCGGGATCAAAGCGGTCACCTGGGCCGACGTGCAGCAAATGGCCATGATCATGCTGGCACTGGTGATCGCGTTCGGCGTCGCCATCTCCATGCTGCCGCCGGATGTTTCGTTCCTCGACGCCGTGAAACTCGCCGGAGCAGCCGGCAAGCTGAACGCCGTCACCACCACCTTCGATTGGAACGACCGCTACAACATATGGAGCGGCTTGATCGGCGGAATGTTTCTGGCACTGGCGTACTTCGGCACGGATCAAAGCCAGGTTCAGCGATACTTGACCGGAAAGTCCATCGGACAAAGCCGCCTGGGTCTCCTGCTCACCGCCGTGGCTAAAGTGCCCATGCAGTTTTTCATACTGTTCATCGGCGCCATGGTATTCGTGGTGTTCCTGTTCGTGCAACCTCCGCTGGTGTTTCAACCGGTGGTGATGGAGCAGGTGCGGGCGTCGCCCCAATTTGCCGGGATCGAGAGCCGCTATGAGCAGGCCTTTGGCGAGCGCGAGACGGCCGCGCACGGAATCATATCCGCAGCTCCCGGCGCCCTTCAGGATTTCAGCGCCGCACAGACCAGGCTGGACGCCGCCCGCGCCGATGCGCTCAAACTCTCCGGCAGCTCCGACACGAATTACATCTTCCTGTCCTTTGTCACGCATTCCCTTCCCGTCGGTATCGTCGGCCTGGTGATCGCCGTAATCTTCACCGCCGCCATGTCGGCGATATCCGGCGAGATTAATTCTCTCGCCACAGTTACGGTGATCGATATTTACAAGCGTCACATGGTGAAGCATGCCACCGATGGCCATTACTTGGGCGCTTCCCGCGTCGCGACCATATTTTGGGGCATCTACGCGATGATTTTTGCCAGTACCGCCACCGGATTCGGCGCGCTGATTGAGGCCGTCAACCAGGTCGGATCATTGTTCTATGGCGGCATGCTCGGGGTGTTCGTGCTCGCATTTTTCGTGAAGCGATGCACCGCGACGGGCGCCTTCGTGGGCGTTCTGGCGGGTGAGGCCGCCATCTTCACGACCGCCCGGTTTACAGGCGCATTTCTCTGGTATAACGTGGTCGGATGCTTAGTGGTGGTCGCCGTGGGATGGTCGATTTCCCTGCTTCAACCACGGAACAAATAGCTCACATCTTCCGTAATTGGGTCAGTACGGGCAAGGAGGCTTTCAATATGTTCTGCGATGGCTGCGGGACGCAAATCAGCGGATCCGCCACTTTTTGTTCCAGATGCGGCAAATCACTGGGGACCACTCCGCTCATGCCGCGGCAGGGCCGCATCGCCGGCCACGTTCGTCTGCTAGGTATTTTGTGGCTGGCGATTTCCGCGCTCCGGCTGATTCCCGGACTCTTCCTGGTGGCGTTCGCTGGTCTAAGAACCTTTGGATCCGGTATGCCACCGTTTATCCTCGCGCTCCTGCCCGCCATTGGAATGGTGTTCTTGATCCTCGCAGGAATCGGGATCGCCAGTGGCTGGGGTCTGCTGGCTCATCAACCCTGGGCACGCATGCTGACGATCGTTTTTGGAGCGTTCAGCCTTGTAGATATCCCCTTCGGCACGGCTTTGGGGATTTATACCCTGTGGGTCTTGTTGCCCGCGGAATCGGAACTGGAATATCGGACCATGTCGCAAACGGCGTCGCAGGCGGCGTGACTAACTCAAGACCGCGTTTAGCGATCCCTGACGGTAGCCTTCGAGGTCGAGCGTCACATAGTGAAATCCGAGCGGCTTAAAGATGTCCGTGAACGCTCGCGCCATTTCAGGGGCGAGAGCCCGCTCCAGTTCCTCTGGCGCGATCTCGATCCGTACCAGGTCGCCATGGAACCGCACTCGGAACTGGCGAAAGCCCAGCGCCTTGATGGCTTCCTCGCCGCGTTCCACCGTCTTCACGTTTTCGATGGTCACCGGAGTCCCGTACGGGATGCGCGAGCTTAAACACGCCGACGCAGGCCGGTCCCAGGTCTTCAACCCCGCGCGTTGCGACAATTCGCGGATCTCGGCCTTGGTTAATCCTGCTTCCACTAATGGCGCTTTCACCTGGTGAATCTTCGCCGCGCTCTGACCCGGCCGATAATCCCCCAGATCGTCGACATTCACGCCATAAATCACGTGCGCGATTCCTCTCTCGCGAGCGACCTCATCGAGCCGGGCGAATAATTCGTCCTTGCAGTGGAAGCAGCGGTCCGGACCATTTTTCACGTAATCCGGATTCTCAAATTCGTGCGTCACGATGTATTCGTGCCGGAATCCCTGCTCACGCGCAAACCCCCCGGCATCGCGCTTGTGCGATTCGGGGAACGACGCGGAATCGGCTGTGATCGCGATAGCCCGGTCGCCCAAAGCCTGGTGCGCCGCCCATGCCAGATACGCGGAATCGGCGCCCCCCGAGTAAGCTACGATAACGCTGCCCAGATCGCGCAGCGATCCCAACAAGACTATCTGTTTGGATTCGAGCGCCATGCCTTGAGTATAGCGGCTGCCTTCTACTGGAGGGAAAAAGGGGACCCCTCCTAACTTCCGCAAAGCCAGTAGCCGAGCGAACACCAGGAGGTGTCCCCTTTTTCCCCTGTCCCGCTTTTCAGCTCTACTGCAGCGGTAGATCGCTCTGCCCGTTCGACCCGCCCTCTGGAGCATCGGGAATCAGACTGGCCGCGGCCACCTGATCGCCTTGATCGACGTTCACCAGGCGGACGCCCTGTGTCGAACGGCCCGCCTGCCGGATCTCGCTCGAATCGATGCGGATGATCTGGCCCTGCTTGGTGATGATCATCAGTTCGGAATCATCCTTGACCGAGAGAATACCCACCACCTTGCCGATGCGGGGAGTGGTTTTCATGTTGATCACGCCCTTGCGCCCGCGAGCGGTGAGCCGGTAGTCCGTCAACGGCGTGCGCTTGCCATATCCGTTCTCGGAGATCGAAAGAATCAGTCCCTCTTTGCCGATGACTTCCGCGCCCACCAGGTAATCGCCTTCTTCGAGATCCATCCCGCGGACACCCCGCGCCGGACGACCCATGGGCCGCACGTCCTCTTCGTTGAAGCGGCAAGCCATACCCTCATGCGATCCCAGGAAAATGTAGTCCGACCCAGTAGTCAGCCGCGCCGCGAGCAGTTCATCACCTTCATCCAGGCCCAAAGCGATAATGCCGCGCGCCATGGGGTTGTCGAACTCGGTCAGCTCGCACTTCTTGATGACGCCATGCTTGGTCACCATCACGATGTACTTGCCCGCCACGAACTCCTTAACCGGCAGGAAGGCCGTGACCACTTCTTCCGGCTGCAAGTTCATCAAACCCGAAGCGTGCTTGCCCTTACCCGTTGTTCCCGCGTCCGGAATGTTATAAATCTTCAGCCAGAACACACGGCCCTTGTTGGTGAAAATGAGCAAATACGCATGCGTCGACGCGATGATCAGGTGCTCCACTACATCCTCGGCGCGCGTGCCCATGCCGATGCGTCCCTTGCCGCCGCGTGTCTGGCGACGGTACGTATCGACGGCGGTGCGCTTGAGATATCCGCCGCGCGAGACAGTTACGGCGACGTCCTCTACCTGGACCAGGTCTTCGAGCGTAATTTCGCCGGTATCCTCGACGATCTGGGTCTTGCGCCCATCGCCATATTCTTTTAGGACTTCCTTGAGCTCGGTGACGACCACGCCGCGCAACACTTGTTCGGAGCCCAGGATTGCCATGTACTCGCCGATGCGCTTCTGGATATCGGCCAGCTCGTCCAGGATCTTCTGCTGCTCCATGCCGGTCAGGCGCTGGAGTTGCAATTCGATGATGGCTTGCGCTTGGCGTTCGGTAAAGCGCGGACCACGCGGGTCGGCGTCGACCAGCTTCGCGTATTCTTTCGCCTCCGCCGGAGTGATGAACGTCATCAAGGCTTCGCGTGCGTCCTTGGGATTCTTGGCCGCGCGGATCAGGGCGATCACCTGGTCCAGATTGTTCAGGGCCCGTTGGAAACCGAGCAAAATATGCTCGCGCTCGCGCGCCTTGCGCATCAAATAATCGGTTCGTCTGCGAACCACATCCAGGCGATGATCGATGAAGCGCTTCAGCGCGTCCAGCAGCCCCATCTCCTTGGGCTGCCCGTTGACGATCGCCAGCAGGATCACGCCGAACGTGATCTGCATCTGCGTGAGCTTATACAGATTATTCAGGATGACTTCGGCCTGCTCGCCGCGCTTCAGTTCGAAGACGATGCGCATGCCGTCGCGGTCGCTCTCATCGCGAATCTCGGAGATACCTTCGAGGCGCTTTTCGTTGACCAGCCCCGCCGCGTTCTCGATCAGGCGGGCTTTATTGACCTGGTAGGGCAGCTCCTGAACGATGATGGCCTGGCGATCCTTGCCTATGTCCTCGGTCTTCGCCAGGGCGCGGAGCTTGATGGTCCCGCGGCCATTCGCGAAATAATCGTGAATACCCTGCCGGCCCAGGATGATGCCGCCGGTCGGAAAATCGGGACCCGTCACCAGTTCGGCAATCTTGGGCAAACCGATGCCAGGATTCTGCACCAGCGCGATACAGGCGTTGACGATCTCGGTGATATTGTGCGGCGGGATCTTGCTCGCCATGCCCACCGCGATGCCTTCGCTGCCGTTGATCAACAAATTCGGAACGCGCGCGGGAAGCACTTCCGGCTCGATTTCCTGCTCGTCGTAGTTGGGCTTAAAGTCGACGGTTTCTTTGTCGATGTCTTCCAGGAGTTCGGCCGCGATGCGAGCCAGCCGAGCTTCGGTATACCGCATGGCCGCGGGCGGATCGCCGTCCACAGACCCGTAGTTTCCCTGCCCGTCGATCAATGGATATCGCATCGAAAATGGCTGCGCCATGCGGACCAAGGCATCGTAAATCGCCGAGTCGCCGTGCGGATGGAGCTTACCCATGACATCGCCAACCACGCGGGCGGATTTCTTCGTCGGGCGGTTAAAATGCAGCCCCATTTCGTGCATCATGTAGAGAATCCGGCGATGCACCGGCTTCAATCCATCGCGGACGTCCGGCAAAGCGCGCCCCACGATCACGCTCATGGCGTAATCCAGGTACGAGCGCTTCATCTCGTCTTCAATGTTGATGGGGATCAGGTTTTTCGCCCCACCGTCGCCGCCTAGCGGCATCTGACCGCCCGGAGGCGGAGTGGTCGGGTCCTGTGGATCTGCCAAGTGATGCTCCTAAATGGACTGGCCGCGAGCGCGGCGGATATGTCTTATTTTACCAGTTCCAACCGTGCTAGAGTCTGGTAAAAATGAACCGGGTCCTCTTCCCCGTCACCGTCTTCCTGAGCGCCTTTCTCCTGTTCCAGGTGCAGCCCATCATGGGCCGTTTTATTCTGCCCTGGTTCGGAGGGACGCCCGCCGTCTGGAGCATTTGCCTGCTGTTTTTCCAAGCCGCGCTGCTGGCCGGATACGCGTACGCCCATTGGCTGCGAAACGCGCGTTGGATTCACCTGGCACTGCTGGCCGCGTCCCTGGCGTTTCTCCCGGTGGTGCCCATCCGGCCGGCCATCACGGAAAACCCGTCCGAGCGAATCTTGCTCTTGCTGGCGATCACCGTAGGCGGGCCGTACTTCCTGCTCTCGGCGACTGCGCCCCTGCTGCAGAAATGGCTCGCATCGGAGCGGTCGCCCTGGCGACTCTACGCTCTGTCCAATTTCGGGTCCTTCCTCGCACTCCTAAGTTATCCGTTCCTGGTCGAGCCCTATGTCCGCCTGAAAGTTCAAGCCTGGGTCTGGTCAGGACTCTATGTAGTGTTCGTCATCCTGTGCGGGTTAGTAGCGTGGACGGCAGGACAGGCGATCTTGTCGCCTGTCTCAGAAGAAGATTCCGCCCGTCCCTCGATCTGGACCATCCTCTTCTGGCTGGGCCTCTCCGCCACCGGCTCCACCCTCCTCCTTGCGACCACCAACATCGTCACGCAGGATATCGCCGTCAGTCCGTTCTTATGGATCGCTCCTCTCTCGCTCTACTTATTGACATTTGTTCTCGCCTTCGAACACGACCGCTGGTATCCCCGCCTGCCGTTTGCCATCGCAGCCGGTGTCCTGGCTCCCGCGGCGTGCGCCGTGGTGAATGCCGGAGTCGGAGTGGCCGTCTGGATCCAGTTGAGCGTGTATTTGACCGCACTGTTCGCGATCTGCATGGTCTGCCACGGGGAATTGCGCCTTGCCCGCCCCGAACCGAGCCACCTCACGCTCTTCTACCTTACCGTCGCCGCGGGCGGAGTCGCCGGAGGCGTATTTGTCGCGCTCATCGCGCCGCACGTTTTCACCGAGTTTAACGAATACCCGATCGGACTGGCCGCCGCATGCCTGCTGGGACTCGCAGGCTGGCTGCGATCCGGCGCGTGGTCGCTGTGGACCAGGGGCAACTTCGGAATCCGTATCCCCATCATGGCGCTGCTGCTCGGCGGCCTCAGTTCGACTCTGACCGTGACCATGAGCGGCGCGCGCCAGTCCGTCGGCGCCTGGCGCAACTTTTACGGCATTCTGCGCGTGACGGATTTGCCTGATCCTCACGGGGCCATGCGGGAGCTGACCCACGGACGCATCAAGCACGGCTCCCAATATCTGGAGCAGGCCCTGCGCGACCGCCCGACTTCCTACTATGGACCCCACAGCGGCGTGGCGTTGGCGTTGAACGCGCTTGCTGAGCGTCCAAGACGTATCGCGGTCATCGGCCTGGGAACCGGGACTATGGCCGCCTGGGGCCGTCCTGGCGACTTCATCCGCTTCTACGAAATTAATCCGCTGGTGCCCATGATCGCCACAAGTTGGTTCACTTTTCTGCCGGATTCGAAAGCCAGGACCGACGTCGTCCTGGGCGATGCCCGCATCCAGATGGAGCGCGAGCGCTCGGTTTTCGACCTTCTCGTGGTAGATGCGTTTTCAAGCGACGCCATCCCCATGCATCTGCTCACAGCCGAGGCCGCGGATATCTATCGAAAGCGCCTGGTTCCGGGCGGCCTGCTGCTGTTCCACATCTCTAACCGGTCGCTCAACCTCGAGCCTGTAACGCGAGGTCTCGCCCAGCACCTCAACTGGAACGCCGCGCAGCTTCTGGCAGGCGATAACCCAGCCACCGGCGAAGACGGATCGCGCTGGGTAATTCTTACCGAAAATCTCGAGCTGTTGCAGCAGATCACGCAGGACGCACCGCACGTCGGCTGGACCGATCCCCAACGCAAGCCGGTCCTGTGGACTGACGACTTCGCCAGCCTCTGGCACGTCCTCAAGTGGTGAACCGACTATTTGACGCGCATGGCGACCAGTTCTTCCATGAACATGTCCAGAATGGTGCGCGTAAATTTGATCTCGTCGCCCGCGATTTTCCCTTTATAGACAATCCGTAATGGCATGTCCTGGAAATTCAGATTCTCAACAAACGAGATATCGTCGCCGTTCACCGTGCCCTCCAGGATGTCGCTTTCACTGCCCGCCAGCTCCGATTTAGCCTTTCCGGTGAGCTTGTTACCGTCGACCTTGAAAGTATAGGTGTACTTCTGGACTCCCACCTGTGTATCGAACGACGCAGTCCACGTCCCCGTCACGTCCGCTGCGAACGCAGCCGTCGCCATAGCCACGGCCATAAACGCACCGATCAGAGTTTTGTTGTTAATCATCCCCGATCTCCTTTATAAAATCCTACTCCAAGTGGTAGAATCAGATTGGCTCTGGTTGACGGTTGTTGAAGAAGATGTCGCAGTTCGCTATATCAGATCTACCCAAAGGCCCCCGCCATGCCGGCCTGCTCGATCGTCTCGCCGATCTGTGGTGCCGCAGCATGCACGATAGCCCGATGCTGCCCATCCATGGCCGTTACCAATGCCGCCGGTGCCATCGCTACCATGACGTGTCCTGGGAACCCCCCAAGGACCATTCCAAACCGCCTTCCCGCTAGCCACAGCCCGGTTATTTCAGTTTGATTTTCACTTCAGCGATATAGAGCATCGTTCGATCGTTATCCCGTGCAGCCCATTTCAGGAGAGTGTCGACGCTTGGCTGCACACGCGCATGAAAGACCTCGTGCCCGTTTGCTGTTACGATCACCGGCTGGCCGAAATCGAACTTGTCCGGCGACAGCAGCAATGTGAACGCAGTCACGCCCTTAGTCGTCGCTCGCACCGTGTTCCCCGACCGGACCAGATCCACTCGTCCGGGGACTTTCGACCTGCCGAATAACGGGTCGCTGCCCAGGGAATCGGTGAATATGTTGATGTCGGGCAGCTCCTTAGCCTCTCCTGGCGCGGGACCGAAGGTATCGAGCACCAGCCAGTGAGCTCGGTTGTTCACCGTGTCCGCCGCTTCCCACGTCAGCTTGTCGGGATCCGGGTCGCGCGGGTGATCCGCCACGAATTTCTCGAACGGGCCCTGGATCTCCGGCCACCACTTGGTGTTGTGCTCGCCATCCGGCTGGGGATGATAATCGATTTGCACTCCGTTCGTCATCAGGTGCTGGGTGTACGGCTCGACAATCGAAATCGGATAAAGCCGGTCCTTGCCGCCGTTCACGACAAACAGCGGTTTACCGCGAAGGTTGTTGGGGAAGTTGCGGCCGTCGTCAATCTCACCGTTGGCCAAAACCATTATGTAGCCGTTCAGCGGGAGAAAACTCGCGTAGGGAGTGGTATCCCGCATGGCTACGAAGTAGGCGCCTGTGCCGCCGTCGGATACGCCCGCCACCACCACGCGATTCTCATCCACGTTATATCGCCGCTTCAAATCATCGACGATGGCGTGCAGATTCTGCACCTGATCGTCGCTCCACCAGGGTTCGTCATTCCAGGCGTAGGGAATCACGTAAAACTGCTCGGCGCCGGCACCCTCGCCAGACCCATTTCCAGACAACGTCCCGATCTGGCCATTCCCGCGAGGCTTGTTGTCAGTCCGCCCGCCCACGCCTCCGTGGAGCTGAAACCGCACTTGGTAACGCCGGGCCGGATCGTAATTCGCCGGAATTGTCACCGCATAGTTGTGTTCGACGCCATCCGCAGTGCGATTGCTCAACTGAACGACGCCTTCTTTTTGCGCCGCGTACGTCCGGCCTTGCTTCAACCGCCGCAACGCATCGTCCAACGTGACACCGCTCTTCAGAACGTCGTCGGCCGCCCGCTCCGCCGAAGCCTGCGAATCGGCCGCCCAGAACTTCTGGAAGGCGGAATCCATCCGGCTCTGGCCCTGCAGCAACGGCAGCGCCAGCAACATGGCCGCCATGCCGGCCATGCCCCTCATTGCGCCGCTCCGGCTCTCTGTCCGCTGATGGCCTCTTTGAATTGCGCCGTATCGGTGTAGCTTTGCCACACGGAGATCTTACCGTTCTTGAAGCGGAACACGTGCACGAACTCGGCGTTGATGATCGTCCCGGTGATTTTGTACGTTCCGCGATAGCGGCCGCGGGCGATTACTACTTCCCCGGCCCCCAGAATCTCTTCGGTCGTCGCGGTAAACCCGTCCCATTCCTCGTCAATCCGGGTGAAAATGCTGTTCCGGATTTCATCCGGACCCACATAGGGATGTCCGGTCGCGTAGATGAAGTTTTCAGCGGGGTGCATCTCCACCTGCGGATCAAGCAGTTGCATGGTCGCGGGGATGTCCTTGCGCGCGTACATCTGGTAGAAGCGCTCTACGACCTGTTTGTAGTCTGCCGACATCGGGTAATTCCCCTTACCATAACACTCGTTCCAGCGCCTCGCAAAAGAAGTACTCGCCCCACATCACCGACTCATCCACGCCCAGGCTCTTGTTGACGTGATACATCCCGCCCCTGAGAATTCCCTCCCATTTGGAATCGGACCTAGCCAGGTGTTTTTCACACAGAGAACGCAAAATATGAACCGCGGTGGACCAATACAGATGTCCCTTGAGCGAATCCGGGACCAGCCGGCACAACCGCAGCAATCCCGCGGCGCAAATCGCGGCCGAAGAGGAATCCAGCAGCGTGCGATTCTCGGCCGGCGCGTTGAAATCCCATGGCGGAATGCCGTCGGCGGGCGAATGCGTGATGTAGAAATCGGCGCAAGCCTCGGCCGTGTCCAGAAAATGCGGATCGCGGCTGTACTCATAGCAGGTGGTGAAGCCGTACAGAGCCCAGGTGAGGCCGCGGGACCAGCACGAATCGCCGCGAAATCCCTGATGGGTGGTCTGACGGAGGAATTCGCCGGTGTCAGTGTCGAAAATTCCTTCCTGCGCGGTGGATCCGTCGCCCCGTACCAGAACGCGCCTGGTAGTATGCGAATGCCGCGTGGCGATATCCCGCAGACGGCGATCGCCCGTTTCCCTGGCTGCGAAAAAGATAATCCCCACGTTCATCATGATGTCGATGAACAGCGAATTGTCCGCGACAAATGAGCGGAGATACTGCCCTTTTTCCTTGTATCGCTGAGCCAGCGTCCTGCCGGCCTCAATCAGGACCTCTCGATGCGCCGGGTCGCCTGTAAGCCGCCACCAGCGGTAATAAGTGGATAGAAACAGGAATCCCAGGTCGTGCACGTCGTTATCCTGCTTGCGGGGTTCCAGGGGCGTCGTGTATTTGATGGCGTGCTCCATCCAATAGTTGGCTTCGTTTGAGGCCGGCTCCGAATGCTTGCGGAAAATCCACATCATCCCCGGCAGGAATCCGTCGCCCCAGTGAGTCCAGGCGGGACCTTCCAGTGCCCATTTGCCGTTCTGCGTATGCAGGGGATAAAAGCTGGGGTGTTTTTCAATCAGCTTCCGTACCTGCTTTTGCGAAAAAGCGTAGGCCTGCTCGAACAAGTCACCGGTGTCGCTCGAAAGATGAATCACTATTCCGATCTCCAGAACATGAGGATACCGCTTAAATGCGGGCCCGCTTGGCGCGAGATGAGGATGGCCCCGTCGGCCTGCCGCCCGACGAGGCGCGTCGCGAAAGCCGTGCGGTCGAAGCTCAGCTTCAGGGACGCGTGCCCGCCGGGCCAATCCAGATCCTGAAACCGGATCTTTAACGAGAAATAGCTTAAGGTCCGTTCCAGTTCGACGATCCGGCCACCCACAATGCTCCCCTTGGGCGCGAGCAATTCCCTACGGTTCTTCAGGTCCGCCCAAAGCACCGCCCGGACCGGATCGCCCACCGCCGCCTGGGTGAGGTCCAAGTCCGGTATTTCGAGCTGCAGGGTGAGGCCGGGGGGTATTTCGATTTCCCTGGGCGCGACCCGCGCCGGCGTATCCGTCAAGATGGGATCGTTAAATAACAAGACGCTTTCGCCCGTAAATTTTCTGCACGATGAGAACCGGACTGAGTTCCGATCCACTACATCGGGCATGGCCATCATCAGTTGGCTTCCCACCGGCAGGAGATACTCCTCGTCGCCGATGCGGAGACGCCCTAAATCGACCACAGTTTCGGCGTCCAGAATCTTCAACTCGGCTGGTATGTCCTCGGCAACAATTTCGATCCGCAGGACTTCGAAAGTTGTCGGATCGGCATAAAACGAGCCGTGAAATCCTACCACCGCCTCGTGACCATCCACTCGCAGCCGCGACCCGCCCGTCGCGCTGGATACGCGAAAATCATAACGCCAAGCCGGATGCCCGTCCAGTTGAGCCTCGCCGCGGTCTTCGAAGACGGCAACGTTTGAAAGAAAGAGAATCCGCGCATAGATGGCGAAGTTCCCGTTGCCAAACATTCCCGTCGATACCAGCTCGCCTAGATCGTGATCCTCGAATTGCTTCGATCCCGGCCACGCGAACATCTCCTTTCCGTCCACCAGCGCGACTTCGAGCCGTAGCGTGTCTTCAATTCGCGCGCGGCCCCCCACCACCTGACGGGTGCGCTCAATGGTCTCCGTGCAGGTATAATTCGGCTGGCGTTGCAGAATCCCCGACATTTTCTCGCGAATGTGAGACAAAAGATCGGCGCTCTGAGCCCGCATGCACAGCGCCGAGGCCAACACGATTGGCAAAACTCGCATTCGGATTCATTATGGCACTGGAAGACGATCTGGTAACATCGAGAGAATGCCCGCAAAAATCACAATCAATCCCAACGGTTCGATCCGCGTCGAAGGCGACTTCGAGATCAGCGACAGCGAAGGCAAGCCTTTCGGACTGAGTGGCCGGACCACCATCGGTCTATGCCGCTGCGGGCACTCCGATAATAAACCGTTCTGCGATGGGTCCCATCGCAAAGTCAGCTTCCAGTCCGTGTGCCCTGCCCGCGACTTGCCTCCACCTGCACCCAAAGTCTAGATCGCGGGATATACCCAGAAGGTAAGGGGACTACAGAATCTCCCGATAACTCAAGACCAGAGACAAACCCTTCTTTCCTCCTACCAAATAGCGAAATGGAAATCGTTCGCATTGGTACGGAGGTCATGCCTTGTTTGATTTGAAAACCGTTGTTCCCCTTTTCGCGACTGCGGTTTTACTGGTGGCGCCCGCTGAGGCGACTACCACTTATTACACGGGCGCGGCCGCTGAAGCCTCCTTCACCATTGACGTGGGAGGCTTGACGCTGCTGGATCCCTTGCTGACGTTTTCCTCCGGCGATCTTTCTCCCGGGTTCGGCCTCCTCAACGCCAGCGGCACCGGCATCAATTTTCTGGGATTCGATGGCGGCTTCCCCGGCTTCGGCCCGCTTGATTTCACCGTGAATTCCGGAAGCCTGACCGCGACCAATGGCGGCGAGGTGCTACAAATCACCTACCCGGCCAGCGGGATTTACGCCTTCGGGATGCACCTTACGATGACCAGCGGCACGAATGTAAACTGGTGCATCTCATCGAGTTCGGCCATATTGGCCTGCGACAACGTGGTCACCAATAGCACGGCATCCAACATACAGTTCTTCGGAATCGTCAGCAACGCCGCCATTACCTCGTCCTTATACATTCACCCTCAGAGTGGTGGCCCGACCCTGGTGGTCAACAATTTCGAAGCCTACGGGCCGGCCACGGTACCTGAGCCGCGCACCATGCTGCTCGCCGGGCTCGGCTTGATTATTTTGCCGCTGCTCCGCTGGAAGCAACGTCAGGTTGCGTAGCAGCTGATGGAGTGCGCGCCAGACGCGGGGCCGTTCCGACGATGTCCACCCGGATAAGGCCGGCTCGGGCCAGCAGGGGTCCTTCGAATACGATATCCGCCAGTGCGCCGCGCTGCGTTTCGACGCGCTGGAACTGGTCGAACACCAGATTGCCGAGCGAATAGAAGATCACGCCTTTGCCGTAACGCTCCCAGGGCTCGATAACGTGCGGATGGTGCCCCACCACTACGCTCGCGCCCGCGTCGATGGCCGCCCGCGCAAATGCCACCTGTTGGGCGTTGGATTTCGGCGAGTACTCGACGCCAGCGTGCATGGATACGATCATCGCGTCCGCGCGCGTCTGGAGCCTGGCCACATCCTGGCGCATGCGGGCTACGTCCATCACGGCCACCCGCTCGTCGATATCAGCATGATTTCCGTTGGACTGGTCGTAGGTATACGCCAGAAATCCGAAGCGGATTCCGTTACGCTCAAGCACCACGCCGGCATGGGCCGCCTCCGCTGAGATCCCCGTTCCAACCACTGCGATGTGGTGGTGTTCGAGCCAATCCAGCGTGAATTCGACCCCATGAGATCCCTGATCCCGCGCATGGTTATTGGCGGTTGAGACCACATCGACACCGGCCAGTTCCAGGGCCGCGATCATTTCCGGCTCCGCCTTGAAAATCATCCCGCGCTGGACTACCGCCCCGCGATCCGAGAACGGCGATTCCAGATTCACGAATGCGATGTCGGCCGCTTGCAGCACCGGAGCCAGATCGCGCAGCGGGAACGCCGGATCTTTCCGCTCGCGGGCGACTCTGGCCACATGCCGCGAAAGCATCACATCGCCCCCCAGAATTAAGTGCGTGCGCACGGGTTCGGGCGCCGCCTGTTCGGCCGTTTTCGAAAATGGAAACACGCCCGACAGAGGAACCCCCAGCAGGGGCAGAACCCTTCGGCGCGAGAACTTCATGCCATTTCCTTCGGCAGATCGCCTAGAAGGCCGGAGGCCGGGCCATCGAGGTACCACGTTACCCTCACGTCCCGCGCGCCGATCTGGGCCGGCCATTTCATAGGATCGTAGGGACCGTGCAACACCATTTCAAGCGCCGCGGCTTTGTCGGCGCCGGTTGCCAGGATCACAGTGTGACGGGCGGCTTCGAGGACTCCCGGCAGCAGCGTAACCCTCCATTGATACATCTTTTCCACCCACACGGCCGCGGCCAGACCTTGGTGATCCGCGATCAGCGGCTCCTCCGGAAACAGGCTGGCGGTGTGCGCGTCGGGTCCCATGCCGCGGTGGATCACATCGAATTGCGGTAATTCGCCAAGTTGAACGTCGAAGAAATCTTGTAAACCCTGCGCATACTCCTGGGCAGCCTGGTGCGGCTCCAGTTCCGTTTGGACCCGATGAATGTTGCCCGCCGGGACCTTCGCCGGCGCCAGCCAGGCTTCCTTCGCCATCCGAAAATTGCTCTGTGGATCGGAGGGCGGCACGCAGCGTTCATCCACCCAGAAGACGTGTACTTTTTCCCACGGGAAACCGCTCTTCGCGAACAGCTCGAACATGGGCTTGGGCGAGGTCCCGCCAGAAACCGCCAGAGTCGCCCGCTTCCGGTTGCCGATCGCATCCGCCAGCAGGTCGAGGATGCGCTCTCCGCACGCCTCTGCGGCCGCCCGCAAGTCGGCGTACCTCAGAACGTCCATATTCCTCAGCGTGCCCATGCCGAACCTTTACGCCGATAGTGCCCGCTCATAGACCGGATCCGGCCCGACGATGCCCAATTCTTCCTGCATCAGGGCCTCTTCCGAAGTGGACGGCAGCATGGACCGGTAATGGCGGCCCGCTCCGGACACCTCGACGCATTGGTCGCTGCCCAGCGCGATGGTCAGATTATCGGACCCGGTGGAGAGACTAACGGAACGGAGCCCTGGCGGTCCACCTCCAAGCCCCCCGGATGCGATAGTAACGCGCGCCGCGGGTAGGGCGGTCCGGATCCAGGCCGCGAAATAGCGGGCACACGTCGTCACCGACGGCCCGCCAAAGGTCACCTGGGCGCTTTTGACTTCGCCCGGATCGAGCGCCTGATCGTCGAACAAGTGCGCCAATACTTCCCGCCAGCCGGTTAAGCGGGTCCAGTGCAGGTCCGCCACTCGGAACCCCCGCCCCCGCAGCCGCCGCAGAAACTGCAAAGCGCTGTCGGCATCGGTGACGTGCGCGGAATCAAAGATGATTTTGTCGGCTAAGGGAAATAAGGGCTCCAAGGGTCCCGCTTCGAGGGCCGCGGTGCCGCGGCACCACAGCACCACGGGAAGATCCGGAACCCGCAGCGGAACCAGAAACTTCGTCACCTGGGAGAATCCGCTCCGCCCGGCTGTAATCTCGATTCCCTCCGAGCAGATCTGCTGGGCTTTGCCGAACGGCTTCCAGCACTCGGCGAAAATCCGGGCGTCCAGATCGGCGCCCTTCCCAGCCTCTGCTCCGGGGCGGAGGATCACCGCCCGGCTGGGATGATTGTGCATCAGCACGCCCGCGATCTCGCGCGCCCGATCGGCGTCGGATTCATCCTCGGCCGCCACCACCAGCGTCATCGCGCACGCGCGCAATACGCCGCCGGAATCGGCCTGATCCACCGCCATCTGGGCCCACAACTGCTGCAGGTCATGCAGGATTCGCTCGGGTTGAATGGTCGCTGTACTCACAAGAGCCTGCTCATCACTCAACTATTGCGCCATTGCCGCCCCAGCTTGGCGATCATGGCGTCCGCGTCGGCCGGACCCCAGGTCCCCGCCTCGTAGTTCGGGAAATCGAAACGCCGGTTACTCCAGTTTTCAAGAATCGGCTGGATCACCGTCCAGCTGGCCTCCACCATGTCCTGACGGGTGTAAAGAGTCGGATCTCCGACCATGGCATCAACCAATAAAGTCTCATAGGCAGAAGGAGATCGCTCTCCAAAACTCGTGCCATAGTTGAAGTCCATAGAAACTGGGCGCAGCCGCATTCCGCTGCCCGGTTCCTTGGACAGAAAGAGCAGCGAAATTCCTTCCTCGGGTTGGATGCGCAGGATCAGCAAATTGGGTCGCGCTTTTTGTCCACCGTCGCCCGACCCGGGTGCATTACCGAACAGGGCCAGGGGAGCCTGGTTGAATTGAATCGCAATGTCGGTCACGCGTTTCGGCAGCTTCTTGCCGGTTCGAATGAAAAAGGGCACTCCCGCCCAGCGCCAGTTGTCCACAAAGAACGTTCCCGCGGTGTAGGTATCGGTCTGGGCGTCCGGATTCACACCCGGCTCCTGGCGAAAACCCTTGTACTGACCCGCGACCGCGTACTGATCTACCTCCTCCGGCCGCATGATCTTGATGGATCGCAGAAGTTTGGCGCGTTCATCGCGAACCGCGTCCGGCTCGAAGACCGCCGAAGGCTCCATGGCGACCGTCGCCATCACCTGCAGCAGGTGATTCTGGATCATGTCGCGCAGCGCGCCGGCTTCCTGATAATAGCCGCCCCGTCCCTCGACGCCGATCGATTCAGCAGCGGTGATCTGCACCTGATTGACGTAGCGCCGGTTCCATAGCGGCTCGAAGATTCCGTTCCCAAAGCGCAGTGCCAGGATGTTCTGGACGGTTTCCTTGCCCAGATAATGATCGATGCGGTAGGTATCCTCTTCGCGAAAGACCGCGTGGATGCGCGCGTTCAGCTCTCTGGCGCTGGCCAGATCGTGACCGAAGGGCTTTTCGACAATCAGCCTGCGCCATTCGCCCTCGGGGGCCGTGGCCAGACGGGAATGCCCGATCCCGTCCACAATCACCGTATAGTAGCTGGGCTGGGTTGAAAGATAGAACAGGATCTTAGCCTGTCCGGTCGCGGTCACCTTTTCTTTCAGCGCCTGATACAGCCGCGGATCCTTTACATCTCCCGCCACATAATGCAGGTTGGCAGCGAAACGCTTCCACAGATCTTCGTCGAAATCACCGTCCTCGCTGAACTGCTTCACGACCTCACGCATGCGGTCTCGATATTCGTCGTCGGTCATGGGGGTGCGCGAGTTGCCGACGATGGCAAAGGACGCAGGCAGGCGCCGGTCGTAAGCCAGGCGGTACAGAGCGGGTAGCAGTTTGCGCTTGGCCAGATCGCCCGCGGCGCCGAAGATCACGATGGCGCATTCCGGAACGCGGCGCTCAAATCGCAGGGGATCCGCGAAGGGATTCCGGATCTCCATCATTTCTGCATGGTAGCATTGGGGTGCCCCCCGTCTCGGTTTTCAGAAAGACACTCTTACCTCTATGCAGGAACCCAAGCAAGTCCTGGCCGTGCTCGAAGACTTGTTCTTCACCGTCAAGATCAACGAATCCGCCAAACGCGCCGGCCTTGGCATTACCTTCGTCAAAAGCGAATACGACGCGCTGGAGCAAGCCAAGCTAAATCCAGCACTCATCATCATGGATATGAATTTCCAGGGTGTGGATCCGCTTAACCTGATCCGCAAGCTGAAGGCCGATGAGCAAACCCGGCGCATCAATCTGCTGGGCTATCTGTCGCACATCCAGGGAGAGCTAAAACAGCAGGCGCAGGAAGCCGGCTGCGACATGGTTCTGGCCCGCTCGGCCTTTTCGCAAAACCTGCCCCAGATCCTAAAGCGCCATTCTTCCTAAAAGAATCGCAAGCGGCCCCACGGGCCAATCGCGTTACTAGAATTCCAGATGCAGGATTCCGCGCTCCAGCGCGATCGTCACGGCATGGGTGCGGTCGGATGCGTCCAGCTTCGCCAAAATGTTCTGGATGTGCATCTTGATGGTCCCGCTGGCGGTGCCCAGCTGATGGGCGATCTCTTTGTTCGCCATTCCCTTGGCAACCAGCCGCAGGACTTCCACTTCACGCGGGGTAAGAGCCATCTGCGGGAAGTATTCACTCAGACGCTCAGCCACTTCCGCCGGCATCAGGCGTTTGCCGGAATGCACTGTCCGGATGGCGCGCAGCACTTCGGTGTGAACCATCTCCTTCAAGATATAGCCGCGGACGCCGGCTTCGATAGCGCGATAGATATCCTGATCGCCATCGTAACTGGTGAGCGCGATGATCTTGGTTTCCGGCGCCTCCGCGCGAATGATACGAGTGGCCTCTATTCCGTTCATGTCCGGCATGCGCAGGTCCATCAGGACCACGTCCGGTTTCAACTTTCGAAACTGTTCGACGGCTTCCTCGCCGCTCCCGGCCTCGCCCACCAGGACCACGTCGGTCTCATTGGCTAGAATCGAGGCGATTCCTTTACGCACCAGCGGATGATCGTCCGCGCACAGGACGCGTATCGGCGTAGTCATGGTCTGAGTCAGCGTAGTCGGAGTCATTGCAATGTTTCAACTTTCTCGATTTTTTCAGGCGCCGCCGCCCGGCTCATCGGCAGCCTTACGGCCACCGTGGTGCCGCCGCCCGGCTCGCTGAGCAATTGCAGATCGGCGCCGATCTGAGTGGCGCGTTCCTTCATGCCGATGATTCCATAATGGCCCGGCCGCAGCGCGGCACCATCTTTCCCCAGGCCGGACCCGTCGTCATGCACGCTGATCCGCAGCGCGTCGGGCGTGGACTCGAGTGCCACCTCGATGTTGCGCGCGCCCGAATGCTTCACCGAATTGGAGATCGCCTCGCTGGCGATGCGCAGCAAATTGTACTCCACCTCCGCCGGCAGTTTGCGCGGAATCTTATCCAGCCTAAGTTTGAGACGGATATCTTTGGTATCGGTGATCTCGCGCGCCGCCGTTCCGATGGCAGCCGTCAAACCCGATTCCGAATCGCGTCCCGCGCGCAGGCCTGCCACCGACTGCCGTGTCTCGCGCAGGCAGGTAGCGGCGTCGCGAATAATATCGTCGAGCGTGTCCCGCTCCTGCGGGGAGCGCAGCCGGCCCGCCAGGGCCTGCATGGCCATGGTGATTCCGGAGAAGCCTTGAATCAGCGTATCGTGCAGCTCGCGGGCGATGCGGCTGCGTTCCGCCAGGATCAGGTCGTAGCGCTGCCGCAGGCGGCGGATCCGCAGCCTGTAAACCAGCCAGCCCAGGCCGGCGATGGCCAGCGCCGTCAGCGGCCAAAACCAGGCCCGCTGATAGAACAGCGGAGCCAGGGAAAATGCCACCGTGGCGCCCTGCTCATTACAAACGTTGTCGGCGTTGCAGGCCGTGACCCGGAACCGGAAATTGCCGGGAGGCAGGTTGGTGTAGAAAGCCTCGCGGCGATTACCTGCGTCTATCCAGTCCCGGTCGTAACCTTCCAGCTTGTATCGGAAGCGCAGACGAGGCGGCAAATAATACGCCAGCCCGGTATAGTTGAACTCGATGTTCTTCTGTCCGGGCGGCATTTGGCCGATCTGGTCCGACTGTTCGCTGCGGCCATTGACGATGGGGTTTTCAATCACCACCAGGGGCGCGGTGGTTTCACGCTGCCAATGGTTGGGATCAAGCATCAGCAATCCGCGAATGGTGGAGAACCACAGGCGTCCGTCATGCGTTCTGGACAGCCCCGGCGCCACGCCGGATTGCCCTTCGATCACACGCTGCGCGTCCATGGGGCTATAGGGCGCGCTATTCAGCTTCTTGATGGTTCCGGCCGCGAACTTGCGCAGTTCACTGCGCGACACGGAGAAGACGCCGCGGCTGCACGCCATCCACAGGCGATCCTGATCGTCGCGCACGATCCCATAGATCTCCCCGTCGTAAAGGCCATCGCGGGTCAGAAAGCCGGAGATCGTCGAACCGTCCATCAGACGCAGGCCGCCCCCGTTCAGCCCCATCCATAGCAAGCCGTCGGGATCGCGATAGAACGTGTTCACGGGCTGAATCGAGCTTCCATTGAAGGTGATTTCGCGGAACCCACCCGGCAGGTCCTGGTACACGCCCCGCTCCGTAGCTATTACGATGTGTCCTTCGCGATCTTCCGACAGCGCCGTCACCGCGTCCATGGGCGCGCCCTGCGCCGCCTCAAACCGGCCGTCGTGCAATGACGCGAGACCTCTGTCGGTGCCGGCCCAGATGACGCCTGCCCGGTCCTGATACAAAGTCCGGATCACGTTGCCGGGAAGCCCGCGCCGCACGTTGTAGGTTTCCACCACACGGCCGTCGAGTAGTTTGTTCAGGCCGTTTCGAGTGCCGGCCCACAACGCCCCACCGCGATCTTCGGCCAGCGAGAAAATAGTGTTGGACGCGAGCCCGTCGCGGGTCGTCAAAGTCTTGAAATCCTGCCCGTCGAAACGTGCCAGTCCGCGATCCAGAGTGCCGGCCCAAACCGCGCCGGTGTGGTCCTCAAGCACCGGACCAGCGTCATTACTGGGTAGCCCTTCGCTGACCGTGTAGGGCACGCCGCGCCCATCCACGAACTGGTTCAGCCCGCGTTTGGTGCCCACCCACAGCGTTCCTTCGCGATCTTCGAACATCGACATCGCCGTGCTCTGCGAGAGCCCGTCCTGGGGATGGAAACTGTCGAAGTCCCCGTCGCGCAGCCGGCTGAAACCGTTGCGGGTGCCGATCCAGATGGTTCCAGCTGAACCTTGAGTCAGGGAAAATATAAAATTGTCCGCCAAGTCGTCTCTAACGGTGAACAGACGCTGAGCATTGTTTCGATCATTGCCGTTTCGACCATTGCCACGGATACGGACCAGTCCATCGCTGGTTCCTGCCCAGACCGTGTCGCCGTCGCACAGCAGCGCTCGCACCGAGCCCGATGCGGAGACACCTTTCAGAGCCAGGAACGTAAACCGGCCGTCGCGTTGAATGGCCACGCGCGGCCCATCCCCTCCGAACCACAGGTTGCCGCTATGGTCCTGGCAGGCGGCGCGGACGTTCTCATTGGACGCATCGGCGACGGCCTCGATGCGGGGCTCGCCACGCGAAATGTCCATGCGAGCCAGGCCATTGTCGGTACACACCCACACCACGCCATCCGATCCCGGGACCAGACATTGTATGGAGTTGGACGGAAGCCCTTGGGCCGTGGTGTATTGATTCGCGCCGTCCGGGTCGACCCGGTATATACCCGACTCGTTGGAGCCCAGCCACAGCCTTCCCTGCCGGTCTTCCAGCGCAGCCCGGGTCCACAGATTCGGCGGAGCGCCTGGAATGATGTCTTCCGCACCCTGGAAACGGACGCCGTCGAAACGCACCAGGCCGGTTTGCATGGCCAGCCACAGGTAGCCTTCGCGGGTCTGAAAAATCTGAAGGATCGCTCCCTGCGGCAAGCCTTGCTGGGTTTGCCAGATCCTGTGAACGTACTGCGTAAGCTGGCGGCTGGGATCGAGCCCCCAGGCGCCCTGGGGCATCCCGAACGTGGCCAGCAACAGAAGCCCGAGCGCCGGACTGACTCGCCGCCACAACTTCGAGTACATTTGCTTTTATCTTAGCCCCCCGGGCCGGCGAAGCGCTTTCGGCCCTCAGACGTTTTAGAACATGACGCCAAAACCGGCGGAAACTTCGGTCTGGCGCAGCCACCCTTGCCGAAGATAGGGCAAGGAGAAAGGCTTGGGCGTGGTGTACTGCCGAACATCCACGCGCACACCGAATAAAGAAGTCAGGCGTACTTTGACGCCGCCTCCGTAGTTGACTCCGAATTTGTTGTCGCCACCGCCCGAGGTTGCCGAGGATCCCGGCGGCACATAATTAGCAAACATTACGCCGCCGGTAGCGAAGGGGCGGATGCGGGTGCCCTCGTTGGTGGCATAAAGAAGGAAATTGTACCCGCCTTGGTGGATCGCCATTCCTAAGGGTGGGGAACCCGGTTCGTCTAATTTAGTCCGGCTATAAGCGTACTGGACTTCGTGGCCGAAATGACTCTCGTTATTCAGGTCCATGCGGAAGCTGAAGCGGAAACCATCCTCCAGCGCAAAGTCGTCTTTAAGCCCGCCGGCTGACGCTGGCAGATCGCTTCCCAGTCCCTTATTCGATAGCAGCGATTGCCCGCCGTTGAACCAGACTTCGAACAATTGTCCCCAAGCGGAACCCGCACACGCAAGGAACAGCACCACCGCAAGTTTTCTCATAAAAGTTCAGATGCCTCTGAGCGGAAAGTAGTTACAGTCTATTCGGAAGAAACCGCAATATGCCCTTCCAGGTATTTTACGGCCCGTCCGCCGATGGCCACGCGAGCGCCCCGATCCTCGCACCACAATTCGCCTCCGCGCCGTGAAATCTGCCGCGCGAACAGCTTCTTTTTCCCCAGCCTCCGCGACCAGTATGGAATCAGATTGGTATGCGCGCTACCGGTCACCGGATCCTCCGGGATGCCGGCACGGGGAGCGAAAAAGCGCGAGACGAAATCGCAGTATTTTCCCGGAGCGGTTACGATCACCCCACGGCAGTCCACCGCCGCAAGCTTACTCATATCCGGATTCAGCGACCTGATCTGATCTTCCGTTTCGAATACACAGAAGCAATCGCCGGTTCGAAGGAACTCGGCCGGCCGCGCGCCTAACGCCTCGAACAAAACCGCGTCCTCCGCACATGCCAGCGGATAGCACGAAGGGAAATCCAGAACGTAAAGATCCCCATCGCGGGCGACGCCCAACTCGCCGCTGCGCGTATCGAACACAACCTTCGGCGAGTCGATCTCCCGGCGGAGTTCCAGAATCACGCTGGCAGCGGCAAGTGTCGCGTGGCCGCACAGATCCACCTCTACCGCCGGGGTGAACCAGCGCAGATCATAGCGCCCGTTCCGGCCAATATAGTAGGCCGTCTCCGCCAGATTATTTTCCTGGGCGATGGCCTGCAGCGTCTCGTCCTTGAGCCATCGGTCCAAAGGACAAACAGCCGCCGGATTGCCGCGAAAGGGCGAGCTGGCGAAGGCGTCCACCTGGTAAATCGGAATCAGCACACTCAGTTCCCTTGCCTGGTCTGAAGGATTTTCAAGGTGCGCTCCAGCTGCTGGATCCGCTGCGCCTGATCCGAATTCGTTTGTTTGAGGCGGCCCACTTCGGTTTCCAGCTCGTCTTTGCGCTGCTGTAGCGTTTTTAACTCCTCATCCTGAGCCTTGGTCGGAGGCGGACCGAGAAAGCGCGACGCCTCCTGGACTTTCTCTCCGTCCGGCTGGTCCACGATCATGCGCACCTGAATGTCCCCGTTCTCGCGCTTATAGGAGAATTTGCCGAGTGCCAGATCGGCGGGCTGCAGAGGGATAGTCCGGGTTTGCTGGCCGTCAGCGATTTCCAGCATGCCATAGACGGCCTTGGATACCGGCGTAGCCTGCCGGTTCCATTCGATGTCCAGTTGCCCATCCCGTTCGAGCACGCTCAGCCCAATAGCTTCGTTGGTCGAACCCGGCGCCAGATAACGCCATCCCGAAATCGCCAGCCCGGCAACGACGATCAAGGCCGCCACCAGCCAGATCCACTTCTTTCCCGACTTTGCTTCGGACGAACCGGCCGGAGCGTAATCGACCGGCTGAGCGGCTGGCGCGGCCTCTCCAAACAGTGATGTCAGGTTGGAGGAAGCCGGGGACGAAGTCGCCACGGGGATGTGCGGAGGACGGACATCCGTCGCAGGCGCGATCGGGGGAGTCGCGGTGCGGAGAGGAGTACGGCGTTCCGGCGGCGGCTGCTCCGCCGCCATTCCCCGGTGATGCTCGAAGACACCCGCCAGCCGGTCCGGGAAACTGAACTCCAGATAGCTCTGGGTCGCACTTATCGTACCGTCGGCCTCCCGGAGGAAGAATCCGGCCCGCATGTTTCCGCCCCGGCTGGGCCGGACCACCAGGGTCACCTGCCACGGCTGAACGAAAAAGGTGGAAAAGATCTCCTGATCCGATTCGGTTAGCGTCACTTCGGTGCGCGTATGCGACACATACCAGCCGACCAGGACCAGGTCTTCCAGGCGCGGGTCCGCTTGATCCTGACGAAGCTGCTCATGCAGCGCGGCGCGGTCGCGCTCGGAAAGGCGAAATGTCGGACCGCCGGCGTGTTCGCAGGCCATCGGACGAATCGCCATGATCCGCACGGTCCGCCCTTCGTGCACCCCATACAGGAGGCCGCCTACTTCGATCCCGCCCCGCGAAAGCTTTTGGAAACCCTCGGCAACTTCATGCCGGATCTCCTCAATCACCACCAGGGAATATTCGATGGTCAGCGGGCTCGCCGCGACACTCCACGTCCCGAAGGTCACGTCGCTCATTCTATGGCCAATTTCGTGGCAATCCTTATTTGTCGAGCTTGGAAAATTCGAATAAGTACCATTGTACGGAAAGCCAAAGGTTCCGGGTACTCGGGGCGGTAAATTCGGAGGCTGTCGGCCGGTCCCTGGCCGATATTCCTCTGGCAGTAAACGGCTTGGCGCAAAACCTGGGTTTCCCTTTTCGAGCTTATCGCTCCCGCCAGGAGCGTCGCGGGGTTGATCGCTCGAACGCCGCAAGAATAGTTCCAGTACGTCTGGGTGAATGGCAAGACGGCTCCTCCCTGATATTCATTGAGCTGGACATGCAGACACCAGCGCCCACCGGCACCATTCGACGAACAGCGCTGGGAGGTCCATTGAGGGAAAGATGAAAATATTTGGAATTATCGCCGCCAGCCTGTTGATACCTTTCGCCGGTATGGCCGACACAATTGCTTCGACCGGCGCCCTGGTCGGCGTGCCGTTGAACTTTCAGTCGACCACTGGAGCAAATCAAAACCAGGGCATGCCGTTCTGGAATAACAACACCATCGACGGCGCGAATATGAATGCCGGCGATTATCTGACCGGCAGTAACCCCAACACGGGCGCCACCGACTATCTCGGCGCGGGTTTCGGCGATTACCTGTCAACGGGCGGGCCGGGAGTGGACGCTCCCAACTTTACGTTCCTTCAGTCGGCGGTGACGGTACAGGCCACATTGCTCTTCACCGACTCGATCGCCAATTACAGCTTCACCAACTACGGCATCGTCGGCACTCAGATCGGCTTGTACAACGCGGCGAATCCGGGTCAGACCACAACGCTTTTTGCCGCGGGGACTTTGTGGAATCCTACCGGTCCCAGCGGCGGCTGGGGAACCTACAACAATAACCTGACACCACAATCTCCGGTGACTGCGAACACCTGGGCGAACTACGGCGTCTACGCGTATACCTGCGGGTTCAATCCGGAGGGAAGCACTTACTGCGTCACTTACTACTCCAACGCCGCGCTGAATCAGGCGACTGACCCGAACCATCAGCATTTCGCCCTGTTCGAAGACCCGCAGAATTCGTCGACCTACTACATCGCCTTCGAAGACGGGCGCGGGATGAACCCCTACGAAGGATACGGCGACTACAACGACGTAATTTTCAAACTCCAAACCGCCCAGAACCCGTCCATCAACAGCTTAGGGATCAACGGGGACTCGCCGGTTGTGACTCCCGAACCCGCGACGCTCTCGATCATGGGACTCGGGCTGGTCGCCCTGGGACTGCTAAAGCGCCGAGCTTCAGCAGTCCGCGGTTAAAGATATGGAAGGGACGAATTAAGCCGTCGCCGCTCCGCTGGCGGCTTCCCGCGCGGCCGAGAGCGCCGATTCGTAGTCGGGGAAGTCGGCCACTTCCTTCACATACTCCACGTAGCGAACCACGTTATTCTTATCGATCACGAAGATCGCGCGGCTCATGATACGAAGGTCCTTGATGAGAGTCCCGTAGGCCTGGCCGAAAGATCCATCGCGGTGGTCGGAGACCATCTTGACGTGATCCACGCCGAACGCCCCGCACCAACGCTTTTGCGCGAAGGGAAGATCCATGCTGATGGTATAGATCTTCACGTTGGGCAGTTTGCCGGCTTCCTCGTTGAACCGCTTGGTCTGCGCATCGCACACCGGCGTATCGAGCGATGGGACCACACTGAAAATCCGGACACCGCCTCCGGTTCCTGCCAGATTGACGTCTTTAAGTGAATCATCGACCGCCTTGAAATCCGGCGCCTTGTCGCCCGGCTTCAACGCCGGACCCAGCACCGTCAGCGGATTTCCTCTTAGTGTTGTTGCTCCTGGTCTCTCCATAGATCTTTATTGTAGTAATTCCGCAAGCGCGGCGGCTTCCGTGACGGGCAGCTTGCAGGCGAAATTTTCACAAACGTAGGCCGTAGCGCGATCGTCGATAGCAGGCATAGTCTGCGGAGCTTCCGACGCTTGCATCACCACAGCGTTGGGCAGAAAGCGTTTGCGGATCTCAGCCAGCATCGCGTTCTGCTGGTCCTGCGGTCCGGCCAGGACAATCTCCATCGGTTTGCCCATGGCGAACATCTGCGCCACCAGCATCTGCGGCAATCCCGCGCCGCCGGCGAGCATCCGACCCGAGAATGCTTCGAGCGTGCGCTCGGCTGCGATGCGGAAATCGTTGCTTCCTATGATTCGCGCGAGGCGCAATAGAGCCAGCGCCATCACCGAATTTCCCGAAGGCTCCGCGCCGTCGTAGTCGTCCTTGAGGCGAAGCACCAGATCGCCTTGATTGGCAGGCGAGCTGAAGAATCCGCCGCCTTCTTTATCCTCAAATAGTGATAAAGCGCGCCTGGCGAGCCTGGCCGCCCAATTGAGATCGGCTGGATGGAACTCGGTTTCGTACAAATCTACTAGGGCGTTGATCAGACAGGCATAGTCGTCCAAGAATGCCTCGATGGCCGCGTCCCCGTCGCGATAGCGCCGGAACAGTACGTCTTCGCCTTCGCGCCAGAGCGCGCCAAAGAGAAAAGTCGCTGCGGAGCGAGCTGCCCTCGCGTAACGCGGCTCGTCCAGAATCTGCGCGCCCTTGGCGAAAGCTGAAATCATCATCCCGTTCCAGCCCGTGAGAATTTTGTCGTCGAGGTGCGGCCGTGGGCGGCGTGATCTTGCTTCGAGCAGCTTGGTGACGGACTGTTGGTCGGGAGGACCTTCTTGCGCCTGATAAAGAATATTGCGGCCGGTGAACTCGCCGTGCGGATCTTCATCGACGTTGCCGTTGGCCTTCACGCCAAAGTGATGGCTAAACGCAGCACCATCCTGTTCGCCCAGAACATCCACAATCTCCTGATGGCTCCAGATATAGAAGGCGCCTTCCGACTTCTCTCTCGGCTTGGCGGGATCCGGCGCGCTATCGGCATCTTCAGCCGAGTAAAACCCACCGCTGGGATGCCCCAGGTCGCGCAGGACGTAGTCAAAGATGTCGCGGGCGACAGCCGCGTACTGCGCATCCCTGGTGATCTGATACGCCTCCAGATAGGAAATCGCGAGCTGCGCCTGGTCGTACAGCATCTTTTCGAAGTGCGGAACGAACCAGTTTTCGTCCACCGAGTAACGATGAAATCCGCCGCCAAGCTGATCGTGCATGCCGCCCTTGGCCATCGCGCGCAAGGTGACCAGCACCATGTCGCGAGCTTCGTCATTCCCCGTCGCCGCGCCATAGCGCAACAGGAAATTGAGCACGCTAGGGCGCGGGAACTTGGGAGCGGCGCCGAAACCGCCCAGGCGCGCGTCGAACGATCTGCGGAACGCATAGAAAGCGGAGTCGAGTGCGTTCTGCCCGACTTGGCCCCGCTCTCCACTGCCGTGCTGGCTGTACTGAATGAGCTGTTCGAGCACGTGGGAGCCGGACTCCTCGATTTTGGCGCGGTCCTCCCGCCAGGCCTGCGCGAGCCTCTTGAGAATCGCGCCAAAACCCGGCCGCCCGTAGCGAGTGTCGGGTGGAAAATATGTCCCACCGAAGAACGGCTTGCCCTCCGGGGTCAGCCATACCGACATGGGCCATCCTCCGCTGCCAGTGGACGCCTGCACGAACAGCATATACACCCGATCCAGATCGGGCCGCTCTTCCCGGTCTACTTTTACCGGAACGAAATGCTCGTTGAGAATGCGAGCGATATCCTCGTTTTCAAACGATTCGTGCTCCATGACGTGGCACCAATGACAGGTGGAATACCCGACCGAAAGAAAGATCGGCTTATCTTCCTGGCGGGCTTTGTCGAGCGCCGACTGGCCCCACGGATACCAATCCACGGGATTGTTCGCGTGCTGCAGCAGGTAAGGACTTTTTTCGTGAGCGAGTCGGTTGGAGGACACTACTTCAAGGTATACCCTTGAGTCGAAACCGCCGAGCAGACAATCTCCGATTTGTGCCCGCGAGCCAGGAAAACCTCCCTCACCAGCTCGCAGACCCCTTCGTGGCCGCGCTCGTGGAACACCAGGATTGAGGGGCCCGCGCCACTCAGTGCGCACCCTAGCAGACCTGGAGCACGCAGTTTGGTGATCTCCTCGAGTCCCGGCACCAGATCATACCGATAAGGCTGGTGCAGGCGGTCTTCGAGCGCCGTCGGAAACACGTCGCGAGCTCCCGTGGCCAGGGCGACAATCAGCAGCGCACTGCGCTGCACGTTGAACACCGTATCCTCCCGCGAGTAGGTATCCGGGAGCACCCGCCGCGCCTCCGAGGTAGGCAGCACGAAATCCGGCACCACCACCGCGACGTTATAGTGCCGGTCCAGTTCCAGGCGAACCGCCCGAGCGACTCCTTCGGAGTCGATGGCACTCGCCACAATCGAGCCCAGCACGCACGCGGCGACGTTATCGGGGTGTCCCTCAATCTGGGCGGCCTCATCCAGCACGCGGTGCGCGTCCCAGCCCAGCCCCAGAACCTCACTCGCGATGACCACACCGGCCGTCAGCGCGGCCGCGCTGGAACCCAGACCTTTACCGATTGGGATGTCATTGGCGATTTCCAGCTCAATCGGCGGCATAGCAGCCCCGGTATCGACGGCCACCCGTAACGCGGTCTGCCAAATGAAGTTATCGTCGCCAGTGGAGATCGACGAAGCGTCCCGGCCGCTGGCGCAGATCGCCAGCGTGGGGGCGGGACGAAATCGGCATTCCAGGTACAGGCTCAGAGCCAGCGCCAGCGCGTCAAAACCAGGGCCGAGGTTCGCGCTGGACGCAGGTACCCGGACGGTTTTCCGCGCGGCAGGCATGAATCCAACTATTCTGGCATGCTTCCAGGTAAAATAGAGGGTATGGCCTCAAGTACTACGGCGAGCCCCTTAGCCGGCTCCCTTGAAATGCCCCCCTGGAAGAACCTTCTGAGTCATACAGCCGCGCTGGTGGTGGCCTTCCTGTTTATCTGCGCCGGCGTCTACAAGGCAATTGACCCCTATAAGTTCGCGAACCTGGCAAAGAATCTTCTGGTCCCCTACGACCTGACCCTGCCCCTGGCGCTGCTTCTGGCAGTAGCGGAAACCACCGCTGGAATCTTGATCCTGGTGCCGCGCTTCCGCCGCTGGGGATCGATCCTGGCGGGCCTGCTGCTTCTCGCGTTCATGACCTACATCGGATGGAATTACAAGGCGCTCATCGGCCGCGATTGCAGCTGCTTTCCGGTGCTCACCCTGCCCTTTGGAATCAGCATCGATATGCGGCGTTCGGTCGGACCGGGCTTTTTCTACGGCGATTTCGCCTTCCTGGCCGCGGCCGCGATTGCAGGCATCTGGGCCAAGCGTTCTCAAGGGTTCCGCACAGCCGCCGTGATTCTGGGAGCCGTGGCGGTCTTCGCGGCGGTCAGCTTCGGCTCGGCCTATAGCAAGTTGACCGGGCTCAAGGCCCCTGATTCAATTATGGTCGACGGCCAGCCGATGTCCTTGCAACAAGGCCGGGTGTTTCTGTTCTTTTACGATCCGGAGTGCGGAACATGCTTCGCTGTGGGAAAGAGCATGGCGCCATTGAAGTTCAAGGATGACATCACGGTAGTCGGCGTCCCCACCCGCGTGCCGCAATTTGCCGCTTCCTACCTGAAAGATAGCGGACTCAAGGCCAAAACCTCGACCGACTCTGCCAAACTGCGGGAAGTCTTCAAGTTCGACAATCCGCCCTACGCGGCGCTTATTGAGCGTGGCCGCCAAACCGGCGTGATCATGCCCACGCAGTTCAACGAGGACGATCCTTCCAAGCACATTGCGCTCTTGAAGCAAATGGGTGTAGTCGAGTAGCGTGTCCATCCGCAGTTTTCTCGGAATTCCCGACCAACACGCGGTCACTGGCGACACGGAAACCGTCCGCAAGGTGATCGAGAAGCTGGATCAGATGGATCCTGACCGCGCGCGCTTCATCGCGGCGTTCGGATACATTTTAAGCCGCGTGGCGAATGCCGATCTGAAGATCAGCCCGGAAGAAATCCGCGCCATGGAACGAATCATCATGGAACGCGGCGGGCTGCCCGAGGAGCAGGCGTTGATCGTGGTCCAGACCGCCAAGACCCGGGCTCAGCTTTTCGGAGGCACCGAGAATTTCCTGGTGACGCGCGAGTTCAGCCGGATCGCCACCCGCGAGGAAAAGCTGGCGTTGCTCGATTGCCTCTTCGCCGTGGCCGCCGCCGAAGACGGCATCTCGGCGACCGAAGACAATGAAATTCGCCAGATCGTCAACGAACTCGGCCTGGGACATCCGGATTTTATTGCGGTGCGGTCGCGGTGGAAAGATCAGCTGTCGGTATTCAAGCAGAGTTGATCGGCGCTATGCCGGCTCTGGCACCGGCTTTTCGCACAGCAGATCCAGGAACGCCTGCGCTACCGGCTGAAAGCGCTTCTTCTTGCGATGAATGATTCCCAGAGGCCGGTAGAGGGATGCTCCCGCGATGCGGATCGATGCCAGACGCTTCTGCCGGATATCCTCGCGCATCACGCGATGCGGCATGATGCTCACGCCCACGCGATGGGCGACGGCTTCCTTGATCATCTCGATGTTGTCGAAGTGAACGGATACATTCACTTCCACCCCTTTGTCCTTGAGAAAGCGGTCCACCTCGCCGCGGATGGGAAGCTCTTCGTCGAACCCCACGAAATCCACCCCGTTAAGATCTTCCATCGGGATCGCTCCCCGAATCGCCGCGGCCTTCTTCGCCAGCGGATGGTCGGGCGCAGTCGCCAGCACCATTTCTTCCTGACGCCAGGGGATCACTTTGATCTCGCGGGTCGCATGCGGATAGCTGACCAGCCCCAGGTCGGCCTGATCGGCCAGGACCGCCGCGTAGACCTTGGCCGGCTGCAAATACTGGACTTCGAGAACACCCTCCGGATGCCTCACGCCGAACAGCTTTTCGAGCTCCACCATTTCGCTTAATCCCACCGAGTAAATGGAGGCAACCCTCACGGTGCCCGCCGATTCGTGTTTCAGGAGCCCCAGCGCTTCGTCCAGCTCCACCCGCCGGCGCAGGACATCCCGGCAGAACTCGGCGTAAAGCTGCCCGGCAGGGGTGACCAGCAGCGGACGCCGGGACCGGTCCAGCAAGGTCGCCCCCAGGCTTTTCTCCAGTTCCTGCACCTGCTGGCTGGCGGCCGACTGGCTGAGTCCATTCATAGCCGCTGCCCGGCTGAAACTTCGGGTCTGGGCGATATCTCTGAAAAGTTTGAGACTAACGTCGTCCACGCTCACATTATATATCAGTACTACTAATACTGAAAGCTTGCACTTTCTGTTGACGTAATAGTGTGCTCAGTAGTACTCTAGACTATGGTCAAGCAAGGGCTATACGACCCCCGCTATGAACACGATGCGTGCGGGATGGGGTTCATCGTTAATCTGAACGGTGAGAAGTCCCACGATATCATCCGCAAAGGCATTGAGATCCTCATCAACCTGACCCATCGGGGCGCCTGCGGCTGCGACCCGGAGACCGGCGACGGAGCCGGCATCACCATTCAGATCCCGCACGAGTTCTTTTCGCGGGAATGCTCCCGGCTGGGATTCTCGCTTTCGGAACCGGGAACCTATGGTGTTGGAATGATGTTCCTGCCAGTTGAGCCCAAGCAGCGGCTGATCTGCGAAGGCATCGTCGAGCGCATCGCCAAGGAAGAGGGGCTCACCGTTCTGGGATGGCGCGATACTCCCGTACACTCCGACGCCATCGGCCGGACCGCGCGCGCCACGCAGCCCTACATCGAGCAACTGTTCCTGCGCGGCGCCGCCAACATGACGCAGGATCAACTGGAGCGCAGGCTCTATGTGGTCCGGCGGCGAGCGGAAACTGAGATTTTCGAGTCCGACCTGACCGAGAAGGAATTCTTCTATGTCCCCTCGATCTCCTCGCGCCTGATCACTTACAAGGGTCTTCTTCTGGCTCCCCAGATCGACGACTTCTACAAGGAATTGCGCGATCCGGAAACGCGCAGTTCCCTGAGCATGGTGCACCAGCGGTTCTCGACCAATACGTTTCCCAGCTGGAAGCTGGCGCATCCGTACCGCTATATCTGCCACAACGGCGAGATCAACACCGTGCGCGGGAACGTCAACTGGATGAATGCGCGTGAATCGACGCTCCAATCGGACTTATTCGGAAGCGACATCAGCAAGGTTTTCCCGGTGATCCGCCCCAACCTCAGCGACACCGGTTCGCTGGATAACGCCGTGGAGTTTCTGACGCTGGGCGGGCGCAGCCTGCCGCACGTCATGGCGATGCTGATTCCGGAAGCCTGGGATGCCGATTCCACCATGCCCCAGGAGAAGCGCGATTTCTACGAATATCATGCTTCGCTGATGGAGCCGTGGGACGGCCCCGCGGCGGTGGCCTTCACTGACGGCAAATGGATCGGGGCCACGCTCGACCGCAACGGGCTGCGTCCGGCGCGTTACTTAGTGACCAAGGACGGGCAGTTGGTGATTGCGTCGGAAACCGGCGTGCTGCCCATCAAGCCTGAAAACGTCTCTTATAAGGGCCGCCTGCAGCCCGGCAAGATGTTGCTGGTCAATTTGGAAGAGCATCGCATTGTTCCGGACGAGGAGATCAAGCACGCGCTGGCCACCCGGCAGCCCTACGGCCAGTGGTTAAGCCGCAACCAAATCACCATCGATGCCCTGCCCGATCCTTTGCGGGTTCACGGGTTTGAGCCCAGGACCATTCTCCAGCGGCAGCGGGCTTTCGGATACACCGAGGAAGACCTGCGTATCCTGATGGCTCCCATGGTTGAAAAAGGCGAGGAGCCCATCGGATCGATGGGCACGGATACACCGCTGGCGTGCCTGTCCGACCGGCCCCAACCGCTGTTCAACTACTTCAAGCAGATGTTCGCCCAGGTAACCAACCCGGCTATTGATCCGATCCGCGAGCAACTGGTCATGTCGCTTACCAGCTACATCGGAACCGAGCGCAACATCCTGGAAGAAACGGCCCTGCACTGCCATACGCTGAAGCTGGATCATCCCATCCTCACCAACTTCGACCTGGAACGGCTCCGCCGTGTGAACTGGGGCGACTTCTTGGCCACCACACTGCCCACGCTGTACGATCCCGCCGGCGGGTCCCAGGCCCTGGAAGACGCGCTGGACGAGCTGTGCATGAGGGCCAGTCTTGCGATTCGCGACGGCCAGCGTCTGCTGATTCTTTCCGACCGCGGCATCGACCAGGACCACGCGCCTATCCCGAGCCTGCTGGCGCTGACCGCGGTCCACAATCATCTGGTCCGGGAACGGAAGCGCACGCAGGTGGCTCTGATCATCGAATCCGGCGAACCCCGCGAGGTGATGCACTTCGCCCTGCTCACGGGGTACGGCGCGAGCGCTATCAACCCCTACCTGGCGATAGAGACGCTGGAGGACATGGCGCAAAAAGGGCTGCTGACGGTGGACTTCCCGACGGCACTCAAGAACTACAAGAAAGCCATCAACAAAGGCCTGCTCAAGGTTTTCTCCAAGATGGGCATTTCGACGCTGCAGAGCTATCGCGGCGCGCAGATCTTCGAGGCCATCGGCCTGAACCAGGACCTTATCGACCGGTATTTTACGGGAACCGCTTCCCGTATCGAAGGCGTGGGCCTGGATGTTCTGGCGCGCGAAGCCCAGACCAAGCACGCGCATGCATTCCGCCCCACAACGCATTCGGAGACTGAGCTGGACGTCGGCGGGAGTTACCAATTTCGGGTCAATGGTGAATATCACCTGCTGAATCCTCTGACCGTTTCGAAACTCCAGCACTCGGTTCACCAGGATCGCGAGTCAGGTTATTCCACCTTCCAGGAATACGCCGGACTTATTGATCAACAGAATAAGGATCTATGTACGCTGCGCGGTCTGATGGAGTTTTGCGAGCCGGAACGTCCCGTCAAGCTGGACGAAGTCGAACCGGCCAGTGAGATCGTCAAACGCTTCGCCACGGGTGCGATGTCGTTCGGCTCCATTAGCAAAGAAGCGCATGAGACGCTGGCCATCGCCATGAACCGGATCGGCGGACGCTCCAATACCGGCGAAGGCGGCGAGGACGAAGAACGCTTCCAGCGCGACGCCAATGGCGACTGGCGCCGCAGTTCCATCAAACAGGTAGCTTCGGGCCGCTTCGGGGTGACCACCAACTATCTGGTCAACGCCGACGATCTGCAAATCAAAATCTCGCAAGGAGCCAAGCCCGGCGAGGGCGGCCAGCTTCCCGGCCACAAAGTGGACGAGGTGATCGCGAAGGTGCGCTTCTCGGTTCCCGGCGTGGGATTAATTTCGCCGCCGCCGCACCACGATATTTACTCCATCGAAGATCTGGCGCAATTGATCTACGATCTGAAGAACGTCAATCCCAAGGCCCGGATATCGGTCAAGCTGGTCTCCGAATCGGGCGTGGGTACGGTGGCCGCGGGTGTGGCCAAGGCCCATGCCGACGTGGTCCTGATCGCGGGGCATGACGGCGGCACGGGAGCATCGCCGCTGACGTCGCTCAAGCATGCGGGCACGCCGTGGGAGCTCGGGCTGGCCGAAACACAACAGGTCTTGGTCCTCAACGATCTGCGCAGCCGCATCATCGTGCAGACCGACGGCAAGCTTCAAACCGGCCGCGATGTGGCCATCGCCGCGCTGCTGGGCGCCGAGGAATTCGGATTCTCCACTGCGCCTCTAGTCGCGTTGGGATGCATCATGATGCGCAAGTGCCACCTGAATACTTGCCCGGTGGGTATCGCCACCCAGGATCCGGTGTTGCGCAAGAAGTTCCAGGGCAAACCGGAACACGTCATCAATTACTTTTTCTTCGTGGCCGAGCAGGTTCGCGAACTGATGGCCAAGCTGGGCTTCCGCCGCATGGATGAGATGATCGGCCGCTCCGACATGCTCGACATGCGCCCCGGCATCGATCATTGGAAAGCCAAGGGCCTGGATTATTCGCAGTTGCTGTACCATCCCGAAGCTCCTTCGAGGGTAGGCCGCCGCTGCATGATCGCGCAGGATCACGGCTTGGATCAGGCGCTGGACTCGAAGCTGATCGATCACGCGCGGCCCGCTCTCGAGCACGGAACACCGGTCGAAATTTCGCTGCCCATACGCAATGTCCACCGCACGGTAGGGGCGATGCTCTCCGGTGAAATCGCGCGCAAATATGGCTCGGCGGGACTGGAGCCAGGCACCATCCATTGCAAGTTTTCCGGCTCGGCGGGACAAAGTTTCGGAGCGTTTCTGGCTCGCGGCGTGACTCTCGAACTCGAAGGCGATTCGAACGACTACGTCGGGAAGGGGCTTTCGGGCGGGAAGATCATCGTATATCCGCCCAAAGCGTCAACCTTTAAGCCTGAACAGAACATCCTGGTCGGGAACGTGGTGCTCTACGGCGCGACGTCGGGCGAGGCTTTCTTCAATGGACGCGCGGGCGAGCGCTTCGCGGTCCGCAACTCCGGTGCAACGGCGGTTGTTGAGGGCTTGGGCGATCACGGCTGCGAGTACATGACGCGCGGCCTGGTCATCTGTCTGGCGGACACCGGCAAAAATTTCGCCGCCGGAATGTCGGGCGGGATCGCCTACGTGCTGGATGAAACCGGCGAGTTCGGCAAGACGCGCTGCAATCGCTCCAGCGTGGATCTTGAAGGGGTCGACATCCCCGAGGACGTCGAATCCTTGCGCTATTGGATAGCGCGCCATGCCGAGGAAACCGGCAGCCCGCGCGCCAACTGGATTCTCGATAACTTTAACCAGCTGGTGTCCAAGTTTGTGAAAGTCTTCCCGCACGAATATAAGCGCGTGCTCGGAATCGAGCGTCCCAAGGCGGCGGCTCATGGATAACGACAATGGGTAAAAACACCGGGTTCATGGAGTACACGCGCGAGCTTCCGGAGCGACGCCCGGTAGAAGAGCGCGTTAAAGACTGGTTCGAAATCTATAAGGACTTTTCACTCGATAAAGTCCGCACCCAGGGTGCCCGCTGCATGGATTGCGGGGTGCCCTTCTGCCATACCGGCTGCCCGCTGAACAATATCATTCCGGATTGGAATGACCTGGTCTATCGCGACCGCTGGCATGCCGCGGTGCGCGTTCTGCATTCGACCAACAATTTTCCGGAATTCACTGGCCGCATCTGCCCTGCCCCCTGCGAGGCTGCCTGCGTGCTCGGGATCAGTGAACCTCCGGTGACTATCAAGGTGATCGAGAGAAGCATCATCGATCATGCCTTCGCGGAAGGCTGGATTGTGCCCGAACCTCCGCTGGTCCGCACAGGCAAGCGCGTAGCGGTCGTCGGATCGGGTCCCGCGGGCTTGGCGGCCGCGCAACAATTGGCCCGCGCCGGCCACTGGGTCACTGTATTCGAAAAAAGCGACCGCATCGGCGGACTCCTGCGCTACGGCATCCCCAACTTCAAGATGGAGAAACAAGGGATCGACCGGCGCATGGAGCAGATGCAGGCGGAAGGCGTGGAGTTCATCACCAAGGCCAACATTACCTCGATCGACGATCTGCGGCGCGAGTATCAGGCGATCATACTGGCCATGGGCGCCGAGCAGCCTCGCGATCTTCCGGTTCCAGGCCGCGAATTGAAGGGTATCCACTTCGCGATGGACTTCCTGACGCAGCAGAATAAGCGCAACGAAGGCGATATCGAAGACATATCGAAAGCGATTCTGGCGACGGGCAAGCCGGTGATCATCATCGGCGGCGGCGATACGGGCGCCGACTGTTTAGGAACCTCCCATCGTCAAAACGCCTCGAGCGTTCACCAGTTCGAGATTCTCCCCAAGCCTCCCGAAGATCGCGCGCCCGCGACTCCGTGGCCGATGTGGCCGCTGCAACTGCGCACTGAAAGCTCGCATGAAGAAGGCGGCCTGCGGGAGTGGGCGGTGGCGACCGTGAAGTTCGAAGGCGATACGCAGGGGAACGTGAAAAAGCTCCACGGAATACGTGTGGGTTCGGCGCCGAAGTTCGCGCCGCTCAAGGGCTCCGAGTTCACACTGGACGCCGAACTGGTGCTGCTCGCAATGGGTTTCACCGGACCCGTGAAATCAGGCTTGCTTGAGCAAGCCGGGATCAAATGTGACCAGCGCGGCAACATCGCGACGGAGAACTATCAATCGTCGATATCAGGCGTCTTTGCCGCGGGTGATGCCCGCCGCGGACAGTCGCTGGTGGTGTGGGCGATCGCCGAGGGGCGCAAAGCCGCCGAAGCAGCGGACGATTACCTGCGCCGGTAGCCGCGTGCGGACTCTCATTTCATCGGGTTCTCCGCTCGAGCGGGACATCGGCTACTCCCGCGCCGTGCTGGACGGCGAGTGGGTCTTCGTATCCGGTACTACCGGTTTCGACTATCGGACCATGACAATCTCGGACGATGTCGTCGAGCAAGCCGAGCAGTGCCTTCGCAACATCGAGCGGGCCTTACAAGAAGCCGGGAGCACGTTCGCCGACGTGGTTCGCGTGCACTACATTCTTCCCCGTGTCGAGGATTTCCCGCCGTGCTGGCCGGTCCTGCGTAGGTACTTCGGCGACGTTCGCCCCGCCGCGACCATGATCTCCGCCGGGCTCGCCGACGCTCGCATGAAGATCGAAATTGAGGTCACCGCGCGCAAGTCCGGCACCTAGAGGCGACGAGCTTTATTTGCGTTCATTTCGGGCTTAACGCGAAAGCCATGTAGGCTCCCGGACCATTCCCCGCCGCTACGCACAGCGCGATGTACTCTCGCCCGCTGATTTCATACACCGCCGGAACACCCTCCGCCGATGCAGGCAGATCCGTCTCCCAGATCACTTTCCCCGTATCCGCATCGTACGCGCGAAACTCTTTGTCGTTGGTCGCGGCGAGTATCAGGCCGCTCGCTGTGACGACGGGGCCTCCTCGCTGCTGCTGCACGACGCCGGTATCCGCGTGCCCCTCGGCGGCAAGTGACGGAACGGTTCCATAAGGAATCTGCCATTTGATGGTTCCGGTATTCAGATCGTAGGCTGTCATCTGGAACCACGGTGGCGAAAGCGACGGCAGCCGCGAGCTCTGCGATACGAACTGCGTATAGGGAGCCGTGTAGTGCGTAAAAGCGCCGTCCACGGGAGTCACCGGCGGCGCATGGGGCACAGCTTTCCCTTTTTGGTCGGCAGCCGAATTTCCGGGCAGCGTGATGGTCACAATAGTCGGCGCGTCCTTCGAGACGATATATAAGAAGCCCTTCGCAGGATCGACCGCCGCGGTTCCCCAGCTTGCTCCGCCTCCGACGCCGGGGATCGTCACCGTGCCTTTCATACTGGGCGGCGTAAACAAACCTTCGTTGCGGGAGTTGCGAATCTTCTCACGCCAGGTGGCTTGCTCCGCTTCGGGCATGTACGGGCTGACGTCTTTCTCGGTGAGACTCTGTCGCGCGAAAGGCGGAGGCTTTGTAGGAAAGGGTTGCGTGGGCCAGGCCTGCTCGCCCGGCACATCCGATTTCGGCACAGGCCGCTCCTCGATCGGCCACAGTGGCTGCCCTGTCACACGATCCAGCACAAACAGGAATCCGTGCTTGGTGGGCTGAATCACTACGTCCACGTTCTTGCCGCCGTGTTTCACGGTGAGCAGTTTCGGCCCGGCCGGCAGATCGTAATCCCATAGATCGTGATGCACCGTCTGGAAATGCCACAGCCGCTTTCCGGTGCGCGCGTCCAGCGCGATGATCGAATTCGCGAATAGATTCTGACCCGCGCGATCCGCGCCGTAGTGATCCCACTTGCCGGTTCCGGTCGGAATATAGGCGATGCCGCGCTTCTCGTCAATGGTCAGCTCATTCCAGTTGATGCCGCCGCCGGAGCGGGTCCAAAAATCCTTGGGCCAGGTCTCATATCCGAACTCGCCCGGTCGCGGAACCGTGTGAAACTGCCACAGCAGTTTTCCGGTTCGAACATTGTATGCGTGGATATCGCCTGGGACATACGAATAATCAGCCCCCGAGCGCATCAGAGGCATGATGAGAATGTCTCCGACAATGCGTCCAGGATTGTTAGTCTGAATCGGCGGAACGTTGGTCAGGTCGCGATCCAGTCCGGTTCTGAGATCCGTGCGGCCGTTATCGCCGAACGACATCACGGTCTGTCCGGTGCTCGCGTCGATGGCAGTCAGGAATCCGCCGTTAGTGGTAAATAGCCTCCGATCAGTCCGGTCTTTACTCTCCCAATAATTCATCCCGCGGCTGGTGACGGGTCCCTGGAACGCGTGAACCCACAACTCGCGACCGGTAACCGCGTCCAAGGCCACCAGCGAATCATTCTTTGCCTGCACGTACATCACGCCCTCGACCACCAGTGGATTGAACAGGTATTGAACCGCGTCGCCCGTCGCGTACGACCAAGCCACCGCGAGCTGCTTCACGTTGGACTTATTGATCTGGCTAAGCGAGGAGTACTGCGACGAGTCCGCTCCGCCCAGGTACTGGTTCCAGGTGTTAAACGGGCGCAGCTCGGCCGGAAAGGTGGTCGCCGCGATCGTCAGGAGCGTCGCGAGTACAGTTGGGACGTTAGCCATCTCGGGCAGTATACATGAGGATCACCCGTCACATCACTCATCGGGGCTGGGCGTTGTAAATGAATCGGTCACGGTAAGCTCGCCCACCCGCAAACGAGCGATTGTAAGGTCCTCGATCGAAACCGATTTAAAATTCGCCTTGCCAACCGTCAGCCTTCCGACCACCAGGCGGCCAATCGCCAACGCGCCGATCGCCAATGCACCCACGGCCAGAGCGCCCAAGGCATTCGCGCCCACGGCAGCGCGTCCAATTGTAATTTGTCGAAACTTGCTAGTCTGCGTCATATGATATACCCGCAAATACCTGTCCGAATTATCCCGGATCCCCTCTGATGATACAGTTTCCTATATGGCCGGCCATACTGGTGACCAAGGCGAAGTCACGCGTCTATTAGGCGACCTCGGGCGGGGCGATAAGGACGCTGTCAACCAGCTCCTACCGCTGGTCTATGACGAGCTGCATCGCCTGGCCCGCTCCTACTTCCGCCGGGAGCGCGGCGAGCACACCCTGCAGCCCACGGCTCTGGTTCACGAGGCATACATCAAACTGGTCGACCAGCGCGCGCCGCTGGAAAGCCGGGGACATTTCCTCGCCGTCGCGGCCACCCAGATGCGACGCATCCTGCTGGATTACGCCCGTAAGCATCACGCGGCCCGGCGGGGCGGCGCGGGGCAAAAAGTTCTGCTCGAAGACACCATGGCGATCTCACACCAGAAACCGATGGACATCATCGCGCTGGATACCGCTCTACAGAAACTTCACGCGCTCGACGCCGATCAGTCCCAGGTCGTCGAGCTCCGGTTCTTCGGAGGATTGTCGGTGGAGGAAACCGCGGAGGTGATGGGTAATTCGCCGGCCACGGTCAAGCGCGCCTGGAGCTCCGCGCGCGCATTCCTGCATCGCGAAATCACGGGAGGCTCTCTTGACGCCCGAGCGATGGGCGCAGATTCGTCAGATCTTTGACGGCGCGCTGGAGCGATCCGAAGTAGACCGTGCGGCTTACCTGCGGGTGGTTTGCGCCCGCGATGACGAACTGCGCCGTGAAGTCGAAAGCCTGCTTTCGAGCAACGATTCCGCCGGCGACTTCCTCGACAAGCCGATAGCCAGCTTTTCCAGTACTACGCAGACACTGGTCAGCTCCGGCATCGACCTGCAGGAGTATCCGGCGGGCCATCGCGTCGGAGCCTACGAGCTGCAGAAGTGCATCGGCCGCGGGGGCATGGGATCGGTCTGGCTGGCCATGCGCTTCGATAACGAGTTCAAGAAGCAAGTGGCGATAAAGCTAGTCAAAAGAGGGATGGATACACAGGAAATCCTGCGGCGTTTCCGCCTGGAGCGCCAGGTGCTCGCCGGCCTTCAGCATCCCAACATCGCCGCGCTGATCGACGGGGGATCCACTCCCGATGGACTTCCTTACCTGGTGATGGAGTACGTCGAAGGCATTCGCATCGATCATTACTGCGAACAGCACAAGAGCACCATCACGGAGCGCCTCAAGCTATTCCGCGATGTCTGCGCGGCGGTGCAATACGCCCATGGGAATCTGGTGGTCCATCGCGATCTGAAGGCCGGCAACATCCTGGTCACGGCGGATGGAATCCCCAAGCTCCTCGACTTCGGTATCGCCAAGCTCATCCGCACCGAGTTCGACACGCTGGCCGCGGCCGAAACGCGGCCCGAGCTGCGTCCCATGACGCTCGATTACGCCAGTCCCGAGCAGGTTCGCGGCGAGCCGATCACGACGGCCACGGACGTCTATTCGCTCGGCGTCCTGCTGTACAAGCTGCTCACCGGGAAATCACCTTATGGCCTTGCCGCGCGATCCGATAGTGCGCTGCGCAAGGCGATCTGCGAACAGGAGCCTTTAAAGCCCAGCGCCGTGGTTCTGACAGACGAAAAGGCGGTGATCCCCGATGCGACCCAGAAAATAGACCTCACCCACGAGGAAACTCGCGACAAGGCTCGCCGCCGTCTAAAGAAGAAGCTGGCCGGCGATCTGGACATGATCGTTTTGATGGCGCTGCGCAAGGAGCCGCTGCGCCGCTACGCCTCGGTGGAACAGTTTTCAGAGGATATTCGCCGTTACCTGGAGGGCCGCCCGGTCATCGCCCGTAGCGATACTTTTGGTTACCGCGCCGCGCGCTTCCTACGCCGCAATGCCGTGGCCGTCGTCGCCGCCGCCATGGCGTCCTTGACCTTATTCGGCGCGACCGTTTTCGAACTGCGGTCGGCCGCCCGCGCAGCACGCCAGGAATCCGTCGCGGAGGAACGGCTGAAAATCGTCGAAGCGGAATCCCTCCGCCAGCAAAGCGATCTGATGGATGCTTATTTCCGTCTAGGCGAATCCCAAAGCGCGCCCGCTGCTCTGGGAACTTATCGAGCCGCGCTGGCCTCGGCTCAGGCGTTCGAACAGAACCATCCCGGCCTGCGTGCGGCGTCAGAGTTCGTGGCGCGCGCAGCGATCCGTGCCGGCACTTTTGCCTTGAACGATAACCCGAAGGAAGCTATGGACGTCTTCTCCCAGGCTCGTTCGCGATTAGACGCCCTGGCCGAGACCGAGACTGTCGATTACTTCGCGGCCTTACAGGGAATGGGGCGCGCGCAGTTCAGGCGCCGCGATTTGCTCGCCTCTCTGGCCAGCTTCAGCCGGGCGCTCCAAATCGCCGAAGGGCAATTCGGGCGGACGCCGTCCGTTTCCTCACGGCGCGACTTGGCCGCTTCGAACTTCTGGGTGGGGGCCGTCCTGGCGCAAAATGGCGAAAATGAAGCTGCCGCGGCAAAACTGCGCAAAGCGTTCGAACTCTATCGCGATCTCGCCGGCGCTCAGGTAACTTCGGCAGAGGACTCGCCGGCCGGATATCGCAAGGCGCTGGCGGACGTGGCCGCTCAAGCTCCTTCCGATCTCCGGCAGGGCATCGATACCGAATTGCACGAGTCCACTGCCGATTGACCGCGCGAGTTCCTATTTGGTCGGCGCCGCGTCGTTCGACGATCCCGCAAACAGCCGCCGCCCATCGGTGAACGTCACGCTGGACACGTTGGCCGTCGGCGTGCCGTTGCGAGCCTGCCAGCCGTCGACCAGGAGCACTGTCCCGGCGGGAAGATCGGTCTTCTTCCATCCGCGCCGGATCAACGCATTCGCGGACCCGGTCTCGAGCGCCCAGTTCACCACCTTGCCGTCCTTCTCGACGTCCAGGTAGATCCACGAATGCGGATTCGAAAACTTCATCTCCGTGACCTTACCCGTCAGTTTCACCGGCTTGTTCTGATCGAACTCCGCAGTGAAGGAATGATGGGCCAGCGCCGTCCCCGCCAGCAGCATCGTCATTCCAAGGATGGCGCCCAGGTTCCTGATTCTCGTCATTCTCATTGCCCTATTTCTCCTTCTTCTGCTGCGCCCGATATTCGTCCCGAACATCTTTAAGATGCTGCAGGTCTCCGTTGTCCTCGTGACAGGCGACCTCCAGCAGTTCGTCCGATTGACGGCTCAGCGGAATCTCGATGGTCCACGGCCGCGTATACGCAACCGGGTCGGTGACCGTGGCCCGGTAGGTAATCTTCCCATCCGCGGTGGGAATAAATCGCTCGACCACATGTTCGGCGTAGCTGACCACATCTCCCACTTCGTTCAACCAGGTCTTGCCGTTCAGATTGGTGGTGTCTACCAGCAGGGTGTCGCCGTCCCAGCGTCCCACCGAATCGCCTTGCCACAGGCGGACGTTGTCGGGAATATGGGCGCGGCCGTCCAGAGGAATAATGCGCCAGGACATCCTCTCGAACAGCATGACCACATACCCCGGCGGCTGAAGAATCTGCATGGGAGAAGGCACGTAAATCGATCTCGGAACCCCGGCTACGAAACAGTGGGCGGTCGGATCGTCGTATCCACGATACGGCAACTCCCGGTTGACCCGCTCCGCCCTGGCCCATGGCTGGTAGGGAAGCATCCGATCCGGTGGATCGATGACCACGCCCCGGGTGCTGGGCGTGAGGCGTAGTTCCGACCGGCGCTGTTCAAGTCCGTAGTTCGCGCCTCCGGCATTGGACTGGTAGTAGCCCGTCAAGTCCGGTTTGCCGTCCGCGGTCCGCCGAAGATTCGTGCCCGTCTTCACCTCCGCGAGGGTTCCGCTCGGCGGCATCTCGGCAGGTTTTCCGAGTGGCGCCCCTTCCGGCGATGGTCGCGCACCTGGTTCCGGATACCACGTTCGTGGATCGCGTTCGAACGCGCCGTTGGCTTCCTCGACTTCGGCCTGACACTGATATTCCAGGATCCGCCCCATGTTCTTCTGCCGAACCAGTGGGACGCTGATCTTCCAGGATTTCGTGAACACCTTGGGATCCTGGATGGTGGCTTCGTACTGGATGGTATCGGCGTCGAGCAGCGTATATCGCTCGGTCACATTCATCGCATCGCTGTGAAAATCGCCGACCATGTCGAACCACGTCTTATCGTTTTGGCCCTTGACCTCCACCACCAGCGTGTCGCCTTCCCAGCGTCCGCGCGAATCCCCCATCCATGAGTCGATTCCCTCGTGAGGCGCCGGCTTTCCGTCGGTGTAGATCAGGCGGTAAACCTGCGACCACTCAAAAGTAATCGCCACGTGCTCCGGGGTCTGGAAAATTTGGAACGGAAACTCCATGTACATGATCCGCGGGACGCCTGGGAAATAGCACTTCCCTACCGGATCGGCGGTCTGCCGGTTTGTGAAATTCTCGATCTTCTTCGCAGCGGCCCAAGGCTGATATGGAATCTCGCCGCCTTCTACCACGCCCGGTCCGCCCGGCATTCCCAGCTTCGCGGCGTGGAACTGCAGGTCGTAAGCCGCCCGGCCACGAGCCTGCCAGATTCCCTGAAGATTCGGCTTGCCGTTCGCCGTCCGCGGTATTTGTTGGGCTTGCCCCAATTCGCACAACGCCCCTAGCAGGATCACCGCCGACAATACGCTTCGCGCTCCGGTGTAGCAATAAATCATGGATTTCGCCTCAGACGTTTATGCGTCATCCTCTGTGGGGAGAGCGCTTCAAGTCAAGCAAATACGATGATACACGACGCGCCCCTGTGGCTGCGTTTCCAAGGTCTGCCGGCCCCCCAAGTGGGGGCATGCCATCCCCCCTAACTGCTGCTGACTAGCCCATGCGGTCTATGCTGGTTTCCATGAAACCACTCAGCTCCATCGACATAAAAGACCAAGTGTGCCTGGTTACCGGCGGAACGCGCGGAATAGGCAGAGCCATCGCGAAGATGTTGTTGCTGGAAGGCGCGGCGGTGGCAATCTGCGGCCGGAGCCAGGACAGCGTCGATCGCGCTGTCGCTGAGCTGACTGCGGAAACTGCCGGTAAAGTCAAGGGGAAAGTTGCCGATGTTAGAAACCATGAAGATGTCGCCGAGTTGTTCAGGTTCGTCGACGCCGAGTTTGGCCGGCTCGATGTTCTCGTCAACAATGCCGGCGTTGGAATATTTCGGCATGTTCGCGAGCTTTCTCTCGATGAGTGGAACAGAACTCTGGAGACGAATCTGTATGGAGCCTTCTATTGCAGTCGTGAAGCTTTGTTCAGATTTGGAACGGATGGCGGCGGCTACGTCGTCAACATAAGCAGCATGGCCGGTTCTAATGCATTTGCGGGCGGCGCGGCTTACAACGCTTCCAAGTTTGGTTTGACCGGTTTTACCGAGGCTCTGTTGCAGGATGTGAGGAACGAGAACGTGCGGGTTAGTACTATCATGCCGGGAAGCGTCGCCACGGAATTTAACGGCCGGCCTGCCGGCGATGGTGCAAATTGGAAAATCTGGCCCGAAGACGTTGCAGGCATAGTACGTCTCCTGCTGCAGATGCCTGAAAGAACCGTGATCAGCAGGGTAGAAGTTCGCCCCGCCAGACCGAAGATTTAGTTAAGAAAAAGATAGAAAAAGTGCGGAAGAATCCGAATCACGTTGGGAGCATCTTATAAATGGCACTCGGGTTGCCTGAGAATTTGTGGAGAGGGGAGCTAAGGCAGACAGCTCCTCCAAGACGAAAGGCGGTGGAGAAAATGGTACGGCTCAACATACCGTTGGATCCGGCCAAAACCGGAAGAGACGCGACGCAACTGGAGACCGGACTTCGTCGGATGATCATAGGGCAGGACGAGGCCATTCAGCAGATTGTAAACATCTACCAGATGCACCTGACGGGCATGAACCCTCCCGGACGGCCTATCGGAAATTTCCTATTCCTCGGGCCGACCGGATCTGGCAAAACCCGGATCGTCGAGGCCACAGCCGAGGTGTTGCTCAAGAACCCCCGCTCGGTCATCAAGATCGACTGTGCCGAGTTCCAGCACAGCCATGAGATTGCCAAGCTGATCGGCTCGCCTCCCGGATACCTGGGACATCGCGAGACCCATCCGCTGCTTTCGCAGGAAGTGCTCAACCAGCATCACACCGAGAACATCAAGCTCAGTTTCGTGCTGTTCGACGAAATCGAGAAGGCTTCCGATGCCCTGTGGAACCTGCTGCTGGGCATCCTGGACAAGGGCGTTCTCACGCTCGGTGACAACCGCAAGGTGGACTTTTCGCGGGCCATGATCTTCATGACCAGCAACCTGGGCGCGTCCGAGATGAGCGCCATCATGAGCCCCAAGCTGGGCTTCAATGTGGGCCAGGTGCACGCCGATACTATGGCCGGAGTGGCCGACGAAAAGATGACCAGCAAGCTGGCGCGCAGCGGTATGGAAGCCGCCAAGCGCAAGTTCACGCCGGAATTCATGAACCGGCTGGATAAGATCGTCACCTTCCAGCCCCTGGGAAGCGAGCAGTTGAAGCGGATTCTGGACATCGAGCTGAACCTGGTTCAACAGCGTATCTTCAACGCGCCCGCCGAACGGGCCTTCGTCTTCACGGTTTCCGACCCCAGCAAGGACTACTTGCTGACCGAAGGGACCGACATGAAGTACGGAGCGCGGCATCTGAAGCGCGCCATCGAGCGGCTGCTGGTCCAGCCCATGTCCAACCTGATTGCTACCGACCAAATCCGGGGCGGCGACTGGATCCGGGTGGATTTCGACGAGAGCCTCAGGTCTCTGAGGTTCGCCCGCGAAGCCGAAGGGCTACCGGTGGCCGATATGGCCAGGCTGGTGGATACGTCGGTGACGATTCCGCAACTGACGTTCTCCCAGGGCGCGATCGCCGAACCGGCTCGCACGCAAAGCGCACGCAGCTCGAAACGCAGTTAAACCCTTGGTTAATTCTGACGCCCTGGGCGTCCACCTTCAAGGTGGGTCCAGGGCGTCTTCTCTGGCTTGTTGGGATTACGCCGCGCACTCGCCGCGGCCAAGTTTCAAAGAGAAGTCGACGTCATCACCCCAGTCGTGAAAGAGCTCCGGAGACGTATCCGCAGGCTTGACCAGGTCGGCCGTAAGTTCCTTGAAAAAAGCGACTTTGTGGCGCATCACGTATGCGCGAAATGGCTCACCGTCCTGATGATTCTCCCGATAGTGGTTGAGAATACGCTCCACGGCAATCGGTGCAAGCCGGGCCGGCAAACTTTGCACAGCCAGACCGAATTCATGCTGGCCGCCGCCTAGAAGCATCAGATAATAGGGGACTTCCTTGCCATCGATCTTACGGGAATTGCCGTAGAACCCCAGATCCCCTATCCAGTGCTGTCCGCAGGAGTTAGGGCAGCCGCTGATCCGAATCTGCAGGTTACGGATGGCGGGATCGTCGTACTTGCGCACGGTGGCCGCCAGGGCGTCACCCAAACCCATGGATTTCGTCAGCGCCAGGTTGCAGCTATAGGCCCCCGGGCACGTGACCACGTCGCTGATCTCATTGGCGCGATCCTTAGCGAGTCCCAGGCGTTGCAGGGCTCCATACACGCGCTGCAGCGCGCCCACCGGCACATAGGCGAACACGATATTCTGCGCCATGGTGACTCGCATAGCGCTGTCGGCGGCTTGTTCTGAAAGCTCCGCCAAGCCGCGCATCTGATCACCGGTAAGATTGCCTTGCGGCGTCATCACGGTGACGATGGCGTAGCCGGGCTGTTTCTGCGGGCGGACGTTGGTCTCGCGCCAGGCGTTAAAGTCGGGTGAAGCCTCAAACATCGGAAGCATCTCACCGTTCCGGGGTGGTGGTGGAACTGGCTGAAATCCACCGAAATTTTCGGGCACGGTTTCCGGCATGGGGATGCCGCCATTGGCCAGGATATCCTGATACTGCTCCTCGACAGTGTCGCGCAGCCATTCAAACCCACGGGCGCGCAGAACGAATTTTAAGCGCGCTTTGTTCTTGTCCTTGCGGTTTCCGTGAACGTTGAAGACACGAAGCACGGCTTCCACACGGCGCACGATATCCTCGGCGGGAATAAACTCGTGGAGGAGCTTCGCTTCCACTGGAAGAGGCCCCAAGCCGCCCGCCACGGTCATGCGGAAGCCCTTCACTCCATCCCGGATCACCGCGCGCAGGCCGATGTCATTAATGGCGGTGGCGATGCAATCCTCGGGGCAACCGGAAAACGCCACCTTGAACTTACGCGGCATGGCGTCGGTCAGCTCTTTGTGCAAAAATGCAAACGCCAGACGGCGGGCGTACGGCTGCACATCGAATGGCTCTTCGGGATGGATGCCAGCCAAGGGGCACGCCGTAACATTGCGAACGGTGTTATAGCAGGCTTCACGAGTGGTCAGGCGACTGTCAGCCAGCAGATGCAAAGCATCGGGGACTTGGGTCAGCGGCACAAAATGAAATTGCATGTTTTGTCGCGTCGTCAGATGACCTTTGCCGGCGGCACAGAAGTCGGCTACTGTGGCCAGTTGCCGCATCTGATCTGATGTGAGCAGTCCGCCCGGAATTTTCGTACGGACCATCTGAACGCCCTCTTGGCGTTGGCCATAGATGCCGCGGCGCAGGCGAAAGGCCCGGAACTCGTCGACCGTCAGCTGGCCGGAAAGGAACTGCTGAGCCTGGGAACGGAACAGTTCAATATCCGCGCGAACGGTTGTATCGTATTCCTGTTCAATGAGTTGCTGGTGATTTAGGACGTCCGCAGTAGCCATACTCTAATTCCCTATAGAGATTATACTACTTCCTCCCTGGCACGCAATCGTTCCCACCGTCCAGATGAATGATATCACCGGTACGCATCATAGAGAATAAGGGGACAGGCGAGTCTGTCCCCTTATGAGGCATCTTATTTCCCCACGGCTTTCCACACGTCCGCCTTGTGCTGCGGAGCAGCGGAGGTGTGCACGTTTATATAGCGATCAAAGTCGAGATTGAGCTTCTCGAGAATCGGGACCAGGGCTTTCACGTGATCGTTAGCCGGTTGCCCGGGTGTCACCGAGAAGTCACCCTGGAAGAGGATCTTCTCCTTGGGGATGTACGCGATCAACAAGCCGTTGGAGTGAGGAACTGGAGAGACGTGATACATCTCCACGGTTCGCGTTCCATCCGAGTAGACCTTCTTCTCCAAAACAGCTTCGATTTTGGCTTTTTTGGGATTCTTGGCGAGAGGGTCGTTCAGCAGCGTTCGGGGAGTGTTGAGGGCACGCTCCAAGAATTCTTCATTGTTCTTCTGCGTGACGATGGTTGCGCCTTCGGCCACCAGCACCGGCAGCCCTCCGGTGTGATCGGAGTGGGGATGCGTATTCATGACGTAACGGATCGGCTTGTTGGGAATCAGCTTCTTGGTTTCGGCGACATACGCTTCACCACGGGCCACGGATTGTCCGGCCTCCAGCATCATGATGTAGTCCTTGAACTCCACGATGACCGAATCGTAACTGCCGGGTCCGGTGGTGAGCCTGTAGAGGCCGTCGCCTAGCTTTTCGGAAGTGACGACCAGAGGCGCCGGAGCGCCCCCACCACCGCCGCCTCGACCTCCAGCAGGTGCAGGAACCAGCGTTGCGACATCGGGTGGATTCGCCTTCGCCGCCATCACATCGACTTCAAAGAAGGGCCATCCGCCGCGCGTCTGCACGATCTTCGCAGGAGCCATGACTCCGCCGAAGTCCTTCCAACCCGAGTAGACGGCGAGGATGTGCATGTCGCCCATAATGTTTTCACCCAGCCACGTCTCGACTCGATCGACAAGATTTTTGTCATTTACATATCCATTGATGACATAGCTCTTGCCGGAAGCCGCCTTGACCATCGGGCTCCAGGTCAGCACGGCGTAGTTCTTGCCGTCGACTTTCTTTTTGCTCACGGTGGCGTTGTTCGCGGCAGCGCCTTTCAAGAAACCCCAGGGCGTGATGTAGAATTCCACGGAGTTGCCCCAGGGTTGCGAGACGTCAGTCTGCTGCGCGGTGATCCCCTGAAAGAACGTTCCGGGCATCGGCTGCGTTGCGCCACCGCCGGCGGGATTGTTAGTCGCTCCGGTGGCGCGCGACGCCGGGGTTGTCAGATCGATCACGCGAATGTAGTTGTTAATCGGCCGCATAGGATCATGCGTTCCGCGGCAGTTCATATCGGCGGCGTTAGATCCACACTGCTGGAAGGCGACATCCTTCGCCGATCCCGAATAGGTGATGGATTTCACATCGCCTAAAGCCTTTTGGGCATTAGCGATTACGGTTTTTGCGTCCTGCGCCATAGCGCTCCCACAAAGGAAGGCCAGGCAGATTGCGCCTAGAGCAAGTTTTTTTAACACAGCTTCTCCTCTTATGAACGTCCGTTAATGTACCCGTCCTGGTTATTCTATATCCAAACTGGTCTTCACGGGCCGACGGCGTCGAACATTCTGTGAAGGCCGGCCCGCTTGTGGCCGAGATCACGCTCTCCGGCGATACGCTGTTTGGCGACATGGACCGCAGGGGAAAGACACCGCTGGTAGCGCAACGGAGACGGCTTTTCGTGAAGCACGTCTCCGGCGATTACCAGTTCGCACGAAAATAGGCGAGGAAACCTCGCCGTTAGAATTTCACCTTGGGAACTTCCTTGGCACCGGCTTCCGCGGTAAAGTAGGCGTTCTCGCGTTGGAATCCGAACATGGATGCGGCGATGTTCTTGGGGAACAGCTCGATATTCGTGTTGTAGGCCTGCACCGCCTCATTGTACTTGCGACGCTCGACAGCAATACGGTTCTCAGTCCCCGCAAGCTCGTCCTGCAAACGCAGGAAATTCTCATCCGATTTGAGTTGCGGATAATTCTCCACAACCACGGCCAAGCGTGCCAGAGCACCCTCCAGCTGATTGTTTCCCGCGATCCGTTGGGCCGGTGTTTGGGCCCCCATCATCGCCTTGCGCGCTTCCGCCACTTCGGTAAAGACGGACAGTTCCTGCTTGGCGAAGCCCTTGACCGTCTCCACCAGGTTGGGGATCAGATCCAGCCGCCGCTGCAGCGCGACATCCACTTGCTGCCACTGCGCCTTATACGCTTCCCGCTCCGTCACCAGCTCATTGCGGGATCCCATCAGGCTGCCGCCCAAAATGAGCACCAGCAAAACGATCACACCCAGCGCAATCAGTACACCCTTCATATGCTCCTTACCCCCGTTGCCCGTCTAAACCATCGACGAAAGTTATCAATTTGCTGATACATACGAGATATTGGGCAAATAGTTCGCCCGGGTCGCCCATGTTATCGCCAGCACCGCCCGCCACGTCTTCCCTGATATCCAGAAGAATCTCAAACGGTTTCATGTCGACTTGCAGCACTTCAGCCAACTGCCGGACCACGGCCCGCCGTTCGGACTTGTGTTTCTTGCCGGCCAGTTCCAAAGCATTGCGTCCCAGCACGCAGAAAGTGGAAACCGACTCCACGCATAACGCCAGCAGATTAGCAGACTGGGATAGCTGCGAAGCGCCCTGCTGGCGCAGGCGCAAGAGCTTGGATCGAAGCTCATGCTCCACCAGCGTCCGGTAATTGCGCATATCCACCTTCAGATCCGCAATCACGTCCAGCCCGTACAGCACCCGCCGGCGTTCCTTCATGTCGTGAAATTCGATGGGGAAACTGTCCGCCGAGTTATGCACTTCGTCTTCGCTCATCAGCAGCGGCCAGGGATGCCCTTTCTCCCGCCACCAACGCAAGACGGGCTCCCCTTCCATTAACTCGCGAGGCATCACTTCCTTGAGGACGCACAAGACATTCAGATCGGAAAGCCGGTCGGCGTGCGCCGGCGACGCGGCCGATCCGTACAAGATCACCGACACCAGCCGGTCGCTGAAGGCATGCTCCAGCTTGGCTACCAATTCCTTCAAAAGATCCATGTTGTCACCAGCGACACGATTATTACCAGCCACCGGAAGCCCCTCCCCCGCCCGAGCCACCGCCGCCAAAACCGCCGAATCCACCACCGCCGCCTCCGCCGCCGAAGCCTCCTCCGCCCCAACCGCCTCCGCCACCCCAGCCTCCGCGGCGTCCTCCCATCATATTTCCAAGAAGCATGCCGGTAAGGAAGCCGCCCATGCCGCCACCGCCACGTCCGCCCCGGCCACCGATGAGGCGAAAGATAAACATCAGAACAACGAAGAAAATGATGATTCCGAAGAATCCTCCCCCGCCACCGGGATCCCCGGAACCGGTTTGCGCGGGTGGCTGGCCCTCGATGGTGACGCCCTTGGCCTGGGCGATGCGCTGCCCGAACTGCTGCGCCGCGGCCAGCAGCGCTCCGCCGTAATTTCCTTGCCGCAGGATCGGCCGGACGCCGCGCAGAACGCCCCCGGCAAAACCATCCGGGATAATCGGTTCGAGGCCGTAGCCGACCTCCACGCGATTCTTGTGGTCCTTGATCGCCAGCAGCATCAGCAGGCCTTCGTTGGTGCCTTTCTGGCCGATGCCCCACTGAGTGAACAGACGATTGGCGGCGTCCTCCACAGGCTCGTCATCGAGCGTGTCCACCGTGACGATGGCGAATTGCGCACCGGTAGCGCGTTCCACATTGCCGCAGTAGGTTTCGATTTCCGCCGCGGAGCGCGCATCGATCGCGTGAGCGAAATCGTTCACGTAGCCGGTGGGCCTGAGCTTGGAGGTATCGAGCGCTAAGGCGAACGCGCAGAAGAAAATCGCCAGCGCGAACACGTTTCTGCACCGCCTGCGGAAACGCTGCATAGAAAAAGAAGTTATCGTGTAAGATCCTCGCGGCGCAACTTGAAGCCTTCCAGGCGTCCGAGCATCGCCACCGCCATATGTTTGGGATCGAAGAAGTGCCGCGCCAGAGCCTGAACTTCGGCGGCAGTCACCCGCTCGATGCGCTCCAGCATTTCGTCCAGCGAAAAGAATCGCTTGAAGTACAACTCCTGCCGCGCGAGATTGCCCATGCGGCTGCTGGTGCTCTCCATGCCCAGCACGGTAGAACCCTTCAGATGATCCTTGGCCCGCCGCAGCTCTTCGTCGCTGACTGGCCTCTCCGCGACTTCGTTCAGCTCGTGGACAATCGACTTGATCACCCTGCGGGCGGAACGGATCGAAGTACCCGCGTAGACCAGCATGCAGCCCGCGTCGTGATACATGGACAGTTCCGAGAAGATCGCATATGCCAGCCCCTGCTTTTCGCGAATATTCTGAAACAGCCGCGAGCTCATGCCGCCGCCCAGAATCGCGTTCAGGATGTAGCAGGCAAAGCGCTGCTCGTGCGGCATGGGGATGGAGGGTACGCCAACATACAGGTGAACCTGTTCCAGCGATTCCTTATTCAGGAATACCAGCGGCGCATGCGGGCGCGGCTTGGATTGCCGCGGATGGAACGGCCGCTTCTTCAAGTCGCCCAAGTGATCGCCCACTAACCCGACCATGTCCTTGTGGTTTAGATTCCCGGCCGCCGTCACCAGGAGGTTCGATGGCGAATAGAAATGGCGGTAATACTTGTCGATCATGCCGCGATCGAAGCTGCGGATGGTCTGCTTGGTTCCCAGAATCGAGCGTCCCAGAGCGTGCCCTTTCCAGAAGCGGCTAGAGAAGAGTTCGTGGATCTGGTATTCCGGATTGTCCACTTCCATCTTCAGCTCTTCAAGGATGACGCCTTTCTCCTTCTCGATGTCCTTCGGATCGAACAGCGGATTGCGAACCAGGTCGGCCACTACATCGAAGGCTTCCGGCACGTGCTCGTCCAGCACCTTTACGTTGTAACTGACTAGTTCCTTGGAGGTAAACGCATCCAGGCCGCCGCCGATAGAATCCACCGAGCGGGCAATCTGTTCGGCCGTACGGTGTTTGGTGCCCTTGAACACCATGTGCTCGACGAAATGAGAAAGGCCGGTTTCGTGCAGCGCCTCCTCGCGCGAGCCGGTGCCGATCCAAAGGCCCACGGAAACACTGCGGACGTGCGGCATCCGCTCGGTGACGATGCGCACACCGTTGGGCAAAACCTGGCGCTCGATCTCCCTGGGCTGGGATTTGGACTTTCGCGGTGTGCGCGTCATGTTCTCTAATCTTACCGCGAGGGCTGCGCGAAGTTCGGATGATATGCTGGACGTGTGAACCAGGGAGTGGCGCAAGTTCTTGTAGGGATGGAAGTTGCCGATATCGCGGCGGCCCTTGGTCCGGATCATCCCAAATTTCGCGCCCGCCAGATCTATCAAGCCGTGTATCGCCAGCGGGTTACTGACCTGCATCGCGTTTCCACTCTGCCAAAACCCCTCCGTGAAGGGTTCCCGGTGGGCGTCCCCGAAATCGACCGGCAGTTCGATTCCACGGACGGCACGCGCCGTTACTTGCTGAAGCTCGCGGATGGAAAAACGGTCGAGACGGTCTGGATGCCGGAAGGCGAACGATCGACCGTCTGTATCTCGACTCAGGTCGGGTGCCCGGTGGACTGCAAGTTTTGCCTCACGGCGCTGCTCGGACTGGAACGGAATCTGACCGCCGGCGAGATCGTCGGGCAGGTTCTGCGTGTGGCGGCCGATCGCGGACTCGAAGCTAACGTCGATCGCCTGAACATCGTCATGATGGGCCAAGGCGAGCCGCTGCTGAACTTAGCCAACGTGATCAAGGCCACACGGCTGCTGACCGATCCGGAAGGCATGGCGATCTCGCCGCGCCGGATTACGCTGTCTACCTCGGGCATCATTCCTAAAATCCGGGAACTGGCGCAGGAGCAGGTGCGCCCCAAGCTGGCGATCTCGTTGAACGCATCGACCGAAGAGCAGCGCCAGACGCTGATGCCCATCACCCGCAAGTATCATTTGAAGGATCTGATCGACGTGTGCCGGACGTATCCGCTGCGGCCTTGGGAGAAACTCACCTTCGAGTACGTGATGCTCAAGGGTGTCAATGATACCGATGCCGATGCCCGGCGCGTGGTGAAGCTGCTGGCCAACCTGAAAGCCAAGGTGAATCTGATCGCGCTGAATCCGGGTCCCGGGATTCCGTTTCAGACGCCCGATCCGCAGCGCGTGACGGCATTTCAGGAGATTGTAAAACGTCGGCTCACTTGCTTTATCCGCAAGCCCCGCGGCCTGGACGTGTACGCGGCTTGCGGCCAGCTCAAGCGGATGGAGTTAGTGGATATTCAGTAGAGGCGACGCGCGCGTCGCCCGGCTTACGCCATCCCGCGCGCGAGCATCTCGGCGAACTGCCGCCAGTTCTTGCGCAGAGCGTGGGTCTTGTTGCCGCTCGGCCACCACTGCACGCTGCCCCGGCCCATGAGCAGCCTGCCGAGCAACTCCTCCCCGCTTCGAACCTCGATATCCAGCGTATTGTTGCTCTTGAGCTTGGTCAGGTCGACGGAATACGGCAGAAACGCCGTCACCTTGGTTACGTGGACCTTGCGTTTCCGCGGCATGCGTCTTGCAGTCTAGCGCTGCTTGCCTCGCGCCCCGCCGGGAATCGGCAACTCGACTTTCTTAGCATTGCCCAGAGAGAAATCCGCGTCTGTGAAGTTCGTACGAGTGATCGATTTCAGCTCCGAGCGCTTGGTCGCCTGGCCGTTCTCGAAGTCGATTTTCTGGATTGGAAATCCCTCATAGCCCTCTTCGAACCCATAGCCCGATGGAACACTGATGTGCACCGGGGAGTTAGCCAACGCGCTCAGAAGGCTGCTCGAAAACTGTTTCATCTTTTCGAAAATTTGCAAATCGGCGGGTGTGAGCTTGATCTGCGCGGGAAGCGCGGCACATACCTCCGACTCCTTCACGCCACTCAGATCGCCCTCATACTTGGTGCAGCTGAATCCGTTGACGCTGCCGCTGCCTTTGGCCGTATAGACCGTCTTGGGAGCCGCGGCGGCTGCCTGCGGCATCTTGCCCTTCATCATTTTCTCCATCATGGCGCGCTGGTCAGGAGGCATGTTTTTCATGGCCGCCTGCATCTGCGCCATGGCCGCCGACATTTGCTGCCCCATCTGCTTCATCGTTTCTTCGTCAATCTCTTGATATTGGTTCTTGGCCTTATCGAGCATGACCATCCGGTTCCTGCCACCGTCCGTCAGAAACATCACGGATTTGCCGTCGTCGGAATCAACGCGCAACCGGTTGGCGTCCAGAAGAATCACGTCTGTACTGACCTTCTTGGTGGCCAGATTCGTGCCTTCCGACTGAATCCGCACTCCGGCGAACAGAGAGGAAGCGGCAAGAGCCGCCGCGGCAACTAAGGTAAGGCGTTTCATAGGTTCATTCTCCCCTACTTCCAATCGGCAGTAAAGACGTTAAATTCATAGTCGCTCTTGGATTGATAGCTGGAAACAAACACGATCTTCTTGCCGTCCGGCGAGAACTCCGGGAACGAGGTAAACCCGCCGTAAGACGTCACTTGTTCGAGGCCAGTCCCGTCTGGATTAATCGTATATAGCTCGAAATCCCGGCTGTCGCATTTCTGCTTGTTGGAAGAAAACAGGATCTTCTTGCCGTCCGGAGTAAACGTAGGCGCGAAGCTGGCGCAGCCGTAGTTGGTGATCTGCTTGGCGTTCGATCCGTCGCTGTTAGCCACCCACAGCTCCATCTTCATGGGAGCCGTCAAGTTGTCCTTCAATAAATCCCGGTAAGTCTTGATTTTGTCGGGAGTATCCGGATGATACGCGCGCCACACGATCTTAGAGCCGTCCCTGGAAAAGACCGCGCCGCCATCATAACCTTCGGTTTTGGTGATCTGCTTTTTGCCGGAACCATCCAGGTTCATGCTCCACAGATCCAGGTCGCCGGATGCCATGGAGGTGTAAATGATTTTGTTATTTTTCCAGTTGATAGTGGCCTCGGCATCGTAACCACCCGAATCTGTGAGCTTCTTTTCAATCTTGCCCTTGTCATCCGCAAGGTAGATATCGAACCCGGGATACACCGCCCACAAATAACCCTTGCTGCGATCAGGCCGAGCCGGGCAGGACGGGCCTGCCTCGTGGGTCGACGCGTACAGCATGTGCTTGTTGTCGGGCAGGAAGTATCCGCAGGTGGTGACGCCCTTGCCGGTCGAGACCATGTGCATGTCCGACCCGTCGCTGTTCATGATGTACTGCTGATCGCATTCGCTGGTGTCGCGGGTCGCCTGAAAGATCAACCGCTTCCCGTCCGGAGCCCAGTAGGCTTCGGCGTTCTGCCCGCCGTGAGTAATCTGCTTGAGGTTGGCAAAGTGTTTGGCGGCTTGCGCCCAAACCGCTTGACTCAGGCACAGGAGCGGAATCAAAACGAGAACGGGTAGAAGAAGGCGTCTCATAACACCCTATTGTATTCGCCGAGCGCGAGGCGTGCCTCGCCCCTACTCGATTTTGGGCAATGGCCGCAATGCTTTAGATCCCAGCCAGGCGTCGCGGAACCGTGTGATCTTAGGCGTAATTGGCCGTCCCGCTTGTTCGAACGAAACGATCTCGACATCGGGAGCCTGGGCCCATGTGATCTCGACCCGTTTCCTGCCAGAGCGCCCCTCGACCGTCAAAGTGCCGCGGTCCCCGGGCTTGTGCGACGCCGCCAGATCGTCCCATTCCCGGCGAGTTTTAAAATCCAAAATGCGGTCGCCCCGGTCGATCCCGGCGAGGTACAGCGGCGAACCGCGCAGCGTCGGTCCGTTAATCTCAATCCCGCGGTCGGAAAAGCTCAGGATCGGTGTTCCGAGCCACGCTCTTCCAGGCGAGGCGGGCTGCAAAAAAAACCCGGCGTTTGCCAGCAAAGCGCCGTATTCCATCGGTTCCAAGCCTTCGATGTGGCTTTGAAATATCTCTCTGGCGAATTTGGCGCTGCCAGTGGCCTCCGCGAGCGCCTGCTCAAGATCCCTCTCGGTATAAGGCTTCTGAACATCGGGATGCAGGCGCCACATCGTGCGCATCCAATCGTCCAGCGATTTGCCGGGAAACTCCGAGCGAATCGCCAGGTCGATGCCCAGGGCGAGGGCACGGCCGTAGGTGTAGTAGGAAATATAAGTATTGGCCTGATTCTCCAGGTCGATCGAAGCGGCTCCATCGACGAATGCGGCGCGGCGGCTCATATCGATCGGACTGAACGCTTCGCGGCCGGGCGCGGTCAGCACCGTATCCACTGCTCTGCCCATGACTCGGATGAACTCGTCCCGCGACATGAGGCTGGCGCGGTGCAGAATCAGGGGAGCGTAATAATCGGTGAATCCTTCGGCAAACCACAACTCGCCGGACATGTTGACCCGTTCATAATCGAACGGTTCGAGCGAGCTCGGTCGGATGCGCTTGACGTTCCAGGAATGAAAGAATTCGTGTGCGACCGATTCGATCAGCTGCGTCTCTGATTCCCGCGTGAGGGGCCGCGCGCTGGTGATCACGGTGGAGTCGCGATGCTCCATGCCGTCGCCTGACACGTAAGGCATCGCATCCACCAGGAACGTATACGAGCCGTTGTCGTACTTGGGAAACGCGCCGAAGACCCCTTCTTCCTCCAGCACCACGGCTTCGCACATGCGCTGAAAACGCGCCACCACATCGTCGGAGGCTTGCGAATGCAGCGCCAGGCGGAAGGGCGCACCGTCCGCCTTCCATTCCTTCATCGCGTGCGGGCCGATTTCAAGCGGAGCATCCATCAGCGCGTCTAGGCCGGGCGCCGTCCAGGTATCGCTCGCGCCGGGCGCAAGCTGCGTGGCGATGGTCCAGTCCGAGCCGCGAGGAATCTCAATCTGGAGCGACACCGGAACCTTTTCGAAGCCCCGGGCCCACGCGAACGTGGCCGGCGGATTCAAATGCGCATGGGTAGGATCGATGGCATTGTACGTTCCATCGGCTCGATCGCCAAACAGTGTGTACTCGATGACAACCGTGCCGCCCGAGGTTTCGACGTTCCACTGATACGGATTGGGGCGAGTCACCTGAAGGCGCTTACCAGCGCCGTCTGCCGCGCGAACGTCGTAAATATTCTTGGCGAACTCGTGCAGCGCGTAGCGTCCCGGTGATGACCGGCTCATCACCACTTCGAGCACGCGGCCTCGCACCCCCGAAAACGTCGCCCGAACTTCGGCTTCGTGGTGCGCGGCGTTGGGAAATCGCAGCTCATATCGGACGGCATCCTGCGCCGCGAGCGGCGCCGCCAGCACCGCGAAATAAAAGGCGAGTCTAGGCCGTTTTCCCGGCATTTGAATGCGGCTTCCCCGATAAGTGTGAATAGAATCCGAGATCCTGGCCGGTCACCATCTTCGTGATGAAGATAATCTGCGCGGTGTGACCGGAGAAGTGTTCCACCACATGAAAGATTGCCTTGAGCACCGTCCCGTCGTAGCCCTGAATGATGATTTCTTCCGTTAGACGCTCGGGCGGCAGGGAACGGATAATCGCCAGTGCTTCGTCCACCGTCTTTCGCAACAGCCTTCCGAGCGCTTCCGGCTCCGTTCCGCCGCGCGCCGCGAACTCCTGGTCGCGATCGCGAGCATTCGGAGCACCGCCGATCCCGCTCAGGATCCACTGGCGCACGTTGCCGTTCAAATGTAGCACCAGATTCCCGACGGCATTCTGGTTTTCCGTGCCGCGCATCCAGATCTGGTCCGCTGTGAGCTTGCCGAGGCAGGTTTCGATCCGCGGGCACAGCTCGGCCAGCTTTTCAGCGGCGCAATTCAAGAAGTTGGTCTCGATGGTCATGATTCAGTCGCGCCTCGATGCTTTCCCGAGCCGGCTCAAGCCACGGAGGTAAACACAAGGAGCTTCCAAGAGCCTCCTCCGTCTCATCGATGAGGAATCCGGGACCGTCGGTGGCGATTTCAAACAGCACGCCTCCGGGTTCGCGGAAGTAGATCGAGTGGAAATAGAGCCGGTCCTTCACCGGGCTAACGTGGACGCCGCCCGCGATCAACCTGGAGCGCCAGTCGAGCTGTGCGGCCCCGTCCTCCACGCGCAGCGCCACGTGATGAATCCCGCCCGCACCCATTTTCCCGCGCTCGGCTTGCGGCTCATACAGCACGTCGATTCGGGCCGCGGCATCCGGCAATTCGAATCGATGGCGATTTCCCTGGGTCTCCACAGCCGCGAATCCCAGCATTTCGAGGAAACGGGCCGTTGGTTCCAGATGGTTCTCGCACAGCGTAACGCATTCCAGGTCCAGACCCGAAACGATTTGCCCCGCCCCCCTTTTCGCCGGGCGTTGGAACCCGGTGAAAAAAGTCAGCAGCGTCCCCGGCGACCCGCGATGATCGCCGAAGTAGAAGTGGCACGATCCGGGATCGTCGAAATTGACGGT